>Ga0185299_10000452_pt1 | contig 111950 bp, 93 predicted proteins | sample PaiPotPPA55metaG_FD_128002 | JGI IMG/M metagenome (GOLD analysis project Ga0185299, IMG submission 128002) | Iron sulfur acid spring bacterial and archeal communities from Banff, Canada, to study Microbial Dark Matter (Phase II) - Paint Pots PPA... ... | reverse complement strand
CCATCCCGGCCAGGGTTCAACGGCGGGGCGTGGAGGGCAGCCCGCCGCGCTCTCCTCCCCGTCGAAGTCCGAAAAAGTGTTACCTATGTTGCCGGTCTAAAGTGTTACCCATGTCTCCGGTCGCTCAAGAGGTCCGGTGGTCGCTTTAAGAGGCCGCTCGAAGTGGCTGCGCCACAGCGGAATTCAGACTAACCTCTCTCGCCGCTCGCGCGCTCGGGTCGACCTCTCCTAGGTCAAGGAGAGGTTAGAAGATGCCAAGCGAATGGGTTATGCAAAGCTCTCTTGGACAAGAGAGGTTAGAGTGTTCCAATCCGTCTAATCCGTATCGCGCCGCGCGTCCAGCGGAACGCGGCAGACCATCGCGAACGTCCGATGATGCACGCGCATCGGATCCTCCGGCAGTGCGCGCTCGGGAAAGCGCCGCGCCAGCGTCGCGCGCAATTCGTCGTCGAAGCTCGCGACCTCTTGCGGGCCGAGGCTCGCGGCAATCCCGGCGCTGGCGCGAATCCGTCCGCGCCACGCCTCGTGGCTGTACGGTTGAAGAACGTCGAAGCTGAAACATTCGATATCGCCGAAACCGGCGATCGCGGCGTCGCGCGCGAATGCCGGATGGATTCCCATCCCGCCGGCCAGCGCCCACTTCGGATTGTGTTTGAGGATTAGCTGCTCGGTCGCCTCGACCACGTTGCCCGGCAGCGCGATCCAGTCGAAACTCGCGATCACCATCAGGCCGCCGGGCGTCAGTAGCCGGCGCGCCTCCAGCGCGGCGCGTCGGCGATCGAACCAGTGCCAGCACTGGCCCGCGCCGACCACGTCGAAGCTGTGGTCCCCAAACGGGAGCGCTTCGGCTTGCGCACGCACGTAGCACATCGCGAGACCCTCGGCGGCGTCCAGACGGCGCGCCTCCTGCATCAGCGCGGGTGAGATATCCAACCCCGTGACGCGGCATCCCTGGCGCGCGAAGCCACGGCCGAGATACCCGGTGCCGGTCCCAAGGTCGAGCACCCGCTGGCGCCGCAGTCCGACGCCAAGCTTCTCGAGTCGCCGGTAGAGTTGGTCGGGAAAGCCGGCGCGGTAGCAGCCATAGTCGTCCGCGGTTTTGCCGAAATCGATCTGCTTGCCGTATTCCGCGATGCGATTGAACGTGTCAGCCATCGGAGCGCACCCCCGCTGAAGTTCGCGCGGCTTTCCGCCTCGTCACGCCGATTATAGAGTGGTGATGCGGCCGAACGCGAATCAACATATATACAGTTCACGGGAATCCCCGCGCAGGTCCTTGTCAGCGACGGCGGGGTAACGGAACTTATCGCGAGGAACTTGCCACGAGGCCGCGTGGAGAGACCCAGGTGAAGCAGAAGTTGCAGGAAGATCTCAAGGCGTCGATGAAGAGCGGCGATAAGTTGCGCACCATGACGCTGCGCGGCGTGCTGGCCGAAATCACGCGGGTCGAAAAGGACGTCCGGCGCGAGGCTAACGAGACCGAGATCGTCCAGATCATCAAGCGCGAGCGCGCGCGGCGCGACGAGACGCTGGGCTTCGCGCGCCAGGGCGGACGCGCCGACCTGGTCGCGCAGAACGAGGAGGAAGCGCGGGTGCTCGACTCCTACCTGCCGGCGGCGCTGGACGAAAACGAGTTGCGCGCGGCGATCGCGGAGCAGGTCGCGGCCGGAGTGAAGCAGATGGGTCCGTTGATGAAGGCGCTCAAGGACCGCTTCGGCGCACAACTCGACGGACGGGTGGCGAGCCAGCTGGTCAAGGAAGCGCTCGCGCCCAAGTAAACGGAAAAATTGTGGGCGGTTATCCGCAGGAGGCACGCGCGAGACATGGCGCAGGGCAAAATCGAACCGTTTAAGATCGAAGTCTCCGACGAAGTGCTGGCCGACCTTCGCGCGCGCCTGGAGCGTACGCGGCTGCCAGACGAAGTGCCGGGCTCGGCGTGGGACTACGGGACCAACCTCGCCTACCTGCGCGAGCTTATTGAATACTGGCGCACGCGCTACGACTGGCGCGCGCACGAGCGCGCGCTAAATCGCTTCGCGCATTTTCGCGCCGAGGCCGGTGGCGAGGACCTTCACTTCATCCACGAGCGCGGCCGTGGCCCCAATCCCAAGCCGCTGCTGCTGCTGCACGGATGGCCGGGGTCGGTGTACGAATTCACGGACCTGATTCCGCGGCTGACCGATCCGGCGGCGCATGGCGGAGACGCGCGCGACTCGTTTACGGTGGTCGCGCCGTCGCTGCCGGGCTATGGTTTTTCGGCCCATCCGCGCACTCGCGCGATGAACATCCAGGCCATGGCCGACATCATGTTCAAGCTGATGAACGGGGTGCTCGGCTACGATCGCTTCGGCGCGCAGGGAGGAGACTGGGGCGCTGCTATAACCTCGCGCCTGGGCGAGGTCTACCGCCAACATCTCTACGGCATTCATATCAACATGATCGCGGTAGGCGCGGCCGAAGGGCGCCGCCCGGCCGAGCTGAATGACGCGGAAAAGGTTTTTCTCGGCGACCTCGAACGCTTTCGCCGCGACGAGACCGGCTATCAATGGATCCAGGGCACCAAGCCGCAGACCCTGGCCTACGCGCTCAACGACTCGCCGGCGGGGCTGGCGGCCTGGATCGTCGAGAAGTTCCGCACCTGGAGCGATTGCCACGGCGACGTCGAGCGCCGCTTCAGCAAGGACCAGTTGCTGACCAACGTGATGATCTATTGGGTGACCGGGACGATAAATTCATCGACCCGGCTGTATTACGAGGCGCGCCATCATCCATGGCATCTGAAGCCCGACACGCGAATCGAGACGCCGACCGCGGTCGCGAATTTTCCTGCCGAGCTGATGCGGCCGCCGCGAAGCTGGGCCGAGCGCGCCTACAATGTCGTGCGCTGGACGGTGATGCCGTCGGGCGGCCATTTCGCCGCGATGGAAGAGCCGGCGCTGCTCGCCGACGACATCCGTGCGTTCTTCCGCGAGCTGAGTTGAGGCGATCCGGAGAGGCGTGCGATCAGGGATAGGTTCCGGGATAGCCGTACGACGGTCCATAGGGCGAAGCGCCATATGAGCCATACGGCGCGGCGCCATACGGGCTGTAGGGCGAAGCACCATAGGGCGTACCGAACGGCGATCCGAAGGGCGAGCCGCCGCCGTACGGCGAGCCGTAGGTCGGCGGATAGCCGCCGCCGCCCATCCCGAAACTGCTGTTGCCCATGCTCAGCAGACCCATCATGCCGATGAGCGGAACGATCGCGGTCAACCCGCTGGCGCCGCCCCCCGGCTGAGCCTGCTGCATATATTGCTGCTGCTGTTGCGCCTGTTGCGCCTGATCCTGGTAGCTCTGCACACTGCCGAGCGCGCTGCCTGAAGATCCGGAGGCGCCGGCATCGCCGCTCGAGCCATAGGCGCCGCCCGACGCGCCGCTCTGCGATGCACCCGGAGCCGGCGTTGAGCCGCTCGCGCCGGAGGCCAACTCGGGACGCACCGCGATCCGGTTGATCACGGGAACATTGGGACTGTGCAAATATCGGCGCGCCTTGTCGGCCGCGTCCTGCCTGCCGAAGTCGCTCGCCACGAAGCCATAAAGGATGACTTGCTGATTGCCGCTGCTGTCGGCCAGCACTTGTGCGCCGACCAGCGGAAGGCGATGGCCCTGCAGATAGTTGGTAAGCGTACCGCTCCGCGAGGTGTCGTTGGTGTAGCCCGGCGGGACCGAGCCGCCGTCGGGAGGATCGTTGGCGCCGGTACCATTCGGTGAGGCCGCGGCGGCGGCTCTGGCGGAGCTGTAACTGCTCGACGAGGACCCGTTGGAGGAATAGCCGCTGCTGGACGAAAAGCTCGTCGGCGGCGCGCCCGCACCATACGAAAATCCGCCGGTCGAAGAACTGCTCGAAGTCGGCAGCGTCATGCACGCCGACATCGCCATCGCACCGAGGCTGCACAAAATCATGGCGGCGATCCGCGCGATCCGAGTCATGCTATTAATCATATTCCCGCGACAAAATTTCGCAAACAGGCCCAAATCTCCCCGGCGGCGCGCGAAGCCGCTCGAACTTGGTTGGCCGCTGCGCACCGTGCTAGCCTCGACTTCGCGGGGAGAGCAAGCGATGGACCCGGTTCGGCATTTGACGCGCTCGCAGAGGTGGACGGCGGTGGCCGGCGCGCTGTTGCTCGGGGGTTGCGCCGGCGCGGCGGCTGGATGCTTCGACAAGCGCCCGACTCAAGTGCTGGTGACGCAGGTTGCGCCCGCTATCCATCCCGCCAAACCTCCCGACTGCGACATGCCGGTGCTCACAGAAGAGCCGCCGGCAGGCTACCAGCAGATCGCGATCGTCGAGGCCTGGGCCGACGTCAACGAGGACCCGGCCAAGGTGGTGCCTGAACTCAAGCGTCAGGCGTGCGCAACCGGCGCCCAGGCGTTGTTGATCGTCAGTGGCAAGAAGCAGGACGTACATTCGCAGCTCTACGGAGTGACGCCCAACGAGACCGAAACGGAGGTCACCTCGACGAACCGTACTCCGAACCAGAGCGGAGATTACATCAATAAGATGCAGTACAAGCCGAAGTTAGGAGAGGAAGGGCACACCGGCTACTACGTCGACGCGCTAGCGATCGATTACGCATCCGGCGCTAACACCGCCGCGACGGGTCAGCCGTCCAAACCGTAGCGCGCTGCGCGCGAGCGCGGCCCAATCGCGCGCGCCGTTTTTATTGTGACGCGTTTTGCTGCGTGACGTTGAATCTAAGCAGCTCGACCCGATCCATCTCAGGGCCGGTGGGACCGCCTTCGAGCGCCACGGTCTTTATCAAGCCGACGTTGGGCGCGTACCAATCGAGATAGGTGAGCTGAAGCTGCTGTTTCTTGCGCGCGTACATCCCGCCCTCATACTTGGCTTGCGTCTCGATCCGGATGCAATTGTTGAAGCGGCCAGCCGGCGTTTCGATCTCTTTGGTCTCGACGAAGGTGTGATGGCTTTGGTTGATGTTGAAGGACCCGGAGAGATTTCCATAGGGGAAAATGACGTTGCTCCAGGCCAGATTTGGCCCAAGCTGCAGCGGCAGGAACTGCGCCTCTTCCGAGCGCCCCCAAGACGGCGCCGTGATGGTTTTCTGGTCGTAGTCGAGCGCGGAGAGCCGCGCGATGTAGCCGTCCTTGGCGTAGTAGACCAGCGGGCGAATGCCGCCGCGCTCGAGGCTGTACGTTTCGTCCACCACCGAGCCTGTGATCTTGAGAGCAGGGACATACTTCACGCCGATCACCCGGTCGGTGATCTGGTACTGCGTGCCCTGGCTCTTGGCGACGATCTGGTAGGTCCAGGTCGAGTTTGGCGTCAACGGAAAATAATTGGTTCCCGATCCGATATAGGCCGTCTTGCAACCTTCAAGCGGCGCTATCGCCATCCCGATAGCCAGTACCAAGCCAACTATTCGGCTCATCGCCGGACTGCCCTCCTTGAAAATGACGGCCGCGCCCGCTGAGCGTACATAAAGGCTCGGAGCGTTGGCAAGCAGTGCGAGCGGGGCCGACACCGGAGCGTCCGTGCTGATCGGAATCGCAACGTGCGGCCGCTGGACACCTTGGATATCGTCGCAGTAGAGATGGCCCAAGGGAGTTGCCGATGCCAAAAAATGTGACCGCAAAAAAAGTCAATGTTTGCCTGACCTTCGATTTCGACGCCATCTCGGTCTGGATCGGCAATTTCCACGCCTCCTCGCCGAGCGCGATCTCGCGTGGCGAATTTGGCGTGGTGGGCGCCAGGCGGCTGCTCGACATGCTGCGCGAGTGGAAAATCCCCTCGACCTGGTTCGTCCCCGGGCATACCGCCGACACTTATCCCGAGGCAGTCGCGCAAATCGCCGCTGCCGGCCACGAAATTGGCCATCACGGCTATCGCCACGAGCGTCTGGGCTCGCCCGAAGACGAGATACGCGATTTCGACATGGCAATTGCATCGCTGAAAAGGGTCACCGGCCAGACCCCGGTCGGCTACCGCTCGCCCGCAGCGGGGCTCACGCCGCGTACGCTCGAATTGCTGGTCAGTCACGGGATGCTCTACGACAGCAGCATGATGGGCGACGACTTCACGCCCTACTACTGCAGGGTCGGCGACCAGGCCCCGAAAGACAGCGCTTTCATCTTCGGCCGCCCGACCGAGGTCGTGGAATTGCCGTTCACCTGGGGACTCGACGACTTTATCGCCTTCGAGCACGTCTGGACCCGCAACGGCATCAACCCCGGAAACGCCTCGCCGTCGCGGATCTACGAAATCTGGGCGGGCGACTTCGACTATCTCTACGACCGGCTCGGCGAGGGCACTTACATCCTGACGCTGCATCCGCAGTGCATCGGGCGCGGTCATCGCCTGCTGATGCTCGAGCGTCTGGTGGAGCATATTCAAAGCCGCAACGGAGTCACGTTCAAGACTATGCGCGATGTCGCCGGCGAGTTCAGACGATCATGTCCGCCGGGGAATCCCGCCCGCGCCTGAACCGGACCGCCCGCTCGCACCTGAGCGGAGGGCGGGATCAAATCCAATGGTCGACGGCCCGCGTATTTATGATGAACGATTTGCCGCGGCGCGATTGAACCCGCGCGTTGGAACCTGCACGAAGGAACCAGACAGACCGCCGCGGTGTTTAGTATCAGGATGGATTAATGGGCCGGGCGTGCCTCACTGCAATGGGGAGGCAACTGCGACTATGAAATGGGGATCTGCCGCGTTGGCTTTTTCCCCGGCGCAAGCGCCGCGGTTAACGTATGTCGGCTGAGGACGCCCGGCCCTTTTCACCATCAGCGCCGCCTCCCGCGGCGCTCTCGACTGCACGCCGGTTGACGCTCCGCACCGTTCTCGCCAGCTTCGCACTCAGCCCCCGAAAAATGCCAAGGTGTCTCTGAAACGAATTGCCCGGGGAGCGGGGAGTGCGAACGCACATGCGCTGTTCGAAGTGCGGCTTCGAAAATCCCGCGGGAATGAAATTCTGCGGACAGTGCACCGCAGCGCTCGCGCTCGTTTGCCCTAAATGCCATTGCGAAAACCCGCCCGGGTTCAAATTCTGCGGCCAATGCACGACGGCACTGGCGCCCGCAACGGTCGGGCCGGCGCCGTCCAGGTCTCCAGTCACGGTCCGGGAAGCCGATGACGCAGCAACGCTCGAGGGCGAGCGCAAGACCGTCACCGCGTTGTTCGCCGACATCAAGGGCTCGATGGAGTTGATCGAGGACCTCGACCCGGAGGAGGCGCGCCGCCTGGTCGATCCCGCGCTCAACCTGATGATGGACGCGGTGCATCGCTACGAGGGCTATGTGGCGCAATCGACCGGGGATGGCATCTTCGCGTTGTTCGGCGCTCCGGTCGCGCATGAGGATCATCCGCAACGCGCCCTGCACGCCGCCCGCAGGATGCAGGAGGACCTCAAGCGTTACGCCGACAAGGTGCGCGAGCAAGGGCAACCGCCGTTATCGGTTCGGGTGGGAGTCAACAGCGGAGAAGTGGTGGTCCGATCCATCCAAACCGGCGACGCACGTACCGAATACACGCCCATCGGGCATTCGATCAGCTTGGCCGCGCGCCTGCAGGCCCTCGCGGCGCCGGGTTCGGTTGTGATCGGGGAGAGTGTTCAGAAATTCGTCGAAGGCTACTTCCAACTCAAGGCGCTCGGCGCCAGCAGGATCAAAGGCGTCAGCGAGCCGGTCAACGTTTACGAGGTGACCGGACTCGGGCCGTTGCGCACGCAGTTGCAGCGTTCGGTCGGCCGCGGGCTGACCAAGTTCGTTGGACGCGAGCGCGAGATGGAAGCACTGAGGCATGCCGCCGAGCAGGCAAAGTCGGGGCGTGGTCAGATCGTGGCGGCGATGGCAGAGCCCGGGGTCGGCAAGTCGCGCCTGTTCTTCGAGTTCAAGGCGACTTCGAAATCCGGCTGGATGGTGCTGGAGACGGTTGCGGTATCGCACGGGAAGGCATCGGTTTATCTGCCGGTGGTCGATCTGCTGCGCAATTATTTCAGGATTGCGAACGAGGACGATGAACGAACACGGCGCGAGAAAGTTGCCGGCAGGATCACGATCCTCGATCGAAGTCTGGAAGACACGTTGCCGTACCTGTTCAGTCTGCTCGGCATCGTCGAAGGTGACGATCCGCTGGCGCAGATGGACGGGCAGATCAGGAAGCGGCGGACGCTGGAAGCGATCAAGCGCATTGTCTTGCGTGAGAGTCTCAACCAACCGCTGATGCTGATCTTCGAAGACCTCCACTGGATCGACGAGCACACCCAGGAGCTGCTGAACCTGTTGGCCGATTCCATCGCTACCGCGAAATTCCTGCTGTTGGTGAACTACCGGCCCGAGTACACTCATCAATGGAATAGCAAGACCTATTACACCCAGCTGCGGCTCGACCCGCTCGGCAAGGCGAGCGCCGAGGAAATGCTCTCGGCGCTGTTGGGCGACGGCAAGGATCTGATTCCGCTCAAGCGGCTCATCATCGAACGGACAGAGGGCACTCCCTTCTTCATGGAAGAGATAGTGCAGGCGCTCTTCGAAGATGGTGTGCTCCAGCGCAACGGGGCGGTGAAGCTCGCCCGGTCGATGAACGCGGCTAAGGTCCCCGCCACGGTGCAGGCCGTGCTCGCCGCACGCATCGACCGTCTGCCGGCGCAGGAGAAGGAGTTGCTGCAGACCCTGGCGGTGCTGGGACGAGAATTTCGGCTCGGGCTGGTGCAACGCGTGACGCGCAAGCCGGAGGACGAGTTGGAGCGCATGCTCTCGCGGCTGCAGGCTGGGGAGTTCATCTTCGAGCAACCGGCGGCGGGCGATGCTGAGTACACCTTCAAACATGCACTGACGCAAGAAGTGGCTTACAACGCGCTCTTGGTCGAACGGCGCAGGGTTTTGCACGAGTGCGCCGGCGATGCCATCGAGGTACTGTACTTCGCGAGGCTCGACGACCACCTAGCCGAGCTGGCCCATCATTACGGCCGCAGCGCAAATCTCCGCAAGGCGGTGCACTACTTAAGGCAGGCCGGAAACCAGGCATTAGAGCGCTCAGCCTACTCGGAAGGCCGAATCCTGCTGAGCAGGGGACTCGAACTGCTCAAGGAGCTGCCCGACGACACGCAACGCGCGCGCGAAGAGATCGGCTTGCAGACCGCTCTGGCTTGGTTGTTATTCGCCATGGGAGCCCCTGGCGGATCCGAGCGAGAGGCAGCCGTTCTTCGAGCAAGCGAGCTATGTGAACGGCTGGGGGATGATGCGAGGTTGGTAGAGGCGCTCACTTTTCTCTCCAATGTTCGCGTAAACCGGGCGGAACTACAGCCGGCGAGAGATCTGGCCGAGCAGGCTGTTGCCATGGCAGAGCTCGTAGAAAATCCTGGGATAGTGGCCAGAGCTCATTACCAGTTGGGCCAGGTATTTTTCTACCAGGGCGCGTACGCTGCTTCGCGCGAGCAATTAGAACAGGCACATGAACTCTTCGGCCCTGGACCGTATCGAAATTTCTTTGATGCGTGGTACGCGAGATGGAACGCTTACTACATGGTTTTAGTTGCAGCTGTTAGCGGGTATCCGGACACGGCACTCAAACGGAGCCGCGAAGCGTTATCCGCCGCGAGGCGCTCGTCTGATCCTGATTCTATTGGCGTTGCTCTACATTGCCACGCCAGCCTCATTTGGGTGCTTGGGGATCCTCGGATGGCGCTGGGAACCGCGGAAGAATTGCTTGCGCTGAGCGCCGAGCACGACATGCCGCTTTTGATGCTGATTGGATCTTGTTGGCGCGGCTGGGCGTTGGCGGCTCACGGACAGGTTGAGGAAGGAATCACGGCGCTGCAGCGTGCCCGCGCGGCCTCGGCGGAAGCGGCCCTTGTCCTGCTCATGGTGCTGCATGTGTTGGCAGAGGTCTATCTGTGGGGCCGGCGATCCGACGAAGGGCTCGATGCAGTCGCTGACGGGCTGGCACAGGTGCGGAAGACCGGAGCAGGAAGTCTCGAGCCGGAACTGCATCGGATTAAAGGGGATCTGTTATTGCTGCAGGGCCCGCCCAATGCTGTGGAAGCCGAAAGGTGTTTCCGCCAAGCCGTCAAGATTACGCGAGACCAGAGCAATAGATTGTGGAAGTTGCGCGCCACGACGAGCCTCGCGCGGCTGCTTCGCGACACCGGCAGGCGCGCCGAAGCCCGCTCGATGCTCGCCGACATCTACGGCTGGTTCACCGAAGGCTTCGACACCGCCGACCTGAAAGACGCCAAGGCGCTGCTCGACGAATTGGCCGGGTAATGTGCCAATCTACTTCGGGCGGCGCGATTTTTCGCCCGCCGCCAGATGAAGCTCGGCGACCGGATTCAGTCCCACCGTCCAGTTGACGCTGCGCTTGAAGACTTCCATGTCATGACCGGGTACCACGCGCGGGAGCTTGTCGCCGATGATCCCGTTCATCTTCTCGAACACCTGCATCACGTTCCACGGATTTCCCTGGATATAGCCCGGCGGCCACATCTTCTCGAGATTCGCGTACCAATACACGCAATCGCCTGCCGCGATATGCGGGCCCGAAGAGGTTTCGATCTCCACCCACTGCGAACCGAAGGTGTGCGATTGCGAGGCCAGCCGGCAGGTGATGCCGGGGGCGACTTCGCGGTCGCCGTCGAGCAAGGTCACGCGGCCCGCGGCGATCGCCTCGTCGAAGCGGTCGAAGTTCTCCCAGTTGATCGACGAGAGCGCCCACGAGCCGGGGCCGGCGGTCTTGATTAGCTCGCCGCGCCGCAGCCGCGTCCAACCCTCGTACTCCTCGCGCTGGACGTAGACCTTGGCCTTGGGAAAAGCGACCACGTTGCCCGCATGGTCGGCATGCATGTGGGTCAGGATGACCGTATCGACCTCTTCGGGACGAAATCCGATCTTGCCGAGCACGACGCTGGGCCATTCGATATCCGTGAACATCCCCGAGAGCTTGTCCTCGGCCGAGGCAAAGCCGCTCTCGCCGAATCCGGTGTCGATCGCGATCACCCGCCGCTCCCTGGCGCCCGGCGCTGAAACCACCAGCGTGTAGAGCATCGGAATTTCGAACATCCCGGTGTTGCTGGCGATCGGCGACCCGCCCATGAAGTCGCCCGACACCTTGGTCCGCGCATAGCCAAGGACCCAGATCGAATGGTCAGCGGCCATCGAAATTTCTCCCAGCGCTTAAACGCCTGCGCGGCGCGATCTGGGCATGGAATCGTGACGCGCTCACGCGGTGAACTCGACCACCGCCGCGCCGCTGCCCCAAATCGAGCCGTAGCCCAATACTTTGCCCACAATTTTGCTATTGACGCGCCCGGAACCGAGCGCGCCCATTAGCCAGTAGTAACTCTTGAATTGCATGTCGGCGCCGGTCTTCGCCGCATACTCGGGCACCAGGTCCATCGCGTCCATGACTTTTCCGGCCGCCATCAGATCGAGCAGCTTGCGGTTTTCTACGTCGTCCTGCTCGTTGACGATCCGGTCTTCGTCGTCGGTGATCTCGCGGGTAAAGTAATGACCGGAAAGCCCGGTCGAGGCCACCACCACCGCGCGCCGGCCGAGGGCGCGCACCGCGTCCGCGGCAGCCTGGCCGAGCTTCAGCTCCTCGTCGCTTCCCGAATAGATGTTGCACGAGACGCAGACGACAGGAATTTCGTTTTTCGGGTTGAGAAAGTTGAGCGCCACCAGCGTGCCGGTATCGACCGGAAAGCCTTCGTAGTCCACCGGACGCACCTGGAAGCCGGCAGCCGTGCCGAGATCGATCGTCCTGCGCGCGAGTTCGAGGTCGGTGCGAAAGTCGTACGGTAAATTGCCGAGATCGTACCAGTTCTCGTCGACGTGCAGCCCCGTCGGATTCGCCCGTGCCTGCACCAGGTGGCCGAGTACGGAAACCCACTGCGTGCTGAAAATCACCAGCACGTCGGGCCGCGCCTCCCGCACGTTGGCGCCGGCCACGCGGCAGGCGTCGCGCAACTCGCGGCGGCTCGCCGATTCCGTCGGCAGCATCACGTGCGGCATGCCCGGCATTATGTAGCCCTTGACGATTTGGCCCTCAGGCATGGGCTTCTGCTCCGGCGCCATTGAGCTCTGCTGAAAGGTCCCACTCGACCACCGCGTTGCCGGTCGCGATTACGCTCCAGTAGCCGTGCACGCGCGCCGGAACCTTCGGGAACCCCATCGCGGCGAGCATCCAGAAGAGCCCGCCCGACTTGACCTCGGCGCCGGTCTTCTCGATGAACTCTGGCAGTACGCTCAATAACTCGTCCATCCTGCCCTCGCGCATCAGGCGCAGCACGCGCATGTCCCACAAGTAGTTGGCGTGGCTGAAGACGTGCTCCTTGCTCATATCCTCGGGCAAATTGGGATCGGGTTCGCGATCGAAATGAAAATGCGAGAGCGTATTGCTCGCGGCCAGCACGGCGCGGCGGCCGGTCTTCTCGATCGCGCGGCGCGTTGCCCGTCCCAGCTTGTACATCTCCTCGATCCCGACGCCGAGCGAGAAGTAGTAGGGCGAATTGTTCGCCGACAGGCTCAGAATCGGTATATCCCAGCCGGGATTGAGCATATGAGAAGTGACTATCGTGCCGTAGTCGAGGCGGAAGTTCGGATTAGTCATCTTGCGCGCGATGAGGCCCTCGGCGCGCGCCTCCTCGTAGACCGCGTCCGCCAGCTCGACGTCGATCGCGGTGTCGAAGTTGTAGCGAAAGAGGTGCGGAAAAATAGGATCGACCGAGAGGCCCTTAAGCCGCGGCACGCGGGTGACGTGATGGCCGACGAGCGTCATCCAGTGCGGCGTATGGACGATGATCACGTCGGGTTTGAGCTGTTTGATCTTTTCGCGGCAGTTGTCGTAAGCCCAGCGCAGCACCTCCCATCCGCCGCTCGAGCGCGGAATGTTCTGCGGCGGATTTTCGCCGTACACCAGGTGCGGCGGATGGGGTGCGATGAAGCCACAGACGATCGATCCTTTACCAGCCATGCCAGACGCCCTCCGATCGGTTTTGCCGCCGCGCCGCGAGTCTCAACTCCGGCGAACGCGCGCAGCCGCGAGTCTACTCCCCAGCCGTCTCACATCGAAACCGATCTGATGATCGCAGCGAACAATGAATCTCTTCAGCGCCGGCGGCGAAATTTAGGCAGCGTCACCTCGGGCGTAACGTCGTCAAATGCGACTTCGACCGGAATCCCCAGCGCCAGCTCGTCGGGCTTGATGTCGGTGACCCACGAAACCATCCGCACGCCCTCCTCCAGTTCGATCACCGCCGGCGCATAGGGCACCAGCGGCGCGAACTGCGGCACAAAGGGCTGCGCGGCCACGGTCCACGAGAACACGGTGCCTCTGCCCGAGGACCGCGCCCATTCGAAATTGAACGATCCGCACTTCGCGCACATGTCGCGCGGGATATGCCGCCACGCCGCGCAATCGGCGCATCGCTGAAAGCACAGCTCGTGCGCCTGGCAGAATTTGTAGAACTCCGCCGCCGGCCCGCGCATCTTCGGCAGCGGCAGCTTGTATTCGCTTTGCGTCCCGGCCGCCATCGCTACCTCCTCAGAATCGCCAATCCGCCGTCGCCGAAGTCGCCCCATCCTGTCACCAGCCCGACCTCCGCGTCCTTTACCTGGCGCTCGCCGCATTCGTGGCGCAACTGGCGCGTGGCCTCGACTATATGATTGATGCCCCAGACGTGAGCCTCGGAATGGAGCCCGCCGTGCGTATTGATCGGTAACTCGCCGCCCAGCCCGATCCGCTCGGGCGTGACGAAGTCCTTGATCTCGCCGCGCTTGCACAGGCCCAGCGCCTCCATCTGGAGCATCACGACGTAAGTGAAGCAGTCGTACATTTCGGCGAAGTCGAGATCCGTGGGCGTGACGTCCGCCATCCGGAACGCCTTGGGCGCGGCGAAAGTCAGCCCGATCACGAACGGGTCAGGACGCGCTGGAATATCGTCGGCGGGATACGGATGGCCCTCGGCGACGCCGGAGATATAGACCGGCGGGCGACGCAGATCGCGTGCGCGCTCGGACGAAGTGACGATCACGGCGCCGGCGGCATCGGTCTCAAGGCAGCAATCGTAGAGCCGAAACGGATACGAAACCCATCGCGACTTGAGATAGTCCTCCATCGTGAGCGGCCGGCCGCGCATGTAGGCTTGCGGGTTGAGCTGGGCGTGCTTGCGCGAAGTGACCGCTATCGTGCCCATCGTTTCGAACGGCGTACCGTAGAGTTTCATGTGGCGGGTCGCAAGCCACGCGTACCATTGCACGGGCGCGACCGCGCCGTAGGGTAGATAGTATGCGCCGATCGTTCCGGCGAGCGGCCCCGGCGGCGCCGAACCGCTGCCGCCCTGCCCGCCCGTGCTCACGCGCATCACGGAGTAACCGTTCCAGCCACACGGCACGAGCACGCAATCGGCGACGCCAAACGCGACCGCCATCGCGGCGCCCTGCAGAGCAACCACCGGGCTTGCCCCGCCCATCTGCACGTATGCGGAGTAACGCAGGTCCTCAATTCCCAGGTTGGCCGCGAAATGTTCTGCCGAGGCGCCGAGCGGCGGCCCGACGATTCCGTCGATGTCGTGCGGCTTGAGCCCGGCATCCTCGAGCGCCCTCGCCGAAGCCTCGAGCATCAGTTGCAGTTCGGTCTTGCCCGAACCGCGCGTGAACGCGCTCTCACCCACGCCGGCGATGCACGCTTTGTCCTTGAGTGAGTCCATTTTTTTCACCAACACTCGCGGCACGGCTCCGCTTCTCGAATAGCTATTTCGTTCAATAGATCACCTTCGATTCCATCAACGCGGCGATCTCTTCCTTCGAGAGGCCCAGGATGCCGTTGAAGACCTCGAAGTTGTGCTGTCCCAGGTCCGGCGGCGAGCTGTAGTTGAACTGCGGCACATTGCCGAGCTTCGCCGGGATTCCCGGCATCACGCGTTTGCCGGCCGTGTGATGGTCGAGCTCCCACCAATAGCCCCATTCCCATAGATGGCGGTCCTGATGAATCTCGACGCTGTCGAGCACCGGCCCCGCCGGCACGCCGGCGCGCTGAAGGCGTTCGGCCAGCTCGATATGCTGATGGTTGCGCGTCCATTCGGACAAATGCGCGTCGAGCGCGTCGCTATTCTGCCAGCGCGGGATTTGGTCGGCGAACTTCGTCTCGCGCGTCCACGCGGGATTACCCATTGCCTCGCACAGTGCGCGCCATTCGGCATCATTGCCTACTGCAATGGCTATCCACTTATCGTCGCCCGCACACGGATAGGTATTGTGCGGCGCCATCACGTCGTCGCGGTTGGCCCATTGGCGGCGGTCGCGCCCGTTCATGAAGTAGTCCATGTACCATTCAGGCGTTTCGCCGATTACGGTCTCGCCCATGCTCGCGTCTAGCCATTGGCCCTCGCCGGTGCGATCGCGATGGCGGAGCGCGGCGAGCAGATGAAATACCACCGCGGTGCCGATCGCGTAATCGGGCCAGGTGCCGCCGGTATGGCGCGGCGCTCCGCCCGGGTAGCCCTGCGCGTCGAAAGTGCCGATGAAAGAGCAGGCCATCGGACCCCATCCGACCCAATCGGCCGGCTCGGTTCCGGTTTTGCCCAGCAGTGAGACCGAGATCAGGATGATGTCGCGTTTGACCGCGCGCAGTTCCTCGTAACTTAGCCCGAGCCGGCGCGAGAGCGGCCGCGGGTAGCACTCCAGCACGAAGTCACTTTGCTTGGCGAGTTCGTAGGCGAGTTCCTTGCCACGTGGCGTCTTGATGTTGAGGTTGATCGATTTCTTGCCGTAGTTGAGCGTGTGGTAGCCGCCGTTGTTATTCACGCCGGAGAGGCCGGCGGCCATGAACGCGGGGTTGAGTCGCTGAAAATCCAGATATACCCGCGATTCGATCTTGATGACCTCGGCACCCATCGCCGCGAGCCACAGTCCGATTTGCGGTCCGTTGATAATCCAGCTGAAATCGGTCACCCGGATTCCTTCAAGCGGCAAACGCGCCATCGCTCTTCCCTCCCCGCGTCAAATCACGCTGGCGGCGCGAAGTTCCGCGAGTTCCTCGCGCGAGTATCCGAGCCGCTCGCACAGGATCTCTTCGTTATGCTCGCCGAGCAGCGGTCCACGGCGCGCGACGGGCGGCGTCGCGGTCAGCCGCACCAGCGGTCCCGGATAGCGGAAACGGCCAGCAACCGGATGATCGATCTCGACGAAAGCGTTGCGCGCCCGCAGATGTGGATGCTCGGCCGCCTGCGCGACGGTCAACACCGGGCCTATCGGCAGTCCGATTTTCTGCCCCTCGCGCACCAGCCAATCCATGTCATGCTTGAGAAGCTCCTGCTGGATCAACGGCCGCACGACGTCGTCGTAGTCGGCGCGCCCTGCAGTGTCCTTGAACAGGTCCGCTTCCAGCGCCTCGGGATGGCCGAGCAGTTCCTTGAGCGCCTCGAAGTGCGAGTCCACAACCCACAGCACGTAAACGTACCCGTCACGGCATCGCGACGGCTCCAACCCGGCCTTGGCGTTGGCGCGCAGCCGGCTGTATGGCATCCCGGCATAACTGTAGACGATCATTTCGACCTTCGCGGTGTTGACCACCGCCTGCCAGCACGCGACGTCGACCCATTGACCAGCGCCCGTGGCCTCGCGATGCATCAGCGCCATCATTGTCGCTGCCGCCGCCGTGGTCGCGCCCATCATATCGGCCTGGCGCCCGGGCGCGCGCAGCGGATTCTCGCTCGCCGAATCGTTGATCAGCGTCGGCGTGTTATAGCCGGTCAGGCTCATCGCCCATTCGATGAGGTCCGAGGCCTTCCATCCGGCATACGGTCCACTTTGTCCGAACGGTGTCACCGAGGTGACGATCAACCGCGGGTTGAGCGCGTGCAGCGCCTCGTATCCGAATCCGAGGCTTTCCATGTGGCCGGGCGGATGGTTTTCGATCAGGATGTCGGCGTCGCGCACCAGGCGCTTGAAGATTTCCGCGCCGCTCGCTATCGCGGGATCGAGCGTCACACTTTTCTTGCTGGTGTTGAGATAGAGAAAGAGCCCGCTCTTCTCGGGATGCGGCAGGTCGGCGGGGAACGGCGGATGGCTCCGTGCCTCGTCGCCCAGGCCGGGCGGTTCGATCTTGATGACCTCAGCGCCCATGTCGGCGAACAGTTTGCCGCACATCGGCCCCGAGACCATCGTGGCGTATTCGATGACCTTAAGGTCATCCAGCGCTGCGGCAGCCAATTTCGTCTTCTCCCGAATTCATCGCCTCGAAGATTCGGCGTTCTCAACGACGCTGGTCGAGCTAAATGCTCCATAGCGCAATTCGCGGAGTAATGGCCAACCGTCAGGGCGAATTCACGGCGCCCCATGGATGTTGTCGTCGGGGGTTGATGCGTGCGACTTGCCGCCGGCTGGCGGGAGCGCTTTGGTGAATACCAGACAATAGTTGGAGATGAACGAACTTCCGGGCCACGGATCGTCCATGCTCACGTACGCGAAGCCCGCGCGCTCGAGCTCGTTCATCACAGTAATGGGGCTGATTCCGTGGCCTTCACGGTCCGGCGGCAAACCCTTTGGCGTCCCCAGCCCGGTCAAGATGCTCGGGCGGAAATCCAGTACCGCGAGCTGACCGCCCTGACGCAAGGCCTGATGGAGGCTGCGGTCGATATCGGCGGGGTCGGTCAGGTGATGATAGACGCGGCGCAGGATGATCGCGTCGCAGCAATCGGCGGGCAATCCGCTATCGCTCGCAGTGCCCTGTACCACGGTCACGTTGTCCAGATGCGCCGCCGCGACCACGCTCCGGATTTTGCCCAGCTCCCGCGGATCGATCTCGGTCGCGAAAACGTGCCCCTTGGGTCCCACGAGCCCGGCCATCATCACCGTCATCCAGCCCGAGCCCGCGCCCACATCCGCCACCACCATGCCGGGCTTTATCTGGAGCGTCGCGGCGAGACGGTCCGCGTCCGCCCCCTCGTGCGAGCAACCTGTCAGAGCGAACGTGGCAATCAGGATCAAAGCCAGCGCCAGGGAGCGCACGCGATCGAAGAGCTGGAGCATGTGCCGGCTGTTCATCGGAAGTCTCTTCGTCCTTTCATCACGCCATTAATGCCGATAGATACGATCATCAAATTCGTACGCCAAAGAGAGCAACCAATGCCAGCGCTATTGTTCGAAATCCGCGACCACATCGCCTACCTGACCATCAATCGCCCCGAGGTCCACAACGCGATGAACCCGGAAGTCGTCGTGCGTCTGGCCGAAGCATGGCAGCGCGTCGCCGACGATGACGACGTGCGCGCCGCGATCATCACCGGTGCGGGCAACAAAGCTTTCTCGGCCGGCGCCGACCTCGCGCGGATGATTCCGCTAATGACCGGCGCGCGCCAGCCCGAAGATGAATGGGATCACAAGATCAAGGAAACCCCCAAGCTCGGTGCGATGGCGCTGCTGCGCGGATGGAGCCTGTACAAACCAGTGATCGCAGCGGTCAACGGGTTCTGCATCGCGGGCGGGCTCGAGCTGATGCAGGCGACCGACCTGCGGGTAGCGGCCGAGTCGGCGAGCTTCGCCCTGCAGGAGGTCAAGTGGGCGATCATCCCGGCCGGCGGCTCGCTGGTGCGGCTCGTGCGCCAGATGCCGTACTGCAAAGCGATGGAGATTCTGCTCACCGGCAACCGCATCGCGGCCGCCGAGGCGTGGCGGCTGGGACTCATCAACTACGTGGTGCCGCAGCCCGACGTGATGGCGAAAGCGGAAGAACTGGCGCATGCGATCGCGGAGAATGGCCCGCTGGCCGTGCGCGCGATCAAGGAGACGGTGGAGAAGTGCTCGGGGCTGCCGTTCGAGACCGCGTTCAAGATCGAAAACGAGGCCCAGCGCTTTATCCGCAAGACTGAGGACGCGCGCGAGGGTCCGCGCGCCTTCATCGAAAAGCGCAAACCGAATTACAAGGGGCGTTGATTGCGTCAATCCGGGAAGTGGCGGAATGTCTCAGCGTCATCGACGGCCGCGGCGGCGGCGCAGATTCCCATAGTCGGCGGGCGGCAGAATTCGAACGCTGCCCACTCTACTACCGTACAGCGTTCCGAAGTGAGTGCGGTCGCCGGTTAGAAGGTAATCCGCCCTCGCCGAGATGGCCGCCAGCAGGATCGGTCGATCTTTGGGATCCAGTTCAATCGATCCCGGCAGCACCTCATCTTCGGCCTCAGGCACAACTCTCATGGTTTCGAGGAGCACGTCCAGCCTCACCAGGGCTTCAGGCCGGTCGCTGGCGAGGTTGCGCCTCGCTTCTTCGACGGCATAGAAGGAAGTCACCATCTCAGTCGCACTCAAATTCGACAAATCCCCGAGCCTGGAACCCGCGAGGTAGGCGGCCGAGTACAGAACGTTAGCATCGAGAAACACTTTCGCCGTGCGTTTTCGCGGGCGCAGTGGCCGCGCCTCATCCGCGGCCTTTTTCACGGTCTCGGGTCTTCACGCCTTCATGCGCTTGCGGTGTGGAATCTCGTCCGGGTCGAGGCCTAAGCGCCTAACCTCCGCGCGCGCTCTGCGGTAGTCGCGTCCGTCGACAGCATTGTTGAGTAAAAATTCCGCGCGCCGCCGGGGAGAATAAACCTCAACCGGCATCACCGCCGCGGGCCGGATCAAAACGCCCTCCTCGTGCTCCTCGGCCACCACGAAGCTTCCTTCGTTCAAACCGAATCGCCGTCGCAGTTTCGCGGGAATGACCACGGCGCCACGCTTGCCAACCCTGCTCGCGATCCCTTCCATCAATTAACGATAGCAGATTGTCTGAATATCGGGCAGACCTTCGGTGTCCGTTTCCGGCTCGCTCATCCCGCATGCGACCGAATTCGGTGCATCGGTTCTCGTATCAGAGACAGGCCGCCCCAGCTAACCGGCCACTCAAAAACTCCAACGTTTAGCTGCCTTGCGCAGAGAAGCCGGCCTCTTGTGGGCATCGCTCTTGCTCCGCCTTGAACCAGCGGACCACCTGTGTTCCGCCCACGCACGGTGCAATCACGGCAGGCGGATTCACAAGATGAAAGAAAATATCGAAGAGTGCGAGCAACGGCCGTCCGTCGCAGATCCCGTCGCGCGACGGGAGCGCTGGGGCGAACGGTTCATGACGGCACTGTCGTGCGTGTCGGAATCCAACCCGCGGCAACTCAACGCCTTGCTCCGGAGCGGTCTCGGCTCTGTTGTCTTCTATGAAGCCGTGTCGTGGTTCGCGGTCGCGCAATTCGAGCCCGTGCGCCTGCACGCCGCGCGGCCCTTCTTCGTCTTCAACCTTGCTCTGGCCGCTGCCGTGCTCTATCTGACTCACTTCAATTGGTTCGTGCGCCATTGGCGCCCGACTGCGCTCGGTTTTTGTCTCGTCCTGATAGCCAGCCGCACCGCCTTGGGAGTGGTAAACGATCAAGATGAGACAGTGATGTTGGCGCTCTTCGGGCCCGTGTTGGGCACGGCCGTGTTGGTACCGTGGAGCGTGAGATGGCAGGGCGTCGTCACGCTGGCTAGTCTGACCGGTTTCATCACCGCCGTTCTGACCGGCGCCGCCCAATGGAATACGTTTCAGCGCTGGCTGGCGTTGTCGGCTACCATGGCGTTCACCTTGAGCTTGACGGCGCTCAAGGATCACCATCGAACCCAGACCCTCCTGATTGAGGAGTTAAGCGACAAGGATCAACGGTTGACGGCCGAGAATGCCGAACGCCGGCGAACCGAGGCGCGTTTGCGCCGAACCGAGGCGATGATGCGCCAGCTGTTCGATGCGGTGCCAGATTTCGTGACGCTCACTCGACTCGCAGACGGAAAGTTCCTTGAAGTAAACGCCGAGTTTCTCCGGCGTACCGGGCTCAGCAGAGAGAAGGCGCTTGAAACTTCGACACCCGAGATCGGCCAATGGGCGCGGCCGCAGGAGCGCGCAGGGTTCGTACAGAAATTGATGGCTGATGGACACGTGCGCGAGCTTGAGGTCGATTTCGTGTTCCAGGGTGTCGTGTTCCCGTACCTGGCGTCGTCTGTTGTCATCGATGTGGATGGCGAGGTCTGCGCGTTGGGTGTCGGACACGACATTACGCGGATCAAAGAAAGCGAGAGGGCGCTGCGCGAGGCACAGCAACGGCTCCACGAGCAGGTCGAGCAACTGACCTCGACCCAGCACGATCTCATGGAGGCGCGCGGAGCGGCGCTGGGCGCCTCGCGGGCCAAGTCCGAATTTCTCTCCAGCATGTCGCACGAGATCCGCACTCCGATGAACGCGATCCTGGGCATGGCGGAACTGCTCGAAGAAACGCCTTTGAACCGCGACCAGGTGAAGTTCCTCGGCATCATGCGCAACAACGGTGACGCGCTGCTTTGCCTTATCGACGACATCCTCGACCTCGCCAAGGTCGAGGCCGGGCGGCTGGTGCTCGAGCGCGTCGAGTTCGATCTCGAAAATCTCACTGACAAAGTGGTCGAGACGCTGGCCGTGCGTGCCCATGCCAAGGGCCTCGAGCTCGCGGTGCATTTGCTGCCCGACGTGCCGCGCCAGCTCGGCGGCGATCCGCTGCGCCTGCGCCAGATTCTGATCAATCTCATCGGCAACGCGATCAAGTTCACCGAAACCGGCCAGGTGCTGCTCACTGTCCGACGCGATCCGGCGGGAGATGGACCCGGCGCGCTGGTCTTTACCGTGTCCGATACCGGCATCGGCATCGCTACCGACAAGCTCGACGCGGTCTTCGCGAACTTCACCCAGGCCGATCCCTCGACCACGCGCCGTTACGGCGGCAGCGGGCTTGGCCTGGCGATCGCGAAACGGCTGGTCGGTCTGATGAATGGGCGCATCTGGGTCGAGAGCAAACTGGGAGCAGGCAGCGTGTTTCACTTCACCGCGCGCTTCGAACTCGGCACCGCGCCGCGCGCCGTCGAGCCGTCCACGGTCGCCCTGATGCTCAACGGCATACGCGCGCTTGTGATCGATGACAACGCCACCAACCGGCTCATCCTGCGCGAAATGCTCACCAGCCGCGGCGCCGAAGTCAGCGAGGCCGAAGACGGACCGCAGGGACTCGCAATGCTTGAACGCGCCCGGCTAGGTGGTCAGCCTTTCAAGCTGCTGCTACTCGACTGCCGCATGCCAGGGATGGACGGCTTCCAGGTGGCGGAACGGATCAAAGCGACCGGCTATGACGGTGTACCGCTCCTCATGCTCAGCTCGGACGATCTCAAGATTGAACTCGCCCGCGCCGGCGAGCTCGGGCTCGACGCCTACCTGGTGAAGCCCGTGCACCGGCTCGAACTGTTCGAGGCGATCGCGGCCGCGATGGCGCGGCACAAGGTCGATTTCCGCTCAGCCGAGCAGACCGCCGCTCCCTCCGCTTCATCCGCTGGCGCTGCCGCGCCCGTGCCGCGTCCGCTGCGCATCCTGTTGGCCGAAGATGCAAGAGACAATCGCATTCTAATCCGGGCCTATCTCAAAAATTCGCGCGCCCGGATCGACGAGGCCGAAAATGGCCTAATCGCAGTCGAGAAAGCGCGAGCGCAAACCTACGACCTGGTCCTGATGGACATCCAGATGCCGGTGATGGATGGTTTGGAGGCGATTCGCATCATCCGGCAGCGTGAGCGGCAGGACGGGATCCAAAGGGTGCCGATCATCGCGCTCACCGCCTCGGCCCTGGAAGCGGACGTGCGCCGGAGCCTCGATGCCGGAGCCGATCTTCACATCAGCAAGCCGGTAAAAAAGGCCACACTGCTCGCAGCGATTGTGAGCCTCACGCTCGCGTCTACCGGTCCGGCCGAAGCGTCGTCAGAGCGGAATCAGAATGGCTGTGAGACCGAAACCGCTCCTCACGCAAGCGTCGTGGCCTGATCGGCGCCATCTGCGTCAGCGGCCGCCGGCGGCGCGTTCGCCTTCGGATACCGACTCGCCTGCCGGCGGCGCAGATACCGGTTGTGACTCCTTGCCCGACAATCGATGCGATAGCCGCTCGACGACCACGAAGAGGACGGGCACGAGAAAAATCGCGAAGCCGCTGGAGAACACCATACCGACGATCGTGACGGTGCCGATCAGCCGGCGAGCCACCGCGCCCGCTCCCAGAGCGGACCAAAGCGGCATCAGACCGAAGATGAACGCGAACGAGGTCATCAGAATTGGTCGTAGGCGTTGGCGCGCGCCCTTCAGCGCGGCCGCGACCAGCTCCTCACCCTGCTCGAGCTCGGACTTGGCGAACTCCACAATCAGAATCGCGTTTTTTGCCGAGAGCCCGATCAACATGATGAGGCCGATCTGCGCATAGATGTCGTTGTCGTAATGGCGCGACCACAGGCCGAAGAACGCGCCGCAAACCGCCACCGGCACGCTGAGCAGTACGCTGAACGGCAGCGACCAGCTTTCGTACAGCGCCGCCAGAATCAGAAACACCAGGATTAGCGAGAGCGCGAACACGCCCGCGCCGCCGCCGGCCACCGATTGCTGGTACGAGATTCCGTTCCACGCATAGCCCATGTCACGCGGCAGAACCTGGTCGGCGACCGCGGCGACCGCGCTCATCGCGTCGCCCGTGCTGTGGCCGGGTGCCGGAACGCCGAAAATCTCGATGCTGCGGTACTCGTTGAAGCGCGTGGTAAATTCGGGGCCGAACGCTTTCTGCATATTGACCAGCGTCGAAAGCGGGACCATCGTGCCCGCGCTATTGCGAACATAGAACTGTCCGACTTCCGTCGCCTTGGTTCGATATTCCGGCTCCGCCTCCACGAAAACTTTCCACACGCGCCCGAAGCGGTTGAACTGATTGACGTAGTAGCCGCCGAGCAGGGTCTGCAGCGCGCGATAGACCGTGTCGATCGAAATCCCAAGCTTGAACACCTTGTCTTTGTCCACCGCTGCAAATAGCTGCGGGACCGAAGGGCTGAAAGTGAAACGCATGCCCGCCATTTCGGGCCGCTTGCGCGCAGCGGCGAGAAACTTCTGCGTGTTCTGCCATAGGTAATCGACGTCGTGGCCGCCGCGGTCCTGGATGAAAAAGTCGATGCCGCTCGCCTGGCCGATTCCGGGAATCGCCGGCGGCAGGAACGCGAAGACTTGCGCATCCAGCAGCCCGGCGAGCTTGCGGTTCACCGAAGCAACGACCGACATGGCATCCAATGCGACTGTCCGGCGTTCGGGAAAGGGCTTCAGCAGGCAGAAATAGACCGCGTTTCGAGGACTGGTCGTCTGCGACAGAATACTGTATCCGGCAATCCCGTTGGCGTAGAGCACTCCCGGTTCATGCTTGAGAATATCGTCGATCTTCCGCATCAGCGCGACCGTGCGCTGCAGCGAGGCGGCTTCCGGCAACTCGACGTTGATTATGAAGTAGCCCTGGTCCTCGTCCGGCAGGAACGATTGCGAGAGCGCCTTCCCGATTCCTCCCGCCAGGATCGCGAAGCCCACCAGGATCGCGAGCGCCAGCACGAACTTCCGGATGAGCAGGCCGGAGATACTGACGTAGCCCTTTGTCACCCGCTCGAAGCCCGCGTTGAAGAGCGCAAAGACGCGCGCGAGCGGTCCCCTGCGCTTCGCGCCGCTCTTCGGCCGCAGCAGCAGCGCGCCGAGGGCGGGACTCAGGGTGAGCGCGTTGAAGGCAGAGATGATCACCGAGAACGCGATCGTCAACGCAAACTGGCGGTAAAGCGAGCCCGTGATGCCCGCCATGAATGCGGTCGGGATAAAAACGGCGGAAAGCACCAGTGCAATTCCGACCAGCGCCCCGCCAACCTCGTCCATCGCTTCGAGCGCCGCCTCGCGCGGAGGTTTTCCCTGCTCGATTTTCGCGCTGATCGCCTCGACCACGACGATCGCGTCGTCAACCACCAGCCCAACCGCCAGCACCAGCCCCAGCAGCGAGAGCGTATTGACCGAGAATCCGACCGCCGGGAAAAACATGAAGGCGCCCACCAGCGACACCGGGATGGTGAGGATCGGGATCAGCGTCGCCCGCCAGCTCTGGAGGAAGATGAAGACCACCAGCACCACCAGGCCGATCGCCTCGAGCAGCGTCTTGACAATTTCCCACGCGCCCTCGGTCACCGGCACGGTGGTGTCGAGCGTCAGCGTAACCGCCATGTCCGGGGGAAATCGCTTCGCCAGCTCGGCCATCTTCGCCTTGGCGCGATTCGCGGCTTCGAGCGCGTTGGAACCCGGGTTCTGGAAGAGGAGGAGCAGCGAGCTCGGCGCGCCATTCATGTACGCCTGTTGATCGTAGCTCTCGGCACCGAGTTGGATCCGCGCGACGTCCTTGATCCGCACCAGCGAACCATCAGGGTTGGCCCGCAGGATGACGTTGCCGAACTCTTCGGCGGTCAAGAGCCGGCCCTGCGCGCGCACCGTGTAGGTGACCTGCTGGCCCGGCGGCGCCGGCTCGCCGCCGATCGTACCCGCGGGATTCACGACGTTCTGCGCCGAGATCGCGTTCGCGATGTCGTTCACCGTGAGCTGGAGCTTGGCCAACGAATCGGGCGCCACCCATACGCGCATCGCGTAGTTGGACGCGCCGAAAATCTTGACCTGGCCGATGCCCGGGATGCGCGCGAGCTCGTCCTCAATGTTGATCGCGGTGTAGTTGGAAAGGAAGGTCTGGTCCCAGGTCCGATGCGGTGACGTGATTGCGAATACCAGCAGCGGAAGTCCGACCGTCTGCTGGGTCGTCAGGCCGTAGTTGCTCACGTCCGCGGGCAGGCTGTAGAGAGCCTGCGCGAGCCGATTCTGGACCTGCACCTGATCGAGGTCGACGTCGGTGCCGACCTCGAAATTCGCCTGCAGCGTCATCGTGCCGTCGTCGCCATTGATGGACTGCATATAGATCATGTTCTTGGCGCCGTTGACCTGTTCCTCGATCGGAGTGGCGACCGACTGCTCGACGGTGAGCGCGTCCGCGCCGGTGTAGATCGCGGTGGTCTGGATCTTGGGCGGCACGATTTCGGGGAACTGCGCAACCGGCAGCCGGAAGACCATCACGGCGCCGGCGATCACAAAAAAAATGGCGATTACCATCGCCACGATGGGCCGGTTGATGAAAAACTTCGACATCGCTACTGACCTTGGCGCGCAGGGCTCGCGGAGGCTGCGGGAGGTGCCATGGGCACGGACGGTTGCGCCGGGCCGGGAGCGCCTGCGCTGTCAGGCTCGGGGGTCGCCAGGCTCGGCTTCACTTCCATCCCGTCGGAAACTCTTTGCACGCCCTCGGTGACGACGCGCTCGCCGGGTTTCACCCCGTCTTCGATAATTCTGAGGCTGCCCACCTGCTTGCCGATCTTGACCGTGCGCAGGGTGACGCGGTTGTCGGGGCCGACCACCGCGACTTGATATTGCCCCTGCGTCTCGAGCACCGCGCTCTGGGGAACGAGCATTGCGCCGTGCTTGATATCGGCAGCCGTACGGATCTTCGCGTACAGGCCTGGGCGCAGAATGTAGTCCGGATTCGGAAAGATTCCCTGGATGAGGATCGTGCCAGTCTGCACGTTGACCTGGCGGTTGGCGACATAAAAATGCCCTCGATATTTATAGGTGCTGCCGTCGGCAAGGATCATCTGAAGGTCAGGCTCGTCCTTCGCCCGACCCACCTCCTCGTGCTCCTTGATGCGATCGGCGAAATGCAGGTACTCACGCTCGCTTATCGGGAAGCTCACCTTGATCGGATCGAGTTGCGATTCCGTCGTCAGCAGCGTGGTCGGTGAAACGAGATCGCCGACCTGCGCCTTGGCGATCCCTGCGATGCCATTAATCGGCGCCGCTACCTTGGTCCATTCCAGGTTGAGCTTCGCATTCTCGACCGCCGCTTGATCGGCTTGCACTTGCGCCGCAGTTGCGCGGGTGGTTTGGTTTTGGTTATCGAAATCCTGCCGCGAAATTACCGCCTGCTGGTAGAGGACCGTGTAGCGGGCAAGATTAAGCTGGTTCTGCTTGAGCTGGGCCGCGGCCTGAGCAAGATTTCCGAGCGCCTGATCGAGCGCCGCCTTATATTCGCGAGGATCGATCTCAAATAACAGCTGGCCAGCACGCACCGCATCGCCATCCTTGTAGTCCTGCTTGAGGAGATAGCCGGATATTTTCGGGTAGATGTCGGCGTTCACGAAACCGACCGTCGTGCCGACCCACTCCGAGTAGAGCGGCACGTCCCTCTGCATGACCTCGGCCACCACGACTTCAGGCGTCGGCGGCGCCGTCACGGGCGCGGCCTTTTTGCAGGCCGTCGCGACGAGTGCGAGCGCCATCGCCAAAGCGGCGGCGGCGAGCGAAAAGATTCCCCGCGATCTCAGCCAATTCCGGTGCGATCTCATCAGACCATCGATTATGCTGAAATGCGGAGCCTTGGGCGAGGACTCCGGTGCAGAACGCGCATGCCTCGCCTTGTTCTCGTCGCAAGTGCTAGTAAAAAGATCGCGGAGGATTCGCGATGGCACTCAAGCTGAAAAAAACCGTCAACCAACTGTGCGCCGAGGCCGAAAAAGAGATCCAGACCATAACCCCGCAAGAAGCGATCAAGCTCAAGGACGATCCCGGCGTCCTGCTGGTGGACATCCGCGACATCCGCGAACTCCAGCGCGACGGCCGCGTGCCCGGCGCGCTCCACGCGCCGCGCGGGATGCTGGAATTCTGGATCGATCCGGAAAGCCCCTACTACAAGGACGTGTTCGGCTCGGGTAAGCGCTTCGTGTTCTTCTGCGCGGGCGGACTGCGCTCGGCGTTGGCGACGCAGGCCGTGCAGCAAATGGGACTCGAGCCAGTGTGTCACATCCGCGGCGGATTTCGCGCCTGGAAGGAGAACGGCGGCGCGGTCGAGCCGATGCCCGAAAAGAAGCCGGAGTAACTCCGCCATCGGAGTAACTTTGGCTTCGGAAGTAACTCTGGCCTCGGACGACGTCCAGCCTGCTTTGAGATTCGAGCCCGCGCTCGCTCACAGCGCCGGCGCGCAGGGGCACGTAAGATCGATAGCAACCTGAGCCACTTAATCCCGGAGATGTGCGATGACGACTGATGAACGAATTCAGCAGGCTGCCAAGAAGTACCGCAACTGGGGAAAATGGGGCAAAGATGACCAGCTCGGAACGCTGAACTACATCACGCCGGAGAAAATCATCCAGGCCGCACGCCTGGTGCGCGCGGGCCGCGTCATCTCATTGGCCTTGCCCTACGATTCCGCCGGGCCGCAGACCGGCGCGTGGGGCAGGGTTAATCCGATTCACACTTTCGTTCTGACCGGCACCGATGCCGCGGCGGGCGTCCAACCGTTTCCGCATGGGATCGGCGCGGCCGACGACGCTGTCACGATGTTCCTGCAGTGCGGCACTCAATGGGACGCGCTCGCCCATATATTTGACTACGGCAAGATGTGGAACGGACAGGACGCCGCGAGGGTTAGCGCGCGCGGGGCCGAGGTCAACGGAATCGAAAAGATGGCCGAGAAAATCGTCAGCCGGGGAGTCCTGCTCGATATCGCCCGCTTCAAGGGACTCGAAGCACTGGTCCCGGGCTATCCGGTGACCGAACAGGACCTCATCGGCTGCGCCGCGGCCGAAGAGGTGAAAATCGGACGCGGCGACATCGTGCTGGCTCGCACGGGACAGCTCGGCTACTGCAAGAAAAACGGATGGGGCACGTTTGCCGCCGGCGACGCTCCGGGACTTTCCTTCACCACTGCGGATTGGCTCTACCGCACCGAGATCGCCGGCATCGCGAGCGACACCTGGGGGCTAGAAGTGCGGCCCAACGAACTGCCCGGCGCTTTTCAGCCGCTACATCAGGTGATGATCCCCAATATTGGTTTGTTGGTAGGAGAAATTTTCGATCTCGAAAAGATTGCGGAGGATTGTGCCGCCGATAAAGTTTATGAGTTCATGTTCGTCGCTCCGCCGCTCCCGATAACCGGCGCGGTCGGCTCGCCGATAAATCCGCAGGCAATCAAATAAGAGGTCTCACATGGCAAGTCCGACAAACTGGCTAATCTTCGAGTTGGTTGTTGTGACGGTGGTGGCAGTGATCGAGCTTTTCGTAGCTCGCGCGGCCAACAAGGAAAGCAAGCTGACCGGTATCAACGGACAGTGATCCAGTGATCAACGATCGGGATGACTAGCCGGAAGCGCGGTCGAGGCGCTGGCGGAGAAGATCGATCATGCGATGCGCGATGATCGCCGGCGTGTCGCCGCCCGGATGATACCAGACGTGCGACCAGTTGAGCCCACCCATCAGCAAAAGTCGCAGGTAGCGGCGATCGGCGGGCTCGGGCAGCGCCAGCGCGTCGATCAAGTCGCGAAAGCGAGCCTCGTACTGATCGCGTAACTCGAGCAGCCGCTCGGCGACCTTGCCGCCCTCAGGCGGCAGCACCCGAATCATCACCTGCGTGTAGTCGCTCAACTCGAGCAGCGCCTCGAGATGCGCGGTGCATCCGGCCTCCAGCCGCTCCCACGGCGTCTGTTGCCCGGCGACCGCCGCGTCGACGCGCTCCGCGATATGACGCAGGCCCTCTTCGTAAACGGCCAGCAGCATCTCCTCCTTGGAGGAGAAGTGATAGTAGATGGAGCCCGAGAGCATCCCGACCTCGCGCGCGATGTCGCGCATCGAGGTGACATGGTAGCCGCGCTCGCGGAACAGCCGGGCGGCAACGTCGAGCAGTTGCTGGCGGCGGTTGTCCTGTCGAGGAGCGCGGCTCGCGGAATTGGCGGGGGGCGAAGCGCTCATCTATACGTCAGCCCCGCCGTTCGGATGCTTCCCGGCAATCGCGCAGTCTTTAGCGGCCCCGATGGTCGTGCCTGCCACTCCGTTCAGCCGGCTGCCGCCGCGCTCTGGTTGTAGCTGCGGCCGTCGGCGTTGGGATCGAACCCGAGATCGCTCAGGTGCGACTTGATACGATCGTTGAGCAGACCCACCTTGTCCATGTTGGCGACGACCTGCTGATGCATGTCGCGTCGGAAGAGCTGGCGAAACATCGCCTGCTCGGTGCCCTTGGCGGCCTCGAGCCGGTAGCGCTGAATCCCATCGATCTCGGCTTTGTTGAAGCCCACTGCTTCGTAGGCCGCGCGCGGGAACTGGCCGCTCATCACCAGCCGCAGCGCTTCCTTGGTGAAGTCTTCGACTTCGTGGCGCTCGGTCTCGCTGAGCTGTTCGATCTGCTCGGGCAGGCTGATTACGGAGAAGCCCATGTGGCGCGACTCGTCGCTCAGAATTTTGCGGCAGATGACGCTGAGCAGTGGATCCTGCGCGCTCTCGGCGAGCATCCGGAACAGCGACACCGCGAGCGTTTCCGCGACGAGCTGCAGGCCGATGGTCTTGATGTACCACTTGCCGCTCCCGATCAGTTGATCGAACAGCGACTTGAGGTTGGTGGTCATCGGGTAGACCTTGTTGCCCAGCTTCTCCTTGAGGTAGCGCGCTAGCACTTCGGCGTGGCGCGCCTCGTCGACCACCTGCGTGGTCATGAAGAATTTCGAGTCGGTGGTCGGCACCATCTGGACCAGCTGACTGCACGCGATCATCGCGCCCGACTCGCCGTGCAAAAGCTGCGAGAGCCGCCAGGCCGAGAACTCGATATTGAGTTCACGCCGCCGCTTCAGGTCGAGCTTTTCCCAGTAGGGGCTGCCATAGGCGTCGATCAGGCCGTCGTGGAACACGCCGCGATCCGGATCGACCGGCGCGCTCCAGTCGACGTCGCGCGAAACGTTCCACTGGTCGCGCTTGGCGTTCTCGTACAGCCGCCGCATGTCGGGCGCGTAGACCTCGTAGTCGCGCTGGTAGATGGTCTCGATGGAGCTCGGGATCGCGTGCCACGTCTCGGTTGTCATCTGCGCCATGGTAGAAAAACTCCCTAATTAGATACGGGTCGGCAGGGCGTCCCGTTCGCTAAAGCAAACGCTTGTTTGTTATACATACGACCAAGCCATCGTTGTGTCAAGCCTCGCGCAACCTCTGCCCGCCCTGCCCCTCTTAAAAGCAAAGCAACCTCAATTTCGGGCTTGCTAACGTCCGCTGAACTTCGCCTCGCGACGCTCGAGGAACGCCGCCAGTCCTTCCTTACGGTCCTCGGTCGCGTAGAGAAACGCCATCGCCTGGCGCTCTGCCTCGATACCGGTCTTGAGACCACCATTTTGCGCAATATCGACCAGCAGCTTCGCGCAGCGGAGCCCCACCGGAGGCAGCTTGAGCAGCTTGCGTGCCCACTGCGTCGCGACCTCGAGCGCCTGGCCCGCCGGCGCAATTTCGTTGACGAGTCCGTGATGGAACGCCTGCTGAGCGCTGAGCGGCTCGCCGGTGTAGACCATCTGCTTGGCGATCGCCGTCGGCAGCATCCGCGGGAGCCTCTGCGTCCCACCCGCGCCCGGCAGCAATCCGATCTTTATCTCGGGCACGCCGATACTCGTGTCCTCGGCGATGATCCGGAAATCGCAGCACAGTGAAATCTCGCATCCGCCGCCGTACGCGATTCCATTGATCGCGGCGATTGTCGGGCGGTCGAGATCCTCGATCCCATTGAACGCCGTCTGCACGTTCTCGATAAAGCTCATGAAGTCGGGCGGGCCGCCGACCTTGGTCAGCGCCGCGATGTCGGCGCCAGCACAGAACGCGCGACCGTTACCGGTCAGGATCACCACGCGCGCGTCCGGGTCGGCGCGGATATCGTGCGCGAGCTTCCGCAAGTCGTCGATCATCTCGGGGTTTATCGCATTGAGCTTGCTCGGCCGGTTGAAGCGCACGGTCGCGATCCCGTCCGCACATTCATATTGCAAGGTCTGATACATCGCTCTCTCCTGTCTGATCCCGCTTGAAGTTTGATCGCGCCGCGACAGCCGGCGGTCCGCACCGTTTAGACCATCGTCTTAGATCATTGTCAGGCCGCCGCTCACCGATAGCGCCTGCCCCGTGATGTAGGAGGCGTCGTCGGAGGCCAGAAACGCCACTGCCGCCGCGATATCCGCCGGCTCGCCCAGCCGGCGCATCGGCACCGCGCGCCTGAGCGCCTCATGCAGCTTGGGATTGTGCGTCGCCAATTCCTGGAGCATCGGCGTGTTGGTCGGCCCCGGGCACACGCAGTTGACGGTGATTCCGTGACGCGCCATCTCGCGTGCGAGCGTTTTGCTGAACGCGATCACGCCGCCCTTGGCGCCCGAATAGACCGCCTCGCCGCTCGAGCCGACGCGGCCCGCGTCCGAGCTTATCGACACGATCCGACCGCCACCGCGCGCAACCATAGAATCGAGCACCGCGCGGCAACAATTGATCGGCCCGCGCAGGTCGATCGCGAGCACCTTGTCCCAGGTCTCCTCACTGTTCTGGAGAAACGGTTCTACCCTGTCCCATCCCGCATTGTTGACCAGGATGTCCACCGGCCCCAGCCGGCGTTCAGCCTCGGCAACCGCCGTGCGCGCGCTCGCGAGCTTGGCGACGTCGATCGCAAGGCCGATCGCGCCGCCGCCGACCTCTTTTGCCGCGGCTTCGGCGCCGGCCTTGTCGAGGTCGGCGAGCGCGACCTTGCATCCCTCCTCGCGCAGGCGCTGCGCAATCCCTCGGCCAATTCCGCGTCCCGCGCCGGTGACGAATGCGACCTTGCCGCTTAGTCCGCGCATCTGATGTTACCTCCTTGGGCAAAACGCGGCGCGAGCCGCGCGCGGCGCGATTATAATCCCGTTGCGCTCGCAATGAGAAAGCCGCCGACAACTATCCACTCGGTGGCTGCGACGCGCGCGTCGCTAGTTGCGACGCGCGCGCTCCCGCTCCCTGTGCGCGCGAAGCCAAACTCTGCTAGGAGAGAAGCTTAGGCGCGCCGGGGATTCGAGCGCGACCGAGCCGGAGCGGAGGCCACGCGATGAAAGCGATCGATGGTGACAGTCACTTAATGGAACCGATGGATCTGTTCGAGCGCTATATCGACCCGGCTTTTCGCGAGCGCACGGTGAAGATGATCCGCGACCCGGAAAGCGGCAAGGCCACGATGCTCGCCGACGGCAAGCCGCTTAAGCTGCGCGACGTCGACCAGGTGATGGGCATCCTGGTGGGCTATGGGGAGAAGGAGCAGGGACTCAACATCGGCAACTTCGACCGCTACCTCGGCTACAGCCAGCAATGGCAGGACATGGACGCGCGCGTGCGCTTCCTCGACGAGGAGGGCTTCGACAAACAGGTGCTCTACCCGAGCCTCGGGATCGTGTGGGAGGGCGAGGTCGACGACCCCGCGCTGGCCGACGCGCTCTGCCGCGCCTACAATACCTGGGCCTTCGAGCTGGTCGCTTCGCACAAGGATCGCCTGTTTCCCGCCGCGCACATTTCGATCCGCGATCCCGCGCTCGCGGTGCGCGAGATGGAACGCGTCGCGAGGCTCGGCGCACACACCGTCTTCATCTCCTCCGCGCCCGTGCGCGGCCACAGCTTCGGCCATCCGGAATTCGACCCGATATGGGCCGCGGCCGAGTCGCTCGACCTCGCGGTCGGCATCCACCTGGTCTCGCATCGCAACTACACCGGCAGCGCCTGGTACAAGGATCCCAAGCCCGGCCTGATGTACTTCACCATGAGCATCATCCAGGACCCGCGCATGGCGCTGACCACGATGGTGATCGACGGCGTGTTCGAGCGCTTCCCGACACTGCGCGTCGCGACGGTCGAGGCTATGGTCGGATGGGTGGGTGAATGGATCGAGCGCCTGGACTACCGCTACTCCTACATGGGCCACACGTCCCAGATGAAACGCCCGGCCGAGGAATATTTCCATCGCAACATCTGGATCAGCGCCGATCCTGAAGAGCGGATGTTCCCGTACATCGTGCAGTTCGCCGGCGACGATCGCTTCTTCATCGGCTCGGATTACCCGCACGCCGAGGGTTTCGTGCACCCGGTCGAGAAGGTCCGCAAGCAGCTGGCGTCGCTGCCTAAAGCCTCAGTCGACAAGATTCTCGAGACCAACGCGCGCAACTTCTACCACATCTGAGGGGGCGGCCCCGCGCGCGCGAGGTTGCGGGCGGGGCGGATTAGAGGTAGCGTGATGCACTATAATGCATCCGAACGCGCAAGCTGATCGCGCCAAAACTGCCCGAGCCTCCGCGATCGCCGATGAGGCGCCGTCCGTAAACGGCGGCATTCCCGCGCAATATCTGCGGCTGCTGGGCGAGCGCGTGCGCGACGCGCGCGCACGTCACGGGATGACCCGGAAGATGCTGGCGCACGACTGCGGTGTATCGGAGCGCTATCTCGCTCAACTTGAGAGCGGCCGCGGCAATCTCTCGATCGTACTGCTGCGTCGCGTCGCCGCGGCGATCGACGTCCCACTCGCCGAGCTGGTGAGCGAAGAACTGCCGCCGGTCGAATATGCATTCGTCGCGGAACGCCTGCGCCGTCTCAAGCCAGCCGAGCTGACCGAGGCCGCAGCGATCCTCGCCAAGCGTTTTGGCGACAAAGCGGCTCGAGAGGAACGGATCGCGCTAATCGGGCTTCGCGGCGCCGGCAAAAGTACGCTCGGGATGATGCTGGCGAAGCGGCTCAGATGGGAGTTCGTGGAACTCAGCCGCGAAATCGAACGCGAGGCGGGAGTCAGCGTCAACGAGATTTTCGATCTCTGGGGGCAGGCCGCTTATCGCCGCTACGAACGGCGCGCGTTCGAGCGCGTCGTGCGCACGCGCTCGCGGGTGGTGATCGCGACCGGCGGCGGGTTGGTTTCCGAACTGCCCACGTTCGAGCGTCTGCTCGATAACTGCTACACGATCTGGTTGCAAGCTTCACCTAACGACTACTGGGAGCGGGTACTGCGCCAGGGCGATTACCGGGTGAGCGCCGACGTTGGGACGAAGCAGGCGATGGCCGACATGCGCCGTATCCTCTCCCAACGCGAGGCGCTCTACTCCAAAGCCGACGCCCGGCTGCAGACCAGCGGAAAGAACACCGCCCAGTCCCTGCGTGAGCTTCTGATGCTGGTGCGCAAGGCGTGTCCGAGGCCGGGCGCTGCACGATCCACGAGCGCGAGGCGACCGGTTTCACACGCAAAATCAGGCTTGACATAAGAAGGTCGACATGAATTATATTGCATATGATTTTCGACCCGCCGATGCTCGACGCACGACAATAACGCAGGTCGGGAAGTCAGGTCAGAACGTGTTGGTGAAAAATGCACTCGATTCAATTTGAAACCGAACCGAGCCGCTACCGGCATTGGAAGCTCGAAACCTCGCGCGACCGCGCGCGGCTGACGATGAAAGTCGATGAAGCCGGCGGCTTGCGTCCGGGTTACGCGCTCAAGCTCAATTCCTACGATCTCGCGGTGGATATCGAGCTTGCCGACGCCGTGACGCGACTCCGCTTCGAGCATCCTGGCGTCAGCGTGGTCACGATCGACAGCGCCCTGGACGGGATGTTCTGCGCCGGCGCCAACATCTTCATGCTCGCGCACGCCGACCATGGCTTCAAAGTCAACTTCTGCAAGTTTACCAACGAGACCCGCCTTGCGATCGAAGACGCGACTGCCAACAGCGGCCAGCGTTACGTCGCCGCGCTCAACGGCACGTGCAGCGGCGGCGGCTACGAACTGGCGCTCGCTTGCGAGGACATAATCCTGGTCGACGACCGGCGCTCGGCCGTGAGCCTGCCGGAGATCGCATTTCTCGGCGTGCTGCCCGGCACTGGCGGCCTCACTCGCCTGGTCGACAAGCGCAAGGTGCGCCGCGACCTCGCCGACGTCTTCGCCACGCTGGCCGAGGGCGTGCGTGGCGAGCGCGCGGTCAAATGGGGCCTCGTCGATGCGATCGCACCGCGCTCGCGCTTCAACGAGGCGGTGGCCGAGCGCGTCGCGGCACTCGTCGATTCGGAGCGAGCCGGACGCGCCGGTGTTGCGCTCGACGCGCTCGCGCCTGCCGAGACCGACGCTGAAATCCGCTACCGGCATCTCACGTTGCGTCTCGATCGCATCCAGCGCCTGGCCGAGTTGATCATCGAGGGACCCCAAAGCGTCGCGGCAATTCCGGCCGACGCGGCGGCGCTTGGTGCGGACTTCTATCCGCTGCGGCTTTTCCGCGAAATCGACGACGCGCTCCTGCGCCTGCGCTTCAACTATCCGGAGATCGGGCTGGTACTGATCAAATCCGCGGGCGACCTCGACCGCGTGGCCGAACTGGACCGCGCGATATGGGAACGGCAGAGCGACTGGTTTATCAACGAAACGCTCCTGCTCATGAAACGCGTGCTCAAGCGCCTCGACCTCACCGCCAAAAGTTTTTTCGCGATCATCGAGCCGGGTTCATGCTTCGCGGGCTCGATGTTCGAGCTCGCGCTCGCCGCCGACCGCATCTATATGAAGTCGGGCGCCGACACACGTATCGCAACCGGAGCGCTCGATGCCGGCGCGCTACCGATGAGCAACGGGCTAAGCCGTCTCAGCACGCGTTTCATCGCCGACCCGGCGCACGCCGCGTCGCTCGCGGCCGGCGGCACGTTCGACGCGGAGGCGGCGCTGAAGGCGGGGTTGGTGACCGCCGCGCCGGATGAGCTGGATTGGGAAGAGGAACTACGCCTCGCAGTCAGCGAGCGGCTCTCGCTCTCGCCCGACGCGCTCACCGGGATGGAAGCGAACATCCGGTTTGCCGGGCCGGAAACGATGGAGACGCGGATTTTCGGACGGCTGTCGGCGTGGCAGAACTGGATTTTCCAGCGCCCCAACGCGATCGGCGAGCACGGCGCGCTCAAGCTCTATGGCCAGCCGCAGAGCCCGCAATTCGATTACAAACGCACCTGAACAATTCGCGCCGCGCTCGGCGCTTCGGAGCTTTACCAGCCATGATCGGCGAAATTCCCAACAACGTTGATCTCGATCACGACCCGCAGCTGCGCCGCGCGCTCGCGACGTGGCATCCGCGCTTTCTTCAATGGTGGAACGAGGTCGGACCCGAGGGTTTCGACAGGTCCACCGTCTACCTGCGCACGGCGGTAAGCGCCTCGGCCGACGGATGGGCCAATTACGCGTATGTGAAAATGCCGGAATACCGATGGGGCATCTTCCTGGCGCCACCGGAGAACCGCAAGGTTGGTTTCGGCGACAATCCGGACGCCGACCCGTGGCAGCAAGTGCCGGGCGAGTTCCGCAAGGAGCTGCGCCGCATCATCGTGACCCAGGGCGACACCGAACCGGCCTCGGTCGAGCAGCAGCGCCTTCTGGGCAAAACCGCGCCGTCGCTGTACGACCTCCGCAACCTGTTCCAGGTCAACGTCGAGGAGGCGCGCCACCTGTGGGCGATGGTCTATCTGCTGCACCGCTTCTTCGGACGCGACGGCCGCGAAGAAGCCGAGGAGTTGCTTACGCGCCGCAGCGGCCATCACGACCATCCACGCATCCTGACTGCGTTCAACGCGCCCATCCGCGACTGGCTGGATTTCTTCTGCTTCGCGATGTTCACCGACCGCGATGGCAAGTATCAGCTCGAGTCGCTCTCCGAGAGCGGCTTCGACCCGCTCTCGCGCACCACGCGCTTCATGCTGACCGAGGAAGCGCATCACATGTTCGTCGGCGAGACTGGAGTGCAGCGCGTCGTGCAGCGCACCGCCGATCTGATGAAGGAGTCGGGCCGCGCCGACATCCACGCGCTCGGCGGGATCGAGCTCGCCATTATCCAGAAGTACCTCAACCTGTGGTACTCGGAGAGCCTTGACCTGTTCGGCGCCGAGGATTCGAGCAACGCGGCAACTTATTTCGCGACGGGCATCAAGGGGCGCTACCGGGAGCATAGCGCCAACGTCTATCGCGAGCATCGCGCGCTGGAGGGCGAGTACGAGCTGCGCCTGCCCGGCGGCGCGGTCGAGCGGATTCCGTTGCGCCGCGCGATGAACGCGGTCCTGCGCGACGCGTTCGTGCAGGATTGCGAGCGCGGGCTTGCGCGATGGAACCGCGAGCTGGCCGCGCGCGGCCTCGAGCAGCGCCTCGCGCTGCCGCACGCCGGGTTCAATCGCAAGGTGGGCGCGTACGCGGGGCAGTGCTGCGATCCGCGCGGAGAGGTGCTCGCGGCCGAGGAGTTCGCGGCACGCCGTGGCGAATGGCTGCCTACCGAGGAGGATCGCGCGCGCAATGCCGAGCTGATGCAGTCGGTCTATGAGCCGGGCAAGATCGCGGGATGGATCGCGCCACCAGCCAAGGGCATCAACGGCCAGCCTCCGAATTTCGAGTACGTGATCCTAGGCTAACCCCGTTGGCGCGCGAGGCAAGTCTAAAACTAAGCGGCGAGATCTGACTATGCAACTGACTGCCGTTTTCCGCAAAGTCCCCAAGGCTATATCGGCTTCGTCGAGGAGTTACCGGGCGCCAACACGCAGGCGCCGACGCTCGCGAAAGCGCGGAGCAATCTCAAGGAGGCTGTCGCACTCGTGATAGAGGCCAACCGGGCACTGGCCGAAGAGTAGTTGCACACCTCGGGTCAACCACGCTCACGAGCCTGCGAGAATAATTGGAAAATCCTCTCCGGCGTAAGCGGCAGTTCGGCGGGCTCGATGCCCAGCGGTGCGAGCGCATCCGCAATCGCATTGGCGATCGCCGCCGGCGCGCCGATCGTCCCCGACTCGCCGACACCGCGAAAACCGCCGAGCGTGACCTGCGACTCAGTTTCCAGATGATGCGTCTCGACGTTGGGCAGCTCGGGGGCCGACGGCACCAGGTAGTCCATCAGCGTGCCGGTTAGTAACTGACCGGTATCGTTGTAGACGATCTCCTCGAGCAGCGCGCCGCCTACCCCCTGCGCGACGCCGCCCTCGACCTGCCCATCGACGATCAGCGGATTGATCACGCGGCCGCAATCGTCGGCCACGACGTAGCGCAGGATTCTTACCGCACAGGTTTCGCGGTCGACCTCCAGCATCGCCGCATGCGTCGCCGGAGTCGCGGTGCCGTAGTACGGATCGTAAAAGAGCGTCGCTTCGAGTCCAGGTTCCATCCCCCGCGGCAGCCGCTTGGCGCCGGCGTAGGCGGCCTGCGCGATGTCGCGGAGCGTTATCCGCTGACCGGCGCGGCTGCGCGCCCATGGCTCACCGCCGCCCGCGTCGAGCGCTGCGGGGTCGGTCTCCAGCAGATGGGCCGCGATACGCCGTGCCTTGTCGCGAATCGCGCGCGCGGTGAGGATGGCGGCGCCGCCGCCCAGTACCGCGCCTCGGCTGGCGTAGCTACCGGTGCCGTAGGGCGTATATGCGGTGTCGCCGAACCGCACCCGGACATCTTCAAGCGGTACTTCAAGTTCATCCGCGACCACCTGCGCGAGCGTCGTCTCCAGCCCCTGGCCGTGCGAGGCGATTCCGAAAATCGCGGTCACGGTGCCAGACGGATCGACGCGAATCGTCGCCGCCTCGGTTCCCGCGGGCACCGGCATCCCGGGCGCCGCCGGGGTCGCCGATCCGATGCCCGTGAGTTCCGCGAACGAGCCGAAACCGATGCCGACCAGCCGTCCGGCGGCACGCATCCGCTCCTGCTCCGCGCGCGCCGCTGCGTAGTCCAGCGCCTCGCACGCTTTCTTCATGCATTCGATGAAGCCCGCGCGGTCCCACACGATTCCGGTCGCAGTCTTGTAGGGGAATTCTTCGTCCCGCACGAAGTTGCGCATCCGCAGTTCGACCGGATCGATTCCCAGGCGGCGCGCAGCGCGGTCGATGAGACCTTCCATCGTAAAGGCCGCCGGCGGCCGTCCCACGCCGCGGTTGGGGCCGAGCGGCGCCTTGTTGGTCGCCACCGCGCGCGCCCGCCCCCGGTAGCTCGGCACGCGATACGGACCGGGCATGAAGCTCACGACTTGGATCGGCTCGATCACGGCGGTCCACGGGTAGACCGAGTACGCGCCGACGTCGCCGATTACGTCGGCGCTGAGCGCGACGATCGTGCCGTCGTTGTTGACGCGCAGCTCAGCGTCGATTATCTCGTCCCATCCTTGCGAGGTCGCGAGCAGGTCCTCGCGCCGGTCGCTGATCCATCGAACCGGTCGTTCAAGCATCCGCGCCAGCGTCGCAACCGCTATCTCCTCGGGATAGACCGACGACTTCGCGCCGAAGCCGCCGCCGACATCGCCCGCGACCACGCGAACGAAGTGCTCGGGCAGGTCAAGATGAAGCGCCAGCGCGCTGCGCACCAGGCCGGGGCACTGCGTCGCCGAGTAGAGCGTCAGCTCGCTGGAGCCGAGATTGTACTCGGCCAGACATCCGCGCGGCTCGATCGCCACGGTGGCGTGGCGATGAAACCTAAAGCGTTCCTTGATGATGAGTTCGGCGGGCGGCGGGGGGTCAAGACTGCCGCGCGCGAACTCGCGAGTAACCAGCAGGTTGGTGCCGGCCTCGTCATGGACCAGCGGCGCATCCGCAGCGAGCGCGGCCTCGGCGTCGGCCACGACTTCGAGCGGTTCGTATTCCACGGCGATCCGCTCCAGGGCGTCTTCGGCGAGGTAACGGCTCTCTGCGACCACGGCAGCGACGGCCTCGCCCACGTAGCGCACGACACCGACCGCGAGCGCGGGGACCGGCGTCACCTTATAGCCGGGCATCGTCGAAGCCGCGACCATCGGGCGCGCAAGCGACGCCATCTCGGCGCCGGTCACGACCGCGACTACGCCCGCGCTCGCGCGTGCCGCCGTCGCGTCGATCGTGAGGATTCTTGCGTGCGCATGCTCCGAGCGCAAAAACGCGGCGTGCAACGTGCGCGGCGGTAGATAATCCGCGACGTAGGCGCCGCGCCCAGTCAGAAAGCGGCGGTCCTCGACCCGCCGCACGCGCGTGCCTACCAATTTGCCGTCGCCGGTTGCCATCGCACTCCGCTCCGTGCGACCGTCGCGTTCAGCCGCGATCGCGCAGCACGCGGCGTAGAATTTTGCCGTTGGGCGTTTTAGGCAGCTCCAGCATGAATTCGATCTGATGCGGCACCTTGTAGGGCGCGATCACCTCGCGCACGTAGTCGCGAATTTCCTCGGCCAGCGCCTCGGACGCCGCGTGCCCGGCGCGCAGCGCGACAAAACCTTTGACGCGCGCGCCGATCTGCGGATCGGGAATCCCGACCACCGCCGCTTCGAGCACCGCCGGATGCTCCAGCAGCGCGGACTCGACCTCCTTGGGCGAGATCAGGTAGGCGCGGCTTTTTATCAGATCGTCGGAGCGCGAGACATACCAGAAGTAGCCATCGGCATCGACGTACGCGATGTCCTGCGTGAAGTACCATCCCTCGCGATTCACGGCGGCCCATCGCGCCGCCGCCTTGCGGTAGCCCAGCGTGAGCCCCGGATGGCCGTTGCGAAGCACCAGGTTGCCCGGCTCGCCGAACTTTCGTTCGCGGCCCTCGTCATCGAGGATCGCGGCCTCGTAGCCTCGAAGCGGCTTGCCCATCGAGCCCGGCCTGATTTCCATCCCGATCCGGTTGCCGATAAAGATGTGCGTCTCGGTCTGGCCGATACCGTCGTAAATCGTTACGCCGAAGCGGCGGCGAAATTCGTTGAACGTGTCCGCGGGCAGCGCCTCGCCCGCGCTGACGCAGGCGCGCAACGAGTCGAGCCGGTAACGCCGCTCCGCGTCGGGCAACGCGAGCATCATCCGGTAAATCGTCGGCACCGCGGCGAAAATGGTCACGCGATGGCGCTCGATGGTCTCGAACGCGGCCTCGGGCGTGAAGCGGCCGTGCGGCACCACGATCGCCGCCCCTTCCATCAGCGGATACAGGCATCCGGCGCCCAGCGGATAAATGAACGACCAATCCTGCGGCTGATAACAGACGTCGTCCGCGCTCATCCGCACCATCTCACGGTTGTACGGATCACCCGCGCCGATTAGCCATCGATGAGCCTGCTCGACGCCCTTGGGGTCGCCGGTAGTGCCGGAGGTATAGATCACAAATGCTGGCTGATCGCGATGGGTCCGCGCGGGAGCGAAGTCGTCAGACGCATCGGCCATCACGCGCTCCCACGCGAGCCTGCGTCGACCGTCAACAGCGGCGGCATCGGCACCGGCAAGGATGATGTGGCGGAGCATCGGCGTGCGCGCGCTCACCGCCTCGATCGGTCCGAGCAATTCGGGCGTTGAAACTGCGACTACCGCATCGCTGTTAAGCAGAATCTTTTCGACCTCGTGATCGCGGAACAGGAAGCTGGTCGGCAGCACGACCGCGCCGGCTTTAATCGTGCCCAGGATCGCGATCAGCGTGTTGAGGCTGGTGCCGAGCCGCAGCATCACGTGATCGCCATGGCCGACGCTGAGCGCGCACAGCGCGTTGGCGAAGCGGTTGATGAGCGCGCGAAGGTCGGCGAAGGTGTACGCGCGGCCCTCGGCCCATGCGGCGACGCGCGCGCCGCGTCCTTCCTCGACGTGGCGATCGATGACGTAGCTCGCGAGGTTGAACTGCTCGGGAATTTCGAGATAGCCGCGCGCCATGTTGCAGTTCATTCTGACGCTCATCCGGCCGAGCGCATCCGCTCCGCGGCCGCTTTCACCGCGCGCACGATCCCCTGGTACCCGGTGCATCGGCAGAGCACCGCGGACAGCGCCTCGCGAATCTCCTCCTCGCTCGGATCGGGATTGACGCGCAGAAAATCGTACGCCGCCATCAGCATCCCGGGCGTGCAGAAGCCGCACTGAAGTCCGTGATGCTCCCAGAACGCCTCCTGCAGTGGATGCAGCCTGCCGTCGCGCGCCAGTCCCTCGACCGTCATCAACTCGGCGCCGTCGGCCTGCACCGCGAGCATCAGGCACGAGCGCGCCGCTTCGCCGTTCAGCATGACCGTGCACGCGCCGCAAATTCCGTGCTCGCATCCGACATGCGTGCCGGTAAGTCCGAGGTCCTCGCGCAAGAAGTCGACGAGCAGACGGCGCGGCTCGGCCCATCCCTCGCGCGCCTGCCCGTTCACGGTGATGCGAATCTTTCTCGGCTCAGCCATGAGCATTTTCTCGCTTGCGCGCCCGCTCGACCGCACGCTTGAGCGCCCGGCGCGTCAGCACGCGCGTCAAATGGCGGCGATACTCAGCCGAGGCGTGCAGGTCCGCGCCGGGATCGACCAGCTCGGCGGCGCGCCCGGCCGCATCATCTATATAGCGATCATCAACGCCGCCGTGCTCGAGGATTTCCTCCGCGGCCCGCAAACGCATCGCTGTCGGACTGGCCCCGCACGCAGCCAGGCGCGCCGAGCGGCATCGATCGCCCCCGACCGCGACCATCGCTGCAATCCCAACTATCGCGAAATCGCCGTGGCGCCGGCTGAACTCCTCGAAGGCCCATCCGGAGTCGGGCGCCTGCGCCGCCATCCGCACTTCGACCAGCATCTCGCCCGGCTGCAAAGCGGTGGTCATGAAGCCCACGAAAAACTCAGCCGCGCGCACCACGCGCTCGCCGGCGGAGCCACGGATCACAAGCTCAGCGTCGAGCGCCGTTACGACCGCGGGATATTCCGCGGCCGGATCGGAGTGCGCGAGACTGCCGCCAATCGTGCCGCGCGTGCGGGTCGGCAGATGACCGACCCATCGCGTCGCTTCCGCCAGCAGCGGCAGGCGGCTTTTCACCAACGGAGAGAATTCGATCGCGCGTTGACGGGTCATCGCGCCCATCCGCACTTGCCCGTTTTCCTCCTTGATATAGGCGAGGTCCGCCGCGCGATTGAGATCGACGATCACGGCGGGGGCGCTAAGGCGAAAGTTCAGCAGCGGCACGAGGCTCTGACCGCCGGCGAGCAGACGCGCGTCGGTACCGTAACGGCCGAGCAATTCGAGCGCCGCGGCGGCGCTCTGCGGCGCATGGTAGTCAAATGACGGCGGCTTCATCGTTGCTTGTGTCTCGCGGCCTCGAGCAGATGCCATAGCCGGCTCGGCGTGATCGGCAATTCGGTTATCCGCACGCCGAGCGGCGCAAGCGCGTCGCTCACTGCGTTGGCGACCGCCGCCGGCGCGGTCATCGAACTCGCCTCGCCCAAACCCTTGGCGCCAAGAGTGGTGAACGGCGACGGGCTCGCTAGATGTTCGACCTCGACCGTCGGCGCCTGGCTCGCCGACGGCACCAGGTAGTCCATGAAAGTGCCGGCGAGGAACTGGCCCTCGGAATCGTAGGCCAGTTCTTCCCATAACGCGCCGCCCAATCCGTGCAAGGCGCCGCCGACGATCTGACCCTCGGCGATCAGTGGATTGATGATCACGCCGGCGTCGTGCACCGTGACGTAGCGTAGAATTTTGATCTCCGCGGTTTCAGGATCGATCTCGACCGCCATCACTTCCGCGATGAAGCCGTACGTGTTCGACGAGTTGACGCGGTCCTGCGCGTCGGGGCTGTCGGCCAGTGGAAAACCGAACACTGCGGTCGCTTCCAGAGCGGGTTCCATCCCCGGCGGCAGCGCCTGCGTGTTCCAATGCGCCCGGCCGGCCAGGTCCTTCAACGTCAGACCGCGGGCGCCGTCGTCGCGCGCGATCACGCGCCCGTCGGCGAAGACCAGGTTCTCGGCCGGCGTCTCGGTGAGCGCGGAGGCGAGACGCACGAGCTTCTCCTTGAGCTTGCGTGCGGCGAGCGCCGCGGCGCTGGTGCCGACCGAGCCGAAGCGGCTCGAATAGGTGCCCGACGATATTCCCCAGACGCGCGTAAAGGTATCCATCTCGTCGACCACCGTGATCTCGCCGGGCGCCAGGCCGAGTTCGTCGGCGACGATTTGCGCGACGATCGTCTGATGGCCCTGGCCCTGGGGCGCGGTGCCGAGAATCGCGGTCACTTTGCCGAGCGGATCGATCTTGACCGTGGCGCTCTCGATCGCGCCGGACTTTTGCAGGTAGCCGGGACGCGCGCGCGTCGCGGGGTCGAGCGCGATCGTCACGTAGCCCATGTTGGAGACCGACGGATCGACCGCGACGGCAAGCCCCACGCCGTAAAGCCGCCCGGCGGCGCGCGCGCGCCTCTGCTCTTCGCGCAGTTGATCGTAGCCGGCTGCTTTAAGCGCCCGCTCGAACGCGGCCGGGTAGTCGCCCGAATCGTAAAGCCCGCCCGACGGCGTGCGATACGGAAATTGATCGGCCTGAATGAAATTGCGCCGGCGTACTTCCGCGGGATCGATCGCCAGACGCTCCGCCAGCAGATCGACCATCCGCTCGATTTCGAAATAGAGGTGGCCGCAGGCGTAGCCGCGATTCGGGCCGGTCAGGCTCTTGTTGGTCATCACGACGTGCGCGTCGGCAGCGAGATTCGCGAAGCGGTACGGACCCACCCAGTTGCCGATCGGGCGAAACGTGCATCCCGGCTCCGGGCTGCGAATGTAACCGCCGACATTGTCGTACCATCGCGAGCGCATCGCGAGGATCGTGCCGTCGTTGCGCGCGGCCAGTTCGCGATAGGCGACGCGGTCCGCGCCACTGGAAGAGGCCATCAGATGCTCACGGCGATCCTCGATCCATCGCACGGTCACGCCGGTGCGCATCGCGGCCAGCCCCATCAGCGCAAGGTAGGGAAAGATGCTGGTCTTGATCCCGAAACTGCCCCCGATGTCGGGCGTCACGACAAAGCGCAGGCGGTTCTCCGCCAATCCCATAGCGCGCGCGACCAGCGCGTGCAGGATGAACGGCCCCATGAAGTTGGAGGTGATCGTGAGCACGCCGTTGCTGGGATCGTAGGCCGCGATAACGCCGTAGGTTTCGATCGGCGTCGAAGAATATTTCGGATAGCGAAAGCGCTCGCGGATAACGACGTCGGCGCCGGCGAACGCGCCCTCGACGTCGCCGTAGACGATCTCGCGATGGCACGCTTCGTTGGAGCCCACGGCCTCGTGCAGAATTGGCGCGCCGGGCCTGAGCGCGTCCTCGGCATCGACCACCGCCGGCAGCGGCTCGTACTCGACCTGGATAAGGTCGAGCGCGTCCTCTGCCAGGTAACGGTCGCGCGCGATCACCACCGCCACCGGCTCGCCGACGAAGCGCGCCTTGTCGGTCGCGAGGCAATAATATTTGACCGGTGCCTCCACGCCGACCGCAAAGGGTTGGGTATGCGCGAGCACGTCGGCGCCGGTTATCACGCCGGCCACGCCGGGCGCGCTGAGCGCCGCCGAGGCGTCGATCGAGCGGATACGCGCGTGTGCGTGAGGGCTCCGTAGGATCGCCGCCGCGTATGGCTCCTTAAGCGGCAGGTCGGCGATAAAGACGCCGCGTCCGGTCAGCAGGCGCGGATCTTCGACTCGCTTAAGCGGCTGTCCGATCCACTGTGCCATCGTTGTACGGTTCGGTCCGTTTTTGGTTCTGCGCAAAACGCGGATGCTCTCCCATCCGCCCCGGGCCTACGTTATGTTGACAAAACGATTTTCGTCAACGAGACTGCCCGGCGGCCGCGAGCTATGCTGCGGCGGCGTGAAACGCACGGATTAACCACGGACTCGATAGATGATTCGCAGAGCGATGGGCACGGCGGTGCTGATCATCTTCGGCGTGATCTGCGCGGGGCTGGTCGCGGAAGTCGGCGTACGAGTCGCCAACCGTTTTTTTCCCTACTTTTATTGTTATGACGCCGCGCGCGGATGGGGGCTGCGGCCGAACACCGCCGGTTATTATCGGCGCGAGGGCGCCGCCTACGTCCAGATCAACAGCGGCGGCTTTCGCGGCCCCGAGTTCGCCACGCCCAAGCCTGCTGGCACCGTCCGTATCGCGGTGCTCGGCGATTCCTACACCGAAGCGATCCAGGTTCCGTATGAGGACACGTTCGCCTCGGTCGCGGCGCGCCAGCTCGCGCAATGTCCCTTGCTCAAGGGACGGCGCGTCGAGGCGCTCAACTTCGGCGTCGACGGCTACGGCACGACGCAAGAGCTGATGACGCTGCGCCAGCAAGTATGGGCCTACCAACCGGACATCGTGGTGCTCGCGATTTTTCTCGGCAACGACGTGCGTAACAACTCGGTCACGCTCGAGGGCAATCTGTGCCGGCCGTTTTACGTGGAGCACGACGGCAAGCTCACGCCAGCCGGTCCGTTTCAAAGCTCGAATTCGTTTCGCCTGTGGTGTATGGCGCGGTTCGACTATCGCAAATCCGGATTGTTCTCGCTGATCGGCGGAGCCTGGACCATCCTGCGCACTCGAAGCGAACAGCCCACCGCCGAATTGCCGGTCGAACGCGCGATCAACTACGACATCTACAAGCCGCCCACTGAGCAGACGTGGCGCGACGCCTGGCAGGTCACCGACGACCTGGTCGCGGAAACGCATCGTGAGGCCGCGCGGCACGGCGCGGCGTTTCTGACCGTGACGCTCGACACCAGCATCCAGGTATGGCCCGATCCGCAGGTGCGCGAGAATTTCATGAAGCGAATCGGGGTCAGCGACCTGTTCTACCCCGACCGCCGAATCGCCGCGCTCGGCGAGCGCGACGGCTTCGACGTGTTGACGCTGGCCGAGCCGCTGTACCAGTACGCCCAGGCGCATCACGCCTTCCTGCATGGCTTCGCGAACAGCAAGATCGGCTTCGGCCACTGGAACGTCGAGGGCCATCGTGTAGCCGGCGAGCTTATCGGGAAGCGGCTGTGCGCGATGCTCGCGGCAGGCAAGTGCGCGAGCTGCGCGGTTGGGCCAGCGGGAACGCCCGGTCGCCCGGGCGCTCCCGCTGGCCCGGCGCACCGCGCCGCGCCGCAATAGCGGCGCGGCGGCGTTGTTCCGGCGCGGCGCGGACGAGGCAGCGGCGGGCGCTTCGCGCCCGCGGCCGCCTCGTCCGGAGCGCATGCCGCCCGCGCGGCCAGACGCGGCACGTCGTGCCGCGTCTGGCCGCGCGCCAGCGTGCCGCTGCGCCTGCGGGCGCTTCCCGCGCCTTCGGCGCGGGAAGCGCCCCCAGGCCAGCGGATTTGCGCCCCGCCCTAGCCCAGCCGCTGATCGAATTGCAGGATTATTCCGTCGGGATCCTCGAACAGGCACGTCAGCACTTTCTTGCCCGGCGGCTCGCCATAAGCGATCGAGTCCGATTCATACGGGCCCACGAGAATCTTCACTCCCGCCGATTTCAGCCGCTCGACCCGTTCGCGCAGGTCGCTCACCCAGAACGCGAAATGGTGAATCCCGAGCTGGTCGATCTTAATCGGCCGGCCCGATGGCTCTCCCGGCTTCTGCGAGAGCACGACAAAGCCCGCCTCCAGACCGTCGGCCCACTTGAGATAGACCGCGCGCCGGCGATTTTGCGCCGGCTCGGCGAACAGCCGCTCCGAGCCCCGCACCGGCTCTTCCTTGTCCAGGCTCACGGTCAGCCCGAGCAGGTCCCGGTAAAAGCGCAGTGAGCGCTCCATGTCGCTGACGCCGATCGCGACGTGTGAAATTCCACGCATTGCCTTTACCCTCCGCACTCTGGTCGAATGGTGCGCAATTGTGAACAGTGAACAGTGAAAAGCCCATTTCTACTGTCCGTGCTCTATAGGCGTCAAATCCCCCGCCGGATCGCGCTCAGCTTCGCGACCGCGATGCTGGCGGCGATTGTCCTCGCGGCCAGTGGAGTTCAAAGCACCTACGCTCAGGCTCAGTCCTCAGCCGACGTGCAAATCGGGCCGAGCCCGGCCGCGCAACCAGGCATCGGGGATCGCGAGGCCGAGCAGGCCGGCGCCACCCTGGAGCAGCTTGCGCGATCCAATTTTGGCGACCTGGGCGACGCCGAAGTAAAGCTCGTGCATGCGGCGCCGCAGCGCGCGCTTTTGTGGGTGGGGCCGAATACCGACGTGAGCAGCGCCGTCAACGACCCCTCAACCGCTTCAGAGTGGCCGCCCGGACGGATGATCCGCGCGGCGCTCATTCGATGGCTCGCCGCCGATCCGCAGGCGCGGCCCTACGTCCATCCAAGCGGTATCGGCATCGGCGGCGCGGTGATCGACGGACAAATCGACCTCTCCTATCTCACGCTTAACGCGCCGCTCACGATCATCAACTCGGCCATACCCGCAGGTATCGATTTCTCCTTCGCGCATCTGCAGAGCCTCGATCTCTCGCACGATGTAACGGGGCCTATCAGCGGTGACCGCGCGACGATTACGGGGGACCTCCAGTTGCCCGCCGGAAGATACGGCCCCATCTCGGGCGACCGATTGACGGTTACGGGCGACCTCCAGTTGACCGGCGGAGACTACGGCCCGGTGAGTCTTTTCCGCGCCGAGATCGGCGGCACTCTCGATTGCAGCGGCGGGCGCTTCGTAGGTGGCCTCGATCCACTGTCGATCGTGGAAGCGAACATCAAGGGAGACGCGTCGTTCAATAGCGGCTTCACCACCAACGGCGTGGTCGATCTGACGCTCGCGCAAATCGGTCGCGGGCTCAGCTTCAAGGACGCGCATTTCGTCGGAACGGGCGTCAACGGGCTCAATGCCGACCGCGTGACGATTGACGGAACATTCTACTGGGACAGCATCGCGCGCACGCCCGGCACCGAGCTTAACCTCACCAGCGCCCACGCCGCGGCGCTGTGGGACGATACTGCGAGCTGGCCCGCGGCCGGCAATCTATTCATCGACGATTTCGTTTACGGCGCCATCAGCGGCGGGCCGATGGACGCGCCGAGCCGGCTGCGATGGCTTGCGCGCCAGCCACCCGGGTTTCGGCCGCAACCCTACGGCCAACTCTCGAAAGTGTTACGCGAGCGCGGCGCCGATGTCGGCGCGGTCGACGTGAATATGGCCAAGGAGGACGCGCGCCGCAACCAGGGCGGCCTGGGATGGGGCGAGCGGCTTTGGAGTCGCGTGCTCGACGTCACGATCGGTTATGGTTACCGGCCGATGCGCGCGCTCTGGTGGATCTTCTTTTTCGTCGCGCTGGGATCGGTGCTGTTCGGATTGGGTTATCGCGAGCGCGCGATCACGCCGACCGAGCCTGACGCCTACGACGCCTTTGTTCAAAACGGCGAGCCGCCGCGCCACTATCCGCCGTTCAACGCGGTCGTCTATTCGCTGGAGAATTTCCTGCCGGTGGTCGATTTGCATCAGGGGACGTACTGGAGGCCCAATCCGCGCCATGGGATGGGTGGGCGGATGCGCGCGCTTTCGGGCACGCTGCTCCGATGGTACCTGTGGATGCATATTCTTGCCGGATGGATAATCACGCCGCTGCTCGCGGCGGGGCTCTCCGGCCTTGTGCGCCCGGACTGAAACCGCACTTCGCGCTGCCCTGCCCCTCTGTTTTGGAGATTGCGCGCAGAGGTATGCTAGACAGAGATTGGCCTGCGCGGCGCGAGGCTGAATCCGCGGCCTGCAAGGACATGTCCGAATCCCAACGCGTAGCGGGAGGTGAACGGTGGCAACGATCGAATTCGGCGTGGCGTTGACCTCGGTTAAGGGAGTGGTCGAGTTCGCACGGTTCGCCGAGCGGCTCGGCTACGACTACCTGACTTGCGGCGAGCACGTGATGTTTCATGGGCCGGTATCGAACTCGCTCATCGCGTTGTCGGTGGCCGCCGGAGCGACCGAGAAGATCAAGCTGATGAGCTCGATCGTGCTGCTGCCGCTGTATAACCCGGTGATGCTGGCCAAGCAGACGGCGGTGCTCGACGTCGCTTCCGGCGGCCGCTACCACATGGGGGTCGGAATCGGCGGCGAGTTCCCCAAGGAGTTCGAGGCCATCGGCGTGCCGGTCAAGCAGCGCGGATCGCGCTCCAACGAAGCGCTCGAAGTGGTTCGCAAGCTCTGGACGGAGAAAGACGTTACCTTCGAGGGCCGCTACACCCGCTTTTCCGGCGTCACGCTCGAGCCGCCGCCCACGCAGAAGCCCCATCCTCCGATCTGGGTCGCCGGGCGCAAGGAGCCCGCGATGCGCCGCGCAGCGAAGTATGCCGACGGATGGCTGCCGTACATGTATACGCCCGAGATGCTGCGCGAGAGCCTGACCAAGATCGACGCGTTCGGCCGCGAGGGCGGACGCGACATGAGCGCGTTTCGTCCGGGCCTCTTCATATTCACTTCGGTCTATCCAGATCGCAAAGAGGCCGAGGAAGTCGCCGCGCGTTCGCTCGGCAAAAATTATGCGCAGGACTTTTCCAAGATCGCCGGCCGCTACGTGCTCTATGGCAGCCCCGAGGATTGCCGCAAGCGGCTGCGGGAATATATCGATGCCGGTGCGCGCAGCGTGATGTTCAGTTGGGCCTGCCGCCACGACGATATCGAACGCAACATGGAAACGATCGCAAAGGAAGTCATTCCAGCGTTCCGGTAATCGCCGGCGTTCCGCTAATCCGGCGTCGCACGCACCCGGCAGTATCGAGGCACCGTCCAATGCCAGCGTCTCCATCAAAAACCGCAAACGGACCATTGAGCGGGTTTCGCATCGTTGACGTAACGCAGAATCTTTCCGGGCCGATGGCGACGATGATTCTCGGCGACCAGGGCGCCGACGTGATCAAGGTCGAACCGCCGGGAATCGGCGACTTCACGCGCTCGATGGGCGGAACGAAGCGTGGCGTCGCGCCGGCTTTCGCGGTGATTAACCGCAACAAGCGCTCAGTGGCGCTTAACCTGCGCGATCCGCGCGGCCTGGAACTGCTCAAGCGGATGGTCGCGCGCGCCGATCTGTTCGTGCAGAACCACCGCCCCGGCGTCGCCGAACGTATGGGAATCGGCGAGGCGGCGCTGCGCGCGGTCAAGCCGGACCTCGTCTACGTTTCTATAAGCGGCTTCGGCGAAAGCGGCCCCTACGCGGATCAGCGCGTGTACGATCCGGTGATCCAGGCGCTCTCGGGGCTCGCCGCAATTCAGGCCGACGTCGAAACCGGACGCCCGCACATGATTCGCCTCATCATCCCGGACAAGGTCACGGCGCTGACGGCGGCACAGGCGATGACGGCGGCGCTGCTCGCGCGCCAGCGGACCGGCGAAGGACAGCACGTGCGCCTCGCGATGCTCGACGCGGTGGTCGCGTTCCTGTGGCCGGAGGGGATGGCGGCATACACTTTCGTCGGAACGAATCGCGCCAGCATGCGCGCGGCCAAAGCGCGCGAGCTTATTTTCGAGACCACCGACGGTTACATCACCGCCGCCGCCAACACCGACTCGGAATGGCAGGGGATGTGCCGTGCGCTCGAACGGCCGCAATGGCTTGGCGATGAGCGCTTCAAAACGCCGGTCGACCGTATTCGCAACGCCGACATGCGCCTCGAAATGACCGCCGAAGTGTTGAAGACGAAAAGCTCCGCGCAATGGCTCGAGCGCCTGTGTGCCAACCAGGTGCCCTCTGCGCCCGTGCTCAGCCGCGAGGAGATGCTGTACAACGCGCAGGTCGTGGCCAATCAGATCATCGTGGAGTCCGAGCATCCGCACGCCGGCCCGATGCGCCAGCCGCGGCCGGCGGCGCGCTTCGAGCGCACCCCGGCGGCGCTCAGCCGCTTCGCGCCGCTGCTTGGTGAGCATACCGACGAAGTGCTCGCCGAAGCGGGCGTCGCATCGAGCAACCTGATGGCGCTCCGCGAGCAGGGCGTGATCGCGTGAACCTCTGACTTGGGCGCAGCCGCCGCTTGTGTTATGCGGAGCGAAGACACTGGCGCCGAATCGGAGAATGACGATGGCCAAAGGCGACGAAATCCTGAATCTCGACGTGGTCGGACTGGCCGCGAAGCTGCGCGCGCGCGAACTTTCGCCGGTGGAGGTCACCGACGCCTACCTGGATCGGATCGCGGCGACCGAAAAAAGGCTCTGCGCCTATATCACCGTCACTGCGGAACTGGCGCGCGCGACCGCGCTTGCGGCCGAGCGCGAAATCGCAGCCGGTAACTGGCGCGGCACCTTTCACGGCGTGCCGATCGCGCTCAAGGATCTCTGCTGGACCAAAGGAATTCCGACTACCAGCGGCTCCAAGGTGCTCGCCGACCATGTTCCCGATTTTGACGCGACCGTGTGGACCCGTCTTCAGGCCGCGGGCGCGATCCTGCTCGGCAAGCTCAACATGCACGAGTTCGCCTGCGGCGGCACCGCCAAGACGGCGTGGGGCACCACCCTCAATCCGTACGATCCCGAGCGCATCCCGGGCGGCTCCAGCTCGGGCTCGGGCGCCGCGATCGTTGCGCGCAGCGCGGCGGCGACGCTCGGCAGCGACACCGGCGGCTCGATTCGTATCCCGGCGGCGTTCTGCGGATGCGTCGGGCTAAAGCAGACCTGGAGCCGGGTCAGCCGCTACGGCATCCTGCCGCTAAGCGACTCGCTCGACCACGTCGGCCCGATCGCCCGCACCGTGCGTGACGCCGCCGCGATGCTCCAGGTTATCGCCGGCCACGACCCCAACGATCCGACCTCGAGCAGCGAGCCGGTGCCCGACTACTCGGCCGCGCTGGGCGGCGATCTGAAGGGCGTGCGCGTTGGAATCATCAGCGAACTCGCCCGGGACATCGCCGCCGAGGTTGCGCAGTCGTTCGACGGCGCGATGCGCACGCTGGGCAGACTCGGAGCTATCGTCGACGAGGTCTCGATCCCGTCGATCGACGACGCGTCCGCGGTCGCGCTGAATATCATGTATGCCGAGGCGCTGGAGTATCACGAGAGCTGGTTCACAGAGCGTCCGCAGGATTACGGCCGCGGCGTGCGCCGGATGCTCGAAGCCGCGATCGCGCTGCCCGCGACCGCGTACGTTCGCGCCCAGCGCGCCCGCGCGCAGATGATGGCCGAGGCGATGCGCGCGCTTGAGGGCCGCGCCGTGCTCGCCACGCCGGTATGCATGACGGCGCCGCTCAAGATCGCCGAGGCGCGCGAGGGCAAGCTCGGCCTCGCTCAACTGATTCGGCATACCGCGCCCTTCAATGTCACCGGGCAGCCGGCGCTCGCGATTCCAACCGGCATTGGCGCGAACCGCGCGCCGCTGGCGATTCAAATCGTCGGGCGGCCGTTCGACGAGCCTTCGGTGCTGCGCGTCGCCGACGCCTACGAACGCGCGCGCGGCGCGCTGCCCTCGCCCGAATTCCACTGAGCCGCTGGGCGGCACGCGCCCGGCTTTAGCGAAATGCCGGCATCACCAGTTCGGCGAAGTCGCGAAAGACCTCGCGCTGAAAATCCGCCGGCGGCTCGATTACCGTCTCCTTGATACCTGCTGCTTCCATCGCGCGGATCTGCGCAACCAGGTCTTCGGGCCCGCCCACCAGGCAGGTGCCGCGAATCGCCTCGGGCGTGACGAAGCGCCGCTCCTCGGGCTGCATGAAAGTTCCGTGGCCTTCGTGAATCTGCCGGAAGCGCGCGCGCTCGGGTAGACTGTAGGCGTCGACGCGCCGCAGGTAGTCATCCCACACGTTGCGGAAAAAGAACGGAATCGCCTCGTCTGACTGGCCGCGCGACTTCCAATTCTCGTAAGCGAAGTGGAGCGCGCTCGTGACCTGAGCGCCGGTCTGGTTGATCACGCGCTCCGAGGTCAGGCGCTCGCCCGGACGCAGCACGCACGAGCTGCTAAGGGCAGCGGTATGGAAATCCGGCCCAAGCCGGCGTCCGCTGCGCTCGGCGCCGGCGCGAATTCGCGCAAGCCGACCGCCGACTCGCGCGTTGATGCCGCCGGCGGTGACCCAACCGTCGCCGAATTCACCCGCGGTCTCGCATACCCTGGGGCCATTGGCGGCAACGTAAATCGGAATCGGATCGTCGAGGTTGATAAAACGACGGTCGCGATGAAGAAATTTGATCTCGCGCGTGCGGCCGCGAAAGGTATATTCGACCGCCTCGCCATGCAGCAGAGCGCGCACCACTTTCAAGTACTCGCGAAACTCGGCGACCGGCATCGGCTTCTGTCCCATCACCCGCATCGCGGTGTGGCCAGTGCCAATCCCCAGGAACGTTCGGCCCGGCGCGATCTGGTTGATGCTCGCGATGGAGTGGGCGCTGACCGGGGCAAGGCGCGTGCCGGCGATCGCCACTCCCGTCCCAAGCTTGATCCGCCGCGTGTTGGCTGCCGCCAACGCGAGGGTCGCGTAGCAATCCGACCAGATCATCTGTGAATCCGGAACCCAGGCCCGGTCGTAACCCAGATCCTCGGCGTAGCGGACGAGGTCCCATTTGCTGACGTGCGTGTCGATACCGACTCCGAATTCCATCGCAAATTCCCCTTGAATTCCGCACGGTTCAGGCCGGTTGGTGCGGGAGGCGTCATGAGCTGGAGATGGCCACACATAGCGCATGGAAGGCCAAAAAGTCCATGAAATTTGGGCATTGCTGCCGAAATTTGTATTAAGGACACAACTTAGGATGCTTTAAAGCAATCCATTCCCATTATAGGCACGCGAGGAAGAGGCTTAGGGTCCAATAATGCAGATGAGGGGTGGGTGAAATTTGAACCTTTGTAAGGTAATCTTGCGGCGTGGTGCTGCGAAGCCACATTGCGGTTACTAAAGGAGGCTGACGATGGAAATCATCACGCGCCTATATCTTAGGCTCCGAGAAGCGGCCTCCGGAGCTTATCGCGGTCAGACCTATACCGAATACGCGCTTATTTTCGTCTGCATCGTGGTGGCGCTGGTTGGCGGGTACCAACTGATAGGCAACAACCTCGTGAATTCGGTGGGCGGAATCGCTAACGAGGTAGGCAACTCCTAAGACGTATCGGCGGGGAGGGGCACTGCCATTCGCCGCCAAAAACTGAGCAAGTTAGCGAGCCGCCAGCGCACCTGCGTTGGCGGCTCGCGTCGTCTGGAAAAAAGTTCAGTAGATCATCTTGAGGTCGATAAGGCCCGTGGTCGCGTCAACGTTAGCAGATTTTGCGTACGATCCATCCTGTGGTAGCTTAGCGCCCGGCTATGCGCGGCAGGACGCGTTGGGAGCCATGGGAACGCCGCGTGGCCATCAATTCGATTCGATGCTACGTGAGTGCCGTCTGTAACGGCGCCAGAAATTGCACTCCAGTTGCGAGCGCAGCAAGCCTTGGGAGGAGCAAGTATCTAAAGAGGCTCCAACCCCACGGGGAGGTGAAGGGTGGTGGAACAATCCAACTTGATACCGCATCAAGTTCCCGCAGTAGATTTCAGTACCCCCGAGCATGCTCCACCGCCATCGGCGCGGGACAGCTTTGAGCAAAGAGTGTGCGACCTGCGCGCACTCTATGCATTCGCGCTCTACCTCACCTTCTCGATCATTTTTTTCGGCCGCGCAGTTTTCGGACATCTCTCCGATTTCTACTTCGGCATAGGAGTAGACCCGGGGCTGATGATGTGGAGCCTGGTGTGGTGGCCGCATGCGATTGCACATGGCCTCAATCCGCTTTTGACGAACGCCATCTGGGCGCCATCGGGTTCCAATCTCGCCTGGTCAACCACCATCGCGCTGGCGAGCCTGCTCGCCAGCCCGTTCACATTGACGTTCGGTCCCATTGCGACTTACAACATACTTTGCCTTATTAGTCTACCGACCGATGCGTTTTGCGCATTTTTGCTTTGCCGCTATATAACGCGCGACTATGCTGCAGCTTTATTGGGCGGCTACATATTCGGCTTCTCGGCTTTCATGCTTGGCCAACTGACATCCGGACATTTGCACATGATATTGGTTTTTTCGGTACCCCTGTGTGTTTATCTCGTCTTGCGCCGAATGGCCGGCGAAATTTCCTCCCGCAAGTTCGTACTTTTACTAAGCTTGATGCTTTCTGTGGAGTTTCTGTTATCGCCCGAAATCTTTGCGACGATGACAATGTTCGGCGCGTTCGCCCTACTCTTAACCTGGTCATTTAGGTTCGAATGGGCGAGCGAAAAGATCCTCGGTCTCCTCGCGCCGATCGCTAGCGCCTATGGCATCGCCCTGATCGCAGTGAGCCCCTATCTATACTATTTGCTCGCCTACAAAGTCCGCATCGTACCGCTCTTTACACCTGCGGTTTTCTCCGCTGATCCATTGAATTTTCTAGTTCCCACACCGGTAAATGAGTTCGGAGGACTCGGTCTGTTCAAGTCGATCTCGGCTGCGTTCGTTAGCGGATGGGTCGGTGAGGCTGGAGCTTATCTAGGCCTGCCACTGATACTAATTGCCGTTCTCTACGTGCGTCGCCATCGGTTCGAACCGGCCGGCAAGATATTCGCATATTGCTTCGCTGTTACCATAGTCCTCTCGCTCGGGCCGATTTTGCACGTATCTCTTCCAGGCCATCCGTTCGGAATTGTGCTGCCTTGGTGGTTGCTGGCAAAGCTGCCTTTGTTGGAAAACACGGAAACCGTGCGCTTTTCCATGTACGCGTTTTTAATACTGGCGATCATCTCCGCATGTTATTTAGCTCGCGACCTTTCAAGACCGGCAGGTAAACTCGCACTCGCCGCCGCAGTAGTCCTGTTTACCTTACCCAATACCTCAGCCGCCTATTGGACTAGACCTCTAGATACGCCGGGGTTTTTTCAACATGATGTCTATCGAAAGTACCTGTCGAAAGACGAGACCGTCCTGATCCTGCCGTACGCATTCACCGGTAACAGTATGATGTGGCAAGCGCAGACACATATGTATTTCGATATGGCGGGAGGAACGACCATGCCTCCTCCCAGTGACTTTCGACGCTGGCCTATTTTCCAAAGTCTAACGAAGCGAGGATACGTTCCAGGTCCCGAAGAACAATTCGAGGCATTTGCAACGGAACATCGAGTCACCGCGATAATCGTCACTGACGAACTGCTGCCGACTTGGAAGGTTCTGCTTTCGGGCCTCGATGCACATCCAGTCAGAGTTGAGGGCGTTTGCATCTACCGGCTGCCAAAAACGAGCATGCCTGATGTGGAAGCAACGTGGCGCAACCTGCGGAGTCGTTTTGACACGGAGCGTCTCACTACCCTAATCACGGGCTCCGAGAAGTACCTGTCACAGGGAGGCGAACTCAACTCTTTGACTGTACGCAGCGCGGAAGAAGCAGGATTGATACCCCGCGATGAGCTGGTTGGACCACCAATCCTGAGTGCTCCCGGAGTGCAGGACTACTCGAATCAAAATCGCGATCCTCATTTTAGCGATGGAGTCTGGATCGGGAGAACTCCTGATGGGCTGGTGGTGGTAGGCGAGGAAGCTTGGTATGTGGCTACGACGCCGCTGCTCGAGAAGCTTCGTGGCGTGTCCAGCAGAATCTACTTTCCTTATCCGTCCGAGCTTGGAGGAACCGCGCCTGGCCGCGACGCACAGGACGGATGGCTAATGCTGACGTTCACCCGCGCGCAACTGGCTCAGGCTGCCGCTCTGCTAAGTGCGAGAACGAGTCCACAGAACGCCACCTCCGGTATTGCCCAATACGGGCACGACATGATCCGGCAATGACGATGAGGCTTTCCGAAACCGGATGGGCATGCGACCTGCCGGCCCTCGGCGCGCTTGCCTCTTATCTGGCGCTCTCAATTGCATTTTTTGGCCGCGCACTGTTCGGTCACCTCTCGGATTTGTATTTCGGCATAGGAGTAGACCCCGGGTTAATGATGTGGAGCCTGGTATGGTGGCCGCATGCGCTTGTTCACGGTCTTAATCCGCTCCTAACGAAGGCCACTTGGGCGCCATCGGGTTTCAATTTCGCCTGGGGGACCAGTGTCCCCCTCGCAAGCGTGCTAGTCAGCCCGTTGACATTAGCGCTCGGACCCGTCGCGACATACAACATCCTTTGTCTGATAAGCTTGCCGATAAATGGATTCGCGGCGTACATGCTGTGCCGCTACATCACACGCGATTATGCTGCGTCCTGGTTGGGCGGTTATATTTTTGGTTTCTCGCCCTTTATGCTTGGCCAACTCATAAGCGGGCATTTGCACATGATGTTGGTGTTTTCGGTACCACTGTGTGCATATCTCGCGTTGCGCCGGATCAACGAAGAAATCACTGGACGCAATTTCACATTATTACTAGGCCTGATCCTGGTCGCGCAATTTCTCTTGTCCCTGGAAGTCTTCGCGACGATGACGATGTTGGGCGCGTTCGCCCTATTTTCAGTCTTGTCATTCGGTCCTGATCGCGCGAGCAAACAAATACCCGGTATGCTAACGTCCGTCGCTTGCGCCTACGGCATCGCCACGATTGTAGTCAGTCCCTATCTGTACTACTTCTTTGCCTACAGACTACATATAATGCCGCGTTACGCACCACCGGCCTTTTCGGCTTATCCATTAAACTTTCTGATCCCCACACCGGTCAACGAGCTCGGCCGAATTGCCCTTTTCAGGTCGATTTCGGCCGGATTCGTGAGCGGCTGGACCGTGGAGGCTGGCGCCTACATCTGTCTGCCACTGATTCTAATCGCCGCGGCATACGTCCATCGCCATTGGGCCGAACCGGTGGGCAAGATACTCACATATTGTCTGGCTGCGGCGGTAGTGCTCTCGCTCGGGCCGGTCTTGCGTATATATCTCCCGGGTTTCTCATTCAGGATCGCGTTACCGTGGTGGCTGTTAGCAAAGATGCCGTTGTTGGAGAATGCTATAACTATGCGTTTCTCCATGTACACTTTCTTGATACTCGCAATCATCGCCGCATGCTATTTTGCTGACAACTCCTCCAAGACCGCTGGAAAACTCTGCCTCGCAGTCGCAGTGATTTTGTTTAGCTGGCCCAATACCTCATCCACGTACTGGATCAGACCCGTAGATACCCCAAAGTTCTTTCGCCACGATCTCGATCGACGTTATTTGCCAAAAGGTCAGATAGTGTTGATTTTGCCCTACGGGTATACGGGCAATAGTATGCTTTGGCAAGCCCAGACACATATGTACTTCCAGATGGCTGAAGGAATCTTACCTTACCCAGACCCATCAGCCTTTTTGCGATGGCCTATCTTTCCGAGTCTCACACGGCGCGCATACGTTCCTTATGCGGCCGAGCAATTTGGAGCCTTTATTGCCGCTCATAATGTCGAATCAATCATCGTCACGGACGATCTGCTTCCGACCTGGCGGGCGCTGCTTTCGACTATCGATACGCGGCCGACCAAAGTGGAGGGCGTCTGGCTATTCAGAGTCGCAAGGCAACCTCGGCCCGACGTAGAAACTGCCTGGCGTAGCCTGCGGAAGTGCTTCGACACTGAGCGTCTCGTTACCCTTGTCACGGGCGCACAGAAATACCTGTCGGAAGGCGGAAATCTCGATTCTCTGAGCGTACTCGCGGCGGAGAAACTGAATCTGATACCCGAGGACTCATTGGTCGGACCGGCGATCTTGGAGATTCCCGGCTTGCCGATTGAACTGAATCAAAACGCCGATCCTCACCTGCTCGACGGAGTCTGGCTCGGGAAGACTCCGGACGGTCTGGTGAGCGTGGGCGAAGAGGTCTGGTATTCTGCCGTTGCGCCGATGGTCGAGCAACTTCATGGCGTAGCGAGTGGAATTTACTATCCTTATCCTGACAGGCTGGAGGCAGGCGCACTCCGGACTGAGGAGCCTAGTGGCTGGCTGCTAATGACCTTTACCCGCGAGCAACTTGCCCGGGCCAGTGAGTTGCTGACTGCGTCAACAAAGAACGCTCGGCCGACGCTCCTCGAGCATTTGGAAGACTGAATGTAAAACTATGCAGCAGGCACGAGAGGCAGCGGACGATTTCAGAGGAGGCAGAGAGGCTGACCCTCCGGTAATGGCGTTACTGCATAGATGGCCCGATGCCGCAGCGCGCGGCACTATCGTAGTGATTGCGCTGATCTTGGCTAGGCTCACTTGGGCCCACTGGGGCGATATCCAAGTTGATTGCGGGCGCGAGCTGTATGTCCCAGCGGAGATTCTGCGTGGCAACCTGCTATACCGCGATATTTGGTATTCCTATGGACCGCTAGAGCCATACCTCGCGGCCGCATTGCTCGGCCTTTTCGGTCAGCATCTCAACGTCTTCTACCTGTTCGGCCTCACGCTAGCAACTGCTTGTGCTCTCTTTTCATTCGACATAGGTAAGATGCTTGCGGGACGCGCGGTTGGCCTCACTGCGGCCGTGGCAGTTTTGATTCAAGGATTCCAAAGCTCGCCTTTGTTCTACGGCTCGATCTTTAACTACATTCTTCCTTACGCGTATGCGGCCCCGCTGGGTTTGCTTTTCGCCCTGCTGTGCTTGTTGTTTGCTCTCAAACACGTGCTTTATGGAAATGGGCATAACCTGATCTTTGCAGGTTTGGCGGCCGGGCTCGCAGTGATCACCAAACAGGAAGAGGGCATCGCGTGCTATGTTTTGCTAACGTTCCTGCTAGTGACGGAAGCTGCTCTCCAGCGCTCTGCACGAGCGCTATTGAGTAATATCGCCAAGTGTACCCCGGGAGTTGCTATCGCCATAGCCGTTTATGGATGGTTCGCCTGGCAACTGGGGCTCAGCTTTCTGATTGATAACTGGGTAGGTCCCAACCAGTATTTTACGCGAATTTATGCCCCTCACCTATACTCTGGCAGCGGCCTTCGCTTTATGCCAGTAGAGCTGACCTTGCTAACTCTCGACGCGACCATCGCGATGCTCCTGTGGTATTGGATCGCGAAGATCGGTGCTACGCGCGTTGGACGGTTTTGGTGGTGTTCCAGCATTATCGCCCTGTTCGTAAGCGGGGCGGCGGCGCTGCGTCAATTTGCGCCACGCGCGATGTTTTTGGTCATGGCCATGCTCGCCTACCCACGCGGGATGTTCCTCATCGGCTGCGCCTTTTTCACGTGGTCACTATACGGACTGCGCAACAACGTAAGCGACCGTCTTCTGCTGGCAAAGGCGACTCTGGGTATTTGTGCCTTGGCTCTGGCAGTTCGCGTACCATCGCAAATCGTCTGGTTCGGTTACAGCATCTTCTACGACGTGCCTCTGCTACTGGTTTTCATAGTCTCAGTAAAGGGATGTATCGAGGCGGCGACATCGTTGCTCGTTATGGCGCAACGGCGGCGGTTGACCAATTTACTTCTGGCGGCAGAAGTACTCATGCTTACGATCTTCGTCCCGGTCCACAGCGAGCGTACTGCGAGGCTCGACACGAGCTGGGGCGAGATATACCTTCAGCCCATGGAGGCGACCGTTGTCCATCAAATCATCGAGTTTGTCTCAGATCAGAAGCGGCAGGGCCGGCGAGTTGTCTTGTTGCCCGAGTTGCCTATAATTTATGCATTCACCGGAACCGAAGCACCAAATCGATTGTACACACTCCAACCTGGATTTCTGCCGCCGTCGCGCGAGGCCGCTTACATCGCAGATCTAGCACGCACAAACCCCGCTTACATCGTTATTACTAACCGTTTTACCGGTGAATATAGTGTGCCGTATTTCGGAATTGATTACGACCAACAGGTCTACCAGTGGATCGAGGTCAACTATAGTGTGGCTGGTCAGTTTGGCCATTTTCGACGAGACGGGAGCCGGCTTTTGACGGCCCTCATCTATTGTCGAAGAGACCTGCCTTCTGAACGCGTCAGTGCTAGATCGGCCATTCGCCCGGGTAATCCCGAGCAGCGGCCCGCGGAGTTGAGTGCGCCTTGATTCGAAAAAGGCGCTGGGGTGCGAAATCCAGCCGCCTTCATGGGGTCACTCCAACAATGAGTCTTCGCACAGGTAGCGCGAGCCAAAAAAAGTCGCACCGGCGCTCATCTATCATTTGAAGACAGAATGAAACCATGCAACAGGGAGAGGCAGCTAAAGATTTCAAAGACGGCAGGAAAGGCGAAACCTCGGCAGTAGTAGCGTTGGTGCATCGATGGCCTAACGCCATGGCGCGTGGGGTTGTCGTAGTACTCGCGCTGATCTCGGCTTGGCTCACATGGGGCCATTGGGGCGATATCCAGATCGACTGCGGGCGCGAACTGTATGTCCCCGTACAAATTCTGCGCGGCAAATTGCTATACCGGGATCTTTGGTATCCTTATGGACCGCTGGAGCCATATCTTGCGGCTGCGTTGCTTTGGGTTTTCGGGCAGCATCTAAACGTTTTCTATCTGTTCGGACTGACCCTTGCGACCGCGTGCGCGCTGCTTTCATTTGATATAGGCAAAATGCTAGCGGGACGCGCGGTCGGCCTCACGGCGGCCGCCGCAGTTTTGCTTCAAGGATTCCAACCCTCGATTTTCAACTACATATTCCCTTACTCGTATGCGGCTTCGTTGGGTCTACTTTTCGCCCTGCTCTGCGCCTCCTTTGCGCTGAGGCATGTCTTGGGCCGATCCGGGCCCAACTTGATGCTCGGCGGGCTGGCAGCCGGGCTTGCCTTACTCTGCAAGCCGGAATTTGGCGTCTCGTGCTACATCATGCTCGCGTTCATGCTCGTCACAGAGGCCGTGCTTCGACGAGCGGCCCGTCTTCTGCTCTGTGGGATCCTACAATGCGCTCCTGGGGTCGCGGCTTGCGCAATGATCTATGGATGGTTCTTCTGGAAAGTCACACCCGGTTTCATTCTGCACGATAACTGGAATTTCAGTCCGGGATCATATTTCATGAAAACACATGGCGCTCGCTATGCCGCAGCGGTTGGTCTGCGTTTTGTACCGGTAGAGTTGATTCTGCTGGTTCTCGACGCGATCGTCGCGATCCTGCTCTGGTTTGGGATCGCGAAGATCGGCGCTACTCGCGTTGGACGATCCTGGTGGTTTTGCGCGGCAGTTGCCCTGTTCGTAATCGGGGTGGCGGCGGCCTGTCAATTTGCACCTTTTGCTGTGTACATGATCTTGGCCCTGCTCGCCTACCCGCGTGGGATGTTCTTCATCGGCTGCGCCTTTCTTACCTATTCATTGTACGCACTGCGTTACAACATAGGCGCCCGTCTTGGGCTGGCAAAAGCGACATTTGGCATTTTTGCATCGGTTCTTGCGGTTCGCGTGTTGGCACAAATCGTCTGGTTCGGTTACAGCATCTTCTACGACGTGCCCCTGCTAATGGTTTTCATTATCGTAGTGACGGGATGTGTCGAAGCGGCGGCATCTTCGCTCGTCATAGAGCAGCGGCGCAAGCTGACCAACTTGGTTCTGGCAATCGAGGTTTTCACGCTTGCAGCCATACTAATTCCGGGACACAGCGAACGCTCTGCGGCGCTGGATACGAGCTGGGGCACAATTTATCTCACTCCCGCTGATGCCGCTTCCGCGCGCCAAATCATAGACCTGGTTGAGGAAAAGCGGCGGCAAAGGATGCGAGTCATTCTGCTGCCCGAGTTGCCTATCATATACCCGTTGACCGGAACCGAGGCGCCGAGTCGATGGTATACTCTTACGCCCGGTTTCCTGACGCCGAAGCAAGAGGACGACTATATCGTGGATCTGGAGCGCACAGCGCCTGCTTATATCGTACTGACTAATCGCCATACTGACGAATATGGTGAAGTATACTTCGGAATCGACTATGATCAGAAAATCCTCCGGTGGATCGAAAGGAACTATCGCGTGACCAGGCAGATCGGTAGTTTTCGTCGAGATCGAAGCGATGTTCTAGATGCGCTGATTTACGAACGGCGCAGAGCAAATCTGCCAGGGACGAAAACTCCGATGCCCCATACGGTTTCAAGGCCTGGCGAGACTGATTCACTGATGTGATGGCGGTGCCACTGTCTACCAGGGAAGCGCGTGGGTTGGCCTCCTGACAGGAATTTTGCGATGAAACAAAGTGCGCGGGAAGCACACGACCTAGAGTCGGCCGAGGATGCCGTCCAAGTCAATGAAGCTGTGGCCTCGGCCGCTTCACGCCGTGTACTCACAATTGGTGCATGGTGCATGGTCCTTTTCGCGTGCTCGCAAATTCTGATGTTTCCCTTCGGACGCGATCAGGGAACCTTCGCCGTGATAGCCGGCAGGGTGCTCGCAGGCGGAATGCCGTATCGCGACGCGTGGGATATCAAACCTCCAGCCATCTTCTATCTCTACGCTCTGGCAGAATATTTCTTCGGTCATCGTATGATAGCGCTCCGAATAGTCGAAGTTACCGGGCTCTTGTCGCTCTACTTCCCGATGAGGACGATTGGCGCGACACTTTTCAGCTCGCGGATGACGGGCCTGCTGGCATGGGCCCTGGCGGTGCTTGCTTACGCGAGTGCAGACTACTGGCACACAGGACAGCCCGACGGCATAGGCGCGATCCTGACGATTTGGGCGATGGCTCTTGCGATCGATCCCACGCCGCGAATCGGACGCCCGAGCGCATGGGCCGCGATGGGCCTGCTATTCGGCTTTTCCTTCCTTTTCAAACAGAACCTGGCGTTGAGCGCGATACCGTGTGCGGCATACGCAGGGTGGCTGGAGTGGCGACGTACGGGCGCGATCGGCCGAGCACTTGAACCGGCAGTAATCGGTGGTATAGCCAGCCTTGCACCGATCGTGGCGTGCGTCGGATGGTTCTGGATGCGCGGCGCGTGGCGCGCGATGTATGAGACATCCTTTAACCTCGCTGCCGGCCACCTTGCCGTCACCTGGATGTCCGCGGGAGGATTCAGGGCGGGGCTGGCGCCGATCGCGCTGAAGACACTGCTGGTGTTTTGGCTGCGATTGCCGGCGCTGATCCAGATTGGGCTCACCGCCGCACTTGTCCTGCGACCCAAGGCGAGCGAAAGTAAACTGGCGCCGTTGCTGCTTGGGGTTATGATTGCTCTCCAGCTTATCGGGGTCGCGGTCCAGGCGAAATTTTTCGGATACCATTACACCGCTGCGGTGATGCTTTGCGCGATCGCCGCGGGCGCGGGGATCGCGAAACTCTGGGACAGGTGCAACGGGGCAGGAGGGCCAGGAACACTCAGGTTCGCCTTGGTCGTTGTGGGGCTCGGAATTGCCATTCCCGCCATGCGGCCTGATGTTTTTTCGATGTTCGGCCTTCCCGCGTTCTGGCGACGCAGCGTGATCCGAACCGAGTGGCTTCTGGGCATCGGCCCTATTCGCACTCGGGATGAGCTCGATCAACGCCTCTACACGAGCTATAGAACCAGTCCGATCGATTACCGCCATGTAGCGGGAGCGATCGACCGAATGACGCGCGCCGATGATTCAATATTTCTTTGGGGGTCTGAGTCCGTGATTTACTGGCTTGCGGACCGCCGCCCGACCTCTCGTTTTGTATATGATGTTCCCCTGCGAACAGCCTGGCAGCAGGGACAGACCCGTGTCATCCTGATGAATGAACTCAAGGCTTCGCCGCCGGCTATCATCGTAGTCGAAGCGGGAGACTTCGTACCGGACATAATCGGAAACACTCAAGATTCGCAACAATCGCTACAGACTTTTCTTCAATTGAAAGATTTTCTGTCGACATACTATAAACCTGCTATCCAGATCGGCACCCTCTCAATTTTCCGCAGAATAAGCGACTGAGATTACCATGTCTTTCTGGACATCGCTTTGTGCTCGACCGACAGGAATAGTTTAGCGCACGAACCGGCAACAGCGTGGAGTTCGCCTAATGCCCGAAACATAGGCCCTAAGTGTAGCAGCTAACTACCGCATACCGCCCGGCAATCTTCGAGCCATCGCTTCAAAAGCGGGATTTCTCCCTCACCTACAAGCTCAGCGTCGTTCAACGCCTGGTAGCACAAGAGTAGATTTTCTGGAAGCCGATCCGCGCCCGTCTCTAATGGCAATTTATCCAACAAGCGAGAGATATCGCGATTATGCAGATAGCCTGGAATCTCTTCTTCGAAATCGCGAATCAGCAGGTGTTCGTTGCGTTCCTGAATCACTGTCGGTTCATGGAATAATACGTACCAACCATTAAGCCATGCCAGGCGTTGTGCTATGAGGCTGCGCCATATGTCGGTCATTCGAAACGAACAGTAAGAAGGCAAATAAAGCAAAGGAAAAACATCGGGCCACCATCTCGTGTTCTGGCTATTGAAGGGGCACCAGCTTCCTGGACCCAGCGCTATCCGCCGGTCAGTGCGAAAGTATTGTGGGAGAGGTAACAAGAGCCGATAAATCGCATCGACGTCGGGATTGCTGTCTGCCAATCCTTGCTGGATTGGACAGTCGAGATCATTGATTGGTAATTCGTCGAACGAAGGTACTTGAGCGCGGATTTCCTCAAGCGGCAGACCGCGCGGCCATATTAGAGCTTGATTAAAATAGTGATAGACGTTGACCCACCCGTTGCCAGAGAGAAACCTTACTCGTTGATGGCGGTGGCACTCTTCCCAAAATGATGGCGCGGGCAGATTATCGTCATCCGTTTCGATGATCAGTGACGCGCCCCTCGCCATCGCTGCAAGGTAACCGATGTTCTTGCGGGCATAGTGGTTGACAGGGCAAAGGGCGGGGAACGTCAGCGTCAGGGCAAGCTGATCTTCGATCGAGAGAAAATGACAACCCTCCAGATTGAATTCGGTTGGGCTTTTTGCGTCCCCAACGATGATGAATGACACTCCGTGCTGGCGGCATTGAACGGCCCATTCTCGCATAACCCGGTTGACGGCGGCGATCGATGTAACGACCAGGAAGGGTTTGCCGCCACTCTTTTCAACCTTCATAGAGCTCCTGCTAAGCGCAGCTTGAATAGCTTAGTGAGAACGGTGAATGCGTCGGCCGCTGACCCTCGCCGAACAGCACTGGTAGTAAACCGATATGAGATCGGGACCTCTACAACCTTCATGTTGCGGCAACGAATTTTCATTTCCGTCTGAAAGAAGGGGCCACGTGATTGCAATCCGCGCCCTATGATGCGCTGCAGCGCCTCCTTGGTAAACATTTGAAAGCCACTGGTCATATCGTCGAGTTTTGTCCCGATAAGCAGATTGGTGAGTATCGTCCCGCCTTTGCTGAGGACGTACCGGCGAAGCGAAGGATCGATCAGCTGGCCTCCTTTGCAGAACCGACTGCCGAACGCGCAATCGTGGCCCGCTTGCATCGCTGGAATAAAGCTTGGAATGTCGGATGGCAGATGACTGTAGCCGGCATCGATTTCCAATATCCAATCCGCTCCCGAAGCTATGGCCTCGTGGTACCCGCGCAGATAGGCATCCACAATGCAGGTATTTTCTGGGGCCCAGATTACGTGAATTCTGGGATCGACTTCGGAGAGCTTCCGAACCAGATCGACACATCCGTCGGTGCAGGCCTTATCGAAAATTGTAAAAATCTTGAAGGGCCCGATGTTTTCCAAAACCTTCTTAACTTCGCTCAGAAAAGACTCTGCAGTGGCGCTCTCGTTTGCCATCGGCGTAACGACTGCTATGGATTTCTGGCCCGGGCTTTGCGCGCGCGAAGCCGCCTCTGTCTTGTGCGCTGCGCCTCGCGGCGGTTCGTGGTTGGACTCTGAGAGATGCCTTCGCTTTTCTAGCATGGTGTCAGTAATCTAGACGCGAGTCCTTTCTAAAATTAACGTCTACGCATATCTAAAAAAGCAATTCTGAAAGAGAATTTTTCTCCGGAAGCGAGGGAGCGCGCAGCGTTGTGGAAGGTGGTCTACTCAATCCAGTGACCCCGGTACGACCTTCCCGCCCGTTGCGCCAATGCGTCGACGCCGGACTTTGAGACAGCTGCGGTCGAAGGTCACCGAGTACAATGGCGGAATTCAAAATCGTGTTGTGTGGTTAATGCCGATCAACGTTCGAGCCGACCGAGCTAGCGGCTCGATGCACCTTCCAGAGTCACGCTTGATTGCGGCTCGATTAGCTCCGCCTCGAGGCGGCGTGGGACCATGCGCGAGCCCTGCTCTGCGCCGCCATCTTCTTCCAGGTACTGCGCGTCCGAATTGACCCGCCACAGATCGTAGGACGCGCCCATGATGTTGCGGGCGGCCATCAGCCCGGTCATCATCGCGTGGTCCTGGTTATTGTACTTGTGCATGCCGTTGCGGCCGACCAACTGCATATTGGGCACCTCGCGCTCGATGAATTCCCGGATCACGTCGACCGCGCGGCGATAGTCTCCGTCGTAAACCGGATACGCGGCACGCTGGCGGACCACCGTTCCGTCCACCACCTTTGCTTGCTTGGACAGCCCCAGCTTCGCCAGCTCGCGCGTGCCCATCGCCACCAGGTCCGCGTCGGGCGAACTCCACATCGAATCCGAATCGAAGCAGAAGTACTCCAGCCCCAGCACGGTGTAGCGCGGATCCGGCACCATCCCCGGACTCCAGTTCTTGAAGTTCTGGATGCGCCCGACGTTGACGCCGGGCTCGTGGATGTAGATCCAGTTGTCGGGGAAAAGCTCTGGATCGTCGATGATGAGCGCGACGGTTATGAAGTCGCGATACCGTAGACTGCGCGCCGCTTTCGCGACCTCGGTCGGGGCCGGCGGATCGAGCGCGCCGATAAGCTCGCGTATCGGCATGGTCGAGATGAAGTGGCTGCCGGTGTAAGTGTGTTTGCTGCCGTCGGCAGCGGCGGTGGTGATCGAGCTTACACCGCCCTGCCCGCGTTGAACCGCGACCACCGATTCACCCATTTTGAGCGCGGCGCCCCGGCTTTGAATGGTCTTCGCCAACTCCTCCCACATCTCGCCGGGACCATGCAGCGGATAGCGAAAGCGATCGATCAGGGTTTTGATGACCGGGCCGTTTCGCTTGCCCAGTCCGAGCGCACGCTTGATCAGCACGCGCATCGAAAGGTCCTTGATCCGCTGGGCCGCCCAATCGGCGCTGATCTCACTGCACGGGATACCCCAGACTTTCTCGGTGTAGCTGCGAAAGAACGTCTCGTACAGCCGCCGCCCGAAAGCATTGACCACCCAGTCCTCGAAGCTGCGAATATCGCGGTTCGGCCGCACGCGGGCCGCCAGGTAACTCAGCATACAGGCGGCTGACTGGAACAGGCCGAGTTGGCTCAGCGCGTCCCAGGTCTCGAGCGGATATTTGAAGAATCGGCCTTTATAGTAGATGCGCGAGAGACGCTCGCGCTCCAGCATCCGGTCGCCCAGGATGTCGCCCCAGAGCTTTTCTATCTCGGCGCTCTTGGAAAAAAACCGATGACCACCGATGTCGAAGCGAAAGCCCTTGTAGCTGACGGTGCGAGCGATGCCTCCGACGTGCTGCGAATCCTGTTCCACAACCACCACCGGACGCCCCGCTGCCGAGAGCTCGTGCGCCGCGGTGAGGCCGCCCGGGCCTGCTCCGATAATGACGGTAGTGTCAGCGGCGCCTACGGCTGCCGGTGCCGCACGAAGCTCCGCTCCCCCCCTGTTGTTCTGTCCCATGATTGGTGAGTTTAGCCTAAAGCGCTGATACGACACAACACACAGTTTCGCATGCTTACGCACGTTTCAGCGGATACCTCGCTCGAGCATACCGGACTGTCATCAGATTCGCGCGCGATGGCGCGCGGAGTATATCCGCGCGACCAACGCAATTCGATCGAGTGAAAGGAGATCGGCGAGTCGGCTCAAGAACCGCGCTTTAGCAATGACTCCAAACGCGCTATGGGAATGACAGAGGACCACGGAGCGTGCGCAATATGCGAGTGCACTATGCGAGTGATTGACGGAGACAGCCACTTTATCGAACCCCTCGACCTGTTCGAGCGTTATATCGACCCAGCCTACCGGGATCGCACCGTCCGCGTCGGCGTCGATTCGAGCGGCCGCGTCACCGGCCTCATCGTCGACAACCGGCCTATGCGGATGGCCGACCTCGACGAACTGATGAGCGCCTGCGCCGGGTATGGGGAAAAGGAGGAAGGCCGCAGCATCAGCGACTTCGACCTTTACCGTATCGCGAGCCAGAAGTGGCAGGACATGAACCTGCGCATCGGCTACCTCGACGAGGAAGGCTTCGCCGCGCAGGTGCTCTATCCCACGATGGGACTTTTGTGGGAAAGCTCGGTCGACGACCCCCGCCTCGCCGATGCGCTCTGCCGTGCGTACAACACCTGGGCCTTCGAGCTGGTGGCGGGACACAAGGATCGATTGTTTCCGGCCGCGCATATCTCGATGCGCGACGCCGCGCTGGCCGTGCAAGAAATGGTGCGCGTGGCCAGGCTCGGATGCCGCATCATTTTCGTCGGCGCCGCGCCGATCGGCGGGCGCAGCTTCGGCAACCCGGACTTCGATCCGATCTGGGCCGCGGCACAGGAACTCGACCTCGCCGTCGGAATCCATCTCGTCGGCCATCCCAACTACACCGGCAGCCAGTGGTACCGCACCGGCAATCCCGGCTTCATGTACATCACGATGATGAACGTGCAGGACCCGCGTATCGCGCTGACCTCGATGATGTACGACGGGGTGTTCGAGCGCTTCCCGCGCCTGCGCGTCGGCACGATCGAGTCGATGGCCGGATGGGTCGGCGAATGGCTCGAGCGCGTCGACTACCGTTACAAGTACCTCGGCCACACCTCGCGGATGAAACATTCGGCGGCCGAGTATTTCGCGCGCAACATCTGGGTCAGCGCTAATCCCGAGGAGCGGATGTTCCCGCTGATGGTGCAGTTTGCCGGCGACGATCGCTTCTTCATCGGGTCGGACTATCCGCACGCCGAGGGCTTCGTCCATCCGGTCCGCACCACGCGCGAACTGCTCGCCGCGCTGCCGGAACGCTCGGTCGAAAAGATCCTGTGCGACAATGCCGCCGCGTTCTACCGTATCTGAGCCGGCGGCAAAAATCCGGAGGAACAACCCATGGCCACCAACGTCTTCGTATGCCTGTCGTTCGACTTCGACGCGATCTCGGTATGGCTGGGCAGTCTGAACGCGACTTCGCCGAGCGCGATTTCGCGCGGCGAGTTCGGCGCCGTCGCGACCGAACGCCTGCTGGAAATGCTGGCGCGATGGGAAATCACGTCGACCTGGTTCATCTCCGGTCACACCATCGACACCTACCCCGACCTGGTGCGGCGGGTGGCCGATGCGGGACATGAGATCGGCCATCATAACTACTGCCACGAAAATCCGATCTCGCTATCGCTCGACGACGAAAAGCGCGTGCTCGATCGCGGCACCGAAACGATCCGGCGCATCACGGGAAAGGCACCGGAGGGCTTTCGCTCACCAGCCTGGGACTTGAGCCCGCACTCGCTCGGCCTGCTGCTCGAGCGCGGCTTCCTCTATGACAGCAGCCTGATGGGTAATGACTACACGCCATACTACTGCCGTATCGGCGACGTTCCGGCCAAGGACGGCCCCTACATCTTCGGGCGCGAGGTCGAGATGGTGGAATTGCCGGTCACCTGGGGACTCGACGACTTCCCCGCTTTCGAGTGGCTCTTCGGCGTGAATCAGGGGCTCTCGTCGCCGTCGCAGGTTTACGAACGATGGGCCGGCGATTTCGACTATCTGTGCGATTTCGTCGGCGAAGGCGTGTATTGTCTGACGATGCATCCGCAGGTCATCGGCCGCGGCCATCGCCTGTTGATGCTCAACCGGCTGGTGGAGCATATGAAGGAGCGCGCGGGCGTGCGCTTCAGTACGATGGCGGACGTGGCGCACGAGTGGAAACGCAAACATCCGCTCAAGGACACCCGAACCTCGCGATGAGCACGCAGACGGAATAAGAATGGCCTCGGCGATGCAGCTTTACGCAGGCTTCGCGTTGCTGCTGATCGCGATCATCGCGATCATCGTGCTGGCGGCGCTCGTGAGCAATCTGATCGGCGCGGTGCGGCGACGATTCGGGAGGACTAGATTTAGAGGGGCGCGCGCGCACGACGACTTTTCGGCAACCGCCTCGCGCTCGCGCCCCGCCCCTGGAGCATCGGCCACTCCGGCATCGCGTTCGGATAATCCGACTGCTCCACGTTGACGGTGGGCGACCAGCCCGGAGTCCAGCCGACGCGCATCCGCGCTTATTACTTTGACTGCGTAACGGGTTGTGGAGAGTCAGCCACGATTCGCTGGCCGGGAGCGGGTGTGGTGAACTTGTTGACGGCGCTCTTCACGCCGTCATTTGTTCCATTGCCCCCCATCGAAGTCACCCAATAGTAATAAGTCGTCTGCGGTTTCAGATATGGGATGCGTACGCGGAAAATCGTCTCTGGATGAGCGCGGTTAAGCCGAATGTGAGATTTCGCCGTCTGGTTAAGGGCGCTGGGATCCGTGCCGTAATGCGCGACTGCGAAATGCTCGTCGTCCCCGCCAGGGTTGGTACTGGTCCACCGGACAATGGCCAAGTCGTCGAGGGCTATCTCAAGCGCTGGCCCTTTGATGATCTTAACGTGCTCAGCCCTCTTCGTCGGAGGAAGTATCTGAGCGGACGTTGGGCTGGACGAGAGTACACCACCGACTAAGGCCATGATCGCAAGTTTCGCGAAGAGCCTGCTCATGAACGGGCCTCCAAATGCCTCTTTCCCCGGAACTGCGAAACAAGGAGCGTGGCGTTCCACGCTCCTTGCTCGCACGTCTCACAGTCTTGTACGCCTATGTCCCGCGCTGCGTTAGGGAACAGGACTCGGCCCGGGCGTAGGCGCAACACCGCAGATATCCGATGCGCAGGGCGGCAGAGGCGGAGTCGGAATGAGGAACTGGTTACCTTGCGTCGCAGCCGTACCACCGGTCATGCAGGTACCCGTAAAGGTATTGATGTCGGGATACGGAGTTGTGAACCCGTCCGAGAGCGTTCCCAGGAAAGCCACGATCTGGTTTTCCTCTGTGTCCGACAACATGAGATTTCCGACCGTCATGTCGATATTGTTCGGGACCTCAGGCATCGGCCAGCAGTCCACTTTTTCTGTCTTTCCCGCCGGGCAGTTTCCGGAAGTAACTTTGAACGGAAACATGTCCCGCGTGTTGTAGAAATGGACGAGTTGCTTCAGGCTCTTGGCATAGCCGTTATGAAAGAGCTCTTTCTGGAAGTAGGGTCCCGGCGCTTCGGTGGTAGGACACAGTGGCGGTACCAGGGCCACATTGCGCGCCGTAGATGTCTGCATTTGGCCGTCGGAAGTTGGCGCAAATTGTATCCATTGCGAGTTCGGATTGGGAGCGGAGCCGGGTCCGCTTCTAAGGAAAGTGCCTACTCCCAAATCTCTGAAGCCGAAGCCATCGGGATTCGGCGTGAACCCGAAGAAATCCGGCGTGCTCTGGTAGAGAATAGCATCCCTGGGATTGAGCGGCAGGCCGAGATTGGCGTAGCCGAAGCAAGTGAACAGAGGCTGTGTAGCCGCGGCTGCCCCGGTGTCCATACCGTTCGGAGCGCTTCCCTGCGGCGGGGGTGGAGTAGGGGCGGTTGACCTGCCGTCCAGATGGCATGAGTTGCAATTCCCTTTGCCCTTGAACAGGTTGTAACCCGCCATCTCGTCCGCCGTGAAAGTGTACTTACTTTCCAGGAAGGCATCGAACTTCGACGAGAAAGCGCTGACATTTGGTGATGCTTCGAAGAAGGAGAGGGATTGCGCCCAGTGATCATAAACATCGTTCGCTTTAGCGCGGTCTGCGGGCGTTAGCTCAATTGGCTCGGTGTTCCCGGCGAACACCGCCGCTCCTCCTGGGGTTTCGCAGATCTCCTCGGTGTTTTTCGGGAACCTGATATCCAAGGAGTCACCCCATACCTCCTCAAAAAGAGCCTTGTACTTGGCAAATTCGAGCCGGAACGCGATGCAAGCCGTATCAGGAAAGCCCATTTCCTGGGTATCAACCGGAGGACCCTGTGCCTGCTGGGCGTCGGGACTTTGCAGCTTATACCCAGTCGCGCGAGCGTCCCAGAAGTTTCCGCCAAAGAACGCGCCAGCCTCTGTGTTGAAATTGAGCACAGGGAAATTGGGTGAATACGTGTATCGCTGCGCGGTCCGCTTGCCAGCCCGGAAGTGAAACGTTCCGGGATACGCGATCATCGTCAGATTGACCGACGGGATCGGCCCGCTAAAGGCTGCATACGGCATGTGGCAGGAAGCGCAAGCAATATTCTTGAAAGGAGAGATGTTAAGGTCGAAATTCAGCAGCTTGCCGAGTGTTTCTACTCTTTGATATCCGCTGCCCTGAAGGACGGGAGGCTGACCTGTCACAACCGGCGCCGGTAGGAGCGCCGCCTGTGCGAGGGCTTCATTTTCGATGAAAGTAACTTCGCGTTGGACTCTCATTATCTCCGAAGTCAAATCGGATGGTAAAATGCCCGGCGGATACGGGTTATAAAATGGCGGGGGCGTATCCTTATCCCCCTTTCCCGGATTTTCGTTTTGTGCTGACACGGCGTGAGAGCCGACGATAATGGCTATCAGCCCCGCTGCGCACACTGCTGAAGTGATGAGGATGATGCGCTTCATTTGCCCAAACCCCTTTTCCCCTGTTTGGCTTTTAGGACCGCTGTCAATCAAAGCTCAATCAGCAAAGCTATGTCATTAGCCACAAGTGAACCGATTTCACACTTCGGTCAATAGATAAAAACGCCAATGGCAGATTAAATTGAACACTCACCCCGTAATTGATTGTCGCGACCAAAACTGAGTGTTTTATCGGATCTGCTCTTCTGTGCATGTTTGCGCATAAGACCACTAATTCCGCAGCCACGCGGCAAACTCATAAACAGAATTCCGCCCGATAGTCATCTGGCTCACATCGAATGTTCCAAAGGTTACTCGAATAGCCCGCTCAAGGTTACTCGAATAGATAAAAAAGAATCACGACGCGCCCGCGCGTCACACTGAGTTGCGGCTTCATCTATCATTTAATATGGAGAAACTACGCTGGCGACGCTCCCGCCGCTTGCGCTCACAGACACGGGCTCTACTCGCCTCGTATCGCGGAGATGTTGAGGTTCGTGACGTAGCCGTCGAACGGCGCCCGCACGGAACAGTAGTCATAGTTGAGCCGCGCGTCTTCGATCTCTTCCTGGGCCGCGCGCACTCGCTGATTCACGTCGCCGACGATTCCCAGCGCATCCTGTTCTTTCCGCAGCTCGGAAGCTGCGGTCGCGACACCCGCCTGCGCCGCATGAAATTTGTTGCGCGCTTCGACCACCTCGTTGTCGGTAACGAAGTCGCGCTCGCGTAGCGGGACGATTCGATCCAGGTATTGTTTCGCATTCGCCGCGTCGACCTTGCGCTCGGACAACTGCGCTCAAAGGTTATGCGAATAACTGGAAAAGAATGGCCACGCGCCCGCGCATCGCGCATCAGTCACGACCGCGACACGTTCGAACAATCCCCGTTTTTGCGCGAGCCCGGCCGCGTCAGCTCGCGGCGCGCCGCTCGCGCCATAGCCCAAGTTTCTCTTGCACCGGACGGTCCGAGAAACTGAAGAGCAACGATTCGTCCGCCGCCTCGTGATGGTACTCGCGCCAGCTCGGGACCACGAAGACGTCATGCTGGCGCCACGCAAGCGCCTCTCCGCTGACTACCGTGCGCCCGTTGCCCTCGGCCACGACGAAAACTGCGCTGTCGCTGGAGCGATACGGCGCGCCGCTGAAGCCGCGCGGCAAAAGCTGCATCGCGGTGCCCATCGTCGGCATCGCCCAGTCGCCGGTCGCCGGATGGACGTAGCGCATCTTGAATCCGTGACAGCGGTCGCGCTCACCGCCGCGGCTCATCTGTTCCAGCGCCTCGCGCGTCCGCTCGTAAGTGTAGTTGAGGATCGGGCTGGTCAGCCCGCGACGCTCGTAATCCACTGGCAGGAGCCCACTTCCGAAACGGGCGATGGAATCGCCCTCGGGCCGCCCGGCGGGGAAGCGATCTTCGCCGTAGGCTTCGAAAAAAACTGCGTTGAGAAGGTCGACCAGCGCGAGGTCGAGTCCGTCCAGCCAAACCATCGGCTCTTTGGTTTCGTTGCCATGGTCGTGCCAGGTCCACGACGGCGTGATCACGAAATCGCCCGGGCGCATCGTGGTTCGCTCGCCGTCGACCGCGGTGTAGGCGCCCTCGCCTTCGATGATGAAGCGCAGCGCGCTCTGGGTGTGGCGATGGCTCGGCGCGATCTCGCCCGGCATGATGAGCTGCAAACCGGCGAAGAGTGAATGCGAGATGCGCGGGGGTGAGTGCTCACGCAGCGCCGGGTTTTGGAGGATCAGCACGCGGCGCTCGGCCTCCGCCGCGGAGATCAGACGTCCCGCCTCCATCAGCATCGGGCGGATTTCGTCGTAATGCCACAACGCCATGGCCTCGGGAGGGCGCGGCTCGACGGATTGGATTCCCTTCAGCACCTCCCACAGCGGAGCGAGGCTGCTGGTCGCGATTCTGGCGTAAAAGGCCTCGCGCTCGGCTGTGTGTCGCGGCTCGGGCGCCATATTGCGTCACCTCCCCGGTTGGCTCGCATTATCGGGACAAAATTATCGCGATTGAGGCAAACAAGCGAATGCAATGAACGGCTATGAGAACCATTGCACATAATCAAAGCATGTTGCGCCTATTCGAGACGCGGTGAGCATCTTTGCTTGTATGTGGCTGACCACCTGTTAACGCCAGCGACTCCGCTCGGCGCACGGAATTCAAGGTTTCGCAAGATTACAGCGGAAAGAATTTTCAAATTATCTTGTCTCCGTGCGGATTTTCGCGCAGAAAATATTTGAGTAATAGGGAGGAACCGGGCAAACTTAGGTGCGGTGGGGGGCCGCGCGCGCGATGGACGAGGAGGTACGCTTCCGTCTGCTCTATGATCTCGGTTGCGCATTCGCCGCGCGCATCGAGATCGATCAACTGATCCCCTTGGTGGTGACCAAGTGCCGCGAGGCGCTCGACGCTGAAGGCGCGTCAGTCCTGCTGCTCGACGACGAGCGCAAGGAGCTTTACTTCCCCTACATCTCGGAAGAAGACCCGGTAGTGGCGGAGCGGCTTGTGCGGCTGCGCTTTTCGGCTGAACTGGGAATCGCGGCCGCCGCGTTGAAGGGCGGCAAAGCGCTGGTGGTGAACGACGCCCAGAACGATCCTCGCCTCTACCACGGGATCGACAAGATGACCGGCCTCGTTACGCGCAACGTCCTGGCCGCTCCGCTTTCGACGCGTCAGGGAACGATCGGCGTGGTCGAGGTGGTGAACGGGCGCGGCGCCAAAGGATTCACCGCCGACGACCTGTCATTTCTCGAGGCCATCTCAGGCAGCATCGCGATCGCGATCGAGAATGCGCGGCTCTACACCCAGGTGCGCGAGTCCGAGGCCAGCCTGCAAACCCAGGTCGGCGCGCTGCGCCGCGACCTCGCGCGCCACGACGCTTTCACCGAGATCGTCGGCACCGGCCCTGCGATGGCGGACGTGCTGCGGCTGATGGACACCGCGGCCGCGTCGTCGATCACGGTGCTCATCCTCGGCGAGACCGGCACCGGCAAGGAACTGGTTGCGCGCGGACTGCATCGCGCGAGCGCGCGCAGCGAGCATCCATTCCTCGCACTCAACTGTGCCGCGATGCCCGAGCCGCTGCTCGAGAGCGAACTCTTCGGCCATCGGCGCGGCGCATTTACCGGGGCCATCCGCGACAACCCAGGGCTGTTTCGTGCGGCGGCTGGCGGCGTGGTTTTTCTTGACGAAGTCGCCGACATGCCGTTGCCGATGCAGGCCAAGCTGTTGCGCGTGCTCGAGGAACAGGAAGTCGTGCCGGTGGGCGATAGCTTTCCGCGCAAGGTCGACGTGCGCGTCTTGTCCGCGACCAACCGCGACCCGCGAGCGGAGGTGGCGGCGGGCAGGTTCCGCGAGGATTTGTATTACCGCCTCGCGGTTTTCCCGATCGCGCTGCCGCCGCTGCGAGAGCGCCGCGAAGATATCCCGCTTTTGGCCACGCGCTTCCTCGCCATCGCAGCCGAGCAGCAGCGCAAACCGATCGCCGGCCTCGATCCGGCGGCGCTCGAATTGCTGACGCAGTACGGATGGCCCGGCAACGTGCGTGAACTTCGTAACGAGATCGATCGTGCAGTGGCGCTGGCGCGCGCAAGCGCGATCATCGCGCCCGAGCATCTCTCCGCCTCGTTACGCGGGCCGGGCGCGCTCACTAATGGTGCGCCGGCGAATTATGCGCAGGCTCGAGGCGCCTATCGAGGCGTAGCGATCGCCGCCGCCGCTCCCGCGCCACCCGAAAGTCAGGATGCCAGGGGTGACGACGCCAAGGGTCCGCTGCGCCGGGCACGCGCGGCTTTCGAGGCGGATTTCATCGCTAAGGTCCTCGACGAGCACCGGGGCAATGTCTCGCGGGCGGCAGTCGCGTTGGGGCTTTCGCGCGCGTCACTGCAAAAAAAAATGAAGGAGTACGCTCTGCGCTAAAAAGTAGCAGTGCCAAGATTAGTGGCATGGCGGGAGGTAAATCTATCCAGGCGGCTCGATGAGAAAGCGCGTAGTTGTGGGAGAAACAAGCCTTTGGCTTGGATGAATACGATGGTATTTATCTTGCTCTGGAGTTGGGGGGGACGTCGTGAGCGTTGCAAGCGAGGGGGGCTGGTTGGGCAGGGTGGCGGCCGTTAAATTCCGACGCTCGGCGAGGCGCAAACTTCGTGCGTAACGAAAAGGATCAGGGGGAACCAATGAGCGTCGGATCTTCAAGTAACAGCAGCGGACGGGAAGTTCTCGAATTGGAGCGGGATCAGTTGGTGGTCGAACTTTGTCGCCCCAAACAACCCCGGCTGCGGGTGCTAGTGGTCGAGGATGAACCTGATGCGCAGACTTTGCTCAGGTTCATCCTGGAGCCCAAGTATGAAGTCATCACCGCCTCGTCGGGCGAAGAGATGCGCCGTCAGCTCGAGGCTCATCCCGAGCGCGTAAGCCTGGTGCTGATGGACCTCAAGCTCGAGGGCGAAGAAGATGGCGTCACGCTGACCAAGCATCTACGCAAGGAAAGCCGATGGAAGGGCATCCCGATCGTCGCGCTTACCGCTTGCGCGACCGGCGATGATTTGCGCCGCGCGGTGGAGGCTGGATGCGACGATTACGTCCCGAAGCCATTCTACCGCCGGCAACTCACGGCGTTGGTCGAACGGCTGATCGATAATGCTCAACGCTCCGAGGTTTCCGGCTCGTAGCGAGACACCTCAAAGGAAACTAAAACCCTTCCGCTGCACGAAAGGGAGTGCAGACTACCTGGCTCCCTTTTCATTTCTGCCGGACATTTGCAGGGCCGTTCCGTGGACGGCCCTTTTTTTTTTCCTCTCTCCCAGCGGAGTCTCATACGGTGCCGAAAATCACCCGCCGCGTGTGACGCGCGATCATCAAATCCTCGTTGGTCGGAATGACGCGCACCGTGCATGGACTCGCCGGCGCACTGATCTGATCGGCATGAGCCTCGTTGCGCTGCCGATCCAGGTTGATTCCCAGATACTCAAGGGCGCGGCAGACCTCGAACCTGACTGGCGCGGCCCGCTCTCCGATACCGGCGGTGAAGACCAGCAGATCGAGGCCGCCGAGCACTGCCGCCAGCGCTCCGATTTGCTTGCGCATCTGGTAGCAGAACATCTCGATCGCAAGCGCAGCATTCGGCTCCGCCGACCTTTTTGCGAGTAGCGTCTTCACGTCGGAACTGATGGCCGAGACGCCGAGCAGGCCCGACTCATGATTGACGACCCGCTCCAGGCGCCGGCCGTCATAGCCCTTTTGATTGATGAGATAAACCAAGAGGCCGGGATCCAGGTCGCCGCTGCGCGTTCCCATCATGAAGCCGCCGGTCGGCGTGAACCCCATCGTGGTGTCGACCGGACGCCCCTTTTGCACGGCCACCATGCTGGCGCCGTTTCCGAGATGCGCGATCACGATGCGCGCCGGAGCCGCGGGGCCGAGCGTCGCCATGATGTATTCGTAGGAGATCCCGTGAAAGCCGTAACGGCAGATTCCCTCGTCCCACAGCGCGCGCGGCAGCGCGAAGCGGCGCGCGACCTCGGGCATCTGCCGATGAAAGCCGGTGTCGAAGCACACCACTTGCGCGACGCCGGGAAATCGCGAGGCCAGCGCCTCGATTCCCTCGATCTCAACCGGAAGATGCAGCGGCGCGAATGGAATCAGACTGCGCAACGCCTCGATGAGCTCGGGCGTCACGCGCTCCGGATCGAAGTAATTCGGACCGCCATGGACCACGCGATGGCCGATCGCATCGGGGCGCGGCAGCCGCAGGCGCTCCATCTCGTCGAAGAGAGCGCCGAGCGCGTCCATCGATCGCGGAAAACTCCGCTCGGCGTCGCTGAGCGTCTTCGCGCCGCCATCCCTGATCCAAAGCCGTCCGTTGCCGAGTCCGATCCCTTCCGCGGCCCCCTCCGCAAGCAGCTTTTCTCCGTCCGTGGAAAGGCGATGGAGCGCAAACTTGTCCGAAGAAGATCCGCTGTTGAAGGAAAGGATGATGTGCGAACGATTCACTGCGCGCGATACCTCCGATACGGCCGAGGCTAATCTGCGATCCTCAAAGCGGCCAGTTCCAATCGCGAATCTCGGGCTTGTCGATACCATTGGCCAGGGCGTAGTCGAGGTTCTCGCAAATCTGGTCCTTTAGCCAATCCTTGACGTGAGCGCCGGTGACCTGGAGGCGGGGCACGCGATCGATCGCGTCGATGGCGAGGTTGAAGCGATCGGTCTGGTTTTCGATCGCGAGCTGGAGCGGAGTGTTGATGCTCCCGAACTCCTTGTAGCCGCGCACGTGCAGGTTGGCATGATTGGCTCTGCGGTAGGCTAGTTTGTGAATCAGCGACGCATATCCGTGAAAATTGAAGATGACCGGCTTGTCGAGAGTGAACAGGCTATCGAAATCGCGGTCGCTAAGCCCGTGCGGATGTTCGCTGCTCGGTTGCAGTTTGAACAGGTCCACGACGTTGACGAAGCGGACTTTCAGGTCGGAAATTTTTTCGCGCAGCAGCGCCACCGCCGCGAGCGCCTCGATAGTCGCGATGTCGCCCGCGCTCGCGATCACCACGTCAGGCTCGACGTCCTGGTCACTACTGGCCCATGACCACAGTCCGATTCCTTTGCTGCAATGTTTGACCGCCGACTCGATATCGAGAAACTGCGGGTGTGCCTGCTTGTCGGCGACGATGACGTTGATGTAGTCGGTGGCGCGCAGGCAGTGATCCGCGACGCTCAACAGGCAGTTGGCGTCGGGCGGCAGGTAAATTCGCGTAACCCGCGGGCTCTTGTTGGTAACGACGTCGATGAAGCCCGGGTCCTGATGCGTGAAGCCGTTATGATCCTGACGCCACACGGTGGAACTGATCAGGATGTTGAGCGAGGAAACCGGCGCCCGCCATGAAACTTCGATTTTCGCCTTCTCGAGCCACTTGGCGTGCTGGTTCACCATCGAATCGACGATATGCGCGAAGGCCTCATAAGTGTTGAACAGGACGTGGCGGCCGGTGAGCACGTAGCCTTCCATCCAGCCCTCGAGCGTGTGCTCGCTCAGCATCTCCATCACGCGTCCGTCGGGAGAGAGTTCGCCGCCGTCGGCGTCCTCGGGTTTCATTTCGCCGAGCCAGGTTTTGCGGGTAGCCTCGTAGATCGCCTGCAAGCGGTTCGACGCGGTCTCGTCGGGACCGAAGACCCGGAAATTGTCCATGTTGTCGCGCATCACGTCGCGCAAAAACTGCCCCAGCACGTAAGTGTTCTCAACCGCCGACTGCCCGGGCCGGGCGACCTCGACGCGGTAATTGCGAAAGTCCGGCATGCGCAAGGGCCGGCGCAACAGGCCGCCATTGGCGTGCGGGTTCGCGCTGATCCGGCGGTTGCCGGCCGGCGCGAGTGCCTTCAGCTCAGGAATCAGCCCGCCCTTCGCGTCGAAGAGATCGTGCGGCCGGTAGCTCAGCATCCATTGCTCGAGCAGCTTGAGATGCGCGGGATTTGAAACGACGTCGGTTATCGGCACCTGATGCGCCCGCCAGTAACCCTCCACGCGATGGCCGTCGACTTCCTTCGGCGCGGTCCAGCCTTTCGGCGTGCGCAGGATTATCATCGGCCAGCGCGGCCGGCGCGGAACTCCGCTTCGCCGCGCCTCGTCCTGGATCGCGCGGATCTCGACGATGCAACGCTCCAGCGTGGACGCCATCAGCTGATGCATCGCCGGCGGAGCGTCGCCCTCGACCACATAAGGCGTGTAGCCGTAGCCGGCGAACAAATGCTCGAGCTCCTCGGCCGGGATGCGAGCGAGAATCGTGGGGTTGGCGATCTTGTAGCCGTTGAGATGCAGAATCGGCAGCACGGCGCCGTCGCGGATCGGGTTGAGGAATTTGTTCGAGTGCCATGAGGTCGCGAGCGGACCGGTCTCCGCTTCGCCGTCGCCTACCACCGCGGCCACGATCAGATCGGGATTGTCGAACGCCGCGCCGTAGGCATGCGACAGGCTGTAGCCAAGTTCTCCGCCCTCATGAATCGATCCTGGGGTCTCCGGCGTGCAATGACTGCCGATTCCTCCGGGAAAGGAAAAGAGCCTGAAGAACTGTCGCAGGCCTTCCTCGTCCTGGCTTCGATCGGGATAGACCTCCGTGTAGACGCCTTCGAGATAACTGTTGGCGAGCATCGCAGGCGCGCCATGGCCGGGGCCCGAGATGTAGAGCACGTTGAGGTCATACTCGCGGATGAGCCGGTTAAGGTGCACCCAGACGAAACTCTGGCCGGGGTCTGAGCCCCAGTGACCGAGCAGGCGATTCTTGATGTGCTCGGGCTTAAGCGGCTCCTTCAGCAGCGGGTTGTCTCGCAGGTAGATCATCCCTACGGCAAGGTAGTTGCAGGCGCGCCAATACGCGTCGATCAATTCTATTTGCCTGGTCGAGAGAGTAGCGGACATGCCGAGTCCTCTGCCGCAGGATAGCGGTTGCGAATCTGAGATCCAAGGATGGGTATTTCAGCTTTGCCCAATCGCTGAGGCCGGGCAATAAGGCGCGCCGCTATAAAGCTGGCGACGCACGATGGCTACGCAACATCGGCAGGCGGTTAAAGGCTGGTGAAAATGTGCCAGAGGGAACAAAGCAATTTGACCGTTTGCAGATAAAAATGCATTGGTATGACGCTGACAGTGCGCGGCCATGATTTGATAGTGCTCAATTGTTACAGGGCGATGAAATGAGGCGTCGCAGCGGAGCATCCGGCTAAGCCTCGCCGAAATTCCATGGGCGCAGGACCTAACGACATGGTGCCGCATCCGTGATCGACAAACTCAGGGCTGGCGCGGAGCGCGCCTGGGCCGAGACTCTTGGCCGGTTCGGCTTTAGCCGATCGCGATGGTTTCGGCGGACCTGCAAAACCGTCGTCATCGTGCTCCTCGTTTTCAGCCTCGTGGGCTTTGTCGGCGTGCCGCTGATCGCGCAATACGTCGTGGCCGGCCGCCTGGCCGCCAGTCTCCACCGCCCCGTCAGCATGGCGAAAGTCCGCTTCAATCCTTACAGGCTGCGGCTCAGCATTAAAAAACTGCATATCGGCGATCGCGACACATCCGACCCCTTCGTCGACATCCGGCATATCCTGGTCAGGGTTTCGTGGAGCTCGTTGTTTCGCCTTGCGCCAGTGGTCAGTGAAGTGGCGGTCGATCATCCCGCCTTTCATATCGTTCGCACCGACGAGCAGCGTTTCAATTTCTCCGACCTGCTCGAGAGTTCCGGCCCCACTCCTCTGCCCACGCCAACACCGAGCGCTCCCGTCAAGTCGCAGCGCTTCGCCGTATCCAACATTCAGATTCACGAGGGCGAAGTACAGTTCGACGACAAGGTGCTGAAGGGGCAGCACGTCATCAAACACCTGGAGCTTGACGTCCCGTTTATCGCCAATCTGCCCGCGGACGTGAACATCTTCGTGCAGCCGCTTCTGCAGATGGTAATCGACGGCAGTCCGGTGCGAATCGCGGGCAAGGCCAAGCCGTTCGCCGTCCCGCCCGAGTCGGTAGTCGATCTCAACCTGCACCAGTTTGGTCTTCCGCTCTATGTCGGCTACGTACCGGTTAAGCTCCCGGTCAAGATCCCACAGGGAATGCTCTCCTCGCGCTTGCAGGTGCATTTTGTCAACGCCGCGAGCGCTCCGGAGATCCGCGTGAGCGGAGAGATGGCGCTCGACCTGATCGACGTGCGCGATTCCGCCAATGCGCCGGTCGCGGGATTCAAACACATGTCGATGGTGCTGACCGAGCTCAAGCCGCTGGAGCACGTCACGCACCTGGGCAAGATTTATCTTGACGGCCTGATGGTGCACGTGGTGCGCAACCCCGACGGCACGATCAATCTTGTCTCGCTGGCGGCAAGCAAACCTACCCCGGCAGCCGCTGTCGCGCAGGCCACGCCCAGGGCGGCGGCCGCGAGCCTCGCGGCCGCGAAGCCATCGGCGATGCCGAGCCCGAGAGCCGCCAAGCTATCGGCGCCGCCAAGCTCGGCGGCCGCAGTGACCGTCTCCGCCGCCCAAAGCCCGACCGCCGTGACGACCGCCGCCCCGGCGGCGGTCGTCACGGCTGCCAAGCCGTCGGCGCCACGAAGCCCGGCGGCTGCACCGACGGTGGCGGCTGTGGCGCCGAGCCCCGCGGCGGCAAAGACGGCCGCCGCGGCGCAGACTCCCGCCGTCACGCCGACGCCGGCGGCGAATACCGCGCAGCTAACCGCGAACGCTCCGCCCGGCGCATCGAGCACGCCGCAACCTGCGGCGTCCACAGCCCAACCAGCCGCTCCCAACGACGTATCGCTTGAAGAATTGGCGCTGACCAACGCCACGGTGGAGATAACCGACAAGAGCGTTGCGCCGCCGGCGACGCTCGCGCTGCGCAACCTGCACGTCGGGCTCAAGGACCTACGGACCGTCGGCCAGAAGGCACCGGCTCCGTATGAGCTGGGAACGACGCTTGGCGGCGGCGGTACGATCGCGGTCAAAGGAGCGCTCGACCTCGCGCGGTCACAGGCTACGACCGACGTCACGCTCGAAGCGATCGACCTTCCGGCGCTGCAGGGCTTCGCGCAGTCGGCTCTGGCGGCTACGGTCACGTCCGGCAAGCTGACCGCGCACGCCAACGTCCAGACTCTGTTCGCCACCGGCAAGTTCAACGTGCATGCCGCGCCGGTGAGCATCTCGTTCGACAAGTTCGAGTTGCGCGCTCCGCAAGAGAAAGTAGATCCGATCGGTTGGAACAAGCTGAGCGCCTCGATCGGGCAGGTCGACCTCGCGACGCGCCAGGCGACGGTCACCGAAGTGCGCTCCGACGGGCTGCATATGTTCGTCCGGCGCGAGCGCAACGGCCAGTTGAGCGTGGCCTCGCTGATGCGCGGAGCCGCGTCGCCCGAGCCGACGCCCGCCGCCGTCGTCGTCGCGCCGCAGCGCGTCCGCGCCGCGGCGCGACGGCACGAAAGGAAGTCGGCAACGCGCGAGGAGCGCGCTGCCGCCGCGCCGGCGCGCGAGCGCCGCGCCATCGAACGAACCGCGCGCGAGCGGCGCAGGCGCGCGTCGCGCGCTGCTACGCCGCCCGCGCCGGCGCCGCCGTCCGGGGGATGGCGCTACCAGGTCGCATCGGTGGCGCTCGAAAAGACTGAAATTCGTGTCGAGGACGACATGATGCCGCGCCAGGTCGTAATGGCCGTCGCGCCGCTCAACCTTCACGTGAAGAACGTGTCGAACGATCTCGCCAAGCCGATCGCGCTCGACCTCGACGGTGTGCTCGACCGCAAGGGCAGCTTCAAAGTGACGGGAACGGCCGCGCCGGTGCCGCTCAAGCTCAATCTTCGCATCGTCACCCGCCGCCTCGACCTGGCGCCGTTCGATCCTTACGTTACCAGCCATCTCAACACCAAGATCTCCAAAGCGGCGTTGACGATGAATGGCGCGGTCGCACTGGACAACGAGCGCAAGGTGATGCGCGTCAGCTACCGCGGCGACGCCGCGCTCGTCAGTGTGGGGATGCTCGATAAGGTAACCAACGACAGTTTTCTGCGTTGGAATTCCTTCAGTGCGAGCGGAATCAATTTCGCCTTGGGTTCGGGCCCGCCGAAGGTCCACGTCGCGGCGCTGGACCTCGGCAACTTCTACGCGCGCGTCATTCTCAATGCCGACGGCCGCCTGAACCTGCGTGACGTTACGACGAGTCCGGAGGAGGCGCGGACCTCGCTCACGCGAGCGCACGGAGCCCCGGGCGCCACCGGGGCAGTGCCAACGCCTGGGATGACACCGGCACCGCCACCAACACCGTTGCCCACGCCCACGCCGAGTCCCGCCGCCACAGCCGGCGCGCCCGGCGCAGCCGCGGCAAGCCCAGCCGTAGCGCCGAGCCCGGCTCCGCTTCCGGCTGACGTCGCAATCGGGCGGATTACGCTTCACGGCGGCCAGGTCAATTACACCGACAACTTCATCAAGCCCAACTACTCGGCCAACCTCACCCAGATGAATGGGAAGGTGGGAACCTTCGGCACCGGCACGACCACGCCGGCCGACGTCGAACTCGACGGAAAGCTTAACGATAACGGGCCGCTGACCATCAGTGGATCGATAAATCCGCTCACCCCGCTGGCGTCGGTCGATATCAAGGCCAAGGCCGAGAACGTGGAGTTGACCGAGCTCTCGGCCTACTCGACCAAGTACACCGGCTATCCGATAACCAAGGGCACGTTGATGGTCGACGTGCATTACATTCTCGCCGAGCAGAAACTCACTGCCGAGAACCATATCTTCATCGACCAACTGACCTTCGGCGACAAGGTGGAAAGCCCCACCGCGATGAATCTGCCGATTCGCCTTGCGGTTGCGCTACTCAAGAACTCCAAGGGCCAGATCGATCTGCGTCTTCCGGTGTCCGGCTCGCTGTCGGACCCGCAATTCAGCGTCGGCGGAATCATACTGCACGCCCTCGTGGGACTCATCATGCGGGCGGTGACCTCGCCCTTCAGCCTTATCGCTTCGGCGGTCGGCGGTGGCGGCGGCGGGGGCGGCGAGGATCTGAACTACGTGGTGTTCTCACCCGGATGGGCATCCATAACCCCGGCCGCGAGGAGCAAGCTGGACACGGTCGCCAAGGCGCTGCAGGCGCGGCCCGCGCTGAAGCTCAACATCTGCGGACGCGTCGATCCGAAGTTCGATCGCGCGGGCTTGCCCGAGGCGCTGGTCGCGCAGAGTGTCGCGAAACAGAAAGTGCTGGACTCGGACGAAAAAACGGCCGACGTCGACCTGGCGAGCATCCAGATCACGCCGGACGAATACAACAAGTACTTAAAGCGCGCCTACAAGGCGGCGAAATTCGATAAGCCTCGCGATCTGCTCGGCCTGGACAAATCGCTGCCGCCCGACGAGATGAAAAGACTGATGATCGCGAACACCAAGGTCACCGACGCCGACCTAAAGCAACTTGCCGAAGCGCGCGCCAATGCGGTGCGCAAGGCGCTCAGCGGGAAGATCGATCCGGCGCGGCTGGTGGTGGTGGCGCCCAAGCTGAACGCCGACGGCATCAAGGACAACGGCAAGACCACGCGCGCCGATCTCGCGCCCGAATGAGCGCGTGAAAGTAGCAAAAGTCTTCAGCGCGGCGCGAAGGCCTCCAGCGCGCGCTCATCGGGCAGCGGAACGTCGTCGCAGCGCAGCGGCATCATGCAGACATGATTCGCGCCGGCCGCGAGTTGAGCGTCGATCCGCTCCTTGATCTTGTCCTCACTGCCCCACGCGACTGCCGCATCGATCAGACGATCGCTGCATCCGTTCTCGAAATCCGCCGCCGTGAAACCCTGCGCGATAAGGATCCGGCGATAGTTATCCTGGTTGGCGTAAAAGCTCAGATGCTCGCGCGCGCGGGCGCGTGCCTTGGCGGCGTCGCGTTCGAGGATGACCACCACGCTCGCGCACACCCATTTGTCGGGTCCCATGATCTCGCGCGCCTGTCTGGTATGCGGCGGAAGACACATATAGGTATGCGTGCCCTGGGCCTCGCGTGCGGCCAGGCCAAGCGATTTCGGATGCAGCGCCGCGATCACCAGCGGGGGATCGACCTTCGGCGCGACCGCCTTGTAAAGCGTCGACTTCATCCGCGGGATGTATTCGCTGAGATAGCTGAAGGGCTTGACGTACTTGTGCCCGCGCAGATCCTCGACCAGCGAGCGATGGCTTACGCCTATGCCGAGGATGAAGCGATCGGGCGCGAGTTCAGCCAGCGTCTTCGCCGCCACGGCCATCGTCATCGGATCGCGCACCCAGACGTTCGCGATACCGGTCGCGTAGATCAGGCTATCGGTGTTCGCGAGCACGTAGCCGCCATGCGCGAACGGCTCGCGTCCCCACGCTTCGGGTGACCAGATGACCTTGTAGCCCATCCGCTCGACCCGGCGGCAAAACGCGGCGCTCTCCGGCGCGGGCATCGCATCCATGAAACAGAACGCACCCAGCTTGCCGATTTCCATCGCATCTCTCCTTCGCAGTTATTTTCGCTTCGGGCTATAGACCGAGCAGCGTGAACGGCTGACCCATTTCCTCGATCTGTCCCTGATATTTGCCGTCGAGCGCCGAAAATACCTGAATCACTCCTTCATGCGTGGACGCCGCGAACAGGAGCGGCTTGCTGTCCTGGGTCACTCGAATCGAGTTTGCCTCGACCGGCAGCGGAATCCGCGCGACGCGGCTGTGCTGGTCCACGTTGAATTCCCACACTTCGGTCCCGGGCTTCTTGTGCGTCCACTCGCCCCCACGATGCATCAAGACAAAAATCATATGGTCTTGCGCATAGTAGGATAGCGGCTGCCATCCGCCCGGCCGCCATCCCTCCTCCTTATCCTTGTCCGTCAGCAGCGGCCATGATCCGCCGGGGTTCGACGGATTCGACGACATGTCCATCGGATAAGCAATCCCGTGGTAGCTGACAAAGTAAGCCTGCTTGTCGATCATCGCCGGCAAAGCGAAGACCGGGTCTTTTTCGACGTCGAAAAACGGCTTCTCAGTACGCTTCTGCTCGACGGTCTTGCCGTCGTCGTCGAATTGCGTGGTCAGCATCGCGCCGTCGGCACATACCGAGGCGAACTCGCGCGCCCCGAAAATCAGAATCTCGGAACATCCCGGAGTCTGGATCTCGCCCGCGACCTTGCCACCCTGCAGGTCGACCGCGGTGACCGAAGTTGCCGGAGTCAGGTTCGAGTAGAGCAGAAACCGCCCGTCGGGAGTGACGTTCATCGCCGTCGGGTCCTGGACCGCGAGCTGGCGCTTGTTGGGAATCACAATCTCCGAGACCGGCGCGAGCTTGTGCGCGTCATGGATCGTTATCGTGTCGGTGCGATCTCCGCGAATCGCGCGCGAGTAGAAGGTGTCCGCGGTGTAAAACTGCTTGTGGTCGGGGGAGGCCGCGAACATCGCGGTTAGTCCGCCGGTGATCGTGCCCAATACCTTCAATGAATCGCCATCGATAAGCGTGATCGGCGTGACCATAATCGAGCCGCCGAACGAGGTCGCCGCAATCCAGTGGGGCGCGACCGGCGGCAGCTCCAAGATGGTGACCTGTTCCTGCGGGGGCATCTGCGCAAGCGCTCCCATTACTTCACAAACCGCAACGCTCAGAAGGATCGCAGCTATCCGCGCAAACCGTTTCATCATGGATTTCATGTGACCTCTCAAGCCGCGCAGCGTAGCATGAGCCGGCCGCCCGGCGTAAACGATCGTTTTCGGTTTGGCGCGCGGAGGACCGCGCGACGTCCTTCGACTCGCGCAGCGCTCGCTCAGGATGACGGAAGAAGAGATCAGGTGCGGGGCGCGGCGTTCATCGCTTGCCCGTCCGCTGACACGCGGCGACGCCGGCGATCGCTTACGGCTTATAAAGCTGGGGAAACTTTTCGCGCAGCAGATCCAGCTTGGGCAGATCGTTGATCACGATATAGGGGTTGTCAGGATGCCGTTCGAGGTAGTCCTGATGGTACGCCTCGGCCGGATAGAAGCCCTTGAGCGGAACTACCTGGGTGACGATAGGCTCGGGGAACGCCTTTGCCTGATCGAGTTGAGCGATATAGTCGTCGGCGATCTTTTTTTGCTCCGCATTCGTAAAGAAGATCGCCGAGCGGTATTGCGTTCCCGAATCGGGACCCTGCCGGTTGAGTTCCGTCGGATCGTGCGCGGCGTAAAAGAACACCTTGAGCAGATCGTTGTAGGACACCTGCGACGGATCGTAAGTGACCTGCACGGATTCCGCGTGCCCGGTCGTCCCGGTGCTCACGACCTCGTACTCCGCGGTCAAGGCTCCTCCACCCGCATAGCCGGAGACTACTCGGGATACGCCCTTGACGTGCTTGAAGACGGCATCCACACCCCAGAAACATCCGCCGGCGAAGACCGCCGTCTGCTGCGTGCCGGCGCTTTGGGACGCGTTGTCAGCCGCCTTAGCCGATACGGCTGCAACCGCCGCAAGCGCCGCTATCGCAAGCAGCGCAACGAAGGAGAAATTTCGGAAACGACAATTCATCATAGTCGATTACGCGCGCCAGCCGGTGTATTTGGGCGAGCGCTGGCCTCACAATATTGTTCTCCCGAAAACAGGGAAAGTTACACTTGCGAGTCATACTGGTCGAACGCGCGGGCGAAAGCGGAGCCACACGGCGCCTGCCAGGGCGGAAAGCGCGGTCATCCCCAGCGCGGGCAGCAGATGCCAGGTGACAAGATGCAACGGTTCGTCGATCGAGCATCCGATTCGCATCAGCGCGAAGGAAAAGAGCAGAGCGGCCGCACCGGTCAAGGCTCCGGCGGCGGCGCCGCGCATCGGAGCGCCCCGCTTCACACCCCACCAGAGCGCGAGCCACGGCAACGCAGCGAGGATGCAGGTTTGCACTGCGCATCCGATTCCCACGTGCAGGAATTCGCCCAGCGGATAGTCCGTGCGCGCGGGTTCGCCAACCGCCATCAGCGCGGTTCCAATCAGCACCAGCACGACAGCGAGCGCGACTTCACGCGGACCGGCGCTCCGCCCCGGAATAGCCACGCGCAATGCCATCATCGCCGCGAGCGTCGCGGCGGCGGCGAAGAACACTACCTCGAGTGCGTAGTCGAGATGACCGAGCTTGCGCATGAAGTCGTTGCCGGTATGCGTTGCGACCCACACCAGCACGATCGACTCCAGCAATAGCCAAAGCCCCAGGCGCACGCTGACCGGCCACAAAGGCCGCACCGGCTTAACGGCGGCGGCGAGCGCCTCGACCAGCAGGCGATGGCGCTCGGCGTGAGGCATTTGCGACGCGTCAGCCACCTTTACTCACCTTCTCCGCCGATCAGTTTCCGTAACGCCTTGTATGCGCGATGCGCCCGCACCTTCAGCGCGCCGACCGAGACGCCGGCGCGCCCCGCCGCGTCCTCCAGCGTCAGTCCGTCGAGTTTGAGCATCGCGAACGCCTCGCGCTGCGCCGGCGGAAGGCTATTCAGGAGCCGCTCAACATCAGGTGCGGGCGCGGGTGAGTCGCTTTCGCGCTCGGGCAAGTCGGCCGTCAGCTCTTCCCAACTCGCGCGCGACCAGCGCCGCCGCAAGTGGTCGGCCGCGACATTGCGCGCGATCGCGAATAGCCATGGCTCGAGCGGACGGCCTCGCTCGTAGGTGTGGCGCGCCTGGAACAGCGCCATGAAGGTTTCCTGGTAAACGTCGTCGACTTCGTCGATCGCAACGCGCGCGCGCAGGAAGCGAGTCACCGCGGGACCGACATCGTCGAGCAAAAGCCGGCAGGCCTCGGCGTCACCCCGCTGCAAACGCTCCATCAGATGCGCGCGCATCCGGCTGCGCTGGAGCCGCTCGGCCTCGTCGACCTTTTTCATTCCCGCGGCGCTGCCATTCGTCTTATCGATCTTGTCGATTTTGGCGCCGAGGCCGCTCAACCGACGCTCGACCCACGATTCAGGCATATAAGGACAGCACGGAGCGCCGCCTGCCGCAACAAACGCCGCCGCCACCAGGCGTTCGCCGCGAATGGGCGGCAGATTCAAGCCTGCGCGGATGCGCGTGGCCAACAATCGCGCTGGCGATCGCGAGAACGATCGCCGAGAAGATTGCGAGAATCTTTGCGAGAATTTCTGATTGACCGTGGAAGTCAAAGCTCCCCGGCTCGTGTGAGCGCCACAGATCCTCCAGCACGGTGATCGGACGAGAAGGCGCGATCGGCAAGCTGCTTAAGCGAGAGACGATTCATTTGGGTCCAGAGTCCTCAGTTTAGAATTCTCGCGCGCGGGCAATTAGTTACGCCGCCCGCAGCGTCAACGCGCCGGCGGCCTGTAACTTTCGACCGGACCGGCAGAACTCCCAAAGGTGAATGCAGATTCGTGATGCAGCTTCGGTCAGAAACGCGAAAGGAGTCCGGAGAAATGAAATCGACAAGAAACGGTGCGCTGTTGGCCTCCGCGGCGGCGATGATGTTCATCGCTGGCACCGCGATCGCGCAGGGAACCTCGTCCATGAGCGGCCCCGGTGCGATGAGCGCGCAGACCGCGAAGGTGAAATGCGTCGGGGCGAACGACTGCAAGGGTCATGGCGCGTGCAAGAGCGCGCAAAACGATTGCAAGGGTCAGAACTCCTGCAAGGGCAAGGGGTTCATCCACACCTCGAGCACCAAGGAATGCTCGGACAAGGGCGGAAAGCCCGACGCGCTGTAGCGACGAACGGGCGGCCGCACGCGTATCATCTCGCCCGCGCGTTCAGCTCGCGATGATGTTTGAGTGGAGCAAGGGCGGCCCCGGCGGGGATAACACCGCGCCCGAACGCCGGGCCGCCCTTGCGATGTAGCGTCGCGCGCGGCCGCGCGCGTCTCATCTTAGGTACCCACCCACTTGCCCGCCGGTCGGGCAGCACTCCGGATCGTTTGCGTTCCAGATCGAGAACGCAAATTCCAGCACACTATATTGCTGAAGGCGTTTAGACCGGGATGTCGAACAGCATCTCGCAGCCCGAGTTTGTCCTTGTTCGCACCGCTTCTTCGGTTTTCACTGCCGCCGCCAGAGCTTTGATCGCCTCGGGCGGCATCGGCTGGACTTTCCCGAGCGCGACAGCCGCATCTTGGCGGCGCCGCAAATCAGGGCTTCTCAGTTCCGCGAGGAGCCGCGAGACGTTCGGCAGCAGAGGCGACGCGCGCTTGCATCCCGCCGCGGCAGCGATCGTGGCGAAGAGCAGCAGTGCGGCGAAGATGCGTCCCGCCATGTTCTTCCAGCGGCGCGCGAGGCTCGCCGTTCAGGTGCGACGCTGCTGCTCTTGCAGGCGGCTCAGAATCCGGCTTAGTAACGGCTCCTCGCGCAACGCCGATATCGGCTTGGTGAGCTGAAATACCTCGGTGACCACCCGCTGCACGTCGACGTCCTCGGCCTGCAGCGAATCCAGCGCGGCAAAGTAGCCGGCACCTTCCGCCAGGCCGGGCGGGCGTTCGCCCTTGGTTTGCGGATATGCGAAGTCGAAATTTGCCGCCAAGGTCCACGGCGCGCTTATCGCCTCCGCAGCCTTGGGGAAAAAAGCCGACGCCAACCCGTCGAGTCCGCGAGACTGAGCCGCGCGCTCGCGGAGAACCTTCTGCAACGCCTGCGCTTGCAGCGCCGCGGAACTCATCCCCTGCCCATAGACCGGATTGAAGCTGCAGATCGCATCGCCCAGAATCAGAAATCGCGCCGGAAAGTCCTGCACCCGTTCGTAGTGCCGCCAGACGCTGGTCGGGAATCGATGGTGCGTGATGTCGGCGATACGTTCAGCGTCCTTGATCAGCTGGTAGAGCCGCGGAGAAGACAGCGCCTTCGCGAAGGCAAGAAAGCCGGCTTCGTCAGTTGGAGGGTAATCGCCGAAGCGGCCGGCCAGGCTCACGTGCCAGGTGCGATTTTCGATCTCGAACAACCCTGCCGCCCTTGTGTGTTCGGGCGGCGGACCGCCGATGAGCAGCAACGGTTCCGCTTCGTGGTCGAGATCGGGTTTGCGATACTTGGTGCTGGTATAGGCGAAGTCGACACCGATTGTCGTTTCCTCCGCAGCCGGCACGCCCATCTCGACCAGCCAGCGCGAAGCGTGAGAACTGCGCCCGGCCGCATCGACTACCAGATCAGCCTCGACCGACTCCGCGCCCGCCGCACGCTTGCGCCGCACCCCGTGAACTCGCCCGCCATCGTTAACCAGCCCTTCGATCGCGGTATCCGCCTCAAGCGTCACATTTGCGAGCGCAACCGTGCGCCGCCTGACGTGATATTCGAGCAAGCCGCGACTCATGATGTGCCCCTCGAACCCGAGGTCGCGCGGTTCCTTTACAGACTGCGTCCCGTTGTACCCCTTGCCATTGGGGCCGTAAAAGACGATGTCGATGCCCGGCCTGAAACCTATGGCCCCGAGTTTCTTCAGCTCCTCGGTGAAGCCGGGATAGAGCGACGACATCACGTTCTGCCCAGCCAGCAACAGGGCGTGGATATGATTGCCCTGTGGAATCGACTTATGCAGAACCGGCTGATCTTCGATCCGATCGCGTTCGAACACGGTGACGCGGTCGAAGTGGTCGGCCAACACCGCCGCGCTCATCAGCCCCGCCAGGCTACCGCCGATCACAACTGCATGATGCCCCAAATGGTGTCGCAAACTGCTCCCCATCTATTCTTCCTCTAGCGGGATATCCTCGCTCGCGCAGCCCGCGGTGTTCTCAGGAGGGGATTATTGACCGCCTTGGGCAGAGGCGGATCGAGGTCCAGTTCATTAGACAACAGTTCTTCCGTTGGCCCGTCAACTGAAGACCGATCGTCGTGGGCTACGGTTCTCTGTTGGTCTTCTCTTTGTTAGAACGAGCGGCTTGAGAACCGGCGAGTGTATCGAAAACAGACGATCTTAGGCGCAACTCCGCTCATTTCAGCTCTACAAGGATTACAAAAGCTGCATTGAACGAAATAGACGCCAAGAGCCGCTATGAGACGCAAATTAATTTCGTTTCATGTCTAGACAAGACAAAGCAAAAGATGTAGTTTCAACGGTGCCCAAAGTGGGCGATAAAAAAGGAGATATGAAATGGAGTTAGTGACGAAGATGTTCATCCGCGCCCGTGAGTCCGTGGTTCGCAACACCCGTGGCCAGACGATGACGGAATACGCGCTCATCCTGGCGGCCATCGCGGTCGTGGTTTATGGCACCTACCGTGCGCTCGGCAACAACATCGGTTCGCTCGCCAACGGCGTTGATTCCGCTCTGACCAACGCGTAAAGAGCATCTCATGATTGAGGGATCCGCGGCAACGCAGGTCCCAAAAAGCCCCCGGAGCTGAATCCGGGGGCTTTTTTCTTTTCTTTTCCCGCTTTGAAATCGGCGATGCCGCCTTTCTTTGAGTTATGGACGCCTGTCCGGCGGCCAAAGACGGAGAGCATCTCGGCTCAAGACGAGCGCACACTTGATATCTTCGCGACGCTTGGCATTTTGGTCTCGCAGGGAAATTTCGACCCTTGTCCAAAAAACGCTACTGCGCCTACAATCCAGCACTTACCGCCCATGGTCCCGCGCATTCTTTATTCGCACCGAAGGGCGTGGACGTGCCGACAGAGCGAGCACGCGGCTTTGTCTTGTCTTTAAACCTATCCTTTAGGCAACCCACGGTCCCTCGAGAAATCTTAGAGCTTATGGCGCCGGGTGTTCTCACGTGGTTTGATGGATCATCGATCACCTGCCGGCTTGTGCGAACGACTAACAGGTTTTACCCAGATGCGACGACGGTACCGGATGGCCCTGCTACTATGTGCCGCCAGCCTGCTCATCGGGTTGCCGCATGCCGGGCGTTCATGCGCGGACGAGACCGCCGTAATTTCATCGACGCCGGCCTCTCAGGTGGATCCGAATTCACTGCGGCCTTCAGCCAACATCCAGGTTGCGCCCGCGCCCTATGCGGTGGAGCAAAATACCAATGAAGTGGAGACCCCGGGGCTGAAGGAATACATGGATGCCAGCGAGGAGATCTCGCTTTTCGGCATCGACTTGCGGATCGAGCGGCGCAAAGCGGAAAAGGAAATTCAGGGGCTGCTGGTCGTCGATATCGCCCCGGGGAGCCCGGGAGCCGGCGCGGGACTACATGCTTATCGCCAACCCACGCGCGACATTCTCAATGGGGTGGGGATGCTGGCCACGATGGCATTTCCGCCGGCGATGGTGGTGGTACCGATCGTTGAATCGGTTCCGCTCGGCGAGGCCTACGACTTGATAATCGGCGTCGATGGCGCGCGCGTAGCCAACTTCCTGGATTTTTACGACTGTGTGCGCAATGTCCAGCCCGGTGAAATTGTGTATCTGAACGTTCTGCGCAACGGACGCCGCGTGCAGGTGCCGCTAAGCATCACAACCTCTCTGCCGCCACCCCAATCATGGGTGCGCTAATCTGAACTGAACCTCGGCTGAATTATTTTTCGAGCCTTATCCGCCATCCGCGGCAACAAGGCTCGCCGGCTTCAGCGCGCCGCCGAGAACGCGGTCGGCGTCATGATCGTGTTGCTGATAGAGGCGACCAGCGGACCGTCCTCCTCACTCTTGCGGCGCGCCTCGATCCATTCCGGGTCAGCCTGAAAAGACGCGAACTTCTTCTCGCGGTCCCCCAGCGAATCCCATTGCAGAATGTAGATCAGGTCCTGGTTCGATTCTCCGATCGCGACCGTCCAGAAGCCCGCCTGGCGAAAGCCATGCTTTTCAAAAAGCCGCATGGTGACGGTTTCGAAACGCTTGAGCAAGGCCGGAAGCCGTCCGGGAAGGCAATGATAGACGCGTAACTCGTGGATCATGAGGCACCCTCCATGCGCGCTTGCTTCGCACAACTAGCGCATGCCGAACGGCCAAGGCAAGGACCGGCAGAAATGCGACCGGCTTCGCCTGGTACACGAGGCCTGCCGGTTCAGCAAACGCTAGTGCACACTGTGGCGAGCGACGATGCGCGATACATCGTGGCGCAAATTTGCCGTGCCGCGATGCGTGTGTTAGCGTCTCTGCTCCGCTAAAATCGGACCCCTAGGGGCGGCGTACCCAAGTGGCTAAGGGAGAGGTCTGCAAAACCTCCATTCAACGGTTCGAATCCGTTCGCCGCCTCACCTTCCTTCCAACATGGAGAGAAGGACTTTAGCGACTTCGGCACATCCCGCTGCGCTGGCGGCTGGATCGAGCAGGTGGCACTTTTGGTGGCACTTTAAGCCGAGGCTTTGGCCGGGCGAGGTTTTCGCCACGAGCCTCAGGGCGCGGGTCGCTCGGCTAGAAGCTGATCTTTGCCAGGTAAGCGAGCAACTTGCGCGAGTATTGAATTACGTGGCGGCCGAGCCGAGCAGTACCTTTCCGCCGGCTCTAAGGCGCAGAAACCAGCTCGGTGGGGCGCGCGCCGGCAGCGCGGTTCGTTATCCGGACGGCACTTTCGCGAGCTACGACGACGTGGAGCGTGCGCTGAGGCGTCGATAAGAAGTGGGCGCAAGCAGATGAGCGATTACGACGATTGGGAGGAGGAACGCCGGGAGCAGGAAGAGGAAGAACGGCAGGACGCATATGTAGAAAGGGCGAAAGTCCAACTCTTGGAGCTTTTTGAGCGGCGACCGGAGGAAGTTTTCTATGGACGCCAGTTGCAGGTTCATTTCGAGGATACGTTTTTCCATTGGGTGACGAGTCGCGCCCTTGAGGAGTTAGTGGATGACAGTGATATCTTCAGCGTCTGTTCCGATGCAGTTGCGCGGGCGATCGGTTGTTCTGGATGCGGCGGAGGCCGGGGCCGATAGTGATGAGGGGGGTAAAGGGGCGAAGATCCGGTTCTTTTTCTCCAAGAAGAAGCGCTACTGGAGGCGCGAGGGTGACGAAATTCTCAAGCTTGTATTGGCGTACTCGCGGGTAGAGTTTTCGGGTCCGGTTGGGCGGCAGGCGGAAATGCTATTTAGCGCTGCGATGCCTAAAGCTGGATTTCTGCCGGTGGCCGAGGAGGCTCGGGAATACGCCGGACGGCGTTGGGAGCGGACGCAGCACGACCTAGATCGAATTTATGAGAAGGATGGGGCGGCATTTGGTGTAGAGATCAAGAATCAGCTCGCTTACATCGAAGCGGAGGAATTCGAAATTAAGTTGCAAATGTGCCGTTTTCTCGGTTTGCGGCCGGTATTCATCGCTCGGATGATGCCGAAAAGTTACATCTACGAGGTGCACAAGAACTGGGGTGGATTCTGCTTGATCTTCAAACACCAGCTTTACCCGTTTGGCCAGGAGGCGTTCGCGAAGAGGGTGCGTGCGGCGTTGGGGCTACCCGTTGATTGTCCCCGAGCGATAGCGGAAGGGACGATAGTGCGGTTGGCGAAATGGCACGAGTGGTACGGCGTCGGCGGCCCGTTGAAACCCGTAGATACCTGCGGCGAGTGTACTGCAAAACCTCCCTTGAACGGTTCGAATCCGTTCGCCGCCTCCACTTTTCGTTTTCAAAAATGTTTAATTCGTCCGGCAATTAGCGACCACTGCGCGGCATGGCTTCGGCGAGCAGCTTGATGCGTCGAACCTTCCACTACGGGCGGCGGGCGTTTTGCTTTCGCGTTGTTAGTGTGAAGCCCCGCCTGCGTGAGCGGCGGAGAGAACGGTCAGCGTAACCGGGCAGCCCGGCGACTCTTCGTCGTAGCAGATGTGGCTGACCGCGCCGGCGGGCCGGTCCTTGTCCTCGGCGTATCCGGGACAGATCCATCGCCCTCCCCCACCACGATACATCGCGACCGCGAAGTAGCGCCCGGGTGCGAGCGTGCCGCCGGTGTGCTCCGCGCCCGCGGGCAACTCCTGCGACGCCACGACTTCGTATCCGTCGTGTGCACTTCCCGGCTCGAATTGCATCAATAGCAACTCCCATCGCGCGCCGCCGTGATTGACTACCCGGTAGCTCATAGCGGAATCCGACGAAAAGACCGGCTTCGAGCGGCAGAGCCACGGCCGCGCCTCAGCCGCACGCGCCGGCATCGCGGCTATGGTCGCAAGACCGATCGCGCAGGTTACCGAAAAGACCAGACGCCCGACCTTCATATCACTCCTTTTTTCACCGACCCTTGCCCCGCGCCTCCGATGTCGGCGCTTCGATAACCGGCACGCGAGCGCCCACTGCCTCGCCGTCTTGCTTATGCGGCATCAAGCCGCCGCATCGTTGCATACTTCGATAATCCGCCGCACGATCTCACCGAGGTCCGAATCCTTGGGCGTGAACACGGCGCGCACCCCCATCTCGAGCAGCGCCTGGCGGTCGCGATTGGGAATTATCCCGCCCATGACCAGTCTCACATCGTCCGCGCCGCGCTCCTTGAGTAGCGCGATCGTCTCGCGAGCGATCGCGAGATGGGCCCCGGCGAGCGAGCTTATCGCGAGCACCTCGGCGTCTTCCTGCAGCGCGGTCTCGACCATCTGCGCCGGCGTCTGCTTGAAACCCGCCAGGATCACTTCCATCCCGGCCTGCATGCAGGCGTGCGCGAGCAGCTTGACCGCGTTGATATGGCCGTCCAGCCCGGCCTTGCCGAGCGCGATACGGATGCGCCGCGGGGCGTGAGGCACGTTGAGCGGCGCGAGCGCCGTCGTGCGATCGAGCACGGGCGGCGTGTAGCGACCGTTAGTCGCGCGCTCGATCGCCGCTGTCCACTCGCCGACCGTGCCGCCGGCGCGCGCGAGCTCGACCGTCGGCTCCATCACCACGCCGGCGCCGCTCGCGGCCGCGCGCTCAAGGGCCTCGAGCGCGCGAGCGACCGCGCCGCTGCCACTGGCGTCGCGCTCGCGGCGCCATCGGGCGAGCGACTCGATCCGTTCGCACTCGGCCGCCGCGTGCTCTGCGGCGTCGTCGGTCACGGCGCTGGCGCCGGTCAGCCCAATCTCATCGAGGAAGGCGTTGACGCCGACCTGCACCAGTTCGCCGCTTGCGAGTTTGCGTTGGCGCTCGGCGAGCAACTGCGTAAGTTCACTGCCGACGGCGGCGATCGCGCGCGAGTAACCCGAGGCGCGCAACCCCAGCGCAATCGCTCGCGCACGCTGCGCAATCTCGCCGGTCAGCTTTTCGACCACCTTGCTGCCCTCGAAGATGTCGCCCCACTCCGCCAGCCCGGTCTCGTGCATCAGGATTTGCTGCGTGCGCAGGCTGAGCGCCTGCTCGGCCTGGTCCGGCAACGCCATCGCCTCGCGAAACCCGGGGAGCTGCAAAGCGTTGACGCGCGCGGCGGCCGAGATCACCACCGGCAACGCCTCGTACGCGATGCGGATGATGTTGAGCTCGGGCTGGCGCTCGGTGAGCGTCAAGGAACGCACCTGGCATCCGGCGCGAAACGCGACGTCCTCGATGCCGTATTCGTCGCGGCACAGCTCGCGCCACAGCTTGAAGTAGGCGCGCACCTTGCTTATCTCGGGCACCAGCTCGATGCCGCTATTGATGAAGAACGAGATGCGCCGCACCGTCTGTTCGAAGGCCTCGCGCTGGAGGCGCGGACGCAGCGCGTCGAGGATCATCAGGGCGTTGCCGAAGGTGTAGCCGATTTCCTCGGCCGGGCCGGCGCCGCTCTCCATGTAGTGATAGCCGCAGCAGTTGATCGGGTTCCAGTTAGGCACGCGCTCGACCGCGAAGCTGATGAGCTCGGTCGAGATGCGGAAGGAAACGTCAGGATGGAAAATCGAGGTGCCGCGCGCGACGAATTCCTTGAGCAGATCGTTCTGGGTCGTGCCGCGCAGTTCCGTCCATGGCACGCCGCGCTTCTCGGCGACGACCAGGTAAAGCGCGAGCAGAAATGGCGCGGTCGCGTTGATCGTCATCGAGGTGTTGATCGCGCCAAGGTCGATGCCCGCGAGCAATTCCTCCATGTCGCGCCAGTGGCAGATCGAGACGCCGGCCTTGCCGACCTCGCCGGCGGCGACTGGCGCGTCGGGGTCGTAACCGTTTTGCGTGGGCAGGTCGAAAGCGATCGAGAGACCGCGCTGGCCGCGGCTTAAGTTTTCCAAAAACCGGCGATTGGCCTGTCGCGCGTCGCCGAAACCGGCGTAGGTCCTGATAATCCAGGGCTCGCGCGGCCACGAATTTTTCTTCACCTCCGGCGCGGGCGATGTGGCTCGGCTCATCGGTTCTCCGAATCTCTTCGCGATCTCGATCGCGGTCTCTCTAGAGCGTAATGGCCCGCGAGCGCGGATTCCAGCGGCCGCGCGCCCGCCGCTACTGCTTGTAACCGAACCGCCGCAGCATCGCTCGCCGCTCGGCCTGCTCCTGCTCGCCCTCGACTCCCTTGGGCGCGCTGCCATCGATCACGCCGATCACGCCGCGCGCGCCGCCGCCCTCGCCGGCTACTATCACGCGCACCTGGTTGGCCGTGGCGCAGAAGATCGAACATACTTCGGCCACCGACTTCACCTGGTTGAGCACGTTTATCGGAAAGGCGTTGCCGAGCATGACCACGAACACGTGTCCCGCTCCGATCGCCTGGGCTGCGCGCACCGCGGCATCTTCAAGTCCGGCGTCCGTGCCGGTGTGACGGATGAGGCATGGCCCCGAGGCTTCGCAGAAGGCCACGCCGAACTTGACCGCCGGCACCGCCGCGACCACCGCCTCGTATAGGTCCTCGACGGTCTTGATGAAATGGGCCTGGCCGATAATCACGTTGGCGTCGGCGGGTTTGACGATTTCGATCGCGCTGAGTTCCATAGCTTCGCGTTCTCCGGTATTCATTTTCTGGTCTGCGATGGCTGCTCGATGATAGGAGAGCCGCGGCATCGATTGCGAGACATGAAATCCCGCCGGAATCATCGCGCGACCCAGCCGCGATCGCGCACCGCGGCGCCGCGCGGCGGTGGCGCAGGTGACGGCCGCGCCCTGCCAGGTTTTTTCTACCGGCTCGCGCCGCGCGATCAGAAGATCTACCTGCGCAGTGACGCGATCGACGCCTTCGACCTGATCGTCGGGCCCAACGCGCTCGCGCTGGCCGAGGCGCTGGTCGCGGCGCTCGAGGGCGGCAGCGTGGCGGGCACCGGGCGCGCGGCGCAAGCCCTGGTGGGCGAGCTGTGCCGGCTGTTAGGCGTGCGCGTCGTGCCGATCGAAGTCAAAGGCGTGCGGCCGCGCAACGCGCGCGGCGAACTTCACGGCATCTTCTATCCCGACGCACCGCGCATCGTGTTGTGGACGCGCACCGCGCAGCGTCACGACGTTGTCAAGCCGAAAACTTTTCTACGCACTCTGATGCACGAGCTGGCCCACTACTTCGATTACGCCGTGTTCCGGCTCGGCAACTCGTACCATACGCGCGGATTTTTCAAACGGGAATCGTTCCTGGTGCGCGCGGTCTTTCCGTCCGATTCCGATGCGGAACAGGCTTTGAAATGACGCACGATCGGTGCGCAACGCGTTCCCCGCGTGTATCATCCTGCGGCAACGGCAAAGGACGCCGAGTCTGATGAGAGTCTGATGGGAATACTGCAACGAATGTGGTCCGCCGATCCGCCGGAAAAGCGGCTGCTCGCCGAATTGGCCGACATCGCCGGCCGCCATCAGGAACTCGCGAGCCGCCTCGCGCGTCACGCCGAGCTTTGCGCCTACCCGAATATCGCCGGCGCGCTCGGGGCGCTCGCGGCAGGCCAGGCCGAGCATGCACGCACGCTCGACGCGCTTCTCAGCGAGCGCCACGTATGGTCGAAGCTGCCGCGCCCGACGGGCGCGGAGGGCTCCAGCAATTGGCAGCGCGTGAGCGGTGACCTTGCGCTGCTGCTCGACCTCTCGCGCGAGGTCAATCTGCAGGCGCTCCATTGGGAGGGGATCGATCAGGCGTTTGCCGCTCGTTTGCGCACGATAGCGCGCGAGGAGGATCGCAGTCTCGGCGAACTGCGCGAGCTGGCGCTGAAGTGCGACCCGCAGGCGTTCGACTGAAGCATCGGGCTTTCCGAGCGGCTCTCAGAGCGGCTTTGCGTCGATCAGGATTGCCGCCATCACCGCCGGCTCGGTCCCGCGATTGACCCATCCGTGATTGGTGCCGCGCTGCACCACCACGTCGAACGGTCTGAGCTCGACCTCGCTCTTGTCGAGCAGCAGCGTGACGTGCCCGGACAGCACGATGATGTAATCGACCGTCCGCGTGGTGTGCATGCTCGGATGGCGCGAGGTATCGACGCGGCAGTGCGAAGCGCCCATCGCAGCGAACCGCGCCGCGCTCTGCGCCTCCAGCTCAGCCGACGATAGCGCCTTGTCCTCCGGCGGCACCACGAAATAGCGGATCACGCTGCCGCCGGCGGGCGGCTCCAGACGCGGCGAGCGCTCCGCCGCCGGGTCGCCCGACGCGGCGTTGTCCGCCGGCGTCGCGTCGGTTATCCAGAACTCGGCCGCGCCGCGGCCATCGCTCTCACGGACGTTGGCCGGCGGACCGTCGATCGCAACGTAGGATTTTCCGGCCGCGTCGATGCCGGTTACGACTCGCCGCAGTTCTTTCATCTGCACGATGACCACCTCGTCTGGCCGCGCATGGGCGGCGCTCTCACAAGCTCTCAGAGCGGCTTGGCGTCGATCAGCACGGCGGCGAAGAGCGCGGGCTCGGTCCCGCGATTGACCCATCCGTGATTGGTGCCGCGCTGCACCACCACGTCAAACGGCTTGAGGTCGACCTCGCCCTTGTCGAGCAACAGGGTGACGCGGCCCGAGAGCAGAATCACGTAGTCGATCGTGCGCGTCGTGTGCATGCTCGGATGGCGTTTGGTATCGACCCGGCAGTGCGGGCCGCCAATCGCCGCGAACATCGCCGCCGTCCGCTCCTCCAACTCGCGCGCCGAGAGCGTCTTGTTTTCCGGCGCGAGCGCGAAAAAACGGCATACGCTGCCACCGGCCGGCGGCTCCAGACGCATTTTCCACTTCGCCGCATCGCCCTTGGCCGCGTTGTCGGCGGGCGTGGCGTCGGTGACCCAAATCTCCGCGAGGCCTGCGCCGCCCTCTTCTATGATGCCGGCGCCCGGTCCGTCGATTTCCACGTAGGATTTTCCGCCGGCGTCGATGCCGGTTACGACCCGCCGCAATTCTTTCATCTGCATGGTGCTAACCTCGTCCGGCCGCGGATAGTGATCGCCGAGCCGCGCCGCGCAATCCTAGCGCATCGGCGTCCTGACGCACAGGAAAAAGAAGTCGCAGCTGAGGTAGCGGTCTACAGGTAGCGATCCAGGCGGCGGCGGGCGAGTTCGTCGACCACGCGGCGGAGATCCTGCGAGCTTTTGCGGCCGGCAATCAGGAGCGCGTCGCCGGTGTCGACCGCGACCAGGTCTTTCACGCCCAGCAATACCATCAGGCGCCCTTTGCCCCCGCGCGCCAACACGCCCTCGCAGTCAAGCGCGATCACCTCGCCCTTGAGCACGTTGGATTCGCGCCCGCCGAGCGCCTCCCAGAGCCCTTCCCAGCTTCCCACGTCATGCCATCGAAAGCGCGCCTGCACGCTCAGCACGTTGCGGCTTTTCTCAGCGACCACGCGATCGAACGCGTCGAAATCGAGGCTGCGGTAGATGCGCGCGACCTTGGCCGCCGAGGCTCCGGCGAACTCGCGCATCGCGGCGGCGAGATCCGGAGCGTGCTGTTCGAGTTCGGATGCTAACGTCGCGGCCTCCATCACGAACATCCCGGCGTTCCACAAAAACTTTCCCGACGCGACCATCCGGCGCGCCGCTTCAAGCGGCGGCTTCTCGACGAAGCGTACGACCTGAAAGCCGCGCCCCACCGGACGCCCGATCTGCTGGTAGCCGTAGCCGGGCTCGGGCCGATCGGGGACGACGCCGATCACGACCACCGCGTGGCGCGCGGCGGCAAGCTCGACCGCGTCGCCGAGCGTGCGGCGAAACGCCGTGGGCGGCGTGATGTACTGGTCGGCCGGCATCACGGCGACGACGCCCGCGCCGGCGCGATGCGCGATCGTCGCGCATCCGTAGGCGATCGCGACCGCGGTGCCGCGTCCGCTCGGCTCGACGATCAGGTTCGCCGGCGGAATCAGGCCGCGCAGCGCCTTGCGGAAAATCGCGCGCTGGTCGGCCGAGACCAGCACAAAGGTTCGCGCACGCCCGGTTACCGGCGCGACCCGTGCGATAGTATCGGCGAGCAGCGAGGTACGGCCGTCAATCGAAAACAGCGGCTTGGGACGCCAAACGCGGCTCTCCGGCCAAAAGCGCGTGCCGCGTCCGCCGGCGATGATGAGCGTGCTCGGCTTTGCCGCGCTCACATCGCGCCCAGCTCTTTGAGCTTGCCCTCGAACAGCGTGCGAATTTCGCCCAAGGTCTTTTCGTCGCTCGCTTCGAAGCGCATCACCAGCGCGGGCTGAGTATTCGAGGCGCGCACCAGGCCCCATCCGCCGGGGAACTTGACCCGCACACCGTCGATCTCGATCACGTCGTAACGGCCGCGAAAATAGTCGGCGGCCTTGCGTACCACGTCGAACTTGCGCTCATCGGGACAATCGAGGCGAATCTCGGGAGTGAAGCTGCTCTTTGGCAAGTCGGCGAGGATCTGGGCCAAGCCGCGGCGCTCGCGGCTGACGATTTCGAGCAGGCGAAAAGATGCGTAGATAGCGTCGTCGAAGCCGTAATAGCGGTCGGCGAAAAACATGTGCCCGCTCATCTCGCCGGCCAGCGCGGCGTGTTCCTCCTTGAGCTTGCTCTTGATCAGCGAATGGCCGGTCTTCCACATGATCGCGCGCCCGCCATGCGCCGTGATGTCATCGTACATGCGGTTGGAGCACTTGACGTCGCCGATGATCGCGGCGCCGGGGCGCTCGCGCAAAATCGCGCGCGAGAACACCACCATCAGCTCGTCGCCCCACACGATACGGCCGTACTCGTCGACCGCGCCGATCCGGTCGGCGTCGCCGTCGTAGGCAATCCCGATCCGCGCGCCGCTGCTCTTCACCGCCGCGACAAGGTCGCGCATGTTCTCCTCGACCGTCGGGTCGGGATGATGGTTGGGAAAGCGCCCGTCCATCTCGATGAAAAGCTCGACCGTCTCGAGCCCCAACTCGCGCATCAATGGGGCCGCGATCACTCCGCCGCATCCGTTTCCGCCGTCGACCGCGACCTTGAGCGGCCGCAGCGTGATCGTGCGTTTGATGAAGTCGTTGTAGTCGCCAATCACCGAGCGCGTGCTGAGCGTGCCGCGCGCGCCGGCGGCGGAAAAATCCTTGCGCTCGATGATGCGCCGGGCTTCCTGAATTTCGTCGCCGTAGATGGTCGAGGGTCCCACGCCGAGCTTGAAGCCGTTGTACTCGGCGGCGTTATGGCTGCCGGTGATCATCGCGCCGCCGTCCATCCGCCAGTGAATCACCGAAAAATACAAAAGCGGCGTGGGCACGACGCCGATGTCGACCACGTTGATGCCGCTTTGCAGGAGCCCGTCGCTCAGCAGCCCGAACAGGTGGTCCGAGGACAGCCGGCAGTCGCGGCCGAGCGTGATCGTGGCCTTGCCGGCCCGCTTGAGCATCGTCGCGTAAGCGCGTCCGAGATTTACGATGAAATCGTCGTCGAAATCGCGCTCGACGATGCCGCGAATATCGTACTCGCGAAAAACTTGCGGATTCATCGATGCTGCCTGCCTCCCCACCGCGCGCCCCCATCTTATCGGGTCCCGCTCGCGGCCGTATCCACCACAGTTTGTGGAAGTCGGCTTGATCGTGCAAGCTGCGTTTTTAACCGTGGCGCCGCCGGGGCCGCAGCGCCGCCGTATACCGCAATGGCTGGGCAAAAGACCGAGCGCGTCGCACTGGTAACCGGCGCCGGACGTGGAATCGGCCGCGCGACGGCGCTGGCGCTCGCGCGCGAGGGCTACGCGTTATGCCTCGCCGCGCGCAGCCTCGAGGAGCTGGAGGAGACGCGGCGGCTTTCAGGCCTGGCGCCGGCGCGCTCGCTGATCGTGCTGATCGACCTCGCCGGCGAGGAGAGCCCGCAGGACCTGTTCGACGCCGCGCTCGAGCATTTCGGACAAATCGACGTCATGGTGAACAACGCCGGATGGGCTCCGCCGCGCACGGCGCTGGTCAAGACCAGCGCGGCAGCGCAGGATCGCATACTGGCGGTGAATCTGCGCGCGCCGATCGCGCTCTCGCGCCTGGCCGCGGCGCGGATGGTCAAGAACGGTGGCGGCGCGATCATCAATATCGCTTCAGCCGCGGCCCGCAACGCGCCGGCCGGCGAGGCGGTTTACGCTGCGGCCAAGGCCGGGCTGGTCGCGTTCAGCCGCGCAGCCTTCGCCGAGCTTCGATCGAGCGGCGTCAAGCTGACAGTGATAATTCCGGGACTCGTGGACACCGCGCTCATCCCGCCCAACAAGCATCTCGACCGCGCGCTGATGCTCGGGGCGGACGACGTGGCGGAGGCCGTGATGGCGGTGCTGCGCGCGCCGACGCGCGCGTGTCCGGTGGAAATCGTGCTCGAGCCGCAACGCAACCCGGAACGCGCGCGCTGACGCAACGCACGCCGCTGCCAACTCTCAACCAGCGCGCAGAACGTTGAACTCCTGGACCGAAAGTCCCGCCTTGCGAATCAGACTTCGGAGAAGCCCGCGATCAAGAGTGGTATGAAGCGGTATGGTAAGGAGCTCCCTGATTTCGGGTTTGTGCAGCGAGACGTGGCTGCCGCGTTGGCGGACTCGCATCCATACCCGCCCGCTCGAACGCTCGGATTGCTTCGGCGCCAGAGCAGACAGGAAGCTGGGCCATCACCCAATCGCCGAAACCTCTACTTCGGCGATCTCCACGGCCAGTAGCATACCGAGCTCTCTGCGGCTCTCCAGGCTGAGTTCAATTGCTTCGCGGATGTTGGCGAGCGCCTCCTCGTTGGTTCGGCCCTGAGTTATACATCCGGGGAGGGCCGGACACTCGGCAATAATGAACCCGTCTTCATCCTTTTGGAGCGTCACAACGAATTTCATCGTTCAATGATCGCGCCGCGCCGGTCGCAATTTCAACCGTCCGAATGTAATGCGTTGCAGGCCCCGTGAAGCTGGGCCATAGCGTCTCCGCAACGAGTCACACGTGCGCGCCCTGACCGCCACCGACGTCGATCGACGCTCCGGTGATGAAGCCCGCGCGGTCTGAGGCCAAAAACGCGATCAGGCCCGAGACCTCATGCGGCTCGCCGAAGCGTTTGAGCGGCACGATCTGCGCGGCCTGCGCCATGAACTTCTCCAGCGGCACGTCGGGCGCGCGGCGTGCGTGCGCGCGCTCGATCTGATTGGTGTGCACCAGCCCGATATTCACCGAGTTCACCAGGATCTTGCGGTCCGCCAGCTCCCAGGCAAGCGCCTTGCTAAGCGCGAAGCACGAGGCTCGATGCGTGGTGGTAGCGAACAGCCCGGGCATCACCACCCGCCCCGCGATCGCGTTGACGTTGATCACGCGGGGCGCCGGACTCTTCTCCAGCAGCGGCAGCGCGGCGCGGGTGCATCGCAACTGCCCGAGAATCTTCAGCTCGTAGTCGGCCAGCAGTTGCTCGTCGCTCAACGAGGCGAAGGTGCCATGAGTAGCGGCGCCCGCGTTGTTGACCAGGATATCGAGCCGGCCGTAAGCGCGAGCGACTTCGTTCATCAACGCCGCAATCTCGCCGGGGTTGCGGATATCGCACTCGGCGACGACGCATCGCACGCCCTTGGCCACCACCTGGTCGCGTACCTTGGCGAGCTGGTCGGCGTGGCGCGCGCAGATCGCGAGGTCGCATCCCTCGCCCGCAAGCTCAATCGCGGTCGCCTCGCCGATTCCCATACTCGCGCCGGTCACCAGCGCTACCCTGCCCTTTAGTCCGAGATCCATTTTTAGCCTCACGGAGGAGAAAAAAAATTCGTCCTGACGCGCCGAGCTACGGTCTGCGCCGTGAGGTAGCACAGACCCTTCCGATCCGCCAGTTTTCGCGGGCCGCGCGGCGATATCTGCGGGAGGCGAAAAAAAACGCCGCCTGCTGGCGGCGGCGTTGGACCGTCGTTTAATTTTAAGACCCGGCCCGCTCGTTGGGGCCGGGTTGATTAATCCAGCTACTGGTTGAGACGCCGGCGAGGCTGCTTGAACATATTCTACTTGACGATCAGCGAGACCGTATCACTATCGGTACCGGGTCCAACTACAGTGAAAAACCCCTTCCCACCCATGGCGATCCCGCCCCCAGTGCCCGGATGCTGAGTGCAGTTTGGCCCGCCATCCTCGTCCTCTTGATAGCATATATTGATGCTCACTGCTCCAACCTTAAATGGCACCGTAGCGGCATCAGTACTACAAACGACGGTCGTCGATACTGTATTCGCGCTATCGCACGCAACTGGTAGACACGGAAAGGATTGGTCGCAGGCTGGTGAATCGCACAACGTTACGTTCACGGAGCCGGCAACTGAGTCATCAGCGGCGCTGGCGCAGCTGAGCGTGATCTTCTTGCTGGTGGGACTGGCATAGGCAGGAATGCAGGCTAGCGCCAGCCCCAGCAAACACCCGCTAACGATCATAATCTTGTTCATTCTCGTCCTCCTCGAGAAGCTTGTTGATTCCTGATTCGCCATCTTTCTCTTTGATCCCGTTTCCCTGTCCCGTAAGTTCATTGATCCCGTTTTCTTGTCTCGTCGCTTCCTTGATCCCGTCTTCTTGTCCTTTAGTATCCGAAACAGCCTCTGAGCACTCTTGAAGCTATACACTATTTCTTACCTTGTCTAGACATATCACAACCATATTAGACATCTCTAATCATCATTGAATGCTAAGGTAGCTGCTTATAGTTCTTACTACTCTAATTTAGGCACAATAGAGCTTAATTGCCGCTCAGTGTCGCGCATCAAGGCTCACACGGGATCAGCGCTTGCGTGGCGGCGCAGCAACCGATATCGCTCGTGGGCGTCGTGCGCCGACCGGCCTTGGGCGCACATCTACGATGCCCTTTACGCTCCGATTAACGATCGCGTTGTTGCTGGCGGCCGCTGCCGCGGCCGTAATCGCTCCTTTCGCCGCGCTCGCCGTCGCGGCCGCCGGCTACCGTTTCCCGTTCCCGCGGATCTTCGATCGCACGGTGATGCTCACGCTGGCCGTGATGCTTATGCTGTGGGCGCGCCAACTCGGAGTCGCGCGCCTTTTGCGGCGCGGCTTCGCCCGCCCGCTCGACAATCTCAGCGCGACGTTGCGCGGACTACTGGTTGCGGCGGCGGTGATCGCAATTCTGCTCGCGCTTGGCGCGGCGTTCGGCGGACGCGACGAGATGTGGGCGAGCGAGGCGCTCGCGCGCGCGCCCAAGTACGTCGCCGGGGCGATCCTGATCGCGGTAATCGAGGAAGGATTCTTTCGCGCCTTTATGCTGGGCGGGATGATCGAGGACTTCGGTCGCACGGGCGCGCTGGTGATTAGCGCGGCGGTCTATGCGCTGGCGCATCTGGTGCGCTCACCCGCGCGCTTTTACCTGACCAGGTTCGACGCGACGGCCGGCTTTCACAATCTCTATGCGAGCCTCGCACAACTGGCGCATCCCGCGACCGCGCTGCCAGCCCTGGTCGGACTCTTCCTGCTCGGGCTGGTGCTGGGCGAGGCGTTCCTGATGACCGGCAATGTCTACTTCTCGGCGGGAATGCACGCGGGCCTGGTCATCGGCGGCAAGCTATGGCCGTACAGCGATGCGCCCGGAGTCGCGCCGCCACACTGGATTGTCGGTTACGGACGCCCAGCACTCATCAGCGGTGCGGCGGCGTGGGTGATGGCGCTGGTCATGCTCGTACTGGTGCCGCGGCTTACCGGCAAGCGCGCTTGAGCGCAAAAGCGGAGCGCCTCGCGACTCGCGATGCGCTCCGCTTTGTGCGGAATATATTTCGTAACTTCCTTCCCAGTCCTACTTCACGAGCTGCAATGCCGCCTCGGCGCATTGCATATCCTGTTCGACCGATCCGCCGCTGACGCCAATTGCGCCGACGATGTCGCCCTCGATTTTGATCGGGTAGCCGCCTCCGAAGGCCGCCACGCGCGCGCGCGACGGTATACCCGCGACCAGGGAGGGATCGCCCTTGATGAAGTTGAAAAATTCATGGGTCGGAAAGCCGAACAGCGCGGTGTAGGCCTTGCTCTGCGCGATCTCGATCGGAATCAAAGCCGCGCCGTCCATGCGCACGAACGCCTTCAGATTTCCGCCATCGTCGACGACGGCCACGCATTGCGGAACCTTGAGTTCGCGGGCCTTTGCGACCGCCGCCTCGACCAGCTGCTGGGCGAACTCCGCGGTGATTGCATGTTTCTCGTAAGTCTTGCTCATTTTTAAACCCTCGATGGTTATGGCGTGGAGCATCCTGCTCCGGCGCCGAACGTTGACCGCCCAGTCTATCGCGATTCCGCCGTATTGCGAGAGCGTTGGGGAGGATGCCAGCGGTTAACTCGTCGTTAATTTCAATTCCCATCTTCTCTGAGGAGGATCGGAACAAAGAAACGCCAGGCAGACAGGGCCGCTCGCGAGCGGCCCCCTACAAGAGAGAGCTTTGCGTAACTGACATCGGGTCCTGAGCGACCGGAGACATGGGTAACACTTTAGACCGGCAACATAGGTAACACTTTTTCGGACTTCGACGGGGAGGAGAGCGCGGCGGGCTGCCCTCCACGCCCCGCCGTTGAACCCTGGCCGGGATGG
>Ga0185299_10000451_pt1 | contig 111987 bp, 91 predicted proteins | sample PaiPotPPA55metaG_FD_128002 | JGI IMG/M metagenome (GOLD analysis project Ga0185299, IMG submission 128002) | Iron sulfur acid spring bacterial and archeal communities from Banff, Canada, to study Microbial Dark Matter (Phase II) - Paint Pots PPA... ... | reverse complement strand
CTCGCCACCGGCTCCCTACTGCCGCGCTCGGCCACGTTCGCCAACTTCCGCGCCGTGCTGCAGCAGATCCCGCTCGGCCGCGAATACCTCAACACCATCGCCGTCACCGCGCTGCAGACCGGCGCCGAACTGCTCACCTCGGCCCTCGCCGCCTACGCGCTCGTCTTCGCGCAGTGGCGGGGACGCGGCGTCGTCTTCGGGCTGATCGTGGCTACGCTCGCGGTGCCCGGAGACGCGCTGGTCATCCCGAACTTCACCACCGTGACCGGGCTCGGCCTCACCGACACCGTCCTCGGCATCACGCTGCCCTACCTCGCCGCCGGATACATCGTCTTCCTACTGCGGCAGGCGTTCCTCGCCTTCCCGCGCGAGGTCTGGGAAGCGGCGCGGCTCGACGGGGCCGGGCATCTGCGCTGCCTGTTCCGCATCGTGCTGCCCATCACTCGGCCCACGCTCGTCACCGCGGCCCTGTGGAGCGCGCTCGGCGCCTGGAACGGCTACTTCTGGCCGCTGCTGATCACCGACAAGGACTCGTCCCGCACGATCCAGGTCGGCCTCGGCGAGCTGACCAACTCCGACATCGGCTCCCCGGGTCAACTGCTCGCGGGCGTCACCCTCGTCCTGCTCCCGACCTTGGTCCTGATCCTTGCCGGGCAACGCGCGCTGCTCACCGGTCTCGCGCGCACCGGCGTCAACTGACGACACCGATCCTCAACGCCGCGCAGTGAAATGCCACGCAGTGAAATCCGACAGGAGAATCATTATGCGATCATTCATGTCAATAAGGAGGGTGGCGGGGCTTGCCGTCGCCCTCACCGCTGCGCTCTCACTTGCCGCGTGCAGCGGCTCGTCCGGTAGCAGCGGCACCAGCGCCGACTCGTCGAACGCCGCCCCCGGTCCGGCAGCCCTCAGTTCGGCCTCCGGCGTGACCGGCGTGACTTTCTGGGAGGCTTCGGGCGGCACCGGGGGCGTCGAGCTGAACAAGCTCGTGTCCCAGTTCAACGCCGCGCACGCCGGGAAGATCAAGGTCACCGCCGTCTATCAGGGCACGTACCCGGACCTGCTCGCCAAGTACAGCGCCTCAGTCCGTTCCGGCGGCACACCCTCGATGGTGATGATGTACGACGTCGGCACCGGCTTCATGGACGACGCCGACCAAACCGTGTCCGCGCAGGCCCTCGCCGCCGCCAATCCCGGCTCGCTTAACCTCGCCGACCTTCAGCCCGCGGCCAAGGCCTACTACAGCGTCGGCGGCAAGCTGCTGTCAGCTCCCTTCAACACCTCCACGCCGCTGCTCTATGTCAACGAGACGCTGCTGGAGAAGGCCGGGCTCTCCGCCTCGACGCCGCTGTCCACCCTCGACGAGATCTCCGCCGCCGCGGCCAAGGTCAAGAGTGCGACCGGCGTCCCAGGCTTCACAGAGCCCTACGACGGTTGGTACGTCGAGCAGCTGACCAGTTCGAGCGGCAGCACGCTGTGCAACCCCGGTAACGGTCGCAGCGGCACACGCGTGAACTCTGTCGATCTGACCGCTCCGGCCCAGCTCAAGGCCCTGTCTTCGGTTGCGAACATGTACCGGTCCGGCGACGCGCTGGACACCGGCACCGACAGCAACGAGGCGCTGTCCGCCTTCGATGCGGGCAAGGTCGCGATGATGTTCAACAGTTCCGGCGCCGCCACGCAGGTCCGGCTGAGCGCCGGGTTCAACTGGCAGGTGCTGCCGTACCCGGTCAGCGGGCCGAAGGCGACCTCAGGTCCGATCATCGGCGGGGCCTCGCTGTGGGTCAGCCGGGTCGGGCACAGCGCGGCCGAGGAAGAGGCCTCCTGGCAGTTCACCAGCTTCCTCGACTCGGCCGCCAGCCAGGCCGCGTTCAGCCAGGCCACCGGTTACGTGCCGATCAACACCGGCAGCCCGGCGCTCGCCTCGTATCAGACCACGCTCACCAAGCAGCCCGAGCTCAAGACCGCGCTGACCCAGCTGGAAGCCAGCCCGACCGCCACGGCCACCGCGGGTTGCCTGAGCGGCGCGCTGCCGACCGTGCGCGGCGACGTCATCAGTGCCCTGCAATCCGCGTTCGGCGGATCGCAGAGTATTGCCGCCGCCATGTCCGCCGCGCAGACTAAGGCCGATAGTGACATCTCGAACTACCTCCAGCAGGTTGGACAGTGACCCCTGTGACATCGACCATTGATGAACTCGCCCGCACCGCGACCGGCTGGCCGAGGCTCGACCCGCGCGACACCGACCGCTACGGCGTGTTCGTCCGACCCGACCCGACCACGTGCCGTGCGCAGATCGAGCTGCACACGCTGCTCCAGCACCAATTCGGCCTGATCGCGGGCCGCGTCTTCCCACCGCACGCCACGCTGCTCGGCAACATCGCGGTGACCGTCGGCGAGGCTGATCTGCTCGGCCGGCTCACCTCTGTCGCGCGCCGTCACGCCCCGTTCACCATGTACAACAAGGGTCTGTCACAGTACAACGAGGGCATCGCGTACGACGTGCACGAACTGCCCGGAGGCGCCCCCAACCAGCGCCTCGTAGACCTGGCCGTCGACATCGAGCGCGAACTCGCCCCCGTACGCGGTCGCACCGACACCGACTACATGACCGGCCAGACCAGCACGGAGGGATTCCGCGCGCATCTGACGGTCGCCGGCCAGGACTACACGCTGCGCAGGGATCTGCACGACGAAGTGTGGCGATACGCGGAGGAACTCGCCCCGGCCGTCCCGGACAGCTTCGCCGTCGGGTCGGTTTCGGTCTTCCGCTTCCACAGCGACCACTGGCCCTCGGAGTGGTGGAAGGACATGACCTGGCACCACCTGCGCACCATCCCGCTGGGTGAGCCCGCGCTGTAGTCCCCTCCGCGACTAGCCCTTCGTCCGCGCGGCGAAGACGGCCTCGCGGGCCGCGGTCACACCGGTCGCGATCGCGCCTCGCAGCACGGCCTCGCCCCCGAGCGCGCCCACGGCCAGCCGCGGGCGCATCGGCGTGATCGCGGCTAGAGCCTCGCTGACATGCGGTTCCAGCAGATCGAGGTTCTGCCCGATCCCGCCGCCGAAGACGATCAACTCCGGATCCAGGAACGCGAGGATCCCGGCGACGAGGCTGCCGATGTAGCCGCCGACGACCTCGACGGTCCGCAGCGCGCGCTCGTCGTCACCCTGCCGCGCCGCCGCGAACACCTTCTCCGCCGTCAGACGCCCCGTCATCCCCTCCTCGTGCGCCCGCCGCACGATCGCGTCCGCGCCGACCGATTCCTCCAGCATCCCGCGCCGAGCGTGCATCGAACGCCGGTCGCCGAGCGGCAGGAACCCGACCTCGCCCGCCGCACCGCGTCCCCGGTACAGGCGGCCGTCGAGCACCAGGCCGAGGCCGACGCCCGTCCCCAGATGTAAGTACACGTAGTCCCTCAGCCCGCGCGCCGCTCCGTAGGCGTGCTCGCCGAGAGCGGCCAGGTTCGCATCGTTGTCGATCGTCAGCGCGGCGCCGAGGCGCTCGGCCAGCGTCTCGGCGAGGCCGGGGCGCTGCCAGCCGGGGAGGCTGGCCGCATACCTGATCTGCCCGCGACCCGGATCCAGCACGCCGGGCGACCCGATCACGGTGCGCGTCACCTCGCCCGCGCCGATCCCCGCCTGCCGCGTGGCCTGCACGACGACCGCCTCGACCTGTTCGACCAGCGCGTCCGCAGTACGGGCCTGGTTGCGCACCTCCAGCGGCGCGCCGAGCGGTTCGCCCGCGAGATCCGCGAGCAGCACGCGCACCTTCTCCCGGCCGATGTCCACCCCGAGCACGCGTCCGGCCTCGGGATTCGCCTCGTACGACGCGGCGGGCCTGCCGTGCTGAGCCGCTGCGTCGTGCCGGCGGCCGACCGGGCGCACGAGCCCGGCCTCCTCGAGATCCCGCAGGGCCGCGATCACGGTCGGCAGCGAAAGCCCCGCCTCCCGCGCGAGCTGCGGCCGGATCGCCGGGCCGCCGGTGAACAGCAGGTCGAGCAGCAGCCGCTGGTTCATCCGGCGCAGCAGCGAGGGCGCCACCGCGGCCGCTGACTCCATCGCCATCGCTCGCGTTCCCCTCGGCACGTCCTCGGAATTCGGCCAGTGTACGGCGCGCGGCGTCCGCATTCCGGGACGCCGCGCTTGACACTAAAGACTCTTTAGTAAATCCTCCTAACTATGAGGGGCGCAAGCGAGACCGCGATCGGCATCGACTTCGGCGGCACGAAGATCGAGGTGGCTCTCGCCTGCGCGGACGGAACGCTGATCGAGCGCGAGCGACTGGAGACGCGGGCCGAGCTCGGTCCACGGCAGGCCCTCGAACGCGCGGCCGCCGCCGTCCGCCGCCTGGAGGTTCGGGCGCGCGAGTCGCAGTGGGGGAGCGTGACCGGATACGCCGCCGTCGCCCCGGGGATCGTGCAGAGCGACAGTATTCTGCTTACGCCGAACCTCCCCGGCTGGGAGAACCTGGCACTGGCCCGCGAACTCCAGCAACTGCTCGACCTCGACCACGCGCCCGCCGTCGGCAACGACGTACGCGCCGGAGCCCTGGCCGAACTGCGCTTCGGCGCGCTGCGCGGCGTCGACCCGGGCCTCTACATCAGCCTCGGCACCGGCATCGCCGCGGCGGTGACCGTAGGCGGCAGAGTGCTGGCCGGCGCGAACCAAGCGGCTGGCGAGATCGCTTACATGGATCCCGGACTCGTCGTCCCGCGACACGGCTCCGGCATCGCGCCCTTGGAAGAGTTCGTCGGCGGCAAGGCGATCGGCGAACGCGCCAGCGCGCTGCTCGGCGAGGACGTGACCGCAGCCGAGATCTTCGCGCGGGCCGCGAGCGGGACCGACGAGGCCGCGCGGTCGATCGTGCGCGAGACGCTCGACGTGCTGGTCAGATCGATCGCGAATATCGCGGTGCTGATCGACCCGGAGCTGGTCGTCCTCGGCGGCGGCATGATGGCCTCGTCCGACGCGATCCTCCCCGCGCTCCGCGAGCACCTGGCCACGCACGTGCCCTTTCCGCCGCGTGTCGTTCCCGCCCACTTCACCCGCGACGCCTCGCTCCACGGCGCCGTCGCGCTGGCCCTGGACCCCGGCTTCGCCGCAGACGTCGCCGCCTCCCGCACCAGCGTCGCCCGTCCGCACCCGCTCGACGTCGTCCGTATCCCCGCTGAAGAATCCCAGCTCACGACCGGAGGAACCATCTCTTGACGTCCTCCCCTGCTTGTAGGCAGGGGATGCCGACCCCGTCTTACCCCGGTTAGGAGGCGTTGCAGTGTTGAGGTTCGCGGTTCGCAGGCTCCGGCAACCCGGTGCCTCCCCGCGCAGTCACGGCCCGTCCGGCCGCGAGGTCCAGCATGTTGCGGGCCGCGTTCACGTCGGCGTTCGCGGTGTGCCCGCAGGCGCGGCACCGGAATACCGCTTGGCTCTCGCGCGAGTTCGGGTCCACCTCCCCGCAGGCGTTGCACCGCACCGAGGTGTACGCGGGTGGAACGGTCACGACCCGGCCCGGTGCCTTATGGTCAAGGCGCCGGGCGAGCGCTCCCCACGCCGAGGCCAGGATGCCGCGGTTGAGTCCGGCCTTTTGGCGCACGCTGCGGCCGGGCTTCTCGGCGGTGCCGCGCGCAGAGCGGGTCATCGCCTTGACCGGCAGAGCCTCCAGGGCAATCAGATCGAACTCGCGGGCCAAGCGGGTGCTGGTCTGCTCGACCCAGTCTTTGCGCCGATCGACCTCCCGGGCCCGCAACCTGGCGATCTGGGCCTTGAGCTTGGTGCGTCGGTTCGAGCCCTTACAGGCGCGGGCGAGCTTGCGCTGCAACCGCGCCAGCCGCTGAGCCTCCTTCGGGCGCAGCCCCGGTACCGACAGCAGTTCTCCGGTGGACAGCGCCGCGGATACCGCCACGCCCCGGTCCACGCCGACCCGGGCCCCAGTGCCGGGCGCAGCAATGGGCTCGGGCACGGCGGCGAACGCGACGAACCAGCGCCCGGCCCGGTCACGGGTGATCCGGTACGACTTCGCCTCGGGCACCTGCCGGGACCAGCGGAGGCAAACCCATCCGGCCTTCGGCACCCAGACCCTGCCGATGTGCTTGCCGAGGCGCTCAACCCGTTGTGCTTGGGAGCCGACGATCCGGAATCCCTCGTCGATCCCGGCCTTGCGCCAAGTCGGCTTGCGGTGCGTGCCGCGGAAGAAGTTGACCATGGCCTGGGCGAAGTCACGCAAGGCCTGCTGCTGGACCGTCTGCGACCCGTCGGCCAACCACGCGAACGCGGACCGCGCCTCGGTCAACTGACGACACTGCCCGGCGAACCCCGGCACCGGCCCCTTGCGCGGGCTGTACATGCTCTGCTGCTCAACGGCCAGGTTCCATACGAACCGCGCATGCGCGCAGTGCGAGAGCAACACACTCTCCTGCTCGCACGTCGGATAGAGCCGAAACCTGGACACGATCCGACCGTATCGACCGCCACCGACAAAACCATGCCGAACCGCCTGACGGTGAACCGGCTTCCCCTGCCCGTTGCGCGGGCAATCCGATTCTTCCCTGGTCTGAAGGCCGGGGCTTCCCCGGAGGTATCCCGTGAACGACACTCCACTCGGCCGGCACATGAGTTCCGAGATGGCCGAACAGCCGCAGGTGCTGGCCCGCCTCGTCGATCGCTTCGACGCGATCGCTGAGCAGGTGCACGCCGTAGCTGCGAGGACCGGTGGCCTCAAGGGCGTCGCGTTCCTCGCCCGCGGCTCCTCGGACAACTCCGCGCTGCTCGGCCGCTACGCCATCGAGCAGCGCACCGGCCTGCCGACCAGCCTCGTCGCGCCGAGCATCGTCACCGTGTACCGCAAGCAGCCCGAGCTCTACCGCGGCTGGCTGCTCGTCGCGCTCTCCCAGTCCGGCCGCACGCCCGAGATCGTCGACATCGCCGCGCGCTACGCCGAGTGCGGTGCCTCGGTCGTCGCCGTCACCAACAATCCGGACTCCGCCCTCGCTGACGTGGCCGAGCTGCACGTAGACCTCGGAGCCGGACCCGAACTCGCCGTTCCCGCGACGAAGACTGTCACCTCCCAGATGCTCGCCGTCCTAGCCATCGCCGCAGGTCTCGACGACGTGGCGGGCGCTCCGGATGCCGGTGTCGGGCACAGTTCGACATTCGCCGCCGGGGGCGCTGCGGCTGCGCACGCTGTCCCTGGTTCTGCTGCCGCAGCTCAGGCCGCTGCCGCCTCCGATAGCCGCTCCCTCTCCAGCGCGGCCCTCGCCGAACTGCCGAGCTACGTCGCCGCGATCCTCGCCGACTCCGCCTCCATCGAACGCGCCGTCGGCAAGCTGGCCGAGCACCGCAGGCTCGCCGTCGTCGGCCGCGGCGCCTGCTACCCGGCCGCCCTCGAGACCGCGCTCAAGTTGCAGGAGACCCTCGGCCTCATGGCGCACGGCTTCTCCAGCGCGGACTTCCGGCATGGCCCGATCGCGGTCTGCGGCCCCGACGCCCCGGCCGTGCTCCTCGCCGGTTCCGGCCCCGCCGACGACGACACACGTGCACTGCGCCCGGAACTCGCCGAGCGTACGGCATCCGTCATCGAGTTCGGCACCGGCCCCGAGGCGGACGCCGCGTGGCCCGCTTTGGGCACCATGGCCGAGTGCATCCTCGCCACCGTGCGCGGCCAGCAGTTCGCGCTAGCTACGGCCGCGTACCTCGGCATCGACCCGGACCAGCCTGTCGGCCTCAACAAGGTCACTCTTACGCACTAAGGTTCCTGCTCCTCTCCTCTCACGCGCTGCTCGCGATCAGCATTCTGACGGCCCGTGCCGCGGCCTCGACCACCCGCGGCACGGGATCGTCCGCCATCCCGGACACCACCTCGAAGGCCTCGTCGATCAGATGGCGTGCGACGACCTTCGCGGCCATTTCGCGCACCCGCCAGTGCTCGTCATCGAGGGCTGTGAGGATCGCCGGGAGCGCCATCGGATCCCAGGCCCACAACAGCCCGCGCGCCGCCCAGACCCGCAGCCAGTACTGCGACTCCGGCCCGCTCTCCAGCACGAACGGCCCGGCCCGCGCGCCGAGCGCGATCACCAGCGCGTCGTCCACCGGCTCCTGGTTGGTGAGCAGCGCGACGCACCCGGCGACGAGCGCGGGCTTGCTTCGTCGCCCGCACTCCGCCTCGATGGACAGCCTCGGAGTGGTCATGTTTCGAGGCTAGCCGCGCCCTCCGACAATCTCCGCGAATCGCGCATTCCCAACGGCTTTGTCCCGGTCGCGGACGCGCGAGGGCAGCGGGCCGAGGTGGTGCGGGAAGCGACGTCGCAGGAGCCCGGCCGCGCCCGCCGCCGCGAGCAGGATCGCGGCGGCGATCAGCAGCGCCTCGTGGTAGCCGTTGTGGAGTAATGGTGTGACAAGCAGCGGTCCGGCGATCTGGCCGACGCTGTACCCGGTCGTCAGGATCGCCACCGCGCGCGGCGTGCCCAGATGAGCGCCGGTGGCGAGCGAAATCGTGCTGATCCCGACGAACGTGGCCCCGAACGCGGCGGCCGACACCAGCGCCGGGCCGATGCCGCCGACGAGCGCGGGTAACGCGATCCCGGCCGCTTGGATGAGCAGCGCCGCCGCCAGCAGCGTAGGCCGCGACCACCTGCCGCTCAGCCATGCCCAGAGCGCCGAGGAGGGGAGCGCGGCAATCCCGGCCAGCACCCATGCGCCGGTTCCGGCCCAGCGTGGCGCGCTCTGATCGATTGCCGCGACGAGGAACGTGCCCGCGATGATGTAGCCGATGCCTTCGAGGCTGTAGGCCACGAAGAGCGCGACGAAGTGCCTCGAGGTGTGGCCCGCCACCGCGCTTGTATTAGTCGCACTACTCGTACTTGTCGCGACGTCCGTCCGCAGCATCCAGGCCGGAATCGCGAGCAGGAGACTCAACCCGGCAGCCAGCCACCAAGCTTGCCGCCAGCTGTCCGCGCCCCTGAGCGCCAGCACGAGCGCACCCGAGAGTGCGATTCCGCCGCCGACCCCGCCGAATGCCCATCCGATGAGGTGCTGCCCGTGCGCCCGGAGCGTTGTGAGCACCGCGCTGACCGCGACGACGAAAACCAGCGCGCTCGCGCATCCGGCTAGTAGCCGCAACGCGATCCAGACCGCCGCGCTGTGCGTCGTCGGCATCAGCGCCAGCGTCACGATGATGATCGCGAGCGACGTGCGTAGGACGACGTGGGACCGTACCACCGCCGGCACCGCGATTCCGGTCAGCGCGCCGACGAGGTAACCGACGTAGTTAGCCGTCGCGAGCGTCGAGCCGAGTTGCACTGTGAGCCCGGCCTGAGCGTGCATCAGAGGCAGGATCGGCGTGTAGACGAACCGGCCGACTCCCATCGCCGCCGCTAACGCCGCAGCCCCTTGAAGCGTGACGTGCCACGGTCTGATCATGGTGGAAGCGGTCATAGTCGAGACTCCGTGTCGATCCGAGTGCTGACCTCTCCAATGCTGGTTCCGCAGCCCTGAAACACGCCACGACCGGCAGGCTCGCGTGTAGGAGGCTCAGGCTCTCAGCCGCAATACGATGGGCCTCATGGAGCTCCGTCAGCTGCGCTACTTCGTCGCCGTCGCCGAGGAGCTGAACTTCGGCCGCGCCGCGGACCGGCTGCACATCGCTGGCCCCTCACTCTCCCAGCAGGTCAAGGCCTTGGAACGCGACCTCGGCGTCCGGCTGTTCGACCGCGACCGGCGGTCCGTCGCCCTCACGGCGCAGGGGGAGGCGCTGCTCCCCGACGTGCGTGTATTACTGCAACAGGCTGAGGAACTGCGCAGACGCGCCGCCGGGATGTCCGACGCGGAGGTCGTGCGCCTCGGCTACGTGAAGTGGATTCCGGCGGACGTCGTCGAGCGCGCCGCTCCGGTCGCCCGACTGCGCGTGGACACCTGGGTGATGCCGTCGCACGCGCAGGCCGCGCGCGTAGCCGATGGCGGCCTCGACCTGGCCATCTGCTGGCTGCAAGCCGCCGACCTGGACCAATTCGGCCTCCAGGCACACCTGATCGGGGCGGACCGGCTCTACGCGGTCGCCCCCGGCGCCGACACCGCACCCGTTCGGACGAAGGATGCGCTCGTACTTCTCGACGCCGACGCGGACAGCTGGTCCTCCTGGAACCTCTTCGCCGCTCAGCTCGCGCGCGACACCGGCGCCGAGATCGTGCGCACCGAGGACGGCGGGGTGACCGGCCCGGCCTTCTTCGAGCACGTACGCCGTCTGGGCAGGCCGATCGTCAATTCGCCGAAGGGCCACGAGGCCGGAGCGCTGCCCGCGGACCTCGTGTGCAGGCCGCTGATCCAGCCCGCGCCTTACTGGACCTGGTCGCTCGTGGCCCGCGGGGACGAGGCGCGGGCCGGCGTCCTGTCCGTCATTGAGGTGCTGATGAAAAGTGTCGGGCGGCTCGGCCTCGACGAGCCGGGCGCCTGGCTGCCGAGGACGGACGTGCACTGGCGCCGCAGTCCGGTTTCCGACTGAGCCCGCCTACCGCCTACTGCTCGCGCGGTGCTAGGCCCGGATCGCTCGGGTGCACCGACAGCGGCGTGACCGTGTCCTGCCGCCAGGCCCGCAGCGGCATCGAGGCGAGCGCCGTCTCCAGCTCCGTCGCGTCGGCCGCGCTGAACAGGGCCCACGTGCGCCACTCGCCCGGAGCGAGCGGGGGCCGCCACAGGCGCAGCAGGCTTCCGCTCGCCGCCAACTGCTTCGAGCGGACAGACTCCCGCGCGCGCATCTCCGTGACCTGCTCTTCAGTGGTGCCGGCGGGCACCGTCGTGACCATGTCCACGAGAAACTCCATACCCCGCAGCCTAACCGAGGGGCGATGCGAGATCATGGCGACCGGAAGACCGCACTGTCCGCAGAGTGACTTGGAGCCCGCCGGATGAACGCCGCCCCCGTGACCCCCGCCGATGAGTCCGTACTACTGCGTATGGAAGGGCGGGCGGCCTACCTCACGCTGAACCGACCGAAGTCCATCAATGCGCTGACGCACGGTATGGTGCTGCGGATGTCGGCGGCTCTGGACGAATGGGCGCAGGACGACTCCGTCCGAGCCGTGGTGCTCACTGGCGCGGGCGAGCGTGGCCTGTGCGCGGGCGGCGATATCCGGGCGGTGCGCGAGGCGGTCGTCAGCGGCAGCCCTCGTGCGGCGGCCGAGTTCTGGCGGGACGAGTACGTGCTGAACCACGCCATCTCGCAGTACGCGTCGCGGTACGGGAAGCCCTTCGTCGCGATCATGGACGGCATCGTGCTGGGCGGCGGAGTCGGCGTTTCCGCGCACGGCGACGTCCGCATCGTCACTGAGCGTTCCCACGTCGGCATGCCCGAGACCGGGATCGGCTTCGTCCCGGACGTCGGCGGCACCTACCTGCTGTCCCGTGCCCCGGGCGAACTCGGCACCCACTTCGCGCTCACCGGCAGCGTTGCCAGAGCGGGCGACGCAGTCCTCTGCGGCCTCGCCGACCACTTCGTCCCGTCCGCCGACCTGCCCGCGCTCGTCGCCGCCCTCGCGACAGACGACGTGCCCACGGCGCTCGCCGCGTACGCCGCGCCGATCCCGCCCGCCGAACTGGTCGAGCAGCGCCCGTGGATCGACGCGTGCTACGCGGCCGACACGGTCGAGGAGATCGTCGAGCGCCTCCGCTCGCACGGGAGCCCGGCCGCGAAGCAGACCGCTGAGACGATCCTGTCGAAGTCCCCGACCGCCCTCAAAGTCACCCTCGCCGCCGTCCGCCGGGCACGCCTCCTCCCCGACCTCGCGCACGTCCTGGAGCAGGAGTTCCTCGTCTCCTGCTCCGGCCTGACCGAGCCCGACCTGGCCGAGGGCATCCGCGCCCAGGTGGTCGACAAGGACCGCAACCCGCACTGGTCGCCCGCAAGCCTGGCCGAGGTCACCGCGGCCGACGTCGAGCGCTTCTTCACGCTCCCCAAGCCCGGCGACGACCACGCCTACCTCGGCCCGCTGTTCGGGCTTTAAGCCTCAAGCCTGGCGACGTGCGAAAAGGAGCGCTCCGCGCGAGGCCGCGTCCGGGTCGAGCAGTAAGTGGGCTTCGATCGTGAACCCCGCCTCGCGCAGCCAGCCCGCCATTCGGTCGGGCTGGCGACGGTGGACGTAGACCTTCATCGGGTGGCCCCCGTAGCCCTGGCTCTTCAGCGTCGACCCGTCACCGACATGAAAGCCCACCAGCAGCGGCGCTCCTGGACGCATGACACGTTGGAACTGCGAGAATACCCCGGGCAGCGCGTGGTCGGGGATGTGAACCAGCGACCAGAACGAGAGCAAGCCGGCGACTGACGCGTCGGCGAGATCCAGCTCTGTCATCGAGCCCACCTCGAATCGCACTTCGGGGTGCTCGCGCCGGGCCACCTCGATCATCACGGGGGATAGGTCGATGCCGAAAGCGTCGAGGCCCAGCCCACGGAGATGCGCAGTCACGTGTCCGGGCCCGCAGCCCACGTCGGCGACCGGCCTGTCCTCGGCACCGCGGACCAGTTCCGCGAACAGAGTCAGGGCCGCTCCAAGGTACGGCTTGCCGACCAGCGCCTCGCGCATCTGATCCGCATAGCTGCCCGCGACGGTGTCGTATGAGGCTTGGGTGTCGACCAACCAGTCGTCCGTGTCCACGGGCGACACGGTAGTGCTCACGTCCGACAGGCCAGATGCAGGATTTAGTGCGCCGAGCCGATGACCTCCGCCTCAGCCGGAGCCTTGACCAGTTCGACTGCGCGGATGCGGTCCTCGCGTCGGGGCGCGGCGGGGGCGAGCATCAATTCGTCGGCGCCGGTCTTCTCGGCGAGTTGCGTGAGGTAGCTCTGGGCCTGCTCGGGCGTGCCGACCGCGGTGTAGCGCATCATGCCCTTGATCTGCTCGCCGGATGCCGTGTCCAGCACTGCGTCGATTTCCTCGTCGGTGAGCTCGCGCGTCGGGGTGAGGAAGCGGCGGGCGCGCCAGCGGAGGGCGGCCTGGCGCTGGGCGTGGGCCTCGTCCTCGTTCTCGGCGGCGACGAGGTTGGCGGCGACGATGAGGTACGGCTCGGGGTTCTGCTCCGAGGGGCGGTATTCGGCGCGGTACGTCTGGATGGCCGCGAACAGGGCGGAGGGCGCGAAGTGTGAGGCGAAGGCGTAGGGGAGGCTGAGCGTCGCGGCGAGTTGGGCGCCGAAGAGGGAGGAGCCGAGGATGTAGAGCGGCACGTTCGAGCCGTCGCCCGGGGTTGCCCGCACGCCTGGGATCAGCGAGTTTCCGGTGAGGTAGCCCTGGAGCTCGAGTACGTCCTGCGGGAAGGTGTCGGCCGACGACGGGCCGCGGCGCAGGGCGCGCATCGTGTTCTGGTCGGAGCCGGGGGCGCGGCCTAGGCCGAGGTCGATGCGGTTGGGGTGCAGCGCGGCGAGCGTGCCGAATTGTTCGGCGATCACGAGCGGGGAGTGGTTGGGCAGCATGATCCCGCCGGCGCCGAGCCTGATGTGGTCGGTGTTGGCGGCGACGTGCGCGATGACGACGCTGGTCGCGGCGGATGCGATCTGGGCCATGTTGTGGTGTTCCGCGTACCAGACGCGCTGGTAGCCGGAGGCTTCCGCGGCGCGGGCGAGCGGGACGGCGCCGTGCAGCGCGTCGGACGGGTGCTCGCCGGGACCCACGGCGGCGATATCGAGCAGGGAGTACCTCACGTAACCGGGCAACGCGGCGGGGTGGGAGGGCATTCCCGCGTCCCGAGTCAGTAAGCTGGTGACTCGTCTAGACCCCTCGGAGTGAGATATGACCGTGCACCGGCTCGGCCTGGTTGTCCACGGGGGGCGGGCCGAGGCGGTGGACGCGGCCCGCGGCGTGCGTGAGTGGTGCGCGGAACATGCGGTGGCCTGCGCGGACATCGACGTGTGGCACGAGCGTGGGCGGCGCAACGCTCGTGATGAGGTCGAGGCGGCAGGCGATCCCGATCTCATTGTGACGCTGGGCGGCGACGGCACGTTTCTGCGCGGTGCGCGGCTGGCCGCGGCTAACGACGCCCTGGTGCTGGGGATCGACGTGGGCCGGGTGGGCTTCCTGACGGAGGTGTCGGTTTCCGCGGTGCGCTCGGCGCTGGAGGCGGTGCACGAGGACAGGTTCGAGATCGACAGCCGGATGCTGCTCACCCTGCGTGCCTCGCGCCGCCTGGAGGTGCCCGAGGGCATGGAGGCGCTGGCGAAGTACGGCCGCGGGCCGCTGCTGCCTCCGCCGCCGGTCGACCCGCACTACGAGATCGACCAGGAGTGGGGCGTCCCGCTGAACGTCACCGCGCTGAACGACGTCGTCCTGGAGAAGCTGGCGAGAGATCGCCAGGTATCGGTCGGGGTGTACATCTCCGGGCGGCTGCTCGCGTCCTATTCGGCTGACGCGCTGCTGGTGGCGACGCCGACCGGGTCGACGGCCTACAGTTTCGCGGCCGGGGGGCCCGTCGTCTCGCCTCGTGCCGATGCGCTCATCTTCACCCCGGTCGCCCCGCACATGGCGTTCGACCGGTCGGTCGTCACGGCCCCGGACGAGATCGTCGGCTTGCGGGTGCTCGAACGGTCGGGACCGGCGGCGGTCAGCATCGACGGCCAGTTGCGGGGCGTGCTCGACCCCGGTGACTGGATCGGCGTCTACGCGGCCCCGCGCCGCCTGCGGGCGGTGCGGCTCCAACCGAAGGACTTCTACGGCCGGCTGCGCGAGCGGATGAATCTGACGGACGCCCCGGCCGCGGTCGCCGACGGCGAGCCGTCACCGTTCTGGTCGGTGACGACGCCGCCGCCCGGCGACCTGGCCCATCTCTCGCTGGTGGACGTCCCGGGGCCGGGAGCGGCCTGATCGGGCTCAGGCCCGCTGGCGCCGGGGCAGCTTCCAGTTCGGGCGCGGGTAGTGGCAGGTGTAGCCGTTCGGGTAGTGCTGCAGGTAGTTCTGGTGCTCCGGCTCGGCCTCCCAGAAATCGCCCGCCTTCGTCACCTCGGTCACGACCTTGCCCGGCCACAGCCCCGAGGCGTCCACGTCCGCGATGGTGTCCTCGGCGACGAGCTTCTGCTCGTCGGTGAGGTAGAAGATCGCGGAGCGGTAGCTGGCGCCGATGTCGTTGCCCTGGCGGTTCTTGGTCGACGGGTCGTGGACCTGGAAGAAGAACTCCAGCAGCGCCCGGTAGTCGGTCTTGTCGGTGTCGTAGAGCACCTCGATCGACTCGGCGTGCGTGCCGTGGTTGCGGTAGGTGGCGTTGGGTGTCTCGCCGCCGGAGTAGCCCACGCGGGTGGAGACGACGCCGGGCTGGCGGCGGAAGAGCTCCTCCATACCCCAGAAGCACCCGCCGGCCAGAATCGCCTTCTCGATGGCCATGGCAGCCTCCCTTTCTCACGGATTGTCGCTGCTGTTCGCTGTAGTCAGCAGTCTGCCCCGGATGGTTGTTCCCCGCTGCCGGGCCGTGGGCCGGTTCGGATGGATACGGATGGAATCGTCGGCGCCGACCGGGTCACACCTGGTCGAGGCTGATGAGCCGGTCGATGCCGCGAGCTTCGAGGTAGGCCTTGTCGGTGCTGCGGCTGGCTAGCACGACGGCGGGTCGTACGCGCTGGTCGATGAGCTTCATGTACGGCTCGAAGAACGGGGTCCACGGCACGAGGTCGTCGGGCAGGATGAGCGCGGTGTCGCGGTGGATCGGTTCCGGCGGGTGCTGGTCGTACTCGCGGGCGAGGCCGACGATCGTGGCGCCGATCGGCTTAAGCCGGCGGTCGTTGGTGTAGACGCCGAGGTCGTATTCGAGCGGGTTGAACCCGGTGAACGCCGGGTTGACCTCGTGCGAGCACCACCAGGTCACGCCCCAGAAGTCCTCGCAGCTGGCCATGTTCCTGATCGACTGCTCCGTCCACGACGGGATGAGCGCGGGATCCATCCACACCTTCGAGACGCCGGTCTCCTCGATCCACACCTGGCGGTTCAGGTCGGTGTGGAACGCCTTGATCAGCTCGATGAAGTACTCCGAGTAGTGCAGCGAGGGCGTGGACATCGGGCCGTAGGTGCTGAAGACGTCGGCCCAGCCGGCCCAGGTGTGGTTCGCGCTGAGCGTTCCGGTGGTGCCGAGCGCGCTCCGGCTGAAGTAGTCGTTGTTGAGCCAGGGGTAGTGGTCGATCCCGGCGACGTTCAGCCGTCCGGGTGCCGCCTGCTCAGCCGCGTCGAACATCGCGCGCAGCCATGCGTCGCCGACCGGCGGGGCGACGTCGATGCCGAACGGCTGGGCGAACCAGTAGATCTCGTTCGACAGGTCGAAGCCGAGCAGGCCAGGGTGGTCGCCGAGTCCGGCGCCGAGCGCGGCGAACAGCCGTTGCTGGGCGGCGATCGCGTCGGGGTCGGTGAAGAAGTTCGTCACCTGGCCGTTGCCGTTGTCGATCAGCCACGGCGGGACGAAGAGGAACCCGCTGACCGCGCCGTCGAGCACGGTCACCTCGACCGGGAGCCCGCGCGCGCCGGCCAGATCGAGCATCTGCCGGATCCGGTCGACCATCCCGCCGTTGACGTGGTTCGCGTTCGGCTGCAGCCCCGGCCACATTCCCATGATGCGGATGTGGTCCATGCCCAGCGCCTCGATGTCGGCGAGGTCGGCGTCGATCGAGGCGGTGTCCCAGTCGTCCCAGGAGTACCACCAGCTGCGGCTGGGCGTGTAGTTCAGGCCGAAGCGGACGCGCCGGTCGCGGTAGCGGTCTGGCATCGGCGCCGCGGTGCTCGCGGTGGTGGTGGCGCTCGCCGGGCCGGCCCCGGCCGCGCTGACGACGGCGGCGGCCGCGGCGCTGCCGAGGAACTTGCGGCGGTCGATCCCGAGCGGTCGCGTCATGGTTCTGGCCTCCTGTGGCCCGAGGGCTGCTGGCATCGGGCGCTGACAACGTTGTCAGCGCACTGTTCACTCGTACCCGGCCGAACTGGAGCGGTCAAGGGGGCCCGCCGCGGCCGATGAACGGCGCGGCGGGCGAGCGGCTCAGAACTCGTCCTCGATCAGGCTCAGGTCCCCGGGCGTGAGCGCGCCGTCCTTGAGCAGCGCGACGATCAGGTTGTGGCTGAGCATGCAGCCCACGGGCTCGCCGATCCCGTCCACCTGCAGCAGCCCGGGGACGGGTCGCGCACCCGCGGCCAGCCGTCTGCGGATCGCGGCCGTCATGTTCTCCGCGATCTTCGCAGTCCACTGCCGGGGCCTGGGTGCGCAGCAGTTCAGGTCCCGAGCCACCTGCTTCCACGACACCGGCTGCGGATAAGGCTCCTGCCGGAGATACCGCTGCGCCAAGGCCGTGACGACCAACTGCTCGCCGGGACTCAGCGCGGGCATGTTCGAGACGGCGGTCGGCTCCTCGGACTCGCTCGTCCGGCCGGCGCCGGAATATCCGACCACGAATACCTCGATGAGGTGCGATCTGCAGTTCGGCGTCTGAATCGCCAGCGGCGTGTACCCCGAGGCCATGGGCACATCGTGGCCGCGCAGCACGAGGTCGCCGCCCGGCAGCTGAATCGGCCGCTGGCCGTCGTTGCGCAGCCGCCATCGGCCGTCGTCCCCGCTCAGCACGCCGTGCTGTCGGCTCACGTAGGGATCGTCCGGTCCGACGGGGACGTGCACCTCCTCGCTGGCGCGTCCGAAATGCAGGGTGAACCTTCGCGGCGGTACGCAGAACCCGCCCTGCGCCGACTTGACGTAGATCGTTCCGGGCGGTGCGGGCGGCACCCCGCCGGCCAGGCTGGGCATCGCGGCAGGCAGCACGCTGGGCGTGAATTGCTGGGTTCGCACTGTTCCTTCCCTTCGTCTCCGCCTGCCCGCGTGCGGCTGGGCGCGCGGGGGAGCCGGTGACAGTTCGCGCAACGCCTCGGTCCGCTCCCGGATGGCCACGGCGGCTTGGGCGATGTTCAAGTAGGCGCCCGGCGGGATCGGGCCGAGCGCGTCCAGGCACAGGTCCGCGGCCTGGACGGGCGTCGGTCGTCGCAACGGGTCTTTGATCAGGCAGGCTCGCACCAGGGTCCGCAGGCGGTGGTCGAGGCCTGAGAGTTCCGGCTCCTCGCGGACGATCCGGTCGACCGTCGCGAGTTCGTGCCCTGCTTCGAAGGCGCTGCGTCCGGTGGCGAGGAAGTAGATCGTGGAGCCGAGCGAGAAGACGTCGGAGCTCGCCGTGACGTGCCGTCCGAGCGCCTGCTCGGGTGACATGTACGGCAAGGTGCCGATGCGCAGGACGCCGGCATCGGTGTTCGAGGGGCTCGTCAGGGGTTTCGCGATCCCGAAATCGATGACCTTCGGCCCTGCCTCGTCGAGGATCACGTTGGCCGGCTTGAGGTCGCGGTGCACGGCCCCGGCGAGGTGGATGGAGGTCAGAGCCCTGGCCATGCCGAGGGCGACGAGGAGGGTGTCGGCGACCGGCAGCGGACCGGCGGCGGTCACCAGTTCCCGCAGCGAGGGGCCGGACACGTAGGCGCTGGCCAGCCACGGCCGCGGCGCATCCGGGTCGGCGTCGACGAGCCGGGCGACGTGGCCGCCGTCCACCCTTTGCGCGACACGTACTTCGTCCGCGAAACGCGCGGTGGACTGCGGGTCGCAGCCCACCGCCGGTTCGAGGACCTTGATCGCGAGCGGTTGGCCGCCGGGCGTGAAGGAGAGGAACACCCGGCACGTCCCGCCCCGGCCGAGCAGCGCCCTGAGCGTGTAGCGGCCCACCCGCACCGGGTCGCCCGGATGCAGCGGGGCGAAGCGGAACTCGCGCTGAGACATGGCAATCCCCCCGGGCCTGCTCATCGATTCGTCGATGCGGTGCGCGTGGAGTGCGTCCCGGCCGTTCTGGGGACCGGGACACTCGCGGTTCGGTGGTGGCAGGACGCGGCGAGTAGAAGGAGCAGAAGCAGCAGGCTCACCAGTGCCAGGCAGCCGAAGCCTTCGTACGAGCGCGAGGTCCGGTATTCCATGCGGCCGCCGGGGGTCATTTCCGGGTGGCGTCGGACGTAGTGCTGCCACTGGCGGTCCGCCGCGGCGGATTCGCTGAGCCACGGCGTGCGGTAGCGGCACTGACCGCACAGGCGCCGGCACTGGCGAGCCATCTCAGTCTCCTTCCTTAGTTCTCGTGTTGTGCTTGGTGCGCGGGCCGCTCAGGGATGCTGGAGGTGCTGCATGATCAGTGAGACGAAGTCGTTCATGTCGGCCTGCACGCACGGTTGCTGCGCGTGCTTGCCGGTGCAGCCCGCCGCCCAATCGCTGCCGTCGCCGTAGTCGACGAAGTGGTCGGTGATGCCGGCCGCCTTCAGGTTGGCGTCGGTGAGCAGCGCGGTCTGTTCGGCCTCGTATTCGATGACGGCCTCGACCGGGTCGACGGTCAGGTCGCCGCCGTTGCCCGTGTAGATGGCCACGCCCATTCCGCGCAGCGCCGAGACGTGCTCGGCCGGGCTCTGCGCGACCCAGGCGCCGTCGAAGGGCCAGATCGGCGAGCCGAAGATCGAGTCGGCCGAGACGGTGGGCGTGCCGGAGTTCGGGTCCAGTTCGGTCTCGACGACCGCGGCGCGCTCCGCCGGGTTGTCCAGGTCGAGGCCGCCGGAGAAACTGCCCACGTAGCTGAACAGGTCGGGCCGGTCCTCGGCGTAGTGGAAGGCGCCGAAGCCGCCCATCGAGTGCCCGGCGATGGCCCGACCGGCCCGGGTCGGGATGGTCCGCAGGTTCGCGTCGATCAGCGGGATGACCTGGTCAAGGGCGAAGGTCTCCCAGTTCTGCGGGCCGAGGCCGCCGGGATTCGCCCAGTTCGTGTACCAGCTGCGGCCGCCGTCGGGATAGACCGTGATGAGCGGCACGCCCGCGGTCGCGTTCTCGGTGATCTGCTGGTTCCAGAGGGCGTTCGGCTCGTCCTGGTTGCCGTGCAGGACATAGAGCACGGGGTAACGGGTGTCCGTGGCCGCCGTGGCGTCGTAGTCCTCGGGCAGGGTGACCATGAGGACGAGCTGGTGCGGGAGCTGGCCCGGCAGCAGGGTGGGGTTGGGCACCTGGTCCGAGGTCACCGCGAGGGTGAAGGTGCGGTGGTTCGCGTCGACCCAGGCGGGCTGGCCGACGACGGTCAGCCCGAATCCGTCGGCGAATTGCGGCGGTGTGGCGGAGGTGTTCGTGGCGTTGGTGGCGGACGTGGTGGCGGCGTCGGCCGAGGCGGCCACGCCGGCCAGCGCGGCCGCCAGGGCGAGCGCGAGGCTCAGTGCTATGCGAAAGACGACCTTCATCGGTTCTCGGCCTTCGGTTGGATTCGCTGTCCGCGCAAGGGCGGATCGCGCCGCCGGCTTTCCGGTCGGCGTCCTCCACGGTGGCGTTCGCGACACGCGGCAGGCCAGGCCGTGAACCGGCCATATATGGCCGGTCGAGCGGCTACAGTGTTCTGATATGTGGCGGGAACGGCGCGCCCTGGGAGAGGCCTGAGACGTGACGAGCCGGTTCGGTGCGCTTCTGCAGAGCCTGCGCAGGCAGGCGGAGTTGACGCAGGAGGAGCTGGCCGAGCGGGCCGGGGTGGGCATCCGTACCCTGCGCAGGCTCGAGTCCGAGGAGTCCAGGGATGTGCGGACCGGGACGCTGCTCAGAGTGGCCGGTGCGCTGGCCGATCCGCTGGGTCGGGCGCCGCGAGACGTCCTGAAGGAGCTTCAGGACGCCTACCACGGCATGCGTCTGCCCGAGGAGCCGGTCGCGGGCGCGTCAGTCGGGCCGCCGGGTGCGGGACCGGGCGACGATCCTCCCGCCCTGGCGCCGACGGAGCCCGCCGCGCCGGCGCCGGTCGTGCCCTGGCACTGGACCCCGCTGGCCGGGGCGATCGAGGCGCTCGCCCGCGAGGTGCGGGCCGGCTGGCGGCGGGAGGAGGACCAGCGCCGGGTCCACGACCCGTTCCCGCTTCCCGTACGGTGGCGGCCGCGGGAGGCCGCGGCGGACCACCGGGCGAACATCGTGGTCGCTCCGCCGGGGGCCGAGCCCGCTCCGCTGCCGCTGGACGGCGACCTGCGGGTGATAGCCCGGCGTTACCGGGACATCCCGTCCGGGCGTCTCGTGGTGCTCGGCCCCGCGGGCTCCGGCAAGACGATCCTGACGTTGCGGTTCGTTCTCGACTACCTGGAGAACCGGGCCTTGGACGAGCCGGTGCCGGTGATCTTCGGTCTCAGCGACTGGGACCCCACCGCCGTCGCGCTCGACGACTGGCTGGTCCAACGGCTGCTTCGCGACCATCCCGGCCTGGCCGCGAGCGCCTCCGACGGCTCGACGCTGGCCGCGGCGCTGGTGGACGCGGAGTGCGTCCTGCCGGTGCTCGACGGCTTCGACGAGATCTCCGAGGGTCTGCACGAACCGGCGCTCAGGGCGCTCAACGCGCGACCGACGCGGCCGCTGCTGATCACCAGCCGCACCGAGGAGTTCCGCCTGGCCGCCAAGACCGCCAAGCTCACCCGCGCCGCCGTCGTCGAACTCATCGGCCTGTCTCGCGGCGACCTCGCCGACTACCTGCCCCGCACGGCCCACGTGACCGTGTCAGACGAGGACGGCGGCGTTCCCACGACGGCCTGGGACCCGGTTTTCGACCGGTTGAACGAGCACCCGGCCGACCCGGCGTCCGAGAATCTCGCCGCGGTGCTCAGTACCCCGCTCATGGTCGCCCTCGCCCGCACCGTCTACGGCGATGCGCGCGGCGGGGACCCGGCCATCCTGCTCGACAGCGGCCGGTTCCCGGCCGCGAAGGACCTCGAAGACCATCTCCTCGCCGGGTTCGTGCCCGCCGTCTACCAATCCGGTTCGCTGCCGCCGTCGAGGACCGCACGTTCGCGCCAAGCCCGTTCCTGGGACCCGCAGCGCGCGGAGAGGTATCTGGGCCACATCGCACGGCACCTCGGCCACAGCACGGAGCACGAACGCAGGGACCTGGCTTGGTGGCAGTTGGCCGGCGCGGTACGCCCCTCGTCGCGCATCCTCGCGGTCGTCCTCGCCTGCATGCTGATCACCGATATATCCGACTGGTTCCTCACCGTGGTCATTTACTTCGTCGGCGGCTTCGGGATCAAGCTCACGCTGCGCGGATTCCTCGCGGATGCGCTGTTCATCGGTCCCGCGGTCGGCCTGGCCTTCGGGCTGGTGTACGGCTTCATGATCGTGTTCCTCAAGACGGCGCTCGAGCCCTCGCGCCTGCAACTGCGGTGGTCCGGCCGGAGTCGGCGGCTGAGCGGCGGGCACCGGCGGCGGATCATCACGTGGTCCTCGGCGGGCGTGGGCGGCGGTCTGGTGCTCGGGCTCGGATACAGTCCCGCCCTGACTCTGGCGGAGCGGTTCCTGGGGGTGTCCGGCGACGACTCCGCGCCGCTCAGGGAGACACTGGTCAACATCGTGGTGTTCGGGCTCATCTTCGGACTGTCCGGAGGACTCGTGTTCGGGCTGCTGGCCGCGTTGGAGGCCCCGCTCGACATCGGTTCCGCCGCGACCCCGGTGAGCCTCCTGGCGGCCAACCGCACAACGGTCCAGCGTCAGGTCGTCGCACTCGTGCCGCTGTTCACGATCGTGATCACCCTCAGCGGCGTGCTCTGGGTCGCTCTCCTCCAGGGATCGCTCGGACCGCTGTACTGGCCGGTGCTCGAGGTCGGCTTCTCCGTCAGCCTGGTGGGCGGCATCACCGCCGCCCTTTCGTACGCCATCGCGTTCACCGCCTGGGGCCAATGGCTCCTGCTCGCCCGGATCTGGCTGCCGCTGACCGGCCGCCTGCCGTGGACGCCGCTGTCCTTCCTGGAGGACGCGTACCGCCGCGGCGTGTTGCGCCGGGCCGGCGCCGTGTACCAGTTCCGCCATGCCCGGCTCCAGGACCACCTCATCAGCGGCACCGAGCATCCGCGGTCCCGATTCCGCGGGCGTTAGCGCTGCTGCTCCGAGGCTTTGGATGATTCCTTCACAGAGTGCTGACGATCACTATCGCGCTCGCGCCCAGTTCTACGGCCACCACGTCCGAGCCCTCCACGGCGTAGTCGAAGGACCCGTTGATATCCGACCCGGCGAGTGCGGCGGAGTTCAGCGATACGGTCGGCCCGGTCGCACCCGTCGTCGGATTCAGCGAGAGCAGCGTCCAGTCGTTCCCGGTGATCTGCACGCCCAGCGCCCCGTCGGTGCCCGCGCCGAGAGGATAGAACTGCGTCCCGGTCGTGAAGCTGTGCTGCCACAAAGCCGTCCCGGTGGACAGATCGATGCCGGTGAGCGCGGTGACCGGGCCGGCGTCGCGCTGCGACTCGACAATGAGGCCGCTGCCGGAGACGAACCCGCCGGCGAGTGTCAACTGTCCCCCTTCCTCGGCGACGTCCGCCGAGGTGATGCCGCCGGTCCCCTGCACGGCGAGCGGGATCAGTTGCACCGCGTCCTGCGGGATGGCGTACGCCGGGTACGACTGACCGTTGTACGTCGCGCACGTGACGAGGACATCGAGTGCCGTGGCGAAGATGCTCCGGGCGGACGCGGCGCAATGCGGGCTGTCGTCGGGCAGCGGAAGAATCTGCGGTGAAGTGATCTTCGCCGCGCTGTACACGACGACGGAGACTCCGGTACCGCTGCACGTGTTACCCGAGAGGGCGTACACCTGGCCATCCAACGTCTGAGCGTCCTGTTCGGCGCACGGCCAGGGCGCGCCGACGTCGTACCCCGGAAGCCGGCTCGAACTCCACAGGCGCGCGCCGGTTGCCGCGTCGAGCGAGACGATGCCGTTCTGGCCGTAGGGTGCTAGGACGAAGCCGTCGGATATCGAAAGCTCGTTGACGGCCGCGGACGGGTAGATCGGGTTCCCACCCTGCGTCAGGTCGGCCGGCTCGGGCCATCCGGACGCCCCGTTCCCGAGGTCGATCGCCTGTGCGGCCGAACATAAAGTGATCTGGCCTGGATCGAACTCGTTGTAGGCTCCGAAGACGACGACGCCTCGGCCCTGCGAAGTCGTCGGGCTCATGGCGCAGAGCCTGTCTCCTGACGGCGGAGCCCAGGACCACAGCTTCTCGCCACGGCTGAGCGAGTAGGTTGTCAGGCCACTGAGTGTCGCGACGACGACGCTGTCGGAGGTCGTCCACATGCCGATGCTCTGACCCGGCAGTGTCTCGCGCCAGTCGACCGAGCCGACCGAGCCGGTGCGGGAGTTCGGCCCCGGGCCGAAGTCGTGGTTCGCATGCAGGATCAGGGACGTGGCGGCGAGCACGGCGGCCACCACGGCCGCCACGGCGAACCTCAGTCTTCTGCGACGGTTGGTGCCGCCACCGCCCATTGTCTCCGGAGCGTCATCGCCATCGTCGTCATCATCCAGCCACTCGACCGCGCCCGGCTCGTCCGCCGCGAGCTCCACGAATTCCGGCTCTGACACGATCTCCCCAAAGCTTGGCCGTACGGGACCGTGAGATCCCCGACGTGCCAGAGTCTATGGCACCCGCGCTCGAAGAAGATCTCATCTTTCGAGCATGCGCATTCGCACCATTGGTCACTCGTGGTGGCCTTGTACGAGGGTAGAGTTATCGCCACGAAGATTTAGGGAGCGCGGCGGCGTGGGCGAGCAGGCGGATGCGGGTGCGGGTGCGGGTGCCGAGGTGCGGATTCCGCGGCCGGCGCTCGTCGGTGTCCAGCGCGCCCTGATCGCCGTGCACGCGGCGGTCGGGCTGCGCGCCACGCTCCAGGCGATCTCGGAAGGCGTGACCGGCTCGACGCCGTTCGCCGAGGTCACCGTCACCACGGCGCGGGAGCCGGACGCGGCGGACCTGCATGTCGAGGTCGTGGTCGGGCCGCCGGAGGCGCTGGCGCAGCTGCTCGGCACGACGTGTCCGCGGGCCGCTTTGATCGAGCACCTGACTGGCGGGGAGCCCTGGGGCGCGCTGCGGTTCTGGTCCCATTTCGGGCAGACCGAGGGCGTGATCATGTTCGTGCCGGACTACGAGCCGCTGGACGTGCCGGACGCCTGGCGGCCCGAGTTCGAGCTGATGGCCCCGCTCTACGGGCCGGACGGCGAGCTGATCGGGACGATGAGCCTGGACCGGCCCCGGGACGGGCGCATTCCGCCGCCCTGGGCCAACGAGATCCTCGAGTTGTTCGCCGAGCAGGCCGTGATCGCGATCCTCAACGCCCGTCGGCACGAGCAGGCGTTGCGCAGGATGCGGTCGCTGGAGCGGGAGAAGGCCGCGCTGCACGCAGCGGTCGCCGCGCAGTACGCCCGCGAGACCGATCTGCGTGACGAGGCCCGGCGCGACCCGTTGACCGGCCTGGCCAACCGTGTGCAGTTGCAGGAGCGGCTCGAGGAGCTGCTGACCGCGCAGATCCCGGTCGCGGTGGTTTTCTGCGATCTCGATCATTTCAAGCGGATCAACGACACGCACGGCCACGGCGTCGGTGACGAGGTGCTGCGGATCACGGGCGCGCGGCTGGCGCGGCGCCTGGCGGACGCGGACGTCGTCGCCCGGATCGGCGGGGACGAGTTCGTGGTGGTCGCGGCCGGGGTGCGGCAGCAGGACGCGCCGGGGCTGCTGCGGCGGCTCGACGAGGCGTTCGCGGGCGACCCGGTGCGGATCGGGGACCTGAGCCTGCACGTGTCGTCCTCGCTGGGCCTGGTGTGCGAGCCCGGCGGCGCGGCCGGCCGGCCCGGCTCTGCGGCCCAGCGGGCCGAGGAGCTGCTGAGCAGCGCGGACCGCGAGATGTACGCGCACAAGCGCTCGCGGGCGGGCGTACGCCGGCTGCTGCAGTTGGCGGAGATCCAGCCGGACGCGGGAGCGTAGCGGCCGCCCGCGGGTGCTCGCGCGCTCACTCGTCCATCCCGGTGCACTTCGGGTGAGCACCGCCGGCGCGGGGAAGGAGTCGCCCGGGGCCCGACCCGCGCGGCCCGGGAGCGATCGGACGGTGGAAGCATGGCGCAGGCATGGCCTGGACAGGCGTATCCGCTGGGGGCTACGTACGACGGCGAGGGCACGAACTTCGCGCTGTTCTCCGAGGCGGCGGACAAGGTCGAACTGTGTCTGTTCGACGAGGCCGGCGCCGAGGAGCGGGTGCGCCTTGCCGAGGTGGACGCGTTCACCCACCACGCCTACCTGCCCGGAGTGGGCCCCGGTCAGCGCTACGGCTTCCGGGTGCACGGCCCCTACGACCCGGCGTCCGGCCTGCGCTGCAACCCGGCCAAGCTGCTGCTCGATCCGTACGCGCTCGCCTTCGACGGGGACATCCGCTGGGACTCCTCGCTGTTCGGCTACCCGTTCGGCCAGCCGGAGGACCGGGACGAGCGTGACTCGGCAGACCGCGCGATGCGCTCGGTCGTCGTCGACCGGAGCTTCGACTGGGCCGGCGAGTCCGGGCGAGAGGTGCGTCCGCGCACCGGCTACCACCCGATGGTCGTCTACGAAGCCCACGTCAAGGGGATGACGCAGCTCCACCCCGAGATCCCGCCGGAGCAGCGCGGCACGTACGCCGGCTTCGGCCATCCGGCGGTCGTCGACCATCTCCGCAGGCTCGGCGCGACCACCGTGGAGCTGATGCCGGTGCACCAGTTCGTGCACGACGAGCGGCTCGGCTCGCTCGGCCTGTCGAACTACTGGGGCTACAACACCATCGGCTTCTTCGCCCCGCACAACGGCTACAGCGCCAGCGGTCGACGCGGCGAGCAGGTGCGGGAGTTCAAGACGATGGTCAAGGCGCTGCACGAGGCGGGGATCGAGGTCATTCTCGACGTGGTGTACAACCACACCGCCGAGGGCAACCACCTCGGGCCGACGCTGGCGTTCCGCGGCATCGACAACGCGTCCTACTACCGGCTGGTCGACGACGACCCGGCGCACTACTTCGACACCACGGGGACCGGTAACAGTCTCCTGATGAGCAACCCGCACGTGCTCCAGCTGATCATGGACTCGCTGCGCTACTGGGTCACCGAGATGCACGTCGACGGCTTCCGCTTCGACCTCGCGGCGACCCTGGCCCGGCAGTTCCACGAGGTCGACCGGCTCTCGGCGTTCTTCGACCTGGTCCAGCAGGACCCTGTCGTCTCCCAGGTGAAGCTGATCGCAGAGCCCTGGGACCTGGGCGAGGGCGGCTACCAGGTCGGCAACTTCCCGCCACTGTGGGCGGAGTGGAACGGCCGGTACCGAGACACGGTGCGCGACTTCTGGCGCGGCGAGGGCGGGGAGCTGCCGGAGCTCGCCTCCCGGCTCACCGGCTCCTCGGACCTCTATCAGGACGACGGCCGCCGCCCGGGCGCCTCGATCAACTTCGTCGTCGCGCACGACGGGTTCACCCTGCGCGATCTGGTGTCCTACAACGAGAAGCACAACGAGGCCAACGGCGAGGAGGGCCGGGACGGGGCCGACGACAACCGCTCGTGGAACTGCGGCGCCGAAGGCGAGACCGACGATCCTGAGATCAGTGCGCTGCGAGCGAGGCAGCAGCGGAACATGATCGCGACGCTGCTGCTGTCCCAGGGCGTGCCGATGATCGCGCACGGCGACGAGCTCGGCCGCACCCAGCGCGGCAACAACAACGCCTACTGTCAGGACAATGAGCTGACATGGATCGACTGGAACGCGGTCGACCACGAGCTGCTCGAGTTCACCCGAGCCGCGGTGGCGCTGCGTACCGCGCATCCGGCGTTGCGACGCCGCCGATTCTTCTTCGGCACCCGCACCCGCGTTCCGGCCAGCCTGCTGCCCGACATCGAGTGGTTCCGCGTCGACGGACGCGAGATGACGGACGAGGACTGGAACTCCGGGTTCGCGAAGGCCCTCGGCATCTACCTCAACGGCGCCGCGATCACCGAGCCGGACGAGCACGGCGAGCAGGTGTGCGACGACTCGTTCCTGATGCTCTTCAACGCCCACTGGGAGCCGCTCGACTTCGCTGTGCCGGACTCGCGCTTCGGCGAGGTGTGGACCGTCGCGCTGGACACGGCGTCCCCGGACGTCTCCGGGCGGCAGGACATCAAGGCGGGCTCCACGATCCCGGTCGAAGCACGCTCGCTGCTGGTGCTGCTCACGCGTGAGGCGGGCGTCGAGCACTGACTGTGGATTGAGGCACGTCTCGATGCAGGCCTGAACGAAGCTCTGCATGACGGGATCGCGGTCGTCGGCCGGGGCCCAGGCCGCCCGTCTCGCGCACGCGCCGCACGGCAGGTTCGGCCGTTAGCTCGCGGGCAGCATGTCCAGCTGCTGCTGGGCCCAGGTGTAGGCCTGGACCAGGTCCGCCGAATTCGAGATCGACACGTTGACGCTCACCTCGTAGTCGCCCTTCCACGCGAGCACCCGGACGGCCTCCACCTGCAGCAGGTCGGTGGTGCTTACCGGCTCCGCCAGGCACAGCGAGTCGGGCATCGCCGGATCGGTGCACGCGCGCTGGCCCTGGGAGTCGACCCCGAACTCGAGCAGCGCCGCCGCCTGCGCCTGCGCCGGTGTCGCGTACTTCAGCAGCGCGGCGTCGGCGGTGGCACCGTTCGAGGCGGTGAAGGAGCGGTGCTCGCCGGAGGAGAAACCGTCCGAGGCCAGCCAGGTGCCGACCTCGTCGGCCGCGCTGGTCTCGTACTGGTTGGCGTATGCCGAGGCGCTCAGGCTCTTGCCGACCTGGTAGGACGTCGACGTCGTGTCGGACGCGCCGCTCGGCAGCGGCAGCAGGCAGTCGCCCGAGGAGGCGCAGGCACCCTGCTGGGCCGCCGGAAGCGCGGGCGCGGTCAGCGAGAACAGGCCCATGGGCTCGGTCTGCACGCTCGAGTCGAGCCGGTCGACTTCGGGCTCCGTCCAACTGTTCGCAGTGCTCGAATCGAAGGACCCGAAGAAGTAGAGCCAGCCCATGGCGATCACGTTGCCGACGGTGCTGGTGAAGGCGAAGTCGATGAAGCCGTTCGAGTCCGTCTTGTTGGTGTACCAGGCCTGGGTCTGGGCGGCGTTCGGGATCGTGTAGCCGACGCCGCTCAGACCGCTGCCCCAGACGGGTTCGCCGAAGTTGCTGGTGGTCAGAGCGGTGGCGCCGGCCGCGGTGATCGTCTGGAGCAGGTAGATGTCGGCCTGCTCGTCGCCGTTGTCGATCGTCCAGTCCTCGTGCGAGACGCCGGTGACCCCGTCCGAGGAGAAGTTCGACAGCACCTGCTGCTGTATCGCGGAGGACTGCTTCTCCCAGAACAGGCTCACGAACTGATTCGAGGTGAGCGTGGGGCTGGAGATCCAGTGCGTGTCAGTGGGCTGCGTCCACGCCGTGCCGTCGCCGGGCTCCGCCATGAGGCAGGACTGGAGCCCGGAGCCGCACGCGACCGTCTGCGTGCCCGGGGCGGTGGCCGCCGGGTCGGCCGCCGCGGCGGGCGCGGTGCGCAGCGACGCCAGTTCGGTGCCGACCCAGTTCTGCAGGTCCGGGACGCTCAGCTGGTTCGGGCTGGAGTACGCGACGTTGAGCACGATGTCCCCGACGACGGTCGAGTAGCCCACGTTGATATTGCCCTTGGTATCAACCTTGGTGGCAGCGTGGGCCTTGCCGGTCGAATCGCCGGTGATGGCGACGGCCGGGCCCGGATAGGCGGCGAGGATCTCGGCGGCACGGGTCGAGTTCCAGGCCTGCGCACCCTTCTGGGTGCCGAAGGAGAGCAGCACGATGTCGATGTTGTCGCCGTCGACGGCGTTCCAGTCGACGTGCGCGAGGGTCTTGAGGTCGTCCTGGCTCAGCAGCGCCGACGTATCGTCGCCGACCCCCGGGCTGTCGGTGACGATGTTGGCGGCGTACAGGTCCGCGCTCGACACCGTCTGCTGCGACCACTGATCGTCGCCGTCGCCGCTGAGGAGGTCTGCGCCGGCCGGAGCCTCGATCAGGCAGCTCGTGAGACCGGTCGGCTGGCATTTGACGGCAGTGACGACGGAGTTACCGGTGCGCCCCGGCAGAAGCACGTAAATCCCGGCGGCTATGAGGCAGAGCACCACGACGACCGCGCCGCCGATCCACAGCAGCCGCTTGCGCTTGCGCTTCGCGGCGACTGGATCGACAGGGGGTGCCTGCGGCGGCTGCTGGGCGTAGCCGGGGTAGGCGTACGGGGTGGGCTGGGGGTAGACCGGCTGGTCATAAGGGTTCTGCGCATAGCCCTGCTGGGGATACGCCGGTTGGGCGAAGCCGGGCTGAACAAAGCCCTGCTGCGGATAGGTCGGTTGGGTGGGCGCGACCAGCGGGACTATCGGCGGCGGAGTCAGTGGAGCCAATGGCACTGTGGTTTGCGGCACCGGCACTGGCGTTTGTGTCGTAGGCGTCAGATCGGCAAGCGCAGTCGCCGTCAACTCGGCAGTGGGCTCGGCCGCTGGCTGCTTTGATTCCGTCTGCGGCGCCGCGTCCGGAGCGGTCCAGCCTTCGCTCGGAGGCACTACCGATTCCGTCGGTTCGTCCTGCGTCGCAGGTTCGTCGGCCTCCTGCAACTCAACCGCTTCCGGCGTCTCCGGCGCGCTGTCCGCGACTTCCGGTTCGGTTTGCGGGACCGGGGTCTCTTCGACGTGACCGTCCACGGATTCCGATCCTGACATGCTCTGCTCCCCTGCTACGAGCTGTGCCCACCCGGCCCACCAAGACCGCCGCTGAATGATATACGCCAGCGTGTGTTTCGCCGCACGGCCAGCGGGGCGCAAAGGGGCAGTGCAGGCGCAGGTCCGGCTCGAATATCAGCCCCCTGTGTGGGATCCCGTCTGAACGGTCTCGAGCGCGGCGTTCAGACGCCGGGCGGCCTCGGCGGCGACGGGGGAGAGGTCGGGGTTGCGGGTGAGCTCGACCATGACGTTCGGGTCGAGGGCTTCGACGATGGTGCGGGTCCCGAGGCCGCGCACAACGACGTTGCACGGCAGCAGGAGCCCGATGGACGGGTCCGCGGTCAGCGCGCGGTGCGCGAGGGGCGGGTTGCAGGCGCCGAGGATGAGGTAGGGCTCGGTCTGCTCGCCGAGCTTCTCGCGCAGGGTGGCTTGCACGTCGATCTCGGTGAGCACGCCGAAGCCCTGCTGCTTGAGTGCGGCGCGCACCTCCTCGACGACGTCGGCGTGCGGGCGGTCGAGGGTGATGGCGGTTCCGTACGGCATGGTGTGCTCGATTCTCAAGACGCGTCGGCTCAGGCCAGCGAGAGGAAGAGCTTTTCCATCCGCGCCACGTTCTCGGCGCGCTGGGCGGGGTCGTCCGAGTCAAGGCACTGCTCGAGCCCGCTGGCGATGACGGCGAATCCGGCCCGGTCCAGGGCGCGGGAGACGGCGGCGAGCTGGGTGACGACCTCGGCGCAGTCGCGGCCGGATTCGAGCATCGCGATCACGCCGCGGATCTGTCCTTCGGCGCGGCGCAGCCGCTTGGTGACCTGGGCGACGGTCTCGGTCTCGAGCTGCATCGGTGGTTCCTCTCGGGAAGCGGTGCCTCCCAGTATACCCCAGGGGGTATTTGCGCGATCCCCGTCGCCGTGCCTATGCTCCGTCGAGACATACCCCCGGGGGTATTCGGGATATTCGCTGCGAGCGAGGAGAACGACATGACGGCGGTTGGTATCGGCGGACAGGTGACGAGCGAGCGGGAGCAGGAGCCGCCGCCCGGACTGCTGGGCCGGCTCGGCCTGGTCGCGGCCGGACGTTTCCGGCTGGTGGTGCTGCTGTGGTTGGTGCTGGTCGCCGGGCTGGGCGCGCTGGCTCCGCAGGCGACGAGCGTGTTGGCGGGCGCCGGCTGGCAGGCGCAGGGCTCGCAGTCCGTGCAGGTGCGGGACCTCGTCGACGAGCACTTCGGCGGAGCAGGGGCGAGCGCGATCCAGGTCGTGGTGCACGCCGATCAGCCGGTCACCGATCCCCAGGTGCGCGCCGTACTCGCCCGCGCGACGACGCTGCTCGGCGCGAACCCGAGCGTGGCCGAGGTCATCCAGCCGCGGGCCGGGCTCACGGTCAGCACGGACGGGCGTACCGAGATCCTGCTGGCCGGTGCCAAGGCGGACGCGAACGGCATGGTCAAGGCCGCCGACGCGCTCAAGGGGCCGCTTCGTGCCCTGTCCGGCGGCGGGATCACCGTGGAGGCGACCGGCTCCTCGGTGCTGTGGAGCGATTTCAACGCCGCGAACCACTCCGCGATGCTGCACTCGGAGATCATGTCCTGGCCGGTGACGCTCATGATCCTGGTGCTGGCCTTCGGCTCGCTGGTCGCCGCGGGGCTGCCGCTGCTGCTGACGATCAGCGGCCTGGCCGCCTCGGCGGGCGCGCTGGTGCTGCTCAACCACGTCACGCCGGTCTCGATCTGGGCGATGAACTTCGCGATGATGTTCGCCCTCGCACTCGGCATCGACTACGCGCTGTTCCTGGTGGTGCGTTTCCGCGCCGCGCTCGCCCGCCACGGCGACGTGCACCGGGCAGTGGGGGAGACCATGGACACCGCGGGCAAGGCCGTGGCCCTGTCCGGTGCGACGGTGCTGGTCAGCCTCTCGGCGGTGATGCTGGTGCCGGTCCCCGCGTTCCGATCGATGTCGGCCGGGATCATGCTCGCCGTCGCGTTCGTGCTCGCGGCCACCCTGACGCTGCTGCCCGCCGTGCTCGGAAAACTCGGCACCCGTGTGGACGGCGCACGCCTGCCCTGGATGCGCGCCGATCGGCAGACGCGGTCCGAGGCCGACGGTAGCCGGATCTTCGCCTCCTGGGGCGAGCGGCTGTGGCGCAGGCCCCTGCGTTACGGGCTGCCCGCGCTGGTGATCCTGCTCGCGCTCGCCTCCCCGCTGCTCGGCCTGCGCACCGCGATGCCCTCGATCACCGTCGTCCCGGCCGACTCATCCTCCCGCAGCGGATACGTCGCCGTGCAGCAGGCATTCGGCCCCGGAATGCCCGGCATCCTGCAGATCCTCACCCCGACCGACGAGACCGCGACCGCGATAACCGCCGCCGAGCACACCTCCGGCATCGCCGCCGTCACCCCGGCCCAGGCTGCTGCCGATGGCTCTGGCTGGAGCCTGATCCAGGCCGTGCCGACCGTCGATCCTTCGAACCCGGCGCTGGCCGGCACCGTCGACCGGCTACGCGCCGACCTGCCCGCACACGCGCTGGTCGGCGGCGCCGCGGTGGAGAACCTCGACCTGCAATCCGCGCTCGACGCCAAGACCCCGCTGGTCATCGGCGTCGTACTCGCACTCGGATTCCTGCTGCTGCTCGCCGCCCTGCGCGCCCCCGTGGCCGCGCTCGCCGGAACCCTCGCGAGTCTGCTCTCGACCGGCGCCGCGTTCGGTGTCAGCCGCCTGATCTTCCAGGACGGCCACGGCGCGAGCCTGCTCGGATTCACCCCGCAGGGCTTCCTAGACGGCTGGGCCCCGGTGTTCTTCTTCGCCATGATCTTCGCGATCGCGATGGACTACACCGTCTTCCTGCTCGCCTCCGCCAAGGAGCACTACGAGCTGACCGGCGACCCGCGGGCCGCCGTCGTCGGCGCGCTGCGCCACTCCGGACGCGTCGTGTTCGCGGCGGCGGCCGTGATGGTCGCGGTCTTCTTCACCTTCGCCCTGTCCGGCCCGCTCCCGCCCAAGGAGATGGGCGTGATCCTCGGCGTCGCCGTCTTCCTCGACGCCGCCCTGATCCGCCTCATCCTGCTGCCGGTGCTGCTGCGCCTGGCCGGACACGCCGCGTGGACCTGCCCCCGCTGGCTCGCCCGCATCCTGCCGGACATACGATTCGCACATTGATATCCGTCGAGGAATAGATCACGCCGCTCGGTCCACCCATCGCGGAAGGCGGGCCGGGCGGCGTGAAGCTTAACAGGTGGTTCAGCTAAGCAGATTGAGTGTGTTCGTGTTGTCGTCGACGAAGTAGACGTCGTCGGTTCCCGGCTTCATGGCCAGCCCGAACAGCGCGCCCGAACCCGGAGGCGTGTTCGCGGAGTCGAGCAGCACCGTCTGGACCTGCTTGCCGTTCGGCGCGGTCGCGACGAGGTAACCGTTGCCCCCGTTGACCGAGAGCACCGTGTCGCACGGGCCGATGGCGAGACCGAGCGGACCGTCCAGCGCGCCGCCCGAGGTCAGCGTCGTGCCGGTGCCGTCAGTATTCTGACGCCAGGTCGCGCCGGGGATCGCCGCGATCCGGTTGCCCGCGGTGTCGGCCACGTACAGGGTTCCGTTCGCGGCCAAAGCCGCGCCGGTCGGACCGACGACCAGCGCCGCCGGGTCCGTCCGCTCGGGGAATCCGGAGCCGATCACCGTACTGGCCGCACGGTACGGCGCGTGCCCCGGTGCGATCAGCAGACTGATCCGCAGCACGGTGCCGTGGTCCACGGTCGCTCCGTTCGCCGCCACCGTGCCGTTCAGCACGTTGGTGACGAACAGTTGCGCGTAGTTTCCATAGTCGGCCGCGGTCATGTCCCAGGGCCCGTTGATCCCGTAGCCCGCGAACGTCTCCCGCGCCTTGCCGTGGCTGTCCAGCACGATCAGGCAGCCGGCTTTGGCGGTTGCCGAAGTGCCGTCCGCCGTCGGCAGCGAACCGACGATGACCCAGCCGGACCGCAGCACGACCAGCGCCGTGGTCAGGCCTACCCCGCCTGGGCAGGAGCCTGGCAGCGCGGCGGCGGACAGCGTGGCGAAGAGCGTGGTCGTGCCCTGTGGGGAGACCTGGACGATGGTCGTGCCGGTCCCTTGCAGGTTCGCCGAGTCGTTGAAGTTGCTGACCAGCACGTCGCCGCGGTGCAGCGCGCCGACGGAGGTCGGCACCACGGCCACGCCGTAGGGGTTCACATCGCCGTTCGCCGGGACCGTCGTGGCGACGGTGCTGATGGTGGTGTCGACCGGATCGTGCCCGCTCGAGGCCGTGGCAGTGCCGGCCTGCGCGGCGGTCATCGTGCTCGCGGCCAGCGCGAGCCCCGCGAAGAGCGCGAGGCCCGCGTGCGTGAAGCGTCGTCTGTGCGCCATGCGAGTTCCCATTCCCCGGCTCGCAACCCCGGGCGCGGCCCACCGCGCCCATGCGGTCGTGCCGGATCCCTTGTATCCCCGGGCACGGATCCACTGCGTTCGCGGTTCAGGGCGAACTCGCCGGATCGTCGCGTACCGCTGGTAACGAACGCGCCGGGAACGCTCCGCGCGGCGCATCCGCGGCTGATGCGCCCCGAGCCGGATGATCCATATCTCGGATGGCTCACACGTCAGAATATCAGTATGTCCTAACAAACTATTGACCGCAGGTTCTCCCTCGTGCATTCTCGTCCCCAGACGCCCGGCAGCGCAGCCGGGCGACCGGTTGCGGGAGGAGCAAGATGGCTCGGCTCGGATTGGCGGGTGTCGGCCGGATCGGTCGGATGCACGCGGAGACGCTCGGAACGCTCACCGGAGTAGACGAGTTACTCGTCGCGGACGCCGTCCCAGGGCGTGCGCGCGAGGTGGCCGGGACGTTGGGCGCGACCGCTGTCGAGGACGTCGCCGGACTGTTCGAGGCCGGCATCGACGGCCTCGTGGTGGCCGCGCCGACCGACGCCCACGCCGAGCTCGTGCTACGCGCCGCCGAGGCCGGGGTGCCGGTCTTCTGCGAGAAGCCGCTGGCCGCGGGCATCGAGCAGAACGTGCAGGTCGCGCAGCGGATCGCGGAGCTCGGCGGGCGGGTGCAGATCGGCTTTCAGCGGCGCTTCGACGCCGGATACGCCGCCGCCCGCGAGGCCGTCTCCGGCGGCCGGCTCGGCCGCGTGCACACGCTCAGGGGCTTGACCGCCGACCCGGCCCCGCCGCCAGCCGAGTACATCAAGACCTCCGGCGGCATCTTCCGGGACTGCAGCGTGCACGACTTCGACGCGATCCGCTGGGTCACCGGCCGCGAGATCGTCGAGGCGCAGGCCATCGGCTCGGACCGCGGCGCGCCCTTCTTCCGCGAGTACGGCGACGTGGACTCCGCCGCCGCGCTGCTGCGCCTGGACGACGACGCGCTCGCCCTGGTCTCCGCGACGCGCTACAACGGCGCCGGGTACGACGTGCGCCTCGAGGTGCACGGATCGCTCGGCAGCCTGGCGGCCGGACTCGACGAGCGGTTGCCGCTGCCCTCGGCCGAGCCCGGCGTCAGCTGGTCCGGCGAGGATCACCCGTACGCCGGATTCATGGAGCGCTTCCACGACGCCTACATCGCCGAACTCGCCGCCTTCGTGCGGTTCGCCGCGGGCGAGATCGACAATCCCTGCACCGTCCATGACGCGCTGGAGGCGCTGTACGTCGCGGAGGCCTGCGAGCTATCGCGCCGCGAGCACCGCCCGGTCGAGATCGCGGAGGTCCGGAAGTGAGCAGCCTGAACGTGAACGGAGCGGACCGGGCCGCAGGCAGGCGGCTCACCGAGCGGATCGCCGGCGCGCCGATCTCCTGGGGCGTGTGCGAGGTGCCCGGCTGGGGCTATCAGCTCGGCACCGAGCGCGTCCTGACGGAGATGGGCATGGCCGGACTGGTCGCGACCGAGTTCGGTCCGGACGGTTTCCTGCCGGACGATCCGCACGCCAAGGCGGAGCTGCTCGCCTCCTACGGTCTGCGTGCGGTCGGCGGCTTCGTCCCGGTCGTGCTGCATGACACCAAGCTCGACCCGCTGCCTGAGATCGAGGCCGCGCTGGCCGGGTTCACGGCCGCCGACGCCGGGGTGATGGTCCTGGCTGCGGCGTCAGGGCTCGACGGATACGACGTGCGGCCGGAGCTCGACGCGGACGGCTGGCGCGCACTGTGCGCCCAGGCGGACCGGATCGCCGAGCTCGCCGCGCGGTTCGGCGTGCTCGCCTGCCTGCACCCGCACGTCGGGACGATGGTGGAGACGCGCAGTGACGTGCGCAGGCTGTTGGAGGGGGCTGAGATCCCGCTCTGCCTGGACACCGGACACCTGATGGTCGGCGGCACCGACCCGGCCGAACTGGCCCGCGAGGTGCCCGAGCGCATCGTGCACACGCATCTCAAGGACGTCAACGAAGCGCTGGCCGCCCGGGTCCGCGAGGGCGAACTCAGCTACACGGACGCCGTGCGCGCGGGCATGTACCGGCCGCTCGGGCAGGGCGACGCCGACATCGCCGGCATCGTCGCCGCGCTGGAGAGCCGCGGCTACGACGGCTGGTACGTGATGGAGCAGGACACCGTCCTCGACGGCGAGCCGAAGGGCGCAGGTCCGGTCGAGGACGTCATCGCCGGCGCGGAGTTCCTCAAAGGTCTGTCATGGTGAACGGCGCCGGGGACGCGATGGACGGCTTCGCGGAGGAATTCGCAGATGCCTGAGATCAACGTCTCCGAACTGCGCCGGCTCCGGCTGCACAGCCCCGACGCGATCGCCCGGGCCGCCGTCCAGCGGGTCCGCCGCCCGCTGGTCGGCGAGACCGGCAGGCTGATGCTGCTCGCCGCCGACCATCCCGCCCGCGGCGCCATGGGCGCGGGCGGGGACGCGCTCGCCATGGCCGACCGCGCGGAACTGCTCGCCCGCCTGGTCGCCGCGCTCGCCCGGCCGGGCGTGGACGGCGTCCTGGCCACCCCCGACATCGTCGAGGACCTGCTGCTGCTCGGCGCCCTCGACCGCAAGGTGGTGTTCGGCTCGATGAACCGGGGCGGCCTGCAGGGCGCCGCCTTCGAGCTCGACGACCGGTTCACCGCCTACGACGCGCGCTCGATCGTCGAAGGCGGACTGGACGGCGGCAAGATGCTCGTGCGCATCGACCCCGCCGAACCCGACTCCGTGGCCACGCTCGAAGCCTGCGGAAACGCGGTGACCGACCTGGCCCGGCACGCACGCGCGGCGCTGATCGAGCCCTTCATCTCCCGCCGCGTCGACGGCCGCGTCGTCAACGACCTGAGCAGCGAGGCGGTCATCCGCTCGGTCGCCATCGCCTCCGGGATCGGGGCGACCAGCGCGTACACCTGGCTCAAGCTTCCTGTCATCGACGACATGGAGCGAGTCATGGCGGCGACAACGTTGCCAACGCTGCTGCTCGGCGGCGACCCCACGCACGCCCCCGACAAGACCTACGCGGCCTGGGAGCGCGCGCTCGCCGTGCCGGGCGTGACCGGCCTGGTCGTCGGCCGGGCGCTGCTCTACCCGCGTGGCGACGACGTCGAGGCCGCCGTCGATGAGGCCGTCCGGCTCGTGCGGCAGCGGGCCTCTCCCTAGCTCCGGTCGGCCGCTCCGGCGGCTTTCCGGTCGCAAAAACAGCACAAAACAGAAAAACCGGTACTACTTCAGTTTCACCATGGAAACGAGACGGGGTCAGCCGCGGTCCGGGCATCCGGGCCGGCGCTCCGTCCTCAGGGCAAGGAGGCCCTTTCATGAAACGTACCCGCAGGATTTTTCTGGGGCTGTTGGCCTCCGTCGCGCTGGTGCTGGCCGGGTGCACCTCGACCAGTTCCGGTGGCGGCGGCACCTCGACGTCGGCCGCTAGCGGGCAGTGCCCATACACCTTCGCGGTGATCACGCACGGCGACAACGGAAGTTTCTGGAGCGTCGTCTACAAGGGCGCCAAGACCGCGGCCAGCGACTACGGCTGCAAGCTCAGCGAGGTCTACGGCTCGCAGCAGCAGGGCCAGGCCGAGCCCGATGACAACGCGGAGAACGCGCAGATCCTCGACGCGATCAACCAGCACGTCAACGGGATCGCCGTGTCCGACCACGATCCCTCGATCATGAACTCGACGCTGGCGAAGGCCAAGGCGGCCGGCATCCCGGTCGTGCTGCTGAACGCGGGCTGCGACAACACCGACATCGCCGCTTCCGGCGCGATGACCTGCGTCGGGCAGCCGGAGACCCTGGCCGGCCAGCAGGCCGGCGAGCGCTTCCTGCAGCAGGGCGCGAGCAACGTGCTGTGCGTCGTGCACCAGTCCGGGCAGAACCTGCTCGACCGGTGCAACGGACTGGCCGCCGGGCTCGGGCTCAGCGGCAACTGCACGACCGGCTCCGCACCGTCGTCCGGTCCGGCGTGCACCGAACTGATCCTCTCGACACCTAACGCGGCCTCCAACCCGCAACAGGCCATCGGGCAGGTCACCTCGTATCTGCAGTCGCACCCGCAGATCAATGCGGTGATGACCTTGAACAACGCGATCGGCGCGTCACTGGTCTCGGCGCATCCGACGAACGTCAAGATCGCCACCTTCGACCTCGATTCCGCGGTCCAGCAGGACATCCAGTCCGGCGGCCTCGACTTCGCGGTCGACCAGCAGCAGTTCCTGCAGGGCTACCTGCCGATCAGCTTCCTCTACCTCTACAACAAGGACCACGGGCAGACGACCGGTGGAGACACCACCGTCGCGAGCGGGCCGCTGCTGGTGGACAAGACGAACATCTCGAGCGTCTCGGCCGCCATCGCCGCCGGCGACGACTGACCGGCGACCGCACGGCACACCGCGTGCCGGGCCGGGCCGTCCGCACACGGCCCGGCCCGGCGCGTGGCGCCGAACACGCGCACCGACCGACCCCGCCGCCTTCGCCCCCGCGGGTCCCCGACCCGCGTGATCCTGGAATGGAGGACGCGGCGCACCGTCCGGCCCGAGGCCCGGACGCCGCCGCACCGAAAGATGAGCACTCCCACCGCAGGCCTGCAGACGGGTTCCCCGCCGGTCGGCCCACCCGTGAGCGCGCCGGACGAGCGCCTAGCGTCCACCAGCCGGTTCACCCGGACATTACGCCGCCCCGAACTCGGCGCCCTGCTCGGCGCCCTAGTGGTCTTCCTGCTGTTCGCCGCGACCGACTCCACCCCGCAGCATCTGTGGTTCACCCAGACCGGCTTCGAGTCCTGGGCGCAGCAGGCGGCGTTCTTCGGCATCATGGCGGTGCCGGTCGGACTGCTGATGATCGGCGGCGAATTCGACCTGTCCACCGGCGGGATGACCGGCTTCACCGCGATCGTGATGGCCCTGCTGGTCGGCCAGCTGCACTGGAACGCCTGGCTCGCGGTGATCGCCACGTTCGTGTTCGGCGGGTTGGTGGGCCTGCTCAACGGCTACGTGGTGGTCAAATCGAAGCTGCCGAGCTTCATCGTGACCCTCGCGACGTACTTCGTCTTCCGCGGCATGAGCATCGGCGGCGTGCTGCTCGTCAACCACGGCAGCACCGAGATCAGCCTGAGCAACACGTCAAGCTCGGGGCTGGGCAGTGCGCGGGCGATGTTCGGCAGTTCGTTCGGGTCGAACGGCGGCCTGGCCACCGGATATCAGACCGCGATCCTCTGGTTCATCGCCATCACCGTGCTCTCGGTGTGGCTGCTCTCTCGCACCCGCTTCGGCAACTGGATCTATGCCGTGGGAGGCGACCAGAACGCCGCGCGCAACGTCGGTGTGCCAGTCGAGCGCACCAAGATCATGCTGTTCATGGGCACCTCGACCGCTGCCGCATTGGTCGGCATAATCTCCTTCCTGCAGACCTACTCCGCGGTCTCCGAGCAGGGCGTCGGCTACGAGTTCTACTACATCATCGCGGCGGTCGTCGGCGGCTGCCTGCTCACCGGCGGCTACGGCTCGGCGCTGGGCGCGGCCCTCGGCGCGTGCATCATCGGAATGGCTTTCCAGGGCGTGATCTACTCCGGCTGGGACAGCTCGTGGAACTTCACCTTCCTCGGCGTGATCCTGTTCCTCGCGGTCGTCGTCAACACGCTGATCTTCCGGCGCGCGAACAAGGCACGCCGATGAGCGAGGAGACCGGCATGACCGACATGTCCATGTCCATGGCGACGAGCGAGGGCGCCCGGGACACCGCGATGCTCCAGATCCGCGAGATCAGCAAGTACTTCGGCAGCGTCAACGCGCTCAGCGGCATCTCGGCCACAGTCCGCGCCGGCGAGGTCACCTGCGTGCTGGGCGACAACGGCGCCGGCAAGTCGACGCTGATCAAGATCCTCTCCGGGGTGTTCCCGCCGGACGGGGGCGAGTTCCTGGTCGACGGGAAGCCGGTGCGCTTCAGCGGTCCGCGCGACGCGCGCGACATGGGCATCTCCACGGTCTACCAGGACCTGGCGATGGTGCCGATGATGTCGGTGTGGCGCAACTTCTTCCTCGGCAGCGAGCCGACGAAGGGCTGGGGCCCGTGGCGCAGATTCGACGTGGAGAAGGCGAAGAAGCTCACCAGCGGCGAACTGGCCGACATGGGCATCTCGATCCGCGATCCCGAGCAGCCGGTCGGCACGCTCTCCGGCGGCGAGCGCCAGGCCGTGGCGATCGCCCGGGCGATCCACTTCGGCGCACGCCTGCTGATCCTCGACGAGCCGACGTCCGCGCTCGGCGTCAAGCAGGCCGGCGTCGTGCTCAGAAGGATCGTGCAGGCCCGCGAGCAGGGCATCGCCGTCATCTTCATCACGCACAACCCGCATCACGCCTACCCGGTCGGCGACCGCTTCGTCGTGCTCAATCGAGGCACCAGCCTCGGCGAGTACGCGAAGTCGGAGATCACCCGGGAGGAACTGATCAGGCTGATGGCCGGCGGCGCGCAGCTCGACGCGCTAGCCCATGAACTCGACCTGATCCCGGGCGTCAGCGCCGCGGACGTCGGCGTCGAGCCGGAGGCCGGGGACGCGGGATAAGCCCGAGGCGGCGGCGACACACTCGTCTTCCGGACTCAGGAGAGAATAGGGCCGTGACCCGGAAGACGAGTGCTGTAGCCGCCGAAGCCCGCCCCACTCCCGCTCAACTCGAGGCCGCCCGCGACGTCCTCATCCCCGACGTCATCGCGCCCGATCTCAAGGTGCTGTTCTGCGGCATCAACCCGGGCCTCTGGTCAGGCGCCGTAAGCCGCCACTTCGCCCGCCCCGGCAACCGCTTCTGGCCGGCCCTGTACGCCGCCGGCTTCACCCCCGAACTGTTCACCTCCACGCGTCAGGACGAACTACTCGCGCTCGGCCTAGGCATCAGCAACGTCGTCGACCGCACCACCGCCCGCGCCGACGAGCTCAGCGTCGAGGAGTACCGCGAAGGCGCGCGCATCCTCACCGCCAAAGCCGCCGAGTATCGCCCGGCCTGGATCGCGATCGTCGGCATCACCGCGTACCGCACCGCGTTCGAACGCCGCGCCGCCCAGATCGGCCCGCAGGACGCGCGCATCGCCGACAGCCGCGTCTGGGCTCTGCCAAACCCCAGCGGGCTCAACGCACGGTGGACTATACCCAAGCTGGCTGAGGCGTTTCGCGAGTTTCGGCTGGCCACGGGGCTACCCGACAGGGGTGCGGCAGCCGCTGTGAACCCCTGACATGGCTCATACCACCCTTGCTGGGGCATGATCACGCACTGTCCGGCGGGTAAGTCCGCAGTTCAGGCGCGTATCTCACATATGACGTAGTGGCCATGATCGACATGAAGCTGCCCGGATCCAAGGGAAATGATCTTCCTCTTGATCGCCGGCCGACTACGGCGCCGATCTTGCCCGGCGATCTATGCGACAACGCGACTAGAAGTCCTACGGTCGTTGCCCCGTGGCACCAGCGGTTGTTAGCGTGCCAGCTATCGACCACGGGAGGGGGCCGCTATGCGACGGCTGAAGCTCACACGGCTCAGCGGCGAGTGCGAGAACGGCAACTGCCCGACCGTCTACGTCTCTGACCACGGGTCGCTGGTCGTTCAGGGTGACGCCGTGAGTCATGCTGACGGTCTGACACTCGGCAACGGGGAGCAGGCCGTAGAAATCTCGGTTCAACTCCTCAGGGAGGCCCTCAGTGCGCTTGGAGACTGACACCTGGGGTGCGAAGTACTTCGCGGAGTTCCAGCACTCCGCCTTCCGGCTCGAAGTCCAGCCGACCTACACCATGCCTGCCGAGCAACCCAACATCACCCGGTTCCTCGGTGGAGAGCTGACACCACCCGAGGGTCACAACAAGGCCTGGCACGACACTATCCGTCGCAACGCCGAGACGGGGCGACAGATGCAACGAGTCAGGGTGGTACGCATCCCACCGACTGACTATCAGCGGTACGGCTTTGCCTGGTCGATCCCCGGCAACGTCGCTGCTGGCGAAGATGTCCGCATCCTCAATGCCACCAACACAGAGCTTGACCTGCCGTCGTTCGACTTCTGGCTGTTCGATGACCAGACGGCTGTTCGTTTGAACTTCCGCGACGATGGCACGCTGGCCAGCGTCGAACTGGATGACGACCCCGATCTCGATGAGTACTACCGTTGGCGTAACCGTGCCCTTCAGGCCGCAATGCCCTTTAGCGAGTGGGATGCTCGAACCTAACCACCATGCTCGTAGCCGCAAGAACCTTGCGGATGCGCTCAAGGAACTCCGTAAGGCGGCCGGTCTCTCGGGTGAGAGGCTGGCCGTTCGCTGCTCCATGTCGCAGACCAAAATCAGCCGGATTGAGAATAATCGGGTCGTTCCCTCGGTCGTTGACGTCGAGCGCATCCTGACGGCACTTGAGGTGCCACGAGAGGTCGCTGACGATCTGTTGGCCTTGGCGCGCATGGCCAACGTGGACTATGCCTCGTGGCGTGCCTACGCTCGCATCGGCCTCTGGCAGAAGCAAGCTGAGATAAAGGCCTTAGAGGAAGCGTCGCAGACGGTACGGCAGTTTCTTCCGGCCATCCCAAGCGGACTCATTCAGACCAGGGAGTACGCCCGCGAGACGTTGACGCCCCGTGTCGTTGGCAGAGCTGCTGTCGATGTTGAACGTGCCGTCCAAGCACGGATCGACCGGCAAGCGGTACTTGCTGACCCCCACCGTCATTTCACGTTCCTCATGCCCGAGCACGCGGTGCGGTGGCGACGTGCCAGTCACGAGGTGATGGCCAGGCAGATTGCCTACATGGCAGAAATCGCCGCGACCATGCCTAACGTCGAGATTGCCGTGATCCCCGAGACCTCGACGGTGCTGGCGGCGCCGTTGAACGGCTTCGTCATCTTCGACGATCGGTTGGTGACCATCGAGTTGTTCTCCGGCGAAGTGGTGCTGCGCGATCCTCGTGATATTGCCTACCACGTGAACCTGTTCGACTTCTTCTACGCGCAGGCGCTGACTGGCTCGGCGGCGACCGCGTTCCTTGAAGACCTGGCGAACAAACTTATGCCACAACGCGACTGAGTGTATCTGCCCTTGCATCTGCATCGTTACCCTCTAGAGAGAGGCAATCGAGCAGCACAGTGGAAGGTCAGACACCGTGAGCGTCATCGAAACGGCAGCGGCAGCGACAGAACTGCCGTGGAGGGTGCGCTACACCTGGGGAGGGCTGGAAGGGTTGCAGCACCCCGAATTCACCTACGATCGACGGCCGACCGAATCGGCGGCCATCGATAGCGCGGTGTTCATGAAGGATCGCAACTGCAACCGCCCCGTCCTGTACGTCGTCTGCGCCCACATCCAAGCGCCGGGGTCTGATACCTGGCGCCCGGTCGAGTAGCTATGCCGGACAGCTTTTACTGCCCCGAGTTGAGGGGTGTGAGTTCGCCTAGGCAACGGCTGGGATGCGGCAGGTGTTACTGGATCAATTTCGGTGGTCTTGGCCACGAGATCGAACCACACCACCTTTCTCCCCGCTGGCACGAGGTATGACCCCCACCGTTCACTGAGCTCTTGGACGAGAAAGAGACCACGGCCATTTATAGCGTCGGCATCCTGCTTTTGGACGAAGGGGAGATCCGGGCTACAGTCCCAGGCCTCTGTCTGGACGGCACGGCCAATGGCGCTGAGCTGCACTCCAGCATGGGGGAGGGTCGCCATGACGGCCAAGTGAAGCTCCGGATCGGTGCTGCGGGTGCGCCGCTGCGCGGGCGGCAGACTCGAACCAACTCCCTCAACTCAACGCCTCCACGCGCGGAACACACGGAGCGAACCCAAGCTGATGCGGCTTCTAGCGGTACCCGGCACGATCAACCTCGATACAGGTCGGGGGCCTGTGCGATGCTGGACGGGTGGACTTGGCGGAGCTGCGGCACCTGCGGCGGGCGCGCGACATGATGGACCGGGAGTACGCCCGGCCGCTCGACGTGCCCGCGCTCGCCCGCGTCGCGCTGATGTCCGCCGGGCACTTCTCCCGGCAGTTCCGCGAGGCCTTCGGCGAGACGCCCTACGGATACCTGATGACGCGGCGGATCGAGCGTGCGATGGCGATGCTGCGGCGCGGGGACCTGTCGGTGACGGAGGTGTGCATGGCGGTCGGGTGTACGTCGCTCGGGTCGTTCAGCGCGCGTTTCACCGAGATCGTGGGGGAGAGCCCGAGCGCGTACAAGGAGCGTACGCACCAGACCGCGCCCGCGATTCCCGGCTGTATGGCGCTCACCTGGACCCGGCCGACGCGGATCCGGGCGGGCTCGCGCTCGGCCAATGCTGTTGATGCGGCCGACACGGGCGACGCGCCCGATCAGGATTGAAGAAGCGCGGGCAACGGGCCTGTCGTAGCTTGGTGGGCATGGACCTCAAGCTCTCGACCTGCTTCATCACCGTCGACGACCAGGAGAAGGCGCTGGCCTTCTACCGCGACGTGCTCGGCCTCCAGGTCGTCAACGACATCGCCTTCAGCGGGATGCGCTGGATCACCGTGAGTCCGCCCTCGCAGCCCGGGGTGGAGATCGGCATTTTCACCCCGAGCGAGAACCCGAACGCCTCCGACGCCGACCGCGAGGCGGCGGCGACGCTGCTCGCCAAGGGGCTGCTGAGCGGCGTCAATTTCCACACCGAGAACTGCGACGCGACCTTCGAGGCGATCCGGGCCTCGGGCGCGGACGTGCTGCAGGAGCCGATGGACCAGGCCTACGGGGTGCGCGACTGCGCGTTCCGCGACCCGGCCGGCAACCAGCTCAGGTTCATCCAGCCGACGAAGCCGACCAAGCCGCGGAGCTGAGCGCCGAGCATCCGCGCCCAACTCCGCCGCGTCGCTGATCGACGGCATCTCATCGGCGGCATCTCCACCCGCCGAACCGAGGCCGCCGCTGCCGCCGGCCGTCCCGCTCGTCACCGCGTGATCTATTTTTCCGCTGCCACAGGCAACGGACCTACGACGTCGGCACCGGCTTGAGCACGCAGAACATCGCGCCCCACGGGTCGCAGATGCCCGCGAACCGGCCCGGCGCGCCGTCCTGCGCCGGGAGGGTGATCGTCGCGCCGAGGCTCTCCGCCTTCGCGACGGTGGCGTCCACGTCCTCCACCGCGAACCAGGTCATCCAGTGCGCCGGGATCTCCGCGGGGAACATCGACGTGATGTCCTGCATTCCGCCGACGGCCTTGCCGTCCACGTTCAGCGAGGAGTAGCCGGCCGCGCCCTCCATCGACTCCACCGCGATTCCGAAGGCCTCCCGGTAGAAGGCGGTGGCACCCGGCACGTCGCGGGTGTTGCACTCGTTCCAGATCAGCGTGTTCGGCTCGTTGACGAGCTCGGCGCCGAAGAAGTCCTTGTTCTGCCAGAACCCGAACACCGCGCCGGTCGAGTCCGCCGCGACGGCCATCCGGCCCGCGTCGCCGACGTCCATCGGCGGGATCATCATCGAGCCGCCGGCCTCGCCGATCAGCTTCGCCGTGTCGTCGGCGTTGTCGCTGGCCAGGTAGGTGGTCCAGACGTGCGGCGGTTCCGGCATGCCCTCGGGCGCCATCGCCGGGCCGATGCCCGCGACCGTCTTGTCCCGCAGCGTCATCATCGCGTAGCCGCCGAAGTCCTCGGGACCCCGCTCACCGGCCCATCCGAACAGGCCCTTGTAAAAATCCATCGCCGCCTGCTGGTCCTTGGCCATCAGGTCGATCCAGCACGGCGTGCCCTGCGTATACGGTCGCTCGACTTCAGTCATGGGGCCAACATTCCTCCGCACCCCCGACCGACGCAACCGTACGGAAGGTGAACGAAGGTCATGTACGGCATCCGGGTGACAACCTCGTATTCTGGGGCCATGATCCGACCCGCAAAGCCCGAGGATGTAGCCGATATTCACGCCATGGTGCGTGAACTCGCCGAGTACGAGAAGGCGCTCGAACAGGCGAACATGACGCCGCAGCAGTTGAACATCGCGCTCTTCGGCGAACACCCCGCCGTCTTCGCCCACGTCGCCGAAAATGAGCAGGGCGACATTGTCGGCTTCGCCCTCTGGTTCCTCAACTTTTCCACCTGGACCGGTGTGCCCGGCATCTACCTCGAGGACCTCTACGTCCGCCCCGCCGCGCGCGGCACCGGATACGGCAAGGCCCTGCTCGCCCAGCTCGCGCGCATCTGCGTCGAACGCGGCTACGCGCGGCTGGAGTGGTCGGTGCTCGACTGGAACGAACCGGCCATCGCCGTCTACCGCTCCCAAGGCGCCGTGCCGATGGACGAATGGACCGTCAATCGGCTGACCGGCGATGCCCTTGCGGCGATGGCCGAGGGCTGAGCCCGCCGAATCTATCGGACCCGCAAGACGACGAGCTCCTTCGTCGCCCGGGTCAGCGCCACGTAGAGATCGTTCAGCCCGCGCGGACCCTCCTGCGAGATGCCGTCCGGGTCGACGAGGAGCACCGTGTCGAACTCGAGCCCCTTGGCCTGACGCGCCGTCAGCACGACCGTGCGACGCTCCAGATCCGGCTCGTCACCCGAGGCCGCTTCGGGTACGGCCGCCGAGACGACGCCGGCCAGGTCCCGCGCGCGCCCGTCCGGCACGATGACCGCGAGCCTGCCCTCGCCGACCGCGGCGTCCTGCTCGCGGGCGACCTCGGCCAGCCGGTCGGCCAATTCGTCCGCCGCCACCGTCTCTTGCCGCGGCTCGGCGCCGGACTCGCGCACCGACCTCGGCGGACGCGAGTCCGGGTTGATCCGGCGCAGCGTCTCGGCCGCCAGGTCCATGATCTCGCGCGGCGTACGGTAGTTGACGGTCAGGTCGGCCTGCCGCCAGCGGTCGCCGACGAAGGGTTCGAGCATCGCCCGCCACGAGTCCGCGCCCGCCGGATCTCCGGTCTGGGCCACGTCGCCGACCAGCGTCATCGAGCGGCTCGGGCAGCGGCGCAGCAGCAGCCGCCAGGCCATCGCCGAGAGCTCCTGCGCCTCGTCCACGATGATGTGGCCGAAGGTCCAGGTCCGGTCCGCGACCGCGCGCTCGGCGATCGTGCGCAGGTCCTGCTCGGCCTGCAGATCGGCCAACTGCTCGGCGTTGATGATGTCCGCGGCGCTGATGATCTCCTCGCGCGAGTCCTCCACGTCCGTCGAATCCGAACCGGTCATGACGTCGAGCACGCCCTGCGCGTACGCGATCTCCCGGCGCCGCCGCAGCTCCCGCGCCGCGCGCGCCGCGTCGAAGGCCCCCAGCAGATCGGCGGCCTCGTCCAGCAGGGCGACGTCGGCGACCGTCCACTCCTGGCGTCGCGCGCTCGTCTCGTCGGGGCCGGCCAGCGGGCGACGCAGTGCGGCCCGCTCCTCCGGCGTGAGCTGCGGGGCCGCCTCGTCCAGCAGGTACGGGGAGGTGTACAGCTCCGTCACCAGGCGCTGCGGCGTCAGCTCGGGCCACAGCCAGGTCAGCGCCGCGTGCACGGCCGGTTCCTGCTCCAGCGAGCGACGCAGCTCGCCGCGGTCCACGGTCCGGTCCAGGGCGCCTTCCAGCCGCTCGTCCTCGCCGTCCAGGGTCAGCCCGTGCTCCTTGAGATCCATCGCGATCGCCTCCACGACCGCGCCGGACACCTCGTCGAACGGGTCCCGGGTCAGCCGCTCGACGGCCTGGTCCACCAGCGTCTCCATGACGCAGTCCACGAACACCGGCCGCGCGAGGTTGTGCGGCTCATCGGTATCCAGCGCCTTCTGCTGCGCCAGCGCGCAGGTCTCGCGGTCCAGCCGGTAGGTCACCCCGTCCACGACCACGTTCAGCGGCTCGTCCGGCTCGGGCAGCCGTCGCAGGGCCGTGATAGCGCGCTCGATCACCTCGGCCATCACCGCGCGGCCCTTGATCTCGGCGACGTGCGCGGGCTCACCCTGCCGCCCCCTGACTCCGGGGAAGAGCTCGCCGACGGTCAGCAGCGCCGCGCTGGTCTCGCCGAGCGCGGGGAGCACGTGCGAGATGTAGCGCAGGAACGTCGTGTTGGGCCCGACGATGAGCACGCCGCGCCGCGCCAGCCGCTCGCGGTGCGTGTAGAGCAGGTACGCGGCGCGGTGCAGCGCGACGGCGGTCTTGCCGGTGCCGGGACCGCCCTGGACGACGAGGATGCCCTGCAGCTTGTCGCGGATCACCGCGTCCTGTTCGGTCTGGATCGTCTCGACCACGTCGCGCATGCGGCCGGTCCGCGCGGAGGCGAGGGAGGCGAGCAGGGCGGCCTCGCCGACCAGCGAGGAGGGCTGATCCGCGGCGCCGTCGGCCGTCAGCCCGTCGAGCAGGCTGCTGCCGAGGGCGTCGTCGTCGAGGCCGACCACGGTGCGCAGCCTGGTGTGGATGTGCCGCCTGCGCCGCACCTCAAGCGGCACGGCGCTGGTCGCGGTGTAGAACGCGCGGGCCGCCGGCGCCCGCCAGTCGATCAGCAGCGGCTCGTAGTCCGACGAGTCGTCCATGATCCCGATGCGGCCGATGTAGCGCAGCTCGCCCGTCTCGAGGTCGAGCCGGCCGAAGCAGAGGCCGTCCTCGGCCGCGTCCAGCTGCACGAGTCGGCCGCCCAGCTCGCGCGCCGCCACGTCCCGCTCGACCCGGTGCTGCTGGGTGCCGCCGGGCTCCCGGCGCACCCGGGACAGCTCGCCCTCGGCCCGTCCCCGCAGGCCGTCGAGGCGGCCGTAGAGCATGCTGACGTACTGCTGCTCGCGGGCGACTTCCTCGGATTCGCTTGACATCCCACTCCCCATGAGCTAGTGTTTCCTACAGAGCTGATCGGTAGCTCTTTTTTGTGCTGCGCGCGTTCCGCGAGCTTTTAGGGTAGCACGCCCGGCGTCCGGGTTCCATCGTTGCACCATTCGCCGCACCAAACCTCACTGCGGCCGAGCCGGTGAATTCCGGCGGCGAACGGGTGCCGCGCGCCGCCCCCGGCGATTCGTATATGGCTATTTATCTTCCATCGGGTAATTTCCGAGGCGATATCTGACGGTCCATCACTGCGACTTTAAGAGAACGCCATGAGTAGAAGTCCGCTGAGGGCGGGTCTTACCCGCACGGCCCTCGGTCTGTTCATCCTCGCCGCCGAGGCGACGACGGCCGTGTCCTATGGGCCCGCCGCGTACGCGGGGACGGGTGACGGCTCGCTGACGGTGCGCGTTGTCTACAGCGTCTCCGGCACCGGAGCTTACGACCCGGCGGTGGACACCGGTATCGGGAACGCCTCCGTGCTGGTGACCGACGCCTCGGGGCACACCGAGAGCGGGGTGACCGGCCCCGGTGGAACGCTGGACGTCGACCTCGCGGGCCTGACCGGCGGCAAGTACCGGGTGCAGGTGACCGCGCCCGCAGGCACCGGACTGCTGCCCGCCCCGGCCGGCAAGGGCCTGTCCAGCCTCACCGACTTTGTGGACGTGTCCGGCGGCCAGGACGCCGGCCCGGTCATGGGCCTGTGGGACCCGTCAGAATACTGCCAGGCCGACCCGACCCTCGTCTCCTGCAATCTGCAGCGCGGCGACCAGGACACCGGCCTCGGTCTTTTCTCCTACAAGGGCGTCAGCGGCGTCGCCGCGAACCCGCCCGGCGGCCCCTACGCGAGCCTGACCAGGGTCGGCCAGCAGGGCGCCGTCTTCGGCATCGGCACCGACCGGTCCGGCAACGTCTTCGCGGGCACGTACGTCAAGCGGCACACCGAGTACGGTCCCGCCGGCAACGTGAACGCGATCTACCGGTACAACGTCAACTCGCCGGGCGCCGGGGTCTCGACCTTCGCCGTGCTGCCGGGCCGCCTCACCCCGCACGACGCCTCGGGTTCGATCCCTTACATCGACGACAACGCGGTCTTCGACAAGATCGGCGTCGAGGGCATCGGCGGTGTCGAGGTCTCCGGCGATGGCAGCACCCTGTATGCGGTGGACCTCAACGACAAAGAGCTCTACTCCGTGCCGATCGAGGGCACCGGCGCCTCGGTGACCGCCGGCACGCGGACCGGCGTGGCGATCCCGCGTCCGTCGGCCGGCTGCGTCGGCGAATGGCACCCCTTCGGCCTCGGCGAGCGTGACTCAGACATCTACGTCGGCGGCGTCTGCGGCGCGGAGAGCACCGTCTCGCCGAACGCGCCGTGGGGCGACCCGAGCCAGGAGCGCGCGTTCGTCTACAGCTACAGCGGCGGGACGTTCACGCAGGCCCTCGACTTCCCGATGAACTACCCGCGCGGCTGCGCCTACTACTACAAGCCGGGCGGCGCCGGGCAGTGCCAGCCGCACCTCGGCGGCGTGCTCAGCGCGTCCTGGGAAGCGTGGAACGGTCACGCGCCGACCCCCGGCCAGTTCGGCTTCAGCAGCTCCCCGCAGCCGATGCTCACCAGCATCGACGTGACGGACAAGGGAGACCTCGTACTCGCCTTCCGCGACCGCTACCCGGACATGGAGGGCACCGGCCTGCACGGCCACGACAGCACCCTCAACGTGACCACGATCGGCGCGGGCGACCTGCTCAAGGCCTGCGATGGCGGTGGCACGTACGCGCTGGAGAACGACGGCGTGTGCGGCGGCGTCACCGGTGCGGCGCCGGGCAACGGCTTCGGGCCTGGAGGCGGCGAGTTCTTCAACAACGTCTGGGAGGGCAGCGACGCCTTCCATGACCACACGGCCACCGGCGGAAGCACCTACCTGCCCGGCTACAACGACGAGTGGAGCACCCGCTACGACCCGTTCACGAACAACTCGTGGCACAAGGGCGTGAGCCTCTACACCCCGACCGGTGCGCCCAACAACAGCATCGAGATCAACGGCGGCGACCTGGGCAGCAACGTGAAGTTCGGCAAGGGCAACAGCCTCGCCGACATCGAAAAGCTCTGCGACGAAGCGCCGGTGCAGATCGGCAACCGGGTCTGGTACGACGCGAACCGCGACGGCATCCAGGACCCGGCCGAGCCGGGCGTCCAGGGTGTCAAGGTCACGCTGAAGCAGACCGACGGCACCGTCGTGGCCACGACCACGACTGATGCCAATGGCGAGTACTACTTCGGCACGCCGGACGGCGTCCAGCCGAACACCACCTACAACGTGTCCTTCGACGCCTCCGGAGCCACCGGCCTGCCGACCGGCGTGACGGCCGCCGAACTGTTCTGGTCGCCGCAGAACGCTGGCACGGACCGCTGCCTAGACTCGGACGTCAACGCCTCGGGCGTGGCCACGGTCACCGTCGGCAAGGCGGGCGACGTAGACCACTGCGTTGACGCGGGTCTCATGCCGCCCCCGGACAGCATCGGCGACCGCGTCTGGTACGACGCGAACCGCAACGGCATCCAAGACCCGGGTGAGCCGGGCATCGGAGGCGTGAAGGCCGCCCTGCAGAACACCTCCGGTACCACGATCGCAACCACGACCACTGACTCCCAGGGCATGTATCAGTTCGCGAACCTGCCCGACGGCACGTACCGCGTCTGCTTCGACAAGTCCACGCTGCCCGCGATCTACTCGGACGGCGCCTTCACCACGCAGAACGTGAACGGCGGCAACGGCACCGACTCGACGGCCGAACCGAGCACCGGCTGCACCGGCTTCGTGACGCTGGGCCCGGGCCACCGCCAGGACCTGACCAGGGACGCGGGCATCGTCAGCCCGCCGAACACGGTCGGCGACCGCGTCTGGCTCGACGAGAACCGCAACGGCATCCAGGACTCGGGTGAGCCGGGCGTAGGCGGCGTCAAGGCCACGCTGCTCAACTTCGCGGGTGACACGGTCGAGACCACGACCACTGATTCGGAAGGCATGTATCAGTTCACGAACCTGCCCGACGGCACCTACCACGTCTGCTTCGACCCCGGCACCTTCCCGCCCGGCGACAAGCTGACCATCACCGACGCCCACGGCGGCAACGGCACCGACTCGGCCGCAGACCAGAAGACCGGCTGCACCGACCCGGTGAACCTGGGCCCCGGCCACCGCGTGAACCTGACGCTGGACGCGGGCCTGGTCAAGCCCCCGACAGCGCCCAGCGGCCCGGCCGGCGGCTTCCTGGCCAGAACGGGCCTGGACATGCCGCTGCCCGGCCTGCTCGGTCTAGGCTTCGCGGCCCTGGCCGGCGGCCTCTACCTGGTCCTGCGGCGCAGGCGGCACGCACGCGCCGCGCGGCAGACGGCTGAGTAGGTAGCCGCACCAAAAGCACGACAGGGCCCTGCGTCGAGGATGACGCAGGGCCCTGTCGCGTCCGCGAAGCGCTTACGCGAATAAGTGTGAGCCGAGGGGAGTATCGGGTCCGAAGCCCGGCAGGACTAGGAAGGTCGCGCTGGCCGTGGCCAAGGTGTGCTCCATCAGGGCGTCCGACGCGTCGAGCTGGTATTGGGTCTCGGTGAAGGTTCGCAGCTCTCGATGGAATGCGATGAATAGCAGTCCTTGATCTTCGGGACCGTTGACGTAGTTGTAGCCGCGCCGCAGCATCACGCCTACGCCGGTGACGCCGGGATCGGCGCGGCGGGCGTGGGCGGTGGCGGGGACTACGTAGCCGCCTTCTTGCGTCTTGGCGCCGAGGTCGAGCAGGGTGGTGACGCTGCCGCCGCTCAGCGGGCAGCCGGTGGCGCGGTGGCGGCCGATAGCGGACTCCTGGTCCGTGAGCGGCATGCCGAGAAAGCTGACTAGGTCGATGCGGAGGCGGCGTACGACGGCGATCGTGGCGCCGGCGACCTGCTGCGGGGCGTCGTCGAGCCAGAGCTCAGCGGCCAGCTCGGACGGAGCGGGCTGGACGATGCCGTCGCGGAAACCCAGCAGGTTGAGCGCGTAGCCGTCGCTGCCGTAGCGGCGGAAACCGCCCTGCGACCAACGCTCCGCGCCCCCGGCTGCGTGCACGGCGTCGGCCAGTGCCCCCGAGGTGAGGCTGACGGCCAGCGGGTCGCTGCCGCAGACCTGCACCATCACGTCCCCATCGCGGTTGCTCGCTGCGATCCGCTCGCGTGCGAAGCGGGGGAGCTGTGCGGCTCCGGGGAGCGTCGGGTTCACTGCGGCGACTAGGCGGGGGCCGACGCCGATCGTGATCGTTAGGTCGCCGGGCTCAGTGCCGGCTAGTCGCGCGGACCGGCCTGACACGACGTCGGACACGGCCTCGCCGAGCTTCGCCAGGGCCGCGCCAGGCGACACGCCGTCGGCGAGGTCGAACACGCCGAGCTCGAGTTGGCTTTGCGGGATTGGGGGCCGGTCGATTCCCGCCTGGCTCGGCCCGTACGCCGGCACCCGCTGGCCGAACGGGGCGCTGACCTCGGCCGACAGAGAGCTTTCGGCCTGTTGTGTGCAGCCGCCGAGGGCTAGTCCGGTGGCTGACGCGGTGGCCAGGCTTAGCAGGCCGCGACGCGAGACCGCGTCCTGCCGGTCTGTGGGGCCTGGAACAGTAGGCTTACTCACAGCGAATGATGTTAGCGCTATGAGTGGTTGTGGATGGGTGAAGAGGGCGGCGATGTGATGGTGGTCATGAGTGTCCTGCGTCGGCGGCGTTCCCGGGCCACGTTGTGGGCGGCAGGTGTCGCGGGCGCGGTCATCGGCGTGGCCGGAGCGGTGAGTTTCCTGGTGACGGGCGGTGTGGCGGGAGTCTTCGGCGGTGTGTCGACGGCGGACGAGGGCTCACTCGCGCTGGTCGAGGTGCCGCGCGACGCCGCGACGCTCCAGCAGGCCGACACGCTGGTCAAGCCCGGCGGAACCATCCTGGTCAGCTCGGGGACATACCGGGAATCCGTCACCGTCGACAAGCCTCGGGTCGTGCTGCGCGGCCTGGATCGCAACGGCGTGGTGCTCGACGGGGGTTGGCGGATGGACGACGGGATCACCGTGACCGCGCCCGGCGTGTCGGTCGAGAACCTGACCGTGCGCGACTACAACCTCAACGGGGTGCTCGTCACAGGAGAGACTGACGTCGACGGAGAAGGCGTCGGGCGCGGCAGTGACGGCTACGCACCGCAGGATCCTTCGAAGTATCCGCCGCTCGACGGCTTCCGCGTTCGATATGTCACCTCGTATGACAATGGCCTGTATGGCATCTACGCCTTCGATGCTCACGACGGCGTCATCGAGCACACATATACGTCCGGCGGCGCTGACTCGGGCCTCTACGTCGGCCAGTGCGCGCCGTGCAACGTGGTCGTCGAGAACAACGTCGCCGAGCGCAACGCGGTCGGGCTTGAAGCGGACAACGCCAGCGAGCAGATGTACGTGCTGGCCAACCGGTTGACCGGCAACCGCGTGGGCCTGGCGATCGGCTCGAACTACCAGGAGGCGCTGATCCCGCAGCGTTCGGCCACGATCGTCGGCAACCTCGTCGCGCACAACGACGACCCCGACTCGCCCGAGCAGGCCGACGGCGGGTTCGGCATCGGCATCGGGATCGATGGCGGAAGCGCGAACGTAGTTGAGCGCAACCGGGTCGTTGATAATCCGACCGTAGGCCTGGTCATCGAGTCGCATGAAGACCTGCCGCCGAACGGCAACACGCTGGACGGAAATGTCTTTTCGGCCAACGGGCTCGACGTGGGTTACGCGGCCTCGCAGCGTGCGCCCGGATCAGCTGACTGCGTCAAGGCGGACAATGTGCTGACCAGCGTCCAGCCCGCATTGACCAGCAGTAATGGCGGCTGTCTCTCCGGTCCCGGCGCCAACCTGACGCAGCCTGCCGCGCCGCTGGGAGTCTCGTTCCACGATGTGCCAGCGCCGCCCGCGCAGCAGGATCTTCCGGCAGGAACGCCGTACACAGCGGCCGTCGGATTGCCGGGATCAGTCGATGTGGACCAGGTCGGGCTGCCCGCACTCAACCTGCTTTCCAATGGAGCGGTGGTCAACCCGTGAAGCGCAAGAAACTGCTCGTCGGACTTGGAGCGGGCGTCGTGGCCGCGGGGCTCGGCGTGGCGCTGTGGGTGACGACGTCCGCCAGCTCGAACCAGGACACGGCGATGACCTCCGCGCAGGCCGACCTGCTCGCCCTCGCCCGCTTCAACGACTACCAGAACGGCGTCAGCGCGATCGACGCCACGGTCCCGGTCAGCGGCCAGGACTTCACGCTCGACGGCCGCGTGGACTGGCAGGCCCACCTCGGCTACGCGACGCTCGCCGCCGCGCAGCCGAACAGCGGCGGCGGGACCGAGCTTCTGCAGTGGACGCCCAACGGGATCGCCGTGCGCGGAGGCTGGAGCGGTCCGCTGCCCGCCACGCCCCCGGCCGGCGGCTGGGAGGTCCGGGCCTGGCAGCAGGGCGCTGACCTGGACACCGCACTCCAGCTGATCCTCAATCTCGGCGCCGACCGGCCGGAGAACGCGCAGTTGCTCCAGCAGGGCGGAGCCAGCGTGTTACGCGACGCCAGCATCGGAGGAGCGCACGTCACGGTCTTCGCCGGGCCTCCCGAGACCGGCGGCGGCACCGACTCGCACACCCGCTACTGGATCGCCGACGACGGCACGCTGCGCCGCTTCGAAGCCCTCATCGGCGGCTCGACCACGTGGACCGAGGTCGACATCGCGCCCGGCCCAGCCCCGGCCGTGCCGCACATCCCCGGGATGCAATAGGGGAGCGGTAGATGCTCCGAACGTATGAAACGTCCGGACGTTCACGTGATGAATACATGTCCGACCCCTGACCTCCGGTGATCCTGAGCCCGTCGGTATTCCGCCATTGACGCGATGCTGAGGGGCCTTCCAATGCAGGTTCAGGGACTCGGACTCACCGGAAAGGTCGCGTTCGTGCTCGGCACGCGGCCGGAGATCGTCAAGCTCGCCCCGCTGATCCGGCTGCTGCCCGGCCGCGCCGGGGTCGTGCACACCGGCCAGCACTACGACGAGCGGATGTCCGGCGCGTTCTTCACCGACTGCGGCCTCGCCGCGCCGGACGCGACGCTGAGCATCGGCGGCATGTCCCGCTCCGCGCAGATCGGCCGCGCCGTACACGAGCTCGGCGAGCTGTTCGCCGAGCAGCGGCCGAGCGCCGTAGTCGTGCAGGGGGACACGAACTCCGCCCTCGCGGGCGCGCTGGCCGCCAACGCGCTCGACGTGCCGCTGCTGCACGTCGAGGCCGGGCTGCGCAGCCACGACCGCGCCATGCCCGAGGAGCACAACAGGGTTCTGATCGACCACGTCGCCGACCTGCTGTGCGCCCCGACCTCGGAGAACGCCGCCAACCTGCGCGCCGAGGGCATCCCGGCCGCGCGCATCTCGGTCACCGGCAACACCGTCGTCGAGGCCCTGCGCGAGACGCTGCCCCCGCCCCGCATCCGCGAGAAGCTGCTCGTGGACGTCGGCGTGCAGGCCGGGCGCTTCGTGCTGGCGACCATCCACCGCCCCGAGAACACCGACGACCCGCGCGCCCTGACCGCGATCATCGGGCAGTTCGCCGCGATCGCCGACCTGGATTGGCCGGTCGTCTTCCCGGTGCACCCGAGGACCCTCAATGCCCTGCGTCAGGCTGGGATCAATACCCTGCCGCCCGGGATCATCGCCTGCGAACCGCTCGGCTACCGCGACTTCCTCGCTCTGGCCGCCGAGTGCGCGCTGCTGATCTCCGACTCTGGCGGCATCCAGGAGGAGGCGACCGTTCTCGGCAGGCCCCTGATCGTCGTACGCCGCTCCACCGAGCGTCCGGAGGCGATGCGCGACTTCGCCACGCTCGTCGCACCCGGCCCGGAGATCGGGGCCCTCGCGCTGCGGCTGCTCGCCGACTCGGACGCGCGGATCGCCCGGCTGACGTTGCTCCCCTCGCCCTACGGCGACGGCACCGCCGCCGAGCGAATCCGGGCTCTGCTGTGTGCCGGGGAGTTCGGCTGCTAGGTGTCGCTACGCGGCTACCAGCCCCTCCACCGCCGCGTGCAGCTCATCGACGTGCTGCTCGCTCTCGGGCTTCATCAGTACGCTGCGCAGAATACGAGCACCGTCAGCGTCCCGCTTGACGTTCGGATGGCGCCGGCTGAACGCCTCCGCCGTGGCCCGCAGCGTGCTGAGAAACACCGGCTCGGCCGACGCCATCCCAGCCGCCAGCACGCGCGCCGAAGCCTCGTCGATCGTCGTCAGCGCGGCCGGTTCGAGGGTGGGGAAATAACTGACGATGTCGAGCTCGGGCTCCTGATAAAGCGTCAGCTTGTCCGAGCTCTTCATCAATTCGGCCCAACGCAGCGCCGCCCGCCGTCCAGCCGCCAGCACACGTCCAAGGCCCGCCTCCGTCGGCGGCAGCAGCTGGAAAGTAAGCCAGAGCGCGGCGGCCGACGCACCGGCGCGTGAGCACTCGAGGCTGATCTCGCCGAGGTGCAATTCGTCCGAGGTGAAGTACGTGTACGGCGAATCGTGCAGGTAGAAGCGGCCCACCTCGGGGTCGCGGAAGAGCACCGCGCCGCAGCCGTAGGGCTGGAGGCCGTGCTTGTGCGGATCGACGACGACCGAATCGCACTCCGCAATAGCTCGCCACGGCTCGGCGGCGAGCCGCTCCGGCCCCTCGGCGTCGGTCAGTAGTGTGAAGAATCCGCCATACGCGGCATCGATGTGCACCCGTGCGTCGTACTGGCGGCACAGCGGCAGCGCCAGGTGCACGGGGTCGATCGCGCCGAGGCCGGTCGTTCCGGTTGTCAACACGACCGTGCCGACGCGGCCGGTGCGCAGCGCTTCCTCCAACGCCTCAAGGTCGATCCGACCCGCGCCGTCCGTGCGGATCGAGTGCCCTTCGATCCCGAGCACGCCGCACATCCGGCCGTGCGTGTAGTGCGCCTCCGCGCTGTACGCGACGCCGAGCCCCGGGTGCGTCTCCCGCGCGACGAACAGCGCCTCCAGGTTGGCGATCGTGCCGCTCGTGGTCAGATGGCCCAGATGCACGTCGCCGAAGCCGAACATCACCGCGAGCTGCGCCACGACCTCGCGCTCCATCCGCGCGGTCGCCGGGCCGCCGTCGAGCGCGTGGTTGTTCGGGTTGATCTGCATCGCGGCCAGGTAGCCGACCACTGCGGCCGGGTGCGGCGGCTTGAGCATTTGGCCCGCGTACCGCGGATGGAAGAACGGGTAGTTCTCCCGCAGCCGCTCGGTGAAATCGGCGAACACCGGAGCGAAGGCCTCGTCCGAGACCGCCAGCGCGGGATGCTGGTCGTATGCGCCGTACCCGTCCTGCCACTCGCGGATCGCGCCCGTCGCCTGAGCCAGCCATCTGTCCAGATCCATGGGGCAGAATTTAGCTGAGCGCTCAGCGAATGAGTAGGCCTGGAGCGATAATCGTTCGGATCCGAAGGAGTGGGGCGTGGCGACAAGCGAATCGACGGATGACGCGGCGCAAGCGGCGGAAAGCGACCTAGTCCGCGACTTCGGCCTGCTCATCAGCGCCGCCAACCGTCTAGAACAGCGGATCGACGCGGCGCTCCGCGAAAATTGCGGCATTCGGCACACGATGTTCGAGGTCCTGATCGCACTCTGCCGCGCGCCCGGGGGCCGGCTCTCGCAGCGCGCCCTCGGCGAGGAACTCGTGCTCACCAGCGGCGGCGTCACCCGGCTGATCGATCAGATGGAGCAGGCCGGATTCGTCGCCCGCAGCACGTCGGCCGAGGACCGGCGGGTCACCGTCGCCGAGGTCACCGAGCTCGGCCGGGCGACGTTCGTCGACGCGGTGGCCGTGCACGCCGAGGTGGTCGGCGAGAACTTCGTCGCCCCGGTTGATGCCGCCGACTACCCGACGCTCATCCGGGCTCTTAGTAATATCGGCGAGGCGGCACGGCGTTCAGCGGCCGCCCCCGGGGACTAGCGCCTGCTCGGTCCAGATCACCTTGCCGGTCGGCGTGTGCCGGGTGCCCCAGTTCGTGGTCAGCTGCGCGACCAGCAGCAGCCCGCGCCCGCCCTCGTCGAAGATCCGGGCCCGGCGCAGGTGCGGCGAGGTCGAGTTGCCGTCGGAGACCTCGCAGATCAGCGTTCGATCGTAGATCAGCCGCAGCTGGACCGGCTCGAGGCCGTACCGCAGCGCGTTCGTCACCAACTCGCTGACGACCAGTTCGGTGACGAAGATGAAGTCGTCGAGGCCCCATTCCTCGAGCTGCGCGGTGGCCAGCCTGCGTGCTTCGCCCACGACCATGTAGTCGGTCGGCAGCTCCCACTGCCGTACGTGGTCGGCGTGCAGGGCTTTGGTTCGCGCGAGCACCAGCGCCACGTCGTCCGTCGGATGCTCCGGAAGCAGCGCCGAAAGCACCTCGTCGCAGAGCAGTTCGAGGTTCGGCTCCGGCACCGCGAGCACCGCGCGCAACTGCTCGATCCCGAGGTCCGGATCGTGGTTCGACGACTCGATCAGGCCATCCGAGTAGAGCCCGATCAGGCTTCCCTCTGGCAACTCGAGCTCGATCGCCTCGAACGGCAGTCCGCCGACCCCCAGCATCGGCCCGACGCTGATGTCCACCAACTGCGTCGTGCCGTCCGGCAGCACGAGCACCGGCGGCGGATGCCCGGCGCTGGACGCGGTGAGCGTTCGCGTGACCGGGTCGTAGACCGCGTACAGGCAGGTCGCCCCGGTCTCCCCGAAGCCGCCCGCGCGCACGCCGGCCTCCGAGTCCCCGCTGAGCCGGATGACCAGGTCGTCCAGGTGCGCGAGCAGCTCGTCCGGCGGCAGGTCCACGTCAGCGAGCGTCTGCACGGCGGTGCGCAGCCGGCCCATCGTCGCCGAGGCCTGGATGCCGTGCCCGACCACGTCGCCCACCACCAGGCCGACCCGCGCCCCGGACAGCGGGATGATGTCGAACCAGTCCCCGCCGACCCCGGCGCTCGTATCCGCGGGCTGATACCGCGTCGCCACGTCCACCGCGGACTGCCGCGAGGGGCCGTGCGGCAGCAGGCTGGACTGCAGGGCGAGCGCCGTGTTGCGCTCGCGGGTGTAGCGGCGGGCGTTGTCCACGCACAGGGCCGCGCGGCTCGAGAGCTCCTTGGCGAGGGTGAAATCGTCCTCGTTGAACTCGTCCTGCCGCACCCGGACCAGCACCACGACCCCGAGCGTCGTGCCGCGCGCGATCAGCGGCACCGCGAGGAGCGAGGTGACCGGCGTGCTCTCCGCCTCCATCCGCGCGGCCCGCTCCGGCACGCTGGCGATCCACCGGTCGAAGTCCGGATCCCCGTTCCCGCTGCTCAGCACCGCCTGTCCGGTGACGATCGCACGGGCCGGGGGCGAGTAGGCCGGGTACGTGTCGGTCGATCCGACCCCTATCACCGCCTCGGCCACGTCGGGCGCGAGGGACATGTGCGCGGCCCGATGCAGCACCAGATCCGCGTCGCCACGCGTCTCGCCCGGCTCCTCACCGTGCATGACCTCGGCGAACAGGTCCACGCTGGCGAAGTCGGCGAAGCGCGGCACGACCAGATCGGTCAGCTCCCGCGAGGTGCGGCTGAGGTCGAGGCTGCGCCCGAGGGTGGTCGCCGCCTCGTCCAGCACCGCGAGCCGCTGCCTGGCCCAGTGCTGCTCGCTGCTGTCGAACGCGGCCATCCCGACCGCGCCCACCTGCCCCGTTTCGTCGAAGATCGGCCACAGTTCGAGGTTCCAGGCGTGTTCGCGGATGCCGGAGGGAGCTCGCGTGAAGCTCTCGTAGTGCACGGGCTTTCCGGTCGAGACCACGTCGCGCAGGGCCACGAGCGTGCCCTGCTGGCTCACGTCCAGCGGCACCCCGAACGGGAAGGGCTGCCCGGCCAGCACCGACTCGTCCACGCCCATGACCTGGCAGGCGACGTCGTTCAGCCGCAGATAGCGCTGCCGCGCGTCGAACACGGACATGGAAAAGGAAGCCTGGCGGAACGCCTGCTCCGCCAGCGCGCGTTCGTCCTCCTCGGGCGCAGGCTCCACATGATCCAGTGTCACCCCGCCGGCCCAGTCCGACAACCTGGCGAAGCGTGGCGCGGACTTTATATCCGCGTCATCCCCGCGTCAGAACAGCCCGTCGACGAACTCGTTGCGGAACTTGCGGTCCGGGTCGCGCCGCTCCAGCAGTTGCCGGAACGCGTCGGCCTTTTCGTACGTGGCCAGGGCCGCCGCCGGGCCGCTGACGAAGAATTTTCCCCAGTGCGGGCGCGCCCCGAGCGGCAGCAGCGCGTCCTCCATCGCCGCGAGGACCGGAGTGACCGCGGCCCGGTCCGCGATCCAGGTGAAGTGGAGCGCGAAGCAGTCCCGCTCGAACGCCGGGCTCAGCCACAGGTCGTCGGCCGCGATGCTGCGGATCTCCGAGGTCAGCGCGACCGGCGCGATCCGCGCGCCGAGCCGCCGCATGGCCTCGAAGGCCTCGCCGGCCAGCGCGCGCGGAACGAAGAACTCCGACTGGATCTCATCGCCGTTGCTCGGAGTGAACTCGGGCCGGAAGTGCGGCAGCCGCTCGTGCCACGGCCCGGGCACACCGAGCTGCTCGGTGCAGTTCTCCACCGGCATGCCGGGCACCGGATGCACGGCATGCTCGGCGAGCTTTCCGCCGAGCCAGCTCTCCCGTGGCCGCGCGAAGCCGCCGTCCGCACCGGCGCGCAGCTTGAGCCAGACCTGCGCGTGGTCGCTGTCCCACGTCGTGAAGGTGCTGACGCTGTATGCGGACTCGTATACGTCCTCGAGCTGCGCGAACACCGCGTCGAGCGACGCGTCCGGGTATACGTACTGCGCGACCTCGTACGTCGGCTGCACGTCCAAGGTCATATGCGTGACGACGCCGAGCGCGCCGAGTCCGACCGGCGCGCCCGCGAAGTCCGCGTCCACGCCGCGCGCGAGCTCGACCACGTCGCCCGACGTGTCCACGAGTTCGATTCCCCGGACGAACGCGGCGAGGTTCTGATTGCCGTTGCCCGAGCCGTGCGTCGCGGTCGTGCAGGCCCCGGCGAGCGAGATGTGCGGCAGCGAGGGCAGGTTGGCAAGCGCGTAGCCCGCCTCGTGCAGCCGCGCCGAGAGCTCGGCCAGCCGCATTCCCGCCGAGACGGTGGCGGTCCCGGCTTCGGCGTCGATCGTCACCGTGGCGGGCATCGCGTCGAGCCGGAGCAGGTCGCCGTGCGTGTCGGCGATCCGGTTGAACGAGTGCCCGGTGCCGAGCACGCGGACCGCCTCGGCATCCGCCACGATCCGCCGAAGCTCCTCGAGAGTCGTCGGCCGCTGCACGCGCGCGGCGCGGAACTCGACGTTGCCTGCCCAGTTGCGGACTGCTTCGCTCATCGTCTCGAAGTCTCCTGGTGCTCGTTCTCGGCTCAACGCTGTGTGAGCGTTAACATATCGCCTTTGCCGCCGGTCCTGGCAACCCCGTCCGGCGGCTGGGCGGCCGCCGGACGCGGACGCGGCTCAGACCGACTCCAGCTCCCGTCCGTTCGTCTCCCGCACGAAGCGCGCGATGAAGCCGACGGAGAGCAGCGCGAACACGGCGTAGACGACGTAGGTCCCGGACAGGTTCCAGCTGGCCATCCGCGGGAAGGACTCGGTGACCGCCCAGTTCGCGAGCCAGTTGAACATGGTGGCCACGGACATCGCGGCGGCGCGGATGCGCAGCGGGAACATCTCGCCGACCATCACCCAGAGGATCACGCCCCACGAGGCGGCGAAGAAGAACACGAACGAATGCGCGGCGACCAGCGCGACCGTGCCCTCGAGGCTCGGGATCGAGATGTTCGAGCCGCTGCCGGTCTTGTACGAGAACGCCCACGCGGCCAGGCCCAGCGAGACCGTCATGCCCACCGAACCGGCCAGCGCGAGCGGCTTGCGGCCGATCCGGTCGATCAGCAGCATCGCGACGACCGTGCCGACGATGTTCACCAGCGAGGTGGAGACGCTGATCAGCAGCGATCCTGACTGGTTGATGCCGACCGACTGCCACAGGATCGAGGAATAGTAGAAGATCACGTTGATGCCGACGAGCTGCTGGAAGACCGCGAGCCCGATGCCCGCCCAGACGATCGGCAGCAGCCCGAAGCGGCGGCTGACCAGGTCGCGCAGCCGGGACTTGGTTCCGTCGGCGAGGGACCGGGCGATCGCGGCGACCTGCGCGTCCACGTCGATCGTAGGCTCCTCGACCTCGCGCAGCACCTCGCGTGCCCGCTCCGTCTTTCCGGCGGCGACCAGGTAGCGCGGCGACTCGGGGATCAGCGATGCGCACACGAGGTAGCCGAGCGCGGGCACGACGCCGGCCATCAGCATCCACTGCCAGGCCTCGAGCCCGCCGAGATGATTCTGGCTGGCGCCCCCGGCGGCCTTCGCGATGCCCCAGTTGACCAGCTGCGATGCCGCGATGCCGAGTACGATCGCGGCCTGCTGGAAGGAGGCGAAGCGCCCCCGGTACCGCGCGGGTGAGACCTCTGCGATGTACGTCGGCCCGATCAGCGAGGCGAGCCCGATCGCGATGCCCGACAGCGTCCGCCAGATCCCGAGCTCCCACACGCCGGTCGGCAGCGAGGCGCCGAGCGCGCTCACCGCGAACAGCGCCGCCGCGATCTGCATCACCCGGATCCGGCCGAGGTGGTCGGCCAGCCGCCCGGCGACCGCCGCGCCGACCGCGGAACCGAGCAGCGCCACCGCCACGATCGTCCCGGTCTCGGTGGATCCGACCTTGAAGTGGTCCTGGATCCCGGTGACCGCGCCGTTGATCACGGCACTGTCATAGCCGAACAGGAACCCGCCGAGCGCCGCCGCGCCCGCGAGGAAGGTGACCCGGCGCAGATGCGCCGGCGTGGACGTCGGTGTGGGTTTGGAGTCGGCAGCGGTGTCGGTGGACATGATGGTGGTACTCCGTTGCTTCTGTTCTCGCTGATCGATCGTGGGCGATCGGAGTAACGGCGTATCAGGCGCCGCTGATTCCTCAAGAACACCTTATGTGATCAGCGATACAGCTACAGCGCGGCGTACTCCCCGGCGATCGCCGCCCCGAGCCGCGCGTTGTTCTTCACCAGCGCGATATTGGCCCGAAGGCTCTCGCCGCCGGTGATCTCGACGATCCGGCCGAGCAGGAACGGCGTCGCCTCCTTGCCCTTGATCCCCTTGGCGTCCATGTCGGCGAGCGCCCGGTCGATGATCGTGTCGATCTCGGCGGCCGGAACCTCGTCGGCGACCGGGATCGGGTTGGCGATGTTCAGGCCGCCGCGGATGCCCAGGTCCCACTTCGTCCGCATGATCCGGGCCAGTTCGGCCGGGCTGTCCGAGCGCATCGGGGCCGCGAAACCGCTGCGGCGCGAGAAGAACGCCGGGAACTCGTCCGCGCCGTACGCGATCACCGGGACGCCGAGCGTCTCCATCGTCTCCAGGGTCAGCCCGATGTCCAGGATGCTCTTGACGCCCGCGCTGATCACGGCCACGTCCGTCTGCGCCAGCTCGGTCAGGTCGGCGCTGATATCAAAGCTCTGGGACGCCCCGCGGTGCACGCCGCCGAGCCCGCCGGTGACGAAGGTGCGGATGCCGGCGAGCGCGGCCAGCCGCATCGTCGCCGCGACGGTCGTAGCCCCGTGCTCGCCGCGCGCGATGACGTAAGGCAGGTCGCGCAGGCTGACCTTCGTCACGTCCGGATCCGTGGCCAGCAGTTCCAAGTCTTCTGCGGTGAGCCCGACCCGAGGACGTCCGCCGAGCACCGCGATCGTGGCCGGAACCGCGCCGCCCTCCCTGATGATCTGCTCGACCTCGGTGGCCATCGCAACGTTCTGCGGGTACGGCATGCCGTGGCTGATGATCGTGCTCTCGAGCGCGACGACGGGCCGTCCCTCAGCCAGCGCGGTACGCACCTCGTCGGTCAACGTGAGCGCGGGGTGCGGTTCGTTCTGGTTCATATCCTGATCCTCTCTTCAAGCAGCCGCTCCGTCAGGTCCGGCCGTACGGTGTGCGCGCTTTCCAGCGTCAGACCGGCGGCCGCGTGCCCGTAGCGCGCGGCGAGGACGGGGGAGTGGCCCGCGAGCAGGGCGTGCGCGAAGGCGGCGAGCATCGCGTCCCCGGCGCCGGTCACGTCCTGCACCTCGGCCGGCAGCGCGGGCAGCCTGTGGATCGTCCCATCGGGCCCGCTCAGCAGACTGCCCTGCGCACCGAGGCGGATCCACACGTGCTCCACGCCCCGCTCGTGCAGCACGCCGGCAGCCTCGGCCAACGAGTCGTCCGCAGCGGTCTCCAGGCCGGTCAGCGCCCGCAGTTCGTCGCGGTTCGGAGTCACCGCGAAGATCGGCCGGTCGGCGCGCAGCAGCGGCAGCAGCCGAGCTGCCTTCGGCACACTGACCGGGTCCAGCACGACGCGCACGTCCGCCGACTTCGCGAGGTCAAGCAGGTGCTCGGTCGTCGCTGCGGGCAGATTGCCGTCCAACACGAGCAGCGCTGCGTGCAGAATCAGCTCGCGAGCCGGACGCAGGTGCTCGGGCCGCAGTTCGTCGGTGGCGCTCATGTCCGCGACGGCCAGCAACATCTCGCCATTGGCATCGAGGACGGCGGTATAGCTGCCGGTCGGATGCGTGCCGCTGCGGTGCACGTGATCGAGGAGCACGCCGGCCTCGCGCGTCTCCGTCAGCAGCCGCTCGCCGTGCGCATCGCGGCCGAGCGCGGCGATCAGGTGCGTCGTCGTGCCAAGACGCGCCAGGTTCTCGGCGATATTGCGCGCCACGCCGCCCGGCGTCGTCGAGGTATGCCCCGGATTGCTCGTCTGCGCGATCGCGGCCGCGCTGCTGCGGGCCTTGATGTCGATGTTCGCCCCGCCGACCACGACCACTGGCGGCCGGGCGCTCAGGATGTAGCCCCGGCCCAGGATCACGCCCTTGCGGCCCAGGTTGGACAGGTGCACGTTCACCGCCGCCCGCGTGCTGCCGAGCCGCTCGGCGATCTCCGCCGGGCTGATCAGCGGTTCTCCGCGCAGCAGATCGACGATCTCCCGCTCGCGGTCCGTCAGTCCCATGCTTATAAGACTAAAGCTTCTTTATATTTCTATGCAAGGGGTGGCGCGGAAACGGGGTGCGGTGCCGCCCTACGCCGCCGCGCGGTAGCTTCGGACCCGTGGTCGCCCGAAATGGGCGCAAGAGCCGGAAGGGGGTCTGCGGTCCCGGTGGACAGATCGGTGGGTCTCAGACAGGTGGCGGAGCTCGCCGGTGTGTCCATGCGCACGGTGTCCAACGTCGTACGCGGCACCGGACGGGCCTCCGCCGAGACTCGCGCCCGCGTGCTGCAGGCCGTCGAGCAACTCGGCTACCGTCCCAACCGCGCGGCGAGAGGTCTACGCACCGGTCGCAGCGGAGTGCTCTCCCTCGCCGTCCCCGGCCTGAGCGTCCCCTACTTCGCCGAACTCGCCGACATCGTCATGCGCGAGGCGGCGCTCTACGGCTGCACGGTCCTCGTCGAGTGCACCGACGGAAGACCCGAAATCGAACTGCGCATCGCCCTGGGCCACGGCGACCAGCTCGTAGACGGCGTGATTCTCAGCCCTCTGGCACTCGACCAGGAAGCCGTCGTCGACGCGGACACCCATGCTCCTCTCGTCCTGCTCGGCGAGCGCGTCCACAACCTCCCGTGCACGCACGTGATGATCGACAACGAGCGCGCAGCCCGCGAGGCCACTGAACACCTGATCGCAGCAGGCAGAAGTCGCATCGCCGTGATCGGCCGCCAGGACGCCCCGCACGCCGAGACCTCTCGCGTGCGCATGGCCGGCTACCGAGCGGCGCTGGAAGCGGTTGGTCAGCAGTACGACGAGGCCCTGGCGCCCGAGGTCGCCTGGTACGGCCGCGCCGACGGCGAGGCGGCGATGGCCACGCTACTGAACAACGCCGAGCGCCCCGACGCAGTCTTCTGCTTCGCCGACGTACTCGCGGAAGGCGCCATGCACGCCACCCGCAACGCAGGCCTGCGCATCCCCGGCGACATCGCCTTCGTAGGTTTCGACGACCTCGAACAAGCCAGATACGCCGTGCCCCCGCTCACCAGCGTCGCCCCGGACAAGCCGGAGCTGGCCCGGCTCGCCGTCGCGGCCCTGATGGAGCGGATCGAGGCGGGCCCGGCCGAGAAGCCCGGACCCGCCGTCGTCCAGTACGCCGGACACCGCCTCGTCGTCCGCGAAAGCAGCGGCGCCGTAGGCTGACACGCCTACCCCTTCGTCGCCCCCGCCGTCAGCCCACTGACGAAGTACCGCTGCGCGAATACGTACACGATGATCACCGGTGCCGACGCGATGATGACGCCGGCGAACAGCAGCGGGTACTGCGTCAGGAACTCGCCCTGGAAGTCGAGCAGCGCCAGCGGCAGCGTGCGGTTGCTCTGCGAGTGGATGAAGAAGAGCGGATACAGCAGGTCGTTCCAGTCGATCACGAACAGGAACACGCCGGTGGTGGCGAGGGCGGGCCGGGCCAGCGGCAGGGCGATCGAGCGGTAGGCCCGCAGCGGGCCCGCGCCGTCCAGTTCGGCCGCCTCGTAGAGCGTGGCCGGGATCGTGCGCAGGAAACCGCCGAGGATGAACACCGCCGTCGGCATCGTGGCGGTGACGTCGGCGAGCACCAGGCCGGGCAGGCTGTCGGTGAGTCCCAGCCGGTCGAAGAGCACGTACTGCGGCACGATCGCGGCCTGCGCGGGCACCGCGAGACCCGCGACCAAGAGCCCGTATACAGCCCAGCTGAACCGGCCGGGGATGCGCGCGCAGCCGAACGCCGCGAGGCTCGCCAACACGAGCGTGATGACGACCGCCGCAGCGGTGACCAGGACGCTGTTGAGCAGTGCCCGGCCGAGACCTCCCTGGTCGATCGCCTGCCGGTAATTGCTCAACGTCGGATGGCTCGGCAGTGCGAGTGGCGAGGCGAACAGTTGCGGCAGGGTCTTGAACGTGCCGAAGAGCACGACCAGCAGCGGCACGACGATGACCAGGACCCCGAGCGTGAGCGCGCCTATCCGGAGCCAGCGCGAGTACGACACGTTCGTCATGAGTTCGCCTCCCCGGTCCGCGAGCCGAGCAGTCGCAGTGCCCTGCGCTGCACGATCGTCACCAGCGCGATCAGGGCCATGAAGATGAGCGACTCGGCCGCCGCGTATCCGTACTGGTAGTTGGAGAACGTGGTGTAGATCCGGGTCGAGAGCAAGTCGAGCGAGCTGTTCGGCGGGTTGCCGCCGAGACCGAGCACGAGGTCGAAGGCCTTGAAGGACTGGACCGTCGTGTATGCGGTGACGATCGCGGTGGCCGGGGCGATCAGCGGCCAGGTGACGTACCGGAAACGCTGGAACGCCCCGGCGCCGTCGAGTTCGGCCGCCTCGTAGAATTCGCGCGGGATCGCCTGCAGCCCGGCGATGAACACCACCATCATCTGCCCGGCGTGGAACCAGATCTGCACCACGGCCAGCCAGTAGATCGCCGCGCTCGGGCTGCCGAGGAACGCCTGCTGCAGCGAGCCGAGCCCGATCCCTCGCAGAGCGCTGTCGACCAGACCGGTGTCCGGGTCGTACACGAACTGCCAGATGAACGCGACCGCCACCGAGGACATGATCGTCGGCAGGAAGAACAGCGCCCGCAGCAGCGTCGAGGCGCGCGTCGTCTTCGCCAGGAACAGCGCTAGCGCGAGGGCGAACAGGCTCTGCCCGATCACCACCGCGAACATCAGCTTGACGTTGTTCTCCGCCGCGTTGCGGAACAGGTCGTCCCCGGTCGCGAGAGTGGTGAGGTTGCTGAGGCCGACATTGCGGTACGTGGCGCTGTAACCGTTCCAGTCGGTGATCGCGTACTGGAACGACTGCAGCGTCGGGTAGGCGAAGAAGACCAGGTAGACGGCGAGGGCGGGTAGGGGGAACAGGTAGAGCGCGGGGTGGGCGCGACGTCGTCGTCCGCGCCGCATCCATCCGCGCCCCGACCCGCCCGCGCTAACCGATCTTGATCTGCTGGTCGATGATCGTCTGAGCATGCGCGGCGGCCTGTTCGGGATCGGTGCCTCCGACGACCGAGACGGTGGAGTTCACCACGGCGGCGGAGATGTTCAGGTTGAGGAACTGGTAGAGCGGGTCGAGCAGTGTCTTCTTCGTCAGCCAGGGTGACAACTGCTTGAGGTCGGCGTTGGTGTACTCGACGTCCGCGACGGTCACGTGCTGTGCGGTGCCGTTCGCGTAGATCCCGGCGTTGACCGGGTCGCTGAGGTATTCGATCCACGCATACGCCGCAGGGCCGACCTTGGTCGCGGAGTTCAGACCCAGGATGAAGGTCGCGTTGTATACGCCCTCGTACTTGGCCGCCGCTGCGGTCGAGGTGGTGATCGGGGCGACCAGATCCACCGGAAACTGCGCGCCGAGCGTGCGCACGGTGGAGATCTCGAAGGAGCCGACGGCCAGGATCGCCGCCTTGGCCGAGGCGAACTGCTCGGTCGCCGATGTGATGCTCGTGCCGGTCGGCAGGTTCTGCATGTAGGGCACGAGCTGCTTGTACTGCTTCAGGGTATTGACGAACCAATCGTCGGTCGCCTTGTACGTCCCCGCCTCGATCCCGGCGAACATCTGGTCGCTCGGCGCGTTGTTCATCACCATCGTGTTGAGGAACTGGCCGTTGTTCGACGAGTCCCCGCCGGGCCAGACCAGCGGCGTGTACCCCTTGGCCATCAGGTCGTCGAGGAGACCCAGGAAGCCGTCCCAGTCGGTCGGCAGGCTCGTGTGCCCGGCCTTGTCGAAGGCGTCCTGGTTGTAGACCGGCGTGTTGAAGACCAGCTGGTAGGGCAGCCCGTACTGGGTGCCGCCCTGCGCTCCCGCCGCGATCAGCGTCGAGTGATAGTTGCCGAGCAGCGAACTGGAGGTCAGCGGCTCGTACACGCCCGCCTTCACGAACGACGAGAACTGGGCACCGCGGAACGCCGCGAACAAGTCGCCCGACTGGGCCCCGCGTATCTCCAGCAGCGCGCTCGACTGGTAGTCGGCCGACGGGGATATGTCCTGCGTGACGGAGGCGGACGGGTATTTCTTCGTGTATCCGGAGATCAGCTCGGCGAACACCGACTTGTCCTGCGAGCGCCAATGCGCGAAGGAGACGGAGCCCTTCGGCGTGCCGGTGGTGGGGACACTGGCGGCGCTGGCGGTGGACGACGTGGTCGTGCCGCCGGGCCCGGCGCAGGCCGCGGCCGCGAGACCGACTCCGGCGGCGCCGAACAACTTCAGCATTCCGCGGCGGTCGAGGGCCGCCGGGCGTGGATGGGGAAGTGGACTCATGTCAGTGGTCTCCTTCAGCTTCTGACTCAACGATGTCAAGGCGTGTTCGCAGGATCGGCCGGACGCACTCGCCGAAGCGCAGCGCCTCCTCCAGGTGCGGCACCCCGGAGAGGATGAAGTGGTCGAGGCCGAGGGCCGCGTACTCCTCGATCCGCTCGGCGACCTCCTCGTGGCTGCCGACGAGCGCGGTCCCGGCCCCCGGGCGCACCAGGCCGAAACCGGCCCACAGGTTGGGGTAGATCTCGAGTCCGTCGGTGCTCCCGCCGTGCAGCGCGGCCATGTTGCGCTGGCCGGTCGACTCCGACGAGCGGAACCGTTCCTGCGCGGCCTTGATCGCCTCCGGGTCGAGCGAGTCGAGGATGCGGTCCGCCTCGGACCAGGCCTCGGCGGACGTGTCGCGGCTGATCACGTGCAGCCGGATGCCGAAGGACAGCGGACGCTCGCGCCCCTGCTGCTCGGCGAGCTCGCGCACCTTCGCGATCCGCTTGGCCACCGCGGCGGGCGGCTCGCCCCAGGTCAGGTACGTGTCGGCGTGCCGCGCGGCGACCGGCAGCGCGGCAGGGGAGGCCCCGCCGAAGAAGACCGGCGGAGTGGTGGCCGGCCGCCGCAATTGGCCGTTGCTTACCTTGTAGTGCTCGCCGTCGAAAGCGTAGGCCTCGCCGCTCCAGGCTTGGCGCAGCACACTGAGGAACTCGTCGGTGCGCGCGTAACGCTCGTCGTGGCCGAGCCAGTCGCCGTAGGAGCGCTGCTCGTCCGCGTCGCTGCCGGTGACGATGTTCAGGAAAAGCCGGTCGCCGGACAGCCGCTGGTAGGTCGCGGTCATCTGCGCGGCCAGCGGCGGCGCGATCACGCCGGGGCGGAAGGCCACCAGGAAGCGCAGCCGCCGGGTCGTGGTCAGCAGGGCCGCCGTGGTCAGCCAGGAGTCCTCGCAGTCGCTGCCGGTCGGGGTGAGCACAGCCTCGAATCCGGCCGATTCCGCGGCCAGGGCCACCTGGCTGAGGTAGTCGAGGGTCGGTGGACGCGTCGTGGACCGGGAGCGCAGCGAGTCGCGGGCGGTGACGCCGACCACGGAGCGGTCGTCGCCGGTCGTGGGAAGGAACCAGTGCAGGTGGAGCGGCATCGTGGTCTCTCGAGAGGGTGAGGAGGGTTGATGCAACGTTGAATCAGAGGGCGAACAGGGCGCACAGGACGGCGGAGTGCCGAAAGCTGGGGAGCCCCGAGAGGAAGGCGGAGGTCAGGCGGAAATCAGCGACAGAGCGCGCCGGCGACCCGGACCAGGTCGATGTGCGGGCGCGTCACGAGGACGAGCTCGAGGGCGGATTCCATGGTTCGTGACTATACACAGCACGCCACTGGACCATCCAACCCCTGTCCGGTGGGTGGATCTTCTTCGCGGCTAGCCCTCGCCGGGAATCCTGGCCGGAGGCGTCGACGGATGCTTGACGTCGTCGAAGGTGAAGTCGTACGCAGCCGGGTCGAGAACCTGGCTGAGCGTGATGTCTCGCGGATCGGCGCCGAGGCAGTGCACGGCCACGTACTCCTCGTCCAGCACGGCGAAGCCCGACTGCCAGCCCGAGAGCTCGATAAGCCTGGCTGGGATCTCGCGACTAGTCGATTCGCCTGCGGCAATCTGCCACCGGGCCGACTCCCAGGTCTCATACGCTGCGGCCTGCTCCTTCGCGTGCTGGCGGAGGCGACTCCGCAGCGCGGCGTGCTCGTCGCCGGTGACCCGGCTGCCGGCCAGCACTCGGTTGATCAACTGATGCGTGACGGTGAACGCGATTTCCCGCAGTTGATCGTCGACACCGGCGCGTCCCGCCATCGCCGCGTCGAACCTGGCACGCGGGTAGGTGCACACATACAGGGCCGCCGCGTCGTTCGCATGGCCTAGATCCACTCCCCAGAACGGTCCGGCCGCCGGGCCTTCGAGGAAGTCCAGCCAGAGTCGCGAAGGCCACTGCACGTCGAGTCCCCATGGGATGAAATCGAGCTCAGCCATGGTCGCGAGTCTAGTAATCCTCGGCGGTGGAGGGCGGGGCCGCGCTGGAAGACAATCCCCGACTATGCGAACCAGTTAGGTTAGGCTAACCTAACTTCCTGGTTGATCTTCGGTCCGTTCGTGCGGACCCACGACTCCAGGAGGACAGTTGCCTGATTCCCATCTGCTTGAAGCTGACAGCGCCGACGCGTACCGGCACTGGGTGACGGAGGGCGCGCGACGGGTGGCGGCGCGGGTCGCGGAGGCGAGCGGCCCGTTCACGGGCGTGACGCCCGACGATCTCGAGCCCGTCGTCGGCGCGATCGACCTCGACGCACCCCTCGGGGACGCGGATGCGGCGCTGGACGAACTCGATCAGCTATATCTGCGCGACGCCGTCTACTTCCACCATCCACGCTACCTCGCGCACCTCAACTGCCCGGTCGTCATCCCGGCGCTGCTCGGCGAGGCGGTGCTGTCCGGGGTCAACTCCTCGCTCGACACCTGGGACCAGAGCGCGGGCGGGACGCTGATCGAGCGGCGGCTGATCGACTGGACCGCGCAGCGAATCGGGTTCGGGGCCGAGGCCGACGGCGTGTTCACGAGCGGCGGCACGCAGTCCAACCTGCAGGCCCTGCTGCTCGCGCGTGACGAGGCGATGCGGCGGGAGACCGGCAGCGTTGGTAGTCACGCACGGTCCGTGCTGCCGCGCCTGCGCATCCTCGCGTCCGAATGCTCGCACTTCAGCGTCGTGAAGGCGGCGCGACTGCTCGGGCTCGGCGACGAGGCGGTCATCCCGGTCCCCGTCGACCAGTTGCGGCGGATGCACACCGTCGCCCTGGCAAAGCACCTCGCACAGTTGCGGCGCGACGGGCTTGTCCCGATGGCCGTCGTCGCCACCGCCGGAACGACCGACTTCGGCAGTATCGACCCGTTGCCCGCGATCTCAGGGCTCTGTGCGTCAGCTGGAGTGTGGCTGCACGTGGACGCGGCGTACGGCTGCGGGCTTTTGGCTTCTGTGCGCCGCCGGCACCTGCTGGCAGGCATCGAATACGCCGACTCGGTGACCGTGGACTTCCACAAGTCCTTCTTTCAGCCGGTCAGCTCCAGCGCACTGATCGTGCGCGATAGCAGGATGCTGGATCACGTCACGTACCACGCCGACTACCTCAACCCGGCCGCGAGCGCCCAGCGGCGCATCCCGAACCAGGTCGACAAGAGCCTGCAGACCACGCGCCGCTTCGACGCGCTCAAGCTCTGGCTCACGTTGCGTGTCATGGGCGCGGACGCCGTCGGCGAGCTGTTCGACCAGGTCGTGGACCTGGCGGCCGATGCGTGGGAACTGCTGGAGAACGATCCTCGCTTCGAGGTGGTCGTCCGACCGCGGCTGAGCACGCTCGTGTTCCGCTACGTGCACGACGGTGCACGCGGCGGCACAGGGCTGACAGAGCTCTGCGATCGCGCGAACCTCTACGCGCGGGAGGCGATCGCGGCCTCGGGCGAGGCGATGGTCGCGGCGACCGTGGTCGACGGACGCCACTACCTGAAGTTCACCCTCCTCAACCCGCGTACGACGCTCGCGGACATCGCCACGGTCCTCGACCTGCTGGCCGGGCACGCGAAGCAGTACCTCGCCGAGGAATCCGCCTACGCCCACGCAGCCTGATCAAGAGAGCCCCAGCACCATGCCACACGCTGACTACAGTCCCGTCCACGACTTCATCGCCATCGGCCTCGGCCCGTTCAACCTCGGCTTGGCCTGCCTCACCGCCCCCATCGACGACCTCGACGGCGTGTTCCTGGAACGTAAGCCCGAGTTCGACTGGCATCCCGGCATGCTGCTCGAAACCAGCATGCTGCAGACGCCGTTCCTCGCCGACCTCGTCACCCTCGCCGATCCCGCGTCGCCGTATTCGTTCCTCAGCTACCTCAAGGACTCCGGACGCCTGTACTCCTTCTACATCCGTGAGTGCTTCTACCCCCTGCGCACCGAGTACGTGGACTACTGTCGCTGGGCCGCGAACCGCGTGCCGAACATCCGCTTCGAGCGTGACGTCACAGCGGTCGAATACGACGAGGCAGAACACGTCTACGTCGTCCGCGTAACGAACCTTACTCAGGGCAGCCAGGAGATCTACCGCGCCCGACGGCTCGTACTGGGCACGGGCACACCGCCCTACATCCCAGAACCCTGCCGCGATCTCGGCGGAGACCTCGTACACAGCTCCGCCTACCTGCAGAACCGCGAGACGCTCCAGGCCGCCACCCAGTCCATCACGATCGTCGGCAGCGGGCAGAGCGCCGCAGAGATCTTCTACGACCTGCTGGCAGCCATCGACGAGCACGAATACGAGCTGACCTGGATCACCCGGTCCGCACGCTTCTTCCCGCTCGAATACACCAAGCTGACGCTGGAGATGACCTCCCCGGAATACGTGGACTACTTCCACGCGCTGCCCGCCGACGTGCGTGACCGGCTCATCACCTCGCAGAAGGGCCTGTACAAGGGCATCGACTCCTCGCTCATCAACGACATCTTCGACCTGCTTTATATAAAGGCCAGGCATAAGGATGGCCCGCGCGCCCGGCTGCTGACGAACACCGAGCTGGCCGGCGCCGCGTACGACGCCGCGAGCGGGACGTACGCGCTCAACCTGCGGCAGGCCGAGCAGGAACGTGACTTCCGGCTCGATACCGAGGGCCTGATCCTGGCCACCGGCTACCGCTACCAGGTGCCCGAGTTCCTCGAGCCGATCCGTGAGCGCATTCGCTGGGACGCGCACGGGCGCTTCGACGTCGCCCGCAACTACAGCATCGACAAGGCGGGCGACGAGATCTACGTGCAGAACGCCGAACTGCACACGCACGGCCTCGCATCCCCGGACCTGGGCATGGCCGCGTACCGCAACTCGTGGATCATCCGCTCGCTGCTCGGCCGCGAGTACTACCCGATCGAGCGCACCATCGCGTTCCAGGAGTTCGCGGCGCCGTGAACGACTTCGAACTCCGGCCTGTCGCGCCCGCGACGGATGCCCCGCTCTTGCACGAGTGGCTCACGCACCCTAAGTCAGTCTTCTGGCTGATGCAGGACGCTCAACTCTCGGACGTCGAACACGAATACGCCCGGATCGCGGCGAGCGACCATCACGCCGCGTATCTCGGCCTGTATTGCGGCATCCCGGCGTTTCTCGTCGAGCGCTACGACCCGGCGCACAGCGAACTCGCCAGCCGCTACCAGGCCGAATCCGGCGACGTCGGGATGCACTTCCTGACCGCCCCGACTGACGCGCCAGTGCACGGATTCACCCTGGCCGTGCTGGTCACCGTGATGGAGATGCTCTTCGCGGACCCGGCCACGCGCCGGGTCGTCGTCGAGCCGGACGTGCGCAACACCGCCGTGCACCGCCTCAACGCAGCGGTCGGCTTCGTGATCGAACACGAGGTCGCCCTGCACGCCAAGACCGCCTATCTCAGCACCTGTACCCGCGCGCAGTTCCGCAGCGCGATCGCACCGAGCACCACCCTGGAGCCCAGCTCGTGAACCACACCATGAACCACCGCGCGATACCCCAGCCCGCCACGTCGCCGACCCCCGCCGCGTTGCCCGCCTCCGCAGGCACCGACCCCGCCGCCCTCGTAGCTCACCTCGCCCCCGAGCACTGGGAACGCGCGAACCGCCACGTCGTGCGCAAGGCCCTCGCCGAGTTCGCGCACGAGCGCCTGATCACGCCGGAGGACCTCGGATCCGGTGGCCAGTACCGCGTGACCAGCGACGATCGCTCCACTGAGTACCTGTTCCGCGCCGACGTCCTCGCCCTCCACCACTGGCGCATCGACGCGGCGAGCATCGTCCGCCGCCAGACCGCGAACGGACAAGCGCTGCCACTCGACGCCCTCGACCTCATCCTCGACCTGCGGCACGGCCTGAGCCTGACGCCCGCCGTCCTGCCGGTCTACCTCGAAGAGATCAGCAGCACTCTGTCATCCGCCGCCTTCAAGTACGCGGCCACGCCCGTCTCCGCCGGAGACCTGGCCCGCGCCGACTTCCAGGACGTCGAGGCGGGCATGACCGAGGGCCACCCCTGCTTCGTCGCCAACAACGGCCGACTCGGCTTCGACGCCGCCGAGTTCCTGGAGTACGCGCCGGAGGCCGGCCGGGACACGCGGCTCGTCTGGCTCGCCGCGCGGCGCGAGCACACGACGTTCGCGAGTTCCGCAGACCTCGAATACGACGCGCTGATCCACGACGAGCTCGGCCCCGATGTGCACGAGCGTTTCGCCACGCAACTGTCCCGCCTAGGCCTCAACCCCGACGACTACCTGCTCATCCCGGTCCATCCCTGGCAGTGGCGCAACAAGCTCGCCGTCACGTACGCCGGCGACGTCGCCCGCCGCGACCTCGTCTGCCTCGGATATGGCGAGGACACCTACCGCCCGCAGCAGTCCATCCGCACCTTCTTCAACACCGCCGCACCGCAAAAGCACTACGTCAAGACCGCTCTCTCCATCCTCAATATGGGCTTCATGCGCGGCCTGTCCGCCGACTACATGCAGGCCACGCCCGCGATCAACGACTGGCTCGACGGCCTGATCGCGGCGGATCCGGTGCTGACGGGAGCCGGGTTCGGCATCCTGCGCGAGCGCGCCGCGATCGGCTACCGGCAACCCCAGTACGCGGTGGCCGGGGGCAAGGGCTCGCCCTACCTCAAGATGCTGGCCGCGCTCTGGCGGGAGAGCCCGGTGCCACGGCTCGAGCCGGGGGAGCGCGTCATGACGATGGCCGCGCTGCTGCACGTGGACCGCGACGGCGAATCGCTGGCCGCCGCGCTGATCGCCGAGTCGGGCCGCCCATCGCCCGAATGGCTGCGCGCCTACCTGGACGCCTACCTCGTACCGGTGCTGCACTCCTTCTACGCGTACGGGCTCGTCTACATGCCGCACGGCGAGAACGTCATCCTCGTACTGGATGATGTGGGCAACGTGCGCCGCGTGCTGTTCAAGGACATCGCCGAGGAGATCGCCGTCCTCGACCCGGACACGCCGCTGCCCCCGCGCGCCGAGCGGATCCGCGCCGAGGTCCCCGACGAGCTGCGCGTGCTGTCCATCTTCACCGACGTATTCGACTGTTTCCTGCGGTTTCTCGCCGCCATCCTGGACGAGCGGGGGACGCTGGGCGAGGCTGGCTTCTGGTCCGTCGTCGCCGATTGTGTGAACGGCTATCAGCAGGCCAACCCGCACCTGGCCGAGCGCTTCGAGGCCTTCGACCTGTTCGCTGAGCAGTTCCCGCTCTCCTGCCTCAACCGGCTCCAACTGCGTGACAACCGCCAGATGGTGGACCTTGAAGATCCCGCGAGCGCGCTCCAGCTCGCCGGGACGCTGCAGAACCCGATCGCCAGGTATCGCCGCGCGCTCGTAGGAGCTCCCGCTGCGTAGAGCTTGACACGTGGTTAACACGACCGGTCCGCGCCGGTGACATGAGGGCGGTGTTCTGGCTACGACCCGCCGAGAAGAAGGCGGGGCGCGTCTAGGGTTCCGTCGGCGGCTAGCCGGGTCTGGTCCGAGAGATGCAGGCGGAGCCCCCCTTTCGCGAGGTTGGCGGGCCCCGTTCCACGGCGGGAGAAAAGCCCGGGAGGCCAGGTGAGCTCGGCCTACGGCCGGGCCCGGCTCCCGGAGTATGCCGTGACAGCACGTTCCTCAGCACCCTCATCCTCATCGCAGGTCCCTTATGGCGGCCGACGGGCAGTTTCGCCGTCCGGCCGCCTTCCCCTGGGCTCACGCGGAATCGCGCATGTGAACGCGCGCGGAAAGGCGGGAATCGTGTCAATCATCGAATCTCCGGTGGCCGAGGGCGAGGACTCCCTCGATGCCGCCGACCTGTCCGAGTTCGGATATACCCAGCAGTTGCGGCGCGGCCTCGGCTCCTACGCTTCCTTCGCCGCAGGGTTCTCCTTCGTCTCCATCCTGACCACGGTCTTCCAGCTGTTCTCCTTCGGCTACAGCTTCGGCGGCCCGGCCTTCTTCTGGACGTGGCCAATTGTCTTTGCCGGGCAGTTCATGGTAGCGCTCTGCTTCGCCGAACTGGCCGCGCGCTACCCGATCTCCGGCTGCGTCTACCAGTGGTCCCGCCGTATGTCGACCGGCCTGGTCGGGCACTTCGCCGGGTGGACGATGCTGATCGGGCAGGTCGTGAGCGTCTCGGCGGCGGCCATCGCGCTGCAGGTCGTACTGCCGTCGGTGTGGAGCGGCTTCCAGCTGTTCGGCGGAAATCCGGAGCTGACCAGCAAGTCCGGCGCGACCAACGCCGTGCTGCTCGGCGCCATCCTGATCGCGCTGACCACGGTCGTCTCCTCGATCGGAGTGAAACTCACGGCCCTGATCAACAGCGTCGGCGTCACCTGCGAACTGATCGGCGTCGTGGCGCTCGTCGCCATGCTCTTCGCGCACTCCACGCGCGGTCCCGGCGTCGTCCTGCACACGGACGGAGCAGCAGGTCAGGGCTCATATGTCTGGCCATTCCTAGTCTCGGCGCTGATGGCGGCGTACGTCATGTACGGCTTCGACAGCGCGGGGGAGCTGAGCGAGGAGACGCGTTCCCCGCGCAAGACGGCGCCGAAGGCCATTCTCAAGGCCTTGGCGGTTTCCGGCGCGGGCGGCGCGGCGCTGCTGCTCGCCGCACTGATGGCCGCGCCCTCGCTCACCGACGGCAACCTCGCGACCGAGGGCCTGCCCTACGTCGTCACCAGCCGCCTCGGCGAGGGCCTCGGCCGTGCGGTGCTGGTGGACGTGGCGATCGCGATCTGCGTCTGCACGCTCGCCATCCAGACCGCCGCCTCCCGGCTGACGTACTCGATGGCCCGCGACCGCGTACTGCCCGGCGCCGCGCGACTCTCGAAGGTCTCGCCGCGCACCGGAACGCCCGTGCTGCCGACCGTGCTCATCGGCCTCGCGGCGATCCTGATCCTTGGCGTGAATGTTGGCCAGGCACAGCTGTTCACGGCAATAACCAGCGTCGCCGTCGTCATCGTCTACCTCGCATACCTGCTGGTCACGCTGCCGATGCTGATCCGGCGGCGACGCGGCGGCCTGGATCCCGCCGGCCCCGGCCAGTTCACGCTCGGCAGGTGGGGGCTGCCGGTCAACGCGATCGCCGTCGTCTACGGCCTGTTCATGGCGATCAACATGGCCTGGCCCCGAGTTGCGGTCTACGACCCGGCCGGCGGGCACTGGTACCTGCAGTACTTCGCGCTGCTGTTCCTCGCCGCCGTCGCAGTTCTCGGATACGTGACGTACCGCCTGGCCAACCGCTCGTCGTCCGCCGTGACCGCCGAACTCGCGGAGGCCGCCGCGTGACCGGCAGCTACACGATCGAGATCCCCGGCGGCGCGGCCGAATCTCTACGCGTGCGCCGCCACAGGACCCTGACGCTACGAGCCCTCGGCGCGGACCCGAACGTCGCCATGCTCATCTACGCGCTCGACGACCCGACCGAGCGTCTCAACGTACCGGACACTCTCAAGGCTCAGATGTCCGCCCGCATCAAGCCGCCGATGACGCTGATGTCCGACATGGGCCGCGCGCTGGCCACGGTCACCGACTCCAGCCTCGACTGGCACGACGCGATCACCGGCCACAGTATGTCTGAACAGGTCGAGGCCAAGTTCGGCCCCTCCTCGTACGCGGCGGATCGCAATGCCCGACGACGCAGTGCGCGAGACGGTCTGCTCGACGAACTCTGGAAGCACGACCTCGGCGCCCGCGACCTGCACGCCAATATCAACTTCTTCACGAAGGCAGTCCCGTCAGGAGACGAACGCGGAACCCTGACATACGTGCCCGGACACGCCTCCGAGCGCGACTTCGTCACCCTGCGCACGGAGATCGACGTGCTCGTGGTCCTGTCCACCGCGCCGCATCCGCTCAATCCGTCCATCGTCTGGAATCCGGCGGGAGTCCTGCTGGAGATCGCCGGGTCCACCGCCCCCGGCCCCGAAGACCCGGCGCGAAACTGGCGTGCTGAGACGAGCCGGTCCCTGGAACTCGCCGAGAGGAGCTACCTATGAGCGACGAATTCGAGCTCGACGCCATCGTGGAAGCGGGGGACGGCTGGATCGGCGAGGTCCCGGCGGGCACGCTCTTCCGGGTCACTGACCTGCACGGCAATCAGGCCGTGGACACCCTCCTCTACGACGCGCACGACTACACGAACCGCTACAGCGCAATGGACACGATCCGCGAGCAGGGCGCGGCGTACCTCACCACAGGCTCCGTGCTCCTGACGGTGAACGGCGACACACTCGCCACGATCGTGGACGACACCTGCGGCCGGCACGACACACTTGGCGGCGCGTGCTCGCAGGAGAGCAACGTCGTGCGCTACGGCCAGCACACCCGGTATCAGCACTCGTGCCGCTCGACATTCGTCAGAAAGGCGAAGGAGTGGGGGAGAGGGCTGGAGAAGCGAGATATTGCCCATAACATCAACTTCTTCATGAACGTGCCGCTGACCGCTGACGGCGGCCTGACCTTCGAGGACGGAGTCTCGGCGCCGGGCAAGTACGTGGAGCTGCGTGCCGAGCGTGATCTGCTGCTGCTCGTCTCGAACTGCCCGCAGCTGAACAACCCCTGCAACGGCTACGACCCGACGCCTATCCGACTCACGGGACGGCGCCCGTGACGCTCGACGGTATCGAGGTCCTGGCCCCCGGCGTGCAAACGGCGGTCCAGGACCTCGCCGGACGACGTGGCCTGTGGGGAGTCGGCGTGCCACCATCAGGGGCCTACGACGCGCTCTCGTTCGCGCTAGCCAACCTGGCCGTCGGCAACGACCCCGGCGCCGCCGGAATCGAAGCCGTACTAGTCGGCCCGACGCTCAGGTTCCAAACCGATGGCCGCCACGTCCTCGCCGCCCTCACCGGCGCCTGCCAGAACGCCCGCCTAGACGGACGCCCGATACGCCCCGGCGAGCCCTTCGCCGCCGCAGGTGGCTCAGTGCTCGAATTCGGACCCTGCGGACCCGGCGGCCTGCGCGCCTACCTAGCGGTACGCGGCGGCATCGCGGTCCCGCGCGTACTCGGCAGCCGAGCGACGTTCCTGCTCGGCGGCTTCGGCGGAGGGCTCGGACGGGCTCTGGCAGCAGGCGACGTGCTAGCCCTCGGCCGAGACGAGAACTGCGACGCCCCCGCCGAGCTCACCCCGATCCTCCCCAAGCTCACCGACCGTTGGACCCTGCGCGTCATCCCCGGCCCGCACGGCGCCCCCGACTACTTCACCGGCGAGGCACTGGCCGCCCTCTTCGCGGCCGAGTGGAGTGTCGACCACCGCAGCGACCGCACGGGCATCCGCCTCGCCGGACCCGCCGTCGAATTCGCCCGCGCGGACGGTGGCGAGGCGGGCCTGCACCCCTGCAACATCCACGACTCCGCGTACCCGGTCGGCGGCATCATGGTCTCCGGCGACACCCCGGTCATCGTCGGCCCGGACGGCCCCAGCCTAGGCGGCTTCGTCGTCCCCGCCGCCGTCATTCATGCGGACCTATGGAAGCTAGGCCAGCTACGCCCCGGCGACCGAGTCCGCCTAGCCCCAACCGCCCCAGAGGCGGCCGACGCAGCCCGCGCCGAACGCCGCCGCCTCCTAGCCGACCCCCGCGCCGCCGTGGCAAGCCATCTCTTCCCTTCACCCGACGCGGCACCTGGGCTCGCGGCCCCTCGCGTTGCGGTGGCGAGTCACCTCTTCCCGCCGCCCGACCCATCGTCCGAGCCCGCTGACCCGATTCCCCTCGCAACCTGGGACCGCCCATCCCCGCTCACCATCCTCCCGTCCTCCGCCACCCGCCCCGAGCTCTCGATCCGCTTCAGCGGCGACCATCACCTACTCGTCGAAGCCGGCCCCGCACGCCTGGACCTGACCGTCCGCGCCCGCATCCACCTCCTGCACCGCGAGCTGACCTCGCGCGGCCTACTCGGCGCGTCGGCTGGAGTACCCGAGGACGTCGAGGGCGTGCGATCCCTGCTCCTCGGCTTCGACCCCACGTCCGTGGACCCGCGAAAGCTCGCGGACCTCGTGGCAGACGCCTGGCTCGCGACCCCCGACCCGGCCGGCGTCGAACTGCCGGTGCGCGAGGTGACGATGCCGATCTGCTTCGACGACCCCGACGCGCACGAGGCGATGCGCCGCTACCAGCGTGGCGTGCGCCCGGACGCGCCGTGGTGCCCGGACAACGTCGAGTTCATCCGTCGCGTCAATGGCCTGACCGACCGCGACGAGGTATTCGAGATCGTACAGAAGGCCACGTACTTGGTCATCGGTCTCGGCGACGTCTACCTTGGCGCGCCGGTGGCCGTGCCGCTGGACCCGTCGCACCGCCTCGTGACCACGAAGTACGACCCGCCGCGCACCTGGACGCCGGAGAACGCGGTCGGCATCGGCGGCGCGTACCTGTGCGTCTACGGGATGGAGGGCCCCGGCGGCTACCAGCTCGTCGGCCGCACGGTCCCCGTCTGGCGAAAGCCCCCCGCCGATACCGCGCGAGCCAAGCCCACGAACCCGTGGCTGCTACGCACCTTCGACCTGCTCCGCTTCGAACCCGTCGGCCACGACGAGCTCATGACCCTGCGCGCCAAAATCGCCGACGGCAGCCTTGACCTGCAGATGCGGGCCACGACGCTGGACCTCGGCGCCTTGCCCGGCCCGGGAACTGACGACCTGCCCCCGGAGACCGTCGAGTTCACCAAGCGTCGCGAGGCCGCCTTCGCCGCCGAACGCGCACGCTGGGCGAGCGCGGCCAGCACTAAGACAGGACAGTAGAAACCGTGACTTCCCCCGAGTGGATCCGCCGCTTCACCGACACCGAGTCCGCCGACATCATCGCCCGCGAACTCGCTGCCCACCCGGTACCGCCCGCCATCGACGGGGCGCTGGCCAACGTCACATTCGCCGCCAAGGACAACATCGACGTCGCCGGGATCCCGTCATCAGCCGCGTTCCCCACCCGCGCCGACCAACCCGCAGCCGCCTCCGCCACCGCAGTACGACGATTGATCCAGGCGGGTGCCATCCCCGCCGGGAAGACGAACCTCGACCAGTTCGCCACCGGCCTCGTCGGCACGCGCAGCCCCTACGGCGCGTGCCACGCCGTAGGCCACCCCGCGCACATCTCGGGCGGCAGCAGCTCCGGCAGCGCGGTCGCCGTCGCGTCAGGCCAGGTCGCGCTCGCCCTCGGCACCGACACGGCGGGTTCAGGGCGAGTCCCGGCCGCCTTCAACGGCCTCGTCGGACTTAAGCCGACTCGCGGCCTGATCTCCACGACCGGCGTGCTTCCCGCGTGCCGCTCGCTCGACTGCGTCAGCATCTTCACTCGTTCGGTCCACGAGGCCCGCGCCGCGTTCAACGTGCTGGCCGCCTTCGACCCGACGGACCCGTACGCGCGTCCGCTGCCCCCGCACCGCCCGCACCTCGCCACCATGCCCCGCGTCATCGCGATCCCCGCCGGACCGCTAGATCTCGACCCCGAACACCGCGAAGCGTGGCAGTCAGCTCTCGAGCACGCCAGCCGTATCGCAGAGTACGTCGTCGAGATTGACATCGAGCCCTTCCTCGCCGCCGCGCACCTCCTGTATCAGGGCCCGTGGCTCGCCGAGCGCTGGAATGCGATCGCCCCCATCCTCGGCGACGCAGGGCTCGACCATGACGGCCTGGACCCGACCGTACGGCGCGTCCTCACCGGCGCCGGCGCCATCAGCGGTGCCGAAACCTTTGCAGGCTTTGATGAGCTAGCCCGGCTCGCCCGCCTGACCGAGTCCACCTGGAACGTGGCCGACGCGCTGCTCCTCCCGGTCACCCCGGGCCACCCGACGTTCGTCGACGTGGCCGCCGATCCGGTCGGCGTGAACTCGCGGCTGGGTACGTACACGAACTTCGTCAACCTGCTCGATCTCAGCGCCATCGCGGTCCCAGCAGGTCAGTGTCCTGACGGTCTGCCCTTCGGCGTTCAGCTGATCGCCCCCGCCTTCGCCGACGACCGCCTGCTCGATCTCGCCGCAGCGTGGACCGGCGAGGCGGCCGTCGAAAGTGTTCCCTCGCGCCCCGGCTGGACTCGCCTCGCCGTCGTCGGCGCGCACCTTTCCGGCCTTCCGCTCAACGTGCAGCTCCAAGAACTCGGCGCGAGCCTGTTCTCTCGGACCAGGACCGCGCCGAACTACCGCCTGCACCGCCTCCCCGGCGCCGCCCAAGCCCCTGCCCGCCCCGGACTGTTCCCAACAGACACTGAGGGAGCCGCGATCCTGGCAGAGGTCTGGGAACTCCCGCAGCAGGCACTCGCCGCTCTGCTGGAGACGGTCCCGTCCCCGCTCGGCTTCGGCCGCGTCACCCTCGCCGACGGGACGGACGTCCTCGGCTTCGTCGCGAGTGGTCCCGTCCCCGCCGGCTCCGAGGACGTGACCAAGTACGGAGGTTGGCGCGCCTACCTCGCAGCTCGATAAGCCTCGGGGAAGATCCCCTGCCCCGGAGCCAAAATCCCGTGCGGATCAAACCACTGCTTCGCCGCCGAGAACCACTCCCACTGGTCGCCGTACTGCACGCGCCAGTCCTGCGTGGTCATCGGGATCGAGCCGATCGGGTACACGGTGCCGCCGAGGGCCTGGGCCTTCAGGAACAGCTCGCGGTTCGCGGCGAGCATCGTCCCCGTCGGGAGCGCATCAGTATCCGGAGACGCGGTGCGCAGGACGGCGAAGAGGAAGGCCAACTCGCTCTCCGGAACCCTCAGCAGCGGAGCAGCGGTCAGCTTCGCCGTCGGGACCGGGTAGAGCAGAACGACGCCGCTCGCACCGATGTCGGCGAGCGTCAGGCTATTCATCAGGTCCGTGACGTAGTCGTCAGTCGCGCCGTCCGGCAGGAAGATGTTGAACCACGGATGCGGGTCGTACCATTCGCCGGTTGACTCGAGGTAGGCCACGTTCGGAGCCAGGTCATCAACGAACGAGTAGTACGAGGAATCCGAGATCGCCGCTGTGCCCTCATAGCCGAGGTCGCCGATCAGGTTCGCGTCGTCCGGCGGGGTGTCCGTGTAGTAGGCGGTGCCCTCGAGGACGTACGTCCAGCCGCCGCCGTCCAAGGCGTTGATCGCGCCCTCCAGCCAGTTGAAGCGGCCGTCGCTCACGGCGATGCGTTGCGCGGCGGCCAACGCGTCAACAGTCGGATACGTCAGCGAGTACGACCTCGCCGATGCGGGCGCGGGGACGAGCCGGAGCGTGGCACGCGTGATCACGCCGACCTGGCCGAGGCCCGCCAGCGCGGCGTGGAACAGGTCCGCGTCGCACTCCGCGGAGCAGGTGACCGTCTCCCCGGTGCCGGTTACGACGTCCAGGTCGATGACGGTGTCGACCTGCGCTCCGTAGCGCTGCGAGGCGCCGCCGAAGCCACCCACGGAGAGCGTGCCGCCGATGGAGAGCTCGATGTAGTCCGTGAAGACGGGCGGGGTCAGGCCCTCGGCGAGGCTCGCCGTCAGCACCTTGCTCCACACCGCCCCGGCGCCGACCGACACCGTGCGTGCGCCCGCGTCCACCGCCACGTCATTCAGCGGGCTCAGGTCGATGACGAGGCCGTCCGAGACCTGCGCCTGACCGTACGTCTGGTGTCCCTGCCCGCTCGGTGCCACCGGGATACGCCGCGCACCGCAGAACTCGATCATCGTGGCGATGTCCGCGACCGACCCGGGCTCCAACACCGCCGCCGGCGTACGGTGCACGATGTGCCCGAAGTCCCCTTCGAACGGCGCGAGGTCCTTCGGGTCGAACAGCAGGCGGCCGTCCAGGTACGGCACTTTATCGAAGGAGCCATCACCCGACACCGCCCACGCCCGTCCAACCGGATCGAAGCCGACGACAACCGCGCCCACTCCCACAGCGCGCACGAACCCGCGGCGGCTCAGCCCTCTGCCCCGGCCCACGTCCTCGCCCATCCGAACCCTCCTTCGATCCGACCCCGTGAGACATTGTTCTGATAGTCGCACGGTGTCGCGCCACGAGTCACGGATTGTCGCGCAGCCTAAGCAGCCAGCAAGCCCTCCGTCGTCCCCGCCGGTCCGAACCACGAGTTCACCGCGCGGCGGCCGAACTCGAAGGCCTCGCCGACCACCATGTAGTCGGTGGACAGCCGGCCGACCGGCGGCACCGCCGGGTCGGGGCGGATGGAGAGCACCGCGGACTGGCCGGGCGCGGCGTGGTCCCGGTCGTACGCGGCGAGAACCCGGTCGTCGTCGGCCATCCGCTCCCTGCGGGCCAGGTACGCCGCCTTGAGCTGCGGGGTGTACCTGCGCAGCGCCACCCTGGCCACGAAGCGGGCGCTGAGGGTCGGGGTGATGGGCGCTACCGGGCCCGCGTCGTGCAGGGCCTTCGACCTGAGCACGAGCACGTGCGTCGCGCCGTCCTTGAGCGCCTGGCGGAACGGGACCGACTCGGCCAGGCCCGCGTCGAAGTACCGGCGGTCGCCGAGAGCGATCGGACGGCCCGCGAGGACCGGCAGCGCGGTGCTCGCCCGCAGCGCGAGGCGCAGGCTGTCGATGTCCGTCGTCTTGCTGTAGAGGTCCACGGGCTCGCCGGTGTCGATGTCCGTGGCCAGCAGGTGCAGCTCGATCGGCGTCCGCAACACCGACGCGTAGTCGAGCGGATACTCGCGTATGTAAATTTCTTCGATCAGCCGCTCGATGTCCACCATCGGCCGGCCGCGCAGCAGGTTCGTCTTGCGGATGCACGCGCGCATGAACCGCGGGTCGAGGCAGCCGAGCAGGCCCTGCGGCCGTGAGCTCAGCAGCCAGGCGGCGGCCAGCGCGCCGGCCGAGGCGCCGTAGACCGCGTCGAACGCGTCGAGCATGCCGAGTTCGTGGACCGCCAGTGCCATTCCGGCCGAGACGCTGCCGCGCATCCCGCCGCCCTCGATCGCCAGCGCCACCCGGTACCCGTCCGTCCGCGCCCCGGGACGGCTGCCGGCCGCCAGCCGGTCGCCGACGATGGAGGTAAGCCGATGATCCGTCCCATCGTCCAGAAGTCGAAGCTGATCCGCCACTGCCCTCTCTCCCCTGGTCCGCGACCCTCGAGGGGCCGGCCCGCAGCCGTTGCGAGGGGAACCTACCCACGGGGTGTGAACACGGCGTCTACCTTGTGCGACGCGTTCCTGAGCTTTGGGTAGAGAGCAGGCCGCCGACGTGACGGGAGGGGACCGCTGAGATGAACCGTAGACGATGGAGGGCGATAAAGGCCGATAAGGGGCCTGCGGCCGGGGCTAGACCGCCTGCTCGCGGCGCCGGGACAGGGCGGGGTGCGCGCCGACGGCGACGAGGTCGGCGACGGTCTGCCGGGGCTCGCCCTCCGCCAGGTGCGCGCGGCCGACGAGGATGGCGTCTGCGTCCAGCTTGGCGCTGGCGATCAGATCGCGGCGCGGGGTCGAGCCGACCTCCGTCACCCGCACCACGCCGTCGGGCACCAGCGGCAGCAGCTTGGCGAGCGTCGCCTGCATCATCGCGGGTTCCGGGCCGGTCGCCACGTACTGCGGCGGACGCACCAGCAGCGAATGCGCCCTCGCCCGCAGCGCGCGGACCAGGTCGCGGGCGCTGCAGACCTCGACGATCGGGGTCAGGCCGATGGTCGCGGAGCGCTCGACGAGCGAGACCAGCGCCTCGTCCTGCAGCGTGGAGGCGGACAGCAGCACCAGGCTGGCGCCGTGCGCCCGGGCCTCCCACAGTTGGTAGCTGCTGACGACCGGGTCCATGCTGAACAACGGGGTCTGGGTGTGCACGCCGGCGTCGGACATCGCGTGCAGGGCTGTGCCGACGCCGCTGGCGCCTGGGCAGATCGGCACCGCGATCACGCCGGCGCCGCCCGCCTCGTACTGCTCGGCCAGCTGGCCCGGGGTGGCGTGCGCCGGGTCCAGTTCGGCGACGACGACGATGTTCCCGCTGCCGAGCGCTTCCTGTCCGTTGAGCGGGGTGGGCCGGTCGAGGGCCTTGGCCTTGATCTCGTCGAGCGGGACGCGGGCCTGCCGGGCGGCCACGCGGGCTAGGGCCTGGAACGCTATCGGGGACGAGGAGTGCGGGCTCACGCGGCTGACGCCTCCGCGAGTGTCGGATGGACGAACCGATGCCCTCGCGCGGTCTGCTCTTGCAACGCGTGCCTCCTCGGTGGCGTCTCACAAGGATGGCGTGACCGCCGTGTCCTCGGCCGAGACTTGCCCGGTACTCACCGAAGCTAACCCAATCACCGGCCCTAAGGCCAAATCGATCTTCCTGACCTGCGGAAACGTAATGTTAAATGCATGTTCGAGAATCCTGTCGCCCGGGTCCGCGACCGGCGCTCACGCCGCCCCTCAGCTCCCTGTCTCGGTGATCGCGATCCCGGTCGCCGGGGTGTAGAACACGCGTCCGTGGCAGGCGACCCGGGCCGACGCCCACCAGTGCGCCCCGGTACGTGCCGCGGGGTCGGCGCACGCGGTGAAACTCACCGTGGTCTCGGCGCCCGCGGCAATCGCGAACGCCTGCACCCGCGGTGTGATCGTCAGGTCGCCGTCGCCGATCCACGTGCCGTACGGGCTGATCAGCGCCACCTCGCCGCGGATCTCGCTCGCCGCGCGGTTGGTCAGCCGCACCGTCAGCTCAGTGCTCTCACCCGGCGCGAGACGGACCGGCGACCAGTCCGCGGCGACGTCGACGAGTTCGCTCTCTGCGACGTCGCCGACGCGGATCTCGGTGGTGTCCTCCAGCACCTGTCCGCTCGCCGCGTCCCGGATCCGCGCGGCGAGGATGTAGCGGCCGGGGGCACCGTCCGTACTGAACGGGACGGTGAACTCCGCGTGTTCGCCGGGAACGAGCTTGTAGCCCAGGTCGATGTCTCCATGCACTGACACGCCGGTCGGGACAACGAGTTCGACGGTGCCGGCCGCCTCGTGCCCGCTGCAGCTGACGCCGACGGTCAGGGTCCCCTCCGACTGCGACGCACTGATGTGCACGGACACCGGTAGGTTGCCGATCGGTGCGGGACCGACGTTGTGCAGCCAGTAGCGCGTGAAGACCGGCTGCACCGGCTCAGCGACACGCGCGAGAGGCTCGATGGAGCGCGCGACGGGCGAAGTGCTCGGCCGGAATCGGAGGGTCGCGACGTCGGCGGGGGAGAGGCTCACGGCGATGGAAGACGCGTCCTCGATCTCCAGCGCGGTGCCGGGGTCGTCCTCGAGCAGGCCGGTGCGGCGAGCTTCCGCGACTCCGCTGTGGACACGTACGCGCACGCTCGCGGTCGTCGCAGAGCCCGAGGACTCGTAGATGCGCAGGCTGATTTCGCCGTCGTCGGTCGCGGCGGAGCCCGAGGCGAGCGGATTGCCGGAGACCTTGGCGGCGGTCAGCAGAACATTGTCGGGGGATACGGAGATGAAGCTGAGTTCGGCGGGGAGTGAACCGGCCTCGGCGTCCGTGATCTGCTTCGCGCGGACCGGGTGGTTCACGTCCTGGCCGATCCGGGCGAAGCCGTTATCCCGCCAGTCCCCGGGTCCCGCGACGAGGCTCAGGGCGAAGCTGTGCGTCCAGTGCTGCCAGGCGAAGCTCGACCCGTCCGGGGCCGTGCGGCGCTCGCCCTCGATCCAGTACTGCGACGGGAATCCGCTGCACGCGCGCATCAGGTTGATGTTGAGCGCGCCCTCCGTATCCACCACGAACCCTGATGTTCCCTGGTTGATCACAGCGACCGAATAGTCGTCGGCGGGTTCCGTGGTCGTCGCGAGCCCGGCGGGCACCGGGACCTCGATCGCGGCGTCGGCCAGGTCCGCGATGAACGCCGCGATGGCCGCCCCGTTCGAGCGGATGAGCAGAACCGGCAGGTCACGCAGTCCACGCACATCGGCGTCGGGAACCCACTGCTCGCGCCGGGTACGCAGCGCCGGGACGAAGACGCGTCCGTTCGTCTCGAAGGCCGCGCGGTACGCCGATCCCGCGTCGTCGAGCACAGCCTCGGCGAAGGAGTTGCCACCGAGCACGATCCGCACGTCCGGCAGGTTCGAGTCGGCGTCCAGTGCGCCGTAGCGCTCGCCCTCCGGCTTCGTCAGCGTGGAGGTGACGCCCTTGGCCGCGAGCGCCGCGATCAGCGCACGTACATCCTCCGCACGGTCCGCAGTCGTATCGTCCACGACCTCTGCGACGCCGATCGCGTGCACGTCGTCCTCGGAACGGTCCTCGCGGCGCAGGTTCAGCCGCACGGTCGCCGACAGGCCGGCCCAGGTGTGCGCGGGGGAGTCGAGGGTCCACAGGCTCTGCGCGGCGTCCGCCTCGGGGAAGCCGAACGAGCGGCCCACGGCGCCGAATCCGACCTCTGCGACCGGCAGCAGCCCCGGTGCGTCCAGCTGGAAGCGGGCGCGCAGCAGATGGTCCTGGCCGATCGAGCCGTCCACATGCGCCTGCAGATCGACGCGGTCCACGCCGTGCCACAGCGTCGTGTGCTGCCTGATCCGCAGGCCCTGAAGCTCAGTTGAGGCGACGATGCGCGCGCCGAGCGGGCTGATCTCCACGTGCACGTCGGTGGCCGGCTTCGCGCCGCTCGCCTCGCCAGGGCCGGTCGGCAGCAGGTGCCACGGCCCCTCGCCCCAGTAGTCGTGATCGGCGAGCTCAGCCTGCAGCGTCAGCTCACCGGCCAGGCCGCCATCGCGTACGAGCCCACGCCCTGTCCGGCGCTCGATCACGCTGGAGAGCGCACCGCCGCGCGCCGGATCGGCCTCGACGGCGAAGGCTTCGTTCGAGATACGCGCAGGTCCATCGACCCGCGTCCAGCCGGCGGGAACATCGTCAGCCGGAAGCACGCGGTAGACGCGGTAGCCGAGCGACGGCACCGCCTCGGCCAGAAACGACAGCGTGATCTCGGCGATCGACCCGTCCGCGCGTCGCACGACGGACTCGGTCAGCGCCGCTACCTCCTCGCCCTCCGGATCGACGACACGCGCGCCGAATGCGGGCTCTGAGAACGAGACCGTAACCGTCGTCACCGCGTCGCGTTCAAAGGACAGAGTATTGACAGCAAGAACGGAACCTTCGGCCGCATTCACGTGCCGAGCGAGGAAGTCGAGTGAGCCATCGATGACCTCGCGCCCCAGCTCGTCAGCCTCGCGCCAGCCAGTCAAGAGGTCAAGATAAACCTGGTCGGACTCGGTCCCGGTAATCGCATCGTGGTGCGCGCCGTAGACGAGCTGGCGCCACGCCTTGTCCAGCGCCTCGTGCGGATACCTTGCCCCAAGCAACGAAGCGAGCGTCGCGATCCGCTCGCCGTCCAGCACCGCCGCCTCGGCCGCGCGCTGCGCCTGCTTGGTGTCGATGTAGGACACGTCCTTGCCGGTGTACACCGGGTTCATGTCGCGTGTCTGCATGCTGATGACCGTGCGGCGCCGCTCGGCGTCCGCGCGCACGGCCGCAAAGAAGTCGCGCGGGATGCCGACCTGGAACCTCGGCCACACGTAGCGCTCGTTCCACTCGCGATGGATCTGCGTGCAGAAGCGCGAGGGCACGTTGTGGTCGTGGCCGACCGGCAGCAGCACGTTGCGCGTCGCGGCGACCTGCTTGAGCTCGGCGAACTTCTCGTAAGCCTTCTGCATCGACTCCTCGAGCGTGTCCACGCGCTCGATGTCCCAGCCGGCCACGTAGTGGTCCGCCAGGTAACCGGTCAGCACGCCGCGTCCCGAAGGCGAGATCCACTCGAACTCGGAGGGGAACTGCTGGCGCGTGATGTTCCCGGTGTGCCGCTTGGCGCCGACGTGGTGCCACGGACCACGCGCCCACACGCTCGAGTCCAGGCCCGCGTCCGCGACGAGGCCGGGGTACGCCGGGTCGTGCCCGAACACGTCCACCATCCACGCCGAACGCGGCTCGCCGCCGAGCACGTCGCGCTGGTATCCGAACCCGTACACCAGGTTGCGGACCGTCGACTCGGGGTGCGTCAGGTTGGTGTTCGCCTCGTTGTAGCTGCCGCCGACGAGCTCGACCCGGCCCTCGCGCATCAGTCGACTCAAATCCCTGCGGTCGCGCGGGAACCGGTCCCAGTAAGGCTTCAGATAATCGACCTCTGCCAGCACGAACGCGTAGTCCTCGTCGTCCCGGGCCGCGTCGAGGTGCGCGCGGACGAGGTCGAACGCGGAGAGCTGGAAGGGCATCCGCTTCTCCTGCGCGCCCGGCAGGTCGAGCCAGGTCTCGGTGAATCCGGCCTGCGTGTTCCACCACACCGGGTCGTAGTGGAAGTGCGAGATCATCCACATCGTCCAGCCGGCCTCGGCCCGGGTGACGAGCGTCGGCTGCGTCACCCGCTCGTCCGCCGACTCGACGATAACAGTGGCCTGATAGATGCCGCCCTCGACCGACGGAGCGCGGAAGACGACGCCGACCTCGAGCGTCGTCTCGTCATCGCCCGCAACGACTGCCGTGGGGACCGGCGTCTCCACCAGGGGCCCCTCGATGCGGACCGTCGCAGGCCCCGATCTCGGCCCCTCGATAACGACCTTCGTCAGCTGTCTCGGCGCCTCGGCCGTCCCGATGAACAGGTCGGTGTCGTGGACGGCGGTGATCCGCATGGCTGAGCATTCCTCGCTAGGCATGTGGGACGTTCCCGGCCCCCGCGTGTGCGGACGCGGGGGCCGGAAACGCCCCGGAACAGGGTGGATCAGGGAACGGACAGCGTTACGCGGCGGCCTGGGCCATCGCCGTCTTCGCCTGGCTGAAGAACGAGCTGACGCCCGCCGAGACCGACAGCTTGCCGAACGCGACCTCCGAGGAGACGTTGCCCAGCGCGGTCTTCACGTCGCCGTATCCGGGCGGCGAGGACGGCGGGGTGGTCAGCTTGTCCAGGGCCACCTGCTGGTTGACGTAGTCGCCGTAGGTGATGTCGGTCTTCTCGGACGGGGTCACGGTCGGCAGCAGGATCTTCTCGGCCACCGTCGACGGCGGCAGGCCCCGCTGCGTGCCCATGATCTTGATCGCGTCCGTGTCGGTCAGGAAGAAGTCGATCAGCTTGGCCGCGCCGCTCGGGTTGGTGCTCTTGGTCGGGATGACCAGCAGCACGCCGCCGTTCAGGGCTTGGCCGGTCTTGCCGGTGGTGCCGCGCGGCGTGATGATCTCGCCGAGCGAGTCCGTCACCAGCGGCGCGATCTGCGAGAGGCCCCAGCCGTTCGTCATCGCCACGGACCCGGACACGAAGGGGTTGGTGGAGTCGGCGTTGCCGTAGTTGGCCACCAGGTCCGCCGGGCAGCAGGCGCCGGTCTTGCGCAGGCCCGCCCAGTAGTTCCACCACTCGCCGAGGTCGTCCGAGTCGAAGCCGAGCTGCTCGTCCGCCGTGTAGAGGTCCTTGCCGCGCTGGCGCAGCCACGGCTGCATCGCGCCGGAGTCGTCGCCGGAGGCGTCCATCGCGCCGTACTTGCCCGAGCCCCAGCCCTTGGCGATCTCGTTGGTGATCGTCGCGAAGTCGTCCCAGGTCCAGGAGTTCTCCGGGTAGGCGATCTTCAGCTTGTTGAGCACGGTTTCGTTGTAGAGCACCGGCGCGTAGCCCGAACCGGAGGCGATGCCGTAGTTGACGCCCTTGACCACGCCTGCGCTCTGCAGCTGGGTGAACAGCGTGTCCAGCGCGATGGTGCCCGGGATGTACGAGGCGAGGCTGGTCAGCACGCCCTTGGCCGCGTAGGTGCTGGTGAGCGCGGTGTCCATCTGGAAGACGTCCGGCGGGTTGCCGCCCGCGAACTCGGTGTCCAGCTTGTCGAAGTAGCCGTTGTAACCGGAGTACTGCGCGGTGACCTTGATGCCGGTCTTCTGGGTGAAGACCTTCAAGGCCGACTCGTAGGCCGTGTTCCGGGCGGTGCCTCCCCACCAGCGGAAGACGAGGGAGTCGCTCGAGGAGCCCGAGGTCGAGCTAGAGCTGAAGTCGCTACAGCCGGCCATCGCCAACGCGGCGGCGCCCGCACCGAGGCCGATGAAGCCTCTTCTGGACAGTTCTGACATGAGGGGAGCTTCTTTCCTGAATGAGGGGAGAGAGAGGGATGCAGTGCGGTGGTGCGGTACGCCGCGGGTGGCGGCGGGCTCTGGGAGGTGCGGCTCAGCCCTTGATGCCGGAGCTGGCCACGCCGTCGACGAGGCGCTTCTGGAAGATGAGGAAGACCGCCATCATCGGCAGGAGGGTCACGACCGACATCGCGAACAGGCCGCCGTAGCTCGAACCGCTGGCCCGGTCGACGAAGGCGTTCAGACCCAGCGGGACCGTGTACTTGCTGTTGTCGCTGAGGTAGACCAGCTGGCGCAGGAAGTCGCTGTAGGTCCACACGAAGGTCAGCACGGTCGTCGTGATCAGCGCCGGGCGCAGCAGCGGCAGGATGACCGAGAAGAACACCCGCACGTGTCCCGCTCCGTCGATCTCCGCGGCCTCGTCGAGTTCGCGCGGAATGCCCCGGATGAACTGCGTCATCAGGAAGATGAAGAACGCGTCCACCGCGAGGAAGTACGGCACGATCAGCGGCAGGAAGGTGTTGACCCAGCCGAGCTTGTAGAAGATCGCGTACTGCGGGATCATCGTGGCCTGGAACGGCAGCATCAGGGTGCTGAGCATGAGGCCGAACCAGAGCTTCTTGCCGGCGAAGTCGAGCCGGGCGAAGGCGTACGCGGCGGCCGAGCAGGTCAGCAGGTTGCCGACGACGACGAGCGCCGAGATCACCAGCGAGTTGACGATGTAGACGGTGAACGAGGTGCCGGTCGCCGACCAGCCGCTGGTGTAGTTGGAGAGGGTGAACCCGTGCAGCGGCAGCGGGTCCCAGGTCGAGAAGATCTGGTCCTCGGGCTTGAACGAGGCGCCGACCAGCCACAGCAGCGGATAGATCATCACGATCAGGCTGATGATCAGCGCGATGTGGGTGCGCCAGCTGCTTCTGGCGAGGAAGCTCCGGCGGCGTGCGACGGGGGCCGCGGGCGGCGGGGTCGTGGCGGCGGGGCGTTCGGTGATGACGCTCATGACTTCGGGTCCTTTCGCGGGTGCTGCGCGGTCGGGGGGACTGGAGGCGGGAAATCAGTATTAGTCGCCATAGGTCACCCACTTCCGCGCGGTCGCGAAGTAGACGGCGGTGAACGCGCCGATCACCAGGAACAGGATCCAGGCCATGGCCGAGGCGTAGCCCATCTCCAGGCTGCCGAAGCCCTTCTGGTACAGGTAGAGCGTGTAGAGCAGGGTCGAGCCGATCGGCCCGCCCTGGCCGCCGCTGATCACGTAGGCCGGGGTGAAGGTCTGGAAGGCGTTGATGGTCTCCAGCACCAGGTTGAAGAAGATCATCGGGGACAGCAGCGGCAGGGTGATCTTCACGAAGGTACGGATCGGTCCGGAGCCGTCCAGGTCGGCCGCCTCGTAGACGTCCTTCGGCAGCTGCTTGAGCCCGGCCAGGAAGATCAGCATCGGAGTGCCGAACTGCCAGGCGGACAGCAGGATCAGCGTCCACAGCGCGGTCGAGGGCTGGCCGATCCAGTCCTGGCCGTGGATGCCGAACACGCTGAGGAACTCGTTGAGCAGCCCCTGCTGCGAGAAGACCTGCTGCCACATCACCGCGACCGCGACCGACGCGCCGATCAGCGAGGGCAGGTAGAAGGCCGAGCGGTAGAAGCTGAGGCCGCGGATCTTCTTGTTCAGCAGCACGGCCACCAGCAGCGCCGCGCCGAGCTTGAGCGGCACCGAGAAGACCACGTACTCGAGGGTGACCTTCGCCGACTGGATGAAGTTCGGGTCCTGGAACAGCAGCGTGTAGTTCTTGAAGCCGATCCAGCTGGGCGCGGTCAGCAGGTTGTAGTTGGTCATCGACAGGTACAGCGAGTACGCCATCGGGATCAGGGTCAGGCCGAAGACGCCGATCAGCCACGGTGTCAGGAACGCGTATGCGGCCCGGTTGTGCTTGTGCTTCTTGCGCTTACGCGGCTTCGGGTCGCGTGCGGCGGTGGCGCTCGGACCGGGCGCGGCTGCGCGTTGGTCGGTGTTCACTGACGCCATGTGCTTCGCTCCTGGGACGGTCTTCTGGTCGGTGCCGGGCCCGGGGGCACGGCGGTCGCCGGCGGCGCTCGGACCGGGCTTGCCGGCGTCGCCGTTTCCACGCACAGCGCTCGTGGTTACCAGACCGTCCGTCCCAGGGAGCCGTCTGGAAAGCGCTTGCCGAGAACCTAAGGTCGGTAGCCCCCGCTGTCAAGGGTCCGGTGCAACTCTATGAGCTGGACCATTACGTGCCTGTTACCACGCTGTTGACGCCGTGTTCGCGCGCCAGGTGGGCGGCGCCGAGCACGGTCGCGCGTTCGCCGAGCCTGCTGACCTCGACCTTCGTCGGCCAACTCAGGTCCTCGAGGGTGCGCCGAACCCCGTCGGTCAGCAGCGGATTGCGGCCGACGCCGCCGCCGAGTATCACCAGCCCCGGATCGAGCACCGCGGTGAGCGAGGCGGCCACCTTGCCGACTTCCACCGCGTGCTCGGCGACGAGGGTGGCGGCCCGCGCGTGGCCCTCGGCGGCGAGCGCGAAGACGGCTTCGGGGTCCTGCGGCAGCGGCCCGTCGGCCTCGCTCCAGACCGAGCCGACCTGCCGCATCAGCCCCGGCGAACCGAGCCGCGCCTCCAGGGCCTCGCGGCCCGGCTCGCGTCCCTCGGTCCACGGATAGGCCAAACGGGCGATCTCCCCGGCGGCCCCGTTGCGCCCGCGCAGCAGCCTGCGGCCGACCACGATCCCCGCGCCGATGCCCACGCCGACCTGCAGATAGACAAAAGTGTCGCGATCTCCGTCACCGCCGTCGTGCAGCTCGGCGATCGCGGCGCAGTTCACGTTGTTCTCGACGGCCACCGGCACAGCCCTCGGCAGCCGCAGCGAGGCGACGGCGCCCGCGACCCGCTCGGCGGTCTCCGCGTCGGCGGTGGATTCCGGCAGCACCACGTCGTTCACGGCCACCACGGCGGTCCGCAACGGCCCGTCCTGCCGCCGGCGCCGCAGCGCCGCGCCGATCATCGACCAGGCCTGGTCCAGCCGGGGGGTCTGGTCCTCGTCGAGCAGCGAGCCGTCCAACGCGATCGTCCGGAAGGAGACCTGCGTGGAGCCGCGGTCCACCGCCAGCACGTAGCCGGCCGCGCGGGCCAGCCGGTAGACGGCCGCGGACCGGCCGGTCGAGCCGTGCGCGGTGCCGTCCCGCTCGACCAGGCCGGCCGTCTCCAGCTCCGCGATGGCGGCGGACACGGTCGGCTTGGACAGCGCGCAGGCCGCGGCCAGTCGCGGGCGGGTGGCCCGGGCCAGCGCGGCGAGCTGCGCGAACACCTCGCCCGCGCTCTCGCTGAGCGGGCCGGAATCCGAAAGGGCCATGCCAGGCCTCTCCATGCTCGGGTATGTCGGATCGTGATCCGCCCGGGGGACGCTACCGCTTGACAGCCCCGGGGGTTAGTTAGTTTAGTGACTAACGAACCCGGCCGGGTCCCAGCCGCCGGGTTCCTGCGCCTCCGGCAGCAGCCACCGCCCCCGCGTGGGGCGGTACCACGCACTCGTTCCATGCACTGCCTTCCGCCCTGCCCGTGCTCGGCGGATCCAATGGAAAGAGGAGCACTCCCGTGCCGGACCTGATCTCCGGCGTCCGGGTGGGAATCGACGTCGGCGGCACCAAGACTCACGTCCGTGCCGTCGCCGAATCCCGCCTGCTCGCCGACCAGGTGTACTCCAGCGAGGGCTGGGTCCCCGCCGACTTCCGCCGCGCCGGCGCCTTCCTCGCCGAGCTGATCGCTCAAACGATCCCCGGTTTCAAGCCGGTGGCGGTCGCGGTCGGCGCGCACGGCTGCGACAGCGCCGAGGACGCCGCCGCCCTGACCGCGGAGCTCGAACTGCTCGTCGGCGCCCCCTGCGTGGTCCTCAACGACGCGGAGCTGTTGGCCCCGTCCGTAGGCCTCGGCGACGGCATCGGCCTGGTCGCCGGCACCGGCTCCGTCGCCGTCGGCCGGGACACGCAGGGCCAGCCGGTCTACGTCGGCGGCTGGGGCTGGCTCTTCGGCGACGAGGGCAGCGCGCCAGGCCTGATCCGGGAGGCCGCCCGCGCCAGCCTGGCCGCCCGCGACCGCGGCGAGACCCCCGACCTGCTCGCCGCCCTGCTGCTCGATGCCTACGAGGTCAGCGAGGTCACCGACCTGCCGGACGCCATGGCCGCGCAGGCCGGGGCGCGCGAGTGGGGCAGCCGCGCTTCGCTCGTCTTCGAGGCCCTGGAAGGCGGCTCCGCGGTCGCTGAAGCGGTGGTCGAGGATGCGGCCGAGGCGCTGGCCCGGCTCGTCGCCAAGGTAGCGGCGCGCGGCGTGGATGCCTCGGGCGTGGCCGTCGGCGGGGGAGTGATCCTCAACCAGCCGCCCCTGTACGACGCGTTCGTGCGCCGGCTCGCCGCGCTGTTGCCGGAGACCGCCGTGCACCGGCTCGACGTGCCGCCGGTCCAGGGCGCGCTGGTCATCGCCGAACGGCTGGCCAGCCGGAATGCCGGATTGATCGCGGTGGAAGCCGAGGTCGCCTGATGCCGGGTCCGCGCGTGGTGCTGATCGGGGTACACGGCCACGGCCGCGTCCACCTAGACGGTCTCCTTGAGCGCGAGCGCTCCGGCCTGCTCGAGCTCTGCGGCCTAGCCGACCGCCGCGAGCCCGCCCCCGACTCGGGCGCGGCCGGTTACGAATTCGACACCGACGCCTCGCACCTACTGGAGAAACTGCGCCCTGATATCGCAGTCATCTCCACGCCGATCCATACGCACTTAGACATCGCCGAGGCCGCACTGCGGGTCGGCGCGCACCTACTGCTGGAGAAGCCGCCGGTCACGTCCGTGGCCGATCACGAGCGGCTGCTCGCCGCGGTTGAGAACGCCGGTCGGCACTGCCAGGTCGGCTTCCAGGCCTTCGGCTCGTCCGCAGTCAACGATCTGATCGTGCGAGTCCGTGGCGGCGAGCTCGGCACGATCGAACGCGTGGCCATGTCCGGGCGCTGGTGGCGCGCCGAGGAGTACTACGCGCGCTCGCCATGGGCCGGACACCGGCGGCTGGGCGGTGTCATCGTCGCGGACGGCGTGCTGACCAACCCGTTCGCGCACGGCGTCGCGCTGGCGCTGCGCCTGGCGGGCGACGAGGTGCGGTCCGCGACGGTCGAGCCGTACCGCGCGTACGACATCGAGACCGACGACACCACCTGCGCGCGCATCGAGACGGACGGAGCACCCGTCACGCTCGCCGCCACGCTCTGCGCGGAGACCGAATCAGAGCCCTTCGTACGCGTCTTCGCCACCCGCGGCGTCGCGACGATCTGGTACACCCAGGACCGGCTGCTCATCCAGGGGAGCAATCAGTGCGATGAGTACATCGGCGACCGCGTGGCCCTGATCGACGACCTGATCGCCCACCTAGACGATGCCCCGGCGGCCGACGTGCTGCGCTGCCCCCTGCGCTCCACTCGCCCGTTCACCGAGGTACTCGAGGCGATCCAGCTAGGACCTGCGCCGCGCGCCATCCCGGCGGATCATGTCCGTGTCGGCGAGCGCGGCCGCGTGATCCCCGGCATCGAGGACGCCGTCGCGCGCACCGTCGCGACCGGCCGCCTGTTCAGCGAGCTAAAAGACATCCCCTGGGCCATAGCGAACGTAGAGGGAGGCTTGGCGTAGTGACTGCCATTTATCTGCCGAGCCAGCACGCCAGCGTGCAGGACCTGCCGGACGACCCGGCGTCGCGCACGAAAGTGCTCGCCGAGATCGTCGCCAAGGCGATTGAGCTCCAGCAGCCCGACGGCAACTTCGAGGACCCGGCCGCGGACGATGACATCGGCGACATGTCCCTCGGCGTCATCTCGCTGCTCTGCCTCGCCTGGCAGCGCGGCGACCGACGCGACGAGGAACTGGTCGAGTCGGCGCGCAGATCGGTCGACCACTTCTTCCGCGAGCGCGTCTACCGCACCGACAACCCCGGCGAGCCCTTCCTCGTCCGCCGCGACACCGGCCTGCCCTACGCGCGCTACATGCCTGGCGAGGGCGAGCACCCGTTCGGCGACTGGCCGAGCACCGTGTGGGCGATGCTGCACGCCGTCAACGTCATCGAACTCGGCGAAGGCCTGCTCACCGACAAGCAGTACGAGGAGGTCACCGAGCTCGCGGTCGGCTACTGGACCTGGCTGACCGAGGTCAGCATCTTCAACCCGCAGCAGACCGCGAACCAGGCCATCGGCGCCATCGCCGGAGCATTGACGCTAGCCCGCCTCCTGCGCGCCAAGAGCCGCGCCGAGGAAGCCGACCGAATCGCCGCCAACGCCGTGCGCCTGTACCGCGAGGAGATCCGCGCCCATCGGATCATCGACCGCGGATTCGCCCTGCCGACCGAGCACGGCGCCGGACACGACCAGAACTACGTGCCGATCTCGCTGACCTTCCTGGCCAAGGCGTACGAAGAGAGCGGCGAGGCGTGCTTCATCGAGGACGGCAAGCAGATCGCGCAGCACCTTGAGACGCGACTCTCGGTGCGCGGCTTCGACTTCGGCGGCCCGCGCTACAGCGAGCAGCACTGCGGCTTCGAGGGCATGGTCGGTCTCAAGTACTTCAGCCGACGGATCGGCGCCGATCTGGGTCGCTACCTCGGCGACCGGCGTGCCGCGTACCACTGGCCCGCGCAGAACGGAGCACCGAGCGGGCATTTCGCCTTCACCACGGTCTGGCTGCTCAGCGATGAGACCGAGTGGTTCCGCTTGGCCGATCCCGAACCGCGTCACACCGCCTACTCCGTCCGCAGCGGCCGCACGTCCGTCACCTTGACCGAGCAGCTCACGCCCTACGTCGTCGATGCGGCCGATTCCGCCGTAATCGAGGCTGTGGCGGACCACCAGCACGGCATCGGCCCGGTGCTGCAGTACCCGGACGGACGCAGAATGCTGCTGACCCGTCCACTCGGCCCGATGCGTTCCCGCGACGTGGTCGAGGGCAATTTGGCGGCGAAGCTGGTGACCAAGGCGGTCGTGACCCGCGACCAGGTCATGGTCTCCGTGCAGCAGCTCGTGGTCTGCGACGGCGAGCGCGTACACCTGATCACAGTCCTCGACCGCTCCGGCCTCCCCGCCGACGCGTCCCTAGAGTTCCTGGCCGGACTGCCGTACCTCGAGGCCGTAAATTCCCGCCAACGCAAGATCCTCTCCGTCTCCGCCTCCCCCTCCGACCCAACCCCCTTCGCCCTAGGCATCCCCAACGGCACACTGCCCACCTCCGGCTCCATCACCGCAGGTCAGCTGACGATCCGCGCCGCCGGAAAGCTCCGCGTAGTCAACCCGCCGGACGGCCCCGACTACTTCAACAGCCCCCGGACGATCGGTCTGACGCTGGAACAGCTCTCGTTCTCCCTGGCCGCCGACCCGCGCGGCTACGGTGATCCCGACAGCGGCTGGCATCGCGTAGCCGGAACAAATCTGGTGCTGGCCGGCCCCGTCCCCGACGCGCCGGACGGATTGGCGGTCTTCGCAGTCTCCTACGGTCCCGTGTCCTCAAGAACGTCGGGCTACGCCGCAGCAGCAGCAGTCACCACGCAGGCGACCCCGGACGGCGTGCTCGTCCACACGGCCGGATTCAGCGCTCTGATCGGCCACCCGGCCGGCGACGAGCACGGCGAGCCGATCCTGGTCCTCACCCCGATCGAGCCGTGACCGCCGTGCCCGACTTCGGGGTCCCGCTCCGCGTCGGCGGCCACCCGGTCGCCGAGTACGTTTCGGCACCGCCCGCCACCACTGACCCGACCCTCGTCCCGCGCCCGTACCTGCATCCCGTGCGCACGCTGGCCGGCACAGTCGTCACCGACGTTCTGCCGCCCGACCACGAATGGCACCTCGGCGCGGGCCTAGCCATCGCCGACGTGGCGGGCACGAATCTGTGGGGCGGCCGAAGCTATGTGCACGGCAAGGGGTACATATGGCTGCCCGACCACGGCCGGATCGAGCACGTGGCCTGGCGTCGGCAGTGCGAGGACGTGCTGGAGCATGACCTAATCTGGCGCGACCACGACGGCGCCGACCTGCTAGCCGAGCACCGCACCCTGATCGCCGCGCCCACCCCTGAGGCCGGTTCCTGGACCCTGACCTTCTCCACCGCCCTGACGAACGTCCGCTCAACCCCCATCGAGATCGGCAGCCCAGCCACGAACGGCCGTGGCGACGGAGCAGGCTACGGCGGCTTTTTCTGGCGCCTCCCCCCGACCGACAAGCTGCGCGTCATAGCCCGCGACCCGCAGACCGCCGACCGCGCGAAGGGCGAAGACTTCGTCAACGGCAGCGACCTCCCCGAACTTACCGCCACCGGCGTCACCCAGGCCGAAGGCAAGCCCTACACCCTCACCTTCGCCGGCCTGGCCGATGCCGACCGCTGGTTCGTCCGCGTAGCCGAGTACCCAGCCGTAGGCGTCGCCTTCGCCTACTACCGCCCCATCGCTCTCGCTCCAGGCGCCGTGCTCGCCCGCACCTTCACCGTCACAATTTCCGACGCGTAGTGGCCGGGCTGACCCTGGCTCAGTGTTCCGCTGCGCTCCACGCCGGACCTCGTACGGCCCCTCCGGTGCGAAGTAAGGGCGGCCCATTCCCGTGGGCGCGGAGCGGCGTGGGCGGCCCTGCCCTGCGAGACGGCCGCGGAGCCCCTTTACGGTCTTTCGCTTTGACTCGTATGATTTCGATTATGAGCGATATGGTGAGGCTGGGAGTCATCGGCTGTGGGCGGATCGCGCAGGTGGCGCACTTTCCTGCGCTGGAGAAGGCGGAGGGGATCGAGGTCGTCGTCGTGTGCGACCGGAGCGAGGACGTGGCGCGGGCCGTTGCTGGGCGGTACGGGATCGGGTCGTATGTCACCGACGCGGCGGAGGTGCTCAAGAACGAGCAGGTCGAGGCGGTTCTGATCGCGGTTCCGGACCGGTTCCACTGCGAATTGGCGGAGGCGGCGCTTCGGGCGGGCAAGCATGTGCTGGTCGAGAAGCCGCTCGCCTCTACCGTGGAGGAGGCCCGGCGGCTCGTTGAGTTGCAGGAGCGGAACGGGCTGACGACGACGCTTCAGGTCGGTTCGATGAAGCGGCACGATCCTGGGCTTTCGTTTGCGCGCGAATTCATTCGGGCTGGGCGGCTTGGTGAGTCGCGCTCGTTCCATGCCTGGTACCGCATCGGCACGATTCGGCCCGGGGTCGAGGCCACGCTGTTTCCGCGGACGTTCGCCGACGAGGAGGTGCGGCAGGTTGAGGCCGGCTTCAAGGCCGAGCGGGCCCGCTACCTTCTCGCGACGCACGGCGCGCACATTTTCGACACATTGCGGTACCTCCTCGGCGAGGTCCGCTCGGTCACCGTGGCACACCGCGAATCCGGCCGCGACCAGGCGTGGAGTGTGCTGGTCACGCTTGCCTCGGGCGCGGTCGGGACGATCGGCGTTGTGGTGGACGTGCCTGGCGACGGCGCCGAGGGGATCGAGGTCTTCGGCTCTGAGGGGCAGTTGCGGGTGGACACGCACTTTCCGTTCTTCCGCCGCGCGTCCGACGTGTGGGCGTTCGACGCGCGTGAGGGTGCCGCGACGGTCCCGGTTTTCGCGGACACGGACGCTTATGAGCGTCAGGCAGAGGCGTTCGCGCGCGCGGTTCGGGGCTTGGGCGTCGCAGAGCCGGACGTCCGGGACGGGCTGGAGGCGGTCCGGCTGATCGTGGCGGTCGCGGAGTCGGTGGCGCGAGGCGGCGCTGAGGTGCTGTTGTGATTAATGGCGAGAGACTCGGGATCTTCGCCAGGACCTTTCGGCGGCCGACGTCAGCTGAGGTCGCGGCCGAGGTGAAGCAGGCCGGCTACGCGCTCGCGCACTGGAACTTCGCGGCAATCGGTCTGCCGACGCTCGCCGACGACCTGCCGGACGAGGTCTTCACTCAGGTGCGTGCCGCGTTCGACGCCGAGGGGATCGGAATCCCGAGCGTGTCGGCGACGTACAACATGATCGGGCCCGACATCGAGCGTCGATCCGCCGAGACGAAGCGGGCCGCACGGTTGGTCCGACGTGCGCGGCTGCTCGGCGCCGAGGTCGTGACCCTCTGCACGGGCACGCGCGATGCGCAGGATATGTGGCGCGCACATCCGGACAACGCGACGCCCGCAGCATGGCGGGACCTGCGTGCGACGCTCGATGTGCTGATGGACGCGGCGTCAGACGGCCGCGTCATACTCGGGATCGAGCCGGAACCGGGGAACGCCGTAAGTGATGCGGCTGCTGCTGCGCGGCTGCTGAGTGAGTTGGGCGACGACGCGCCGGTGGGCATCGTTTTCGACCCGGCGAACCTGCTGACGCGCGAGACCGTGAGCCGGCAGGCACGAATCCTCACGGCCGCCGTCGACCTGCTCGGCCCGCGGATCGTCGGCGTTCAGCTCAAGGGCTTCGACCTGATGGACTATCAGCTGGTCTTCGGGCTGTTGGAGCGCGTCGTGCCGGTACCGTTGATCGTCCAGGACGTGACGGAAGCCGACGCAGGCCGCGTCCGCTCGGACCTGCTACGTCGGTACAGCGAACGTGAGGACTCCGCATGAGCGGCGGCACGGACCCGATCTTCGCGGAGGAGCGCAGGCAGCGGATCCTCGCGATGGTCGGCGCGCACGGCCGCGTCCGTATCGCCGAACTCGTCGAAGCGCTCAATGTCTCCGAGCCGACGATTCGCAAGGATCTGAGCCTGCTCGAACAGGACAGGCTGCTGCGGCGCACGCACGGCGGCGCCATCGCGGTGCGTCCTCAGTTCGAGCCGACGATCGACGACCGCAGCATGCTGAACGCCGAGGCGAAGGACCTGATCGCGCGGTCGTGCGCGGCGTACATCGGGCGCGGTGACTCGGTCTTCCTGGACAGCGGTACGACCGTGCAGCGCATCGCCCGCCTACTCGACCAGGAGCACGTCAATATCCTCACTAACGCGCTCGGTGTGGCCACGGCGCTCGCCGACAAGCCCCCGTCGATCCGGCACACGCTGCTCGGCGGCACGGTCCGTTCCCTCGGCGGCACGCTCGTCGGCCCGGTGGCCCTGGAAACCCTCGCACGCTTCACCGTGAACGTCGCCTTCATCAGCGCCAGCGGCTTCTCCGAGGGCGGCATCTCGGTTTCCGACGTGGCCGACGCGCAGGTCAAGCAGGCCGTCATCGACCGCGCCCGCAAGGTTGTCGTTCCGATCGACAGCAGCAAGTTCGGCGTCACGGACTTCGTCACTATTTGCGGGCTTGACCGCATCGACCTGGTGATCACGGAGCGGGCGAGCGAGGAGATCAGGGAGCTGTGCCTGGATCACGGCGTCGAGCTGCGCGTCGTCGGGTCGGCCGCGGGCTGACGCCGGCCTGCGGGGGACGGCCTACGGCGTTCGGATCGCGTTGCGCAGACCGGCGTAGCGGTGCGTCTCGAAGACGGCGAGGATGCACAGGATCGCCGCCACGCCCGCGGAGCCGACCAGCGGGGGAAGTATCGTGGCCGCGACGGTCCAGCCCAGCAGTAGGCAGACCGCGACCAGGCGGACCACCACCCACGCACGCAGCGCGATCCAGCCGAACAGGACCAGGCCGGCGACATAGAGGGCCGCGCCGCCGGACAGCGCCCAGCCGTAGAAGGCGCCGAGACCCTTGGTGTCCGCGGCGTGGCCGACGACCCCTTCGATGCCGAGAGCGGTCAGCACGATGCCCGCGATGATCGGGAAGTGCGCGTATCCGAACGCGTCCACGGCGAGCCTGAGCCGGGTCGCACGGTCCGCGTGGTGCAGGCGCTCCTCGACGGCCAGCGTGATCACGTCGAAGTAGAGCCACCACAGGCCCAGCGCCGTGCCGATGCCGAGCAGCGCGGCGATCAGCAGCGGGGTGTCGAAATTCTGCCCGATCGTCGCGGCGCCCATGGCCAGCAGCGACTCGCCGATCGCGATGATGACGAACAGGTTGTGCCGCTCGGTGAAGTATTTTGCGCTGTGAATCCGCAGGTGGCCCCGACGCGACGTCAGATAGAACCCGCCCCAGTCGATCAGGAGCGCGGCGGCCGTCATCTCCGTCTGCACGGCCCCGCCGATCGCCGCGCCCGCGATCAGCAGCGCGCCGCCGCCGAGCACGGTCGGCCAGGACAGCCGGATCTGCCGCAGCAGCGCCCGGTCCCCGTGCGCGATCCAGCCCGAGACGAGCAGGTATACGCAGCGTACGAACAGGTAAGCGGTCCCCAGCACCACCGGCGCGTACAGGCCGCCGGACGCGTCGTTCCACGCCTCGGGCACGCACAGCGCCATCACGAAGACCCCGGCCATCGCGAATGCCATCGCGGCGCGCACCACGGCCAGATCGGCCCGCGCCTGGTTGCCCAGCCACGCGTACGCCGACCAGGAGAACCAGGCCAGCGCGAGCAGCAGCACCCCGCGCGTGACGCCGACGCCGGTGTGCGTGCGCACCATGTACTGGGTGATCTGGGTGAGCGTGAAGACGTAGACGAGGTCAAAAAACAGCTCGAAGTTGGAGACCTTGTCCTCGGGCTGCGCCGTGTGGGGCTCGGTTCTCGGCTCTGTCTCCGGCTCCGGCTCCGTGTGGTCTGGGGCGGGCGCCTCGCGGCTCGTCGAGTCGGTCAATGCGGGTGCTCCGGTACTTTTCGGCGGGGCTTTGGTCCAGCGTGGCGGCTGTGATCGTCGGAAGCAACCGGATGACTCGCCGACTCTTCCTGACCAGGTCAGACGCGTGCCGATGGGCGTAGCAGGCGCGCGTTAGAGAATTGGCGGATTTCCGCACGCCACCGCATGGAGGCGATTGCGCGGCGAGGGGCCTGGGCATGAGGCCTCGGGACGACGGTGGCTGTCGGAGGCTCCGGTTAAGGTGCCTCTGGAGGGGACGAACGGGGCCGAAGGGCCGCGGGCGGCCCAGGACAGCACCACACACACCGCAGGAGGTGTGAGCGAGAAATGGCAGAGAAGTTATCGCTGCGCGACGCGGACGAGCACATCCGCGGCGTGTGCTTCAAGACCGGTCCGCCCGCTCGGGTCGGAGTGGAGCTCGAGTGGGTGGTGCACGACCTCGCCGATCCGCTGCGGCCGGTGGAGCCCGCGCGGATCGATCGGGCGCTGGCACCCGTCACCGGGCCGGGCGCGTTCCCCGGCGGCAGCGCGCTCAGCCGCGAACCCGGCGGCCAGGTCGAGCTCAGCTCCCGACCGGGACCGCTCCTCGGGTGCCTCGCCGACCTGGCCGCGGACACCGAGGCGCTGCGTGCGACGCTCGCCGGGCACGGCATGGCGCTCGCCGGCTGGGGCCTCGAACCCTTCCACGAACGCCGCCGGGTGCTGGACCTGCCGCGCTACCAGGCCATGGAGGCGCACTTCGACCGCGGCGGCCCCTGGGGCCGCCGGATGATGCGGTCCACCGCCGGAATCCAGGTGAATCTCGACGCGGGGGACGGCGCCCGGGACGGGACGGGGATCACCGGTTGGCGTCGGCGCTGGCAGTTGGCGCACCGGGTCGGCCCGGTCCTCGTCGCCGCGTTCGCGAATTCCCCCCTTTGGCTCGGCAAGCCGACCGGCTGGCGTTCCGGCCGCCAGGCCGTGTGGTCGCGCATGGACGCGAGCCGCACCCGCCCACCCGAGCACGTCGCCGATCCCCGCACGGCCTGGAGTGACTATGCGCTGGACGCCGCGTTGCTCTGCATCCGCCGGGACGGACCGGGGGACTGGAAAGCACCTCCCGGCCTCACCATGCGTGGCTGGCTCGACGGTGAGTCGGGCTTACGTCCGCCGACCGTCGAGGATCTCGACTACCACCTGACCACGCTCTTTCCGCCGGTCCGGCCACGCGGCTGGCTCGAGCTGCGGATGATCGACACGCAGCACGGCGACGAGTGGGTGGTTCCGGCCGCCGTCTCGGCCGCCCTGTTCGACGATCCGATCGCGGCCGAGGCCGCCTGGGCGGCCACCGAACCGCTCGCGACCGTACCGGGCAGCCCGATCGCGTCCGCGGAGCTATGGGAGCGCGCGGCTCGGCTCGGCCTTTCCGCCCCCGAACTCGTCAAACCGGCGCTGAGCTGCTTCGCCGCCGCCGAGGAGGCCCTGACCCGGATCGACGGCGCCGACCGCGTGCGGCAGGCCGTCTCCGCATTCATCGAACGCTACGTCGCGCGGGGCCGCTGCCCGGCCGACGACCGCTTGGACGCGCTGCACAGCAGCGCGTCCTTCGCGGCACCCCCTGCGCTTGAGGAGGCCTGGCGTTGACTTCATCCCTATGCGATGTGAAGGGATTCTTCCCTCGCGAGAAGGGCTTTCCGCTTCATCGACAGCAGCTGCCCCGAATGAGCAGTCGATCACGCTCGGCTGTGCGTGACGAGGCCGAGATTTCCGCAGGAGGAGCCCGATGACCGACATCGACCGCGCCCTGTCCGTACTCGACACCGCCCGACGCCGCACCCTGCACCTGACCGACTGCATGGACGAGGCCGAGCTGACGGCCCAGCATTCCGCGCTGATGTCGCCGCTCGTCTGGGACCTCGCGCACATCGGCAACCAGGAGGACATCTGGCTCGTGCGCGCCGCGGCCGGCCGTCCCGGCGTGCGCCCGGACCTCGACGGCGTCTACGACGCCTTCCAGCACTCGCGGGCCAGCCGCCCCGAACTGCCGCTGCTGCGCCCCGACCAGGCGCGACGCTACCTAGCCGAGGTTCGCGACCAAGCGCTGCAACTGCTCGGCGACGCTCCGACCGACAACGGCGACCCGTTGCTGACGGATCGCTTCGTCCTCGGCATGATCGCCCAGCACGAGCAGCAGCACGACGAGACGATGCTCGCCACCCACCAGTTGCGTCAGGGCCCTGCCGTCCTGCACGCTCCGGCCCCGCCGCCCGCGCCCGCCGACCTTATTCGTCTGCTGCCCGAGGTGCTGATACCCGGCGGTCCGTTCACGATGGGTACGAGCACTGATCCGTGGGCGCTGGACAACGAGCGTCCGGCGCACCGCGTGCACGTCCCGGCGTTCTACCTGGACACGACCCCGGTGACGAACGAGGCGTACCAGGCGTTCATCGCGGACGGCGGCTACGCTGATCCGCGCTGGTGGACGCAGGAGGGCTGGCGGCATCGCTGCCAGACCGAACTCGAGGCGCCGCTGTTCTGGACCCGCGACGGGGCATCGTCGGCCTCGTCGTCGTCCGGCGGCTGGCTGCGGCGGCGTTTCGGCGTCGTCGAACCGGTGCCCGCGCACGAGCCGGTCGTGCACGTGTGCTGGTACGAGGCCGACGCGTACGCGCGCTGGGCCGGGCGCCGGCTGCCGACCGAGGCCGAGTGGGAGAAGGCCGCGCGGCACGATCCGGCCGCCGACCGCTCGCGGCGCTACCCCTGGGGCGATGCAGAGCCGGGCCCCGAACACGCCAACCTCTGCCAGCGCCACCTGCAGCCCGCACCGGCCGGTTCGTACCCCGCCGGACAGTCGCCGCACGGCGTACGCCAACTGATCGGCGACGTGTGGGAGTGGACCAGCAGCGACTTCACGCCGTACCCGGGCTTCACCGCGTTCCCCTATAAGGAGTATTCGGACGTCTTTTTCGGCCCCGAATACAAGATGCTGCGCGGCGGCGCCTTCGGGGTCGACGCGGTGGCCTGCCGGGGCACGTTCCGCAACTGGGACTATCCGATCCGCCGGCAGATCTTCAGCGGTTTCCGCACCGCCCGCGACGCGCAACCCGGCGAGGGCGTCTGATGTGCCGCCACCTCGCCTACCTCGGGCCCCCGGTCGAGCTCGCCCGGCTCGTACTCACCCCTTCGCACGGATTGTATGAACAGTCCTGGGCGCCGCGTCGGCAGACGCACGGGGTGGTCAACGCGGACGGCTTCGGTCTCGGCTGGTACCCCTCGGGGCCCGAGGCGGGCGGGGGGCCCGCGCGCTACCGCCGGGCCGTCCCCATCTGGACCGACCCGAACGTCCCCGAGCTCGCGAAGGCGATCCGCAGCCACGCCGTGATCGCCGCCGTCCGCTCGGCCACCGCCGGAACCGGCCAGGAGGAGACCGCGCCCGCCCCCCTTCGCCACGGCCGCTTCCTGTTCAGCCACAACGGCGCGATCCCCGACTGGACCCGCCTCCCGGCCGACGTGGCACCCGTCCTCGGCGCCGTGGACCCGGCAGACCTGCTCACCCTCGAGGCCCGCACCGACTCCGCCCTTCTCTGGCTGCTGATATGCCGCGAGCTGCGTCGTGGCGCCGCACCCGACGAGGCGCTGGCCACCGTCCTGCACGCCGTCGCCGGGGTCCGGCCCGCCGCGCGGCTGAACCTGCTGCTGACCGACGGAAAAACCCTGGTCGCCAGCCGGTTCGGCGACACCCTCTGGTACCGCGTCGGCGCCGGATCGATCCTCGTCGCCTCCGAACCCGACGACGAGCGTCCCGGGCCCGCCGACTCCTCCGACAGCTCCGACGCATCCGACGCTTGGCGCGAAGTCCCCGAAGACACCCTGCTGCTGGCCACCGCGGCCGGCGTCGTCCGCACCACGCCGCTGCGCGCGTCCTACGCCGCCGCGCGAAAGTGAGGTTCCCCCGCATGACCAGCCCCGATACCGGCGACACCGGTCGGTTCACGCTCGAGGACCGCCTCCCGTCCGACCACTACCAGGCCAGCCTGCGCACCGATGTGGCCGGCGGGCTCGCCGCCACGCCGCGCACGCTTTCGCCGAAGTGGTTCTACGACCAGCGCGGCAGCGAACTGTTCGAGCAGATCACCGCGCTGCCCGAGTACTACCTGACCCGCGCCGAGCAGGAGATCCTGAGCACCCGCGCGGCGGAGATCGCGGCGGCCGTCGGCGCGCGGACGCTCGTCGAACTCGGCTCCGGATCCTCGCGCAAGACCCGGCTGCTGCTCGACGCGCTGACCGCCGCGGGCACGCTCGAACGCTACGTGCCGGTGGACGTCAGCGGCAGCGCGCTGGTCGCGGCGGGCGAGGCGCTGGGCCGCGAATATCCCGAACTGCGTGTGGCCGCGACCGTCACAGACTTCGAAGACGACCTCGTGCTCTCCGCCACGAC
>Ga0185299_10000449_pt1 | contig 112369 bp, 107 predicted proteins | sample PaiPotPPA55metaG_FD_128002 | JGI IMG/M metagenome (GOLD analysis project Ga0185299, IMG submission 128002) | Iron sulfur acid spring bacterial and archeal communities from Banff, Canada, to study Microbial Dark Matter (Phase II) - Paint Pots PPA... ... | reverse complement strand
GCACCATTCAGTGACCTCCTGACGCCGGGCCCCGGCTGCCACCACAGCCTGAAAAAGCCCCGCTCAGGAGGTCATTTAAATTTCAGAGCCGGACAGAACCCAGACAACCCATCGGTGGATCCAGGCTCAGCTCGAAGCGGTAGCAACTCGATATCGCGGGTGATAGGACAGACGGAGCTTCGCTCCGGTGAACTCGCCCCGATTCCAATCGTCAATGGCACGACCCGCCAGCTCCACGTTCTGCTGCGACACGCCTACCTCCGCTCCTTAGCCAGCCGTTCGGCGGCAGCGCGGGCCTCCTCGACGTCGGTGTAGTTCCTTGCGCGCGCGATCCGCCCGTCTCTCCAGCTCGAAACAAAGCCGAAGCGGATTTCGACAAAGCTGCTGCCTCCCCGTGGCTTGCCGCGCATGGCGACCACGCTGAACGTCACGCCGCCACCCAGATCGATGAACTCCTCGCTGTCGAACTCGGCGGCATCGAACGATGCTGTGAGGCCTTCCCAAAGCTTGCGTATCGAGCCCGGCTCTGTGACGGAGTCCCCCTCGACGACGGCGAACCCGCCCGCGGCCAAGTGGTAGACCGCATCCGGTGCCCAGATGGACACTGCGGCATCGATGTCGCCGCGATTGAAAGCTTCTAGCGCCCGGCGAAAAGCCTCCTCCAGGTCGGGCGTCGTGGACTCGTCCGGCATTCCACGGAGTATCGCGCTCTAACGTCGCACCCTGACAGAACATCGTTGCGGCCACAGAGTCACATTGGCGGGAGCCTACGAGGAACAGCACTGCGTCGTGAGAGAGCGCATCCCGCTCGCTTGACGGGCCGTGGACGAGCGCTTTCAGGGCCAACGCGAGCGTCTTGCCCGTACGAGCCTTCGTGACCGCTGCGGACGAAAGGCACGCGTCGCGCGAGAGGGCCCCGACCAAGCAAGAGTCGCAATGGCGAGACTCGGAATCGAACCGAGGACACCACGATTTTCAGACGAGCTTGGGAATCCTTGGCTAAGTGGCGATTTGCAGGGCTTTTTCTGATAGGCGCTGCGAGCCGGATGCCATCGGGTTTACAGGGGTCTGTAGGAGTTTCTGGTACTGGCGAGGGTTCCCGGTACCAATTGGGCTCCCGAGTCCGTACGAATCTACGCGCCGATGGTTTGAGTCCTCTCGCGTGCATGAGATCGCAGGGGCGGGGTGAGCGCGGCGCGCCGTTCCTGGCAAGCCCGGCTCGTCGACGATTCGCCCAGTTGACGCCGCCGCGTGACCCTTGCGCTCGAACAGCCCGCGCGCGGCGTTGAGGATCCGAGCACGGTTGGCGGCGGCGTTGAGGCGCCCCTTGGACGCCGTCGCGGGCCGGAGCTGAGACAGGCCGACCGACTCAAACCAACTCTAACCGGACCGAAGTCCGTATAGTGCTAATGTGTTCGGCACAAGCGGACCGTGGTCCGGAACGAGTTGGGAGGTACACAATGTCCACGCAGCAAGTCGACCGATCCGCCGCGCCAACACTCCAGGGGCCATGGCACGTCGACCCTTCTGCCGGAAAGCTCCAGTTCAGGGTGAAGACGTTCTGGGGGCTTTTGACCGTCAGCGGGACCTTCGACACCTACGAAGGCACCCTGAACATCGATGGGCGGGGAAACGCCAGCGGCGAGCTCGTCGTATCCGTCGATAGCCTCGACACGAAGAACGCCAAGCGAGACGAGCATCTGCGCTCGCGAGACTTCTTTCACAAGGAGCTTCACCCAACAGTGCGATTCGTCGTGGACGCGTTCAGCACAGCACCCGGCGCAGAGGAGATCACCGGCGACCTGTACGTCGGCGGGAAGATCGCGCGACTGCGCCTACCACTTGAGCTCTCCCCGGCAGGCGAAGGGAATCTGCGGCTCAAAGCCAGTGGCACCGTATCCCGTGAGGACGTTGGGATGCTGTGGAATAGGGTCGGAATGATTCGCGGCGACGTGGTCCTCGACGGCGAGCTCGACCTCATCCCGGGCAGCTAAGAACGGCTCTCCACCGCGGTTGAGCGGGCGGCGCGGCGCGCCGCCTGCCGCCGTCGGTTCACCAGTCTCGGCTTAGCGTCTGTTGCTCGCAATGATCATCAATCCACTGTCTGCGAGGTAAGACATGAACTCCACGCTTCTTGTACTCCGCCTCGTGCCCGGTCTTCCGGCCGGGCGTCCCGGCCACCAGGCCCATCCGGCAAACGTCAGCGGACGGCTCGGCTCGGGCGCCGACCCAGCCGTCTGAAGGAGCTCTGTGAGAGATGGAAGCACGCGAATACGAATTTGGGCTTGACTCATTCATGGCGGTCACCGTTGGACTAGATGGTGAGCCGATCGGCGGCGATCAGGTGGTTCGCGACACGGTCGAGGAGGGTGTCCTCGCCGAGCAGGTCGGGATCGACTCGTTCAACATCGGCGAGCACTATCGCGACGACATGATGGATTCGGCGGCTCACGTGGTGCTCGCGGCGATCGCCGGGCGGACCGAGCGGATCAGGCTGGGCACGGCCGTGACTGTGCTCTCGACCCAGGATCCCGTGCGGCTGTTCAACAACTTCTCGACGCTGGACGCCGTCTCGGGTGGCCGCGCGCAGCTGATTCTGGGCCGTGGTTCGGCGATCGAGTCATTCCCGCTGTTCGGCTACGACCTCCGCGAGTACGAGGAGATCTTCGAGGAGAAGCTGGAGCTGTTCGTGAAGCTGCTCCGCGGCGAAACGATCACCTGGTCCGGGAAGTACCGGGCGCCACTGACCGACGTCGTGCTGACCCCGCCACTCCGGGCCGGCAATCTCCCGACCTGGGTCGGATCCGGCGGTAGCCCGGACTCGGTGATCCGCGCCGCACGCTACGGGCTGCCGCTGATGCTCGCGGTGATCGGTGGAAGGCCAGAACGGTTCCGCCCGCTTGTCGATCTATACCGCCGTGCGCTGGCTGAGTACGGGCATCCGACCGATCTTCCGGTCGGGCTCCACACGCTCGGCTACGTCGCCGCCACCGACGAAGAGGCGATCGAGACCCAGTGGCCGTACTGGCTCCAAACCTTCGATCGCGCCTCGCGTGAGCGGGGTTGGCGCCACCCGACACGGACGCAGTTTGACGCCGAGATAGCCCACGGCGCGGCGTTCGTCGGCTCGCCGGAGACGGTCGCCCAGCGGATCGCGCCGGTGATGCGAGCCCTCGATGTCGACCGGATCGACCTCCACTACGCGCTCGGCCAGGTACCAGCGGGTCAGCGGAGGGAATCGATCGAGTTGCTCGGACGCAAAGTCTTTCCGCGTGTGCGGGAACTGCTTGAGGCCGACCGCGGCGAACACGAGGACCCGGCCGGCTCTGCTGCAACCGGAGATGTCGCGAGCCCGGTCCGCACCACCCACGCCCCGGTAGCGAGGTAGGGCGTTGAGCTCGGTAGCGGCGTCGGCGGGCGCGGGTCGCGGCGAGCGGTCGGTGGGCACGGCTCCAGCCGACGCCCCCGCCGACGCGGAGGCGGCGATGCGCGTTGGAATCGTCGGGGCGGGGAAGCTCGGGATGACGCTCGCACGAGCCGCGGTGGCAGCGGGTTATCACGTGGCCGTCGCGAATTCCGGCCCGGCCGAGCGGATCGCCCTCGTGGTCGACGTGCTCGCCCCCGGAGCCGTCGCGTCGACCTTAGAGGACGTCGCCGATTCCGCCGACATGATCGTTCTCGCCGTACCCGCGCACCGGTTCCGTGAACTTCCGAGCGACCTTTTCGACGGCAAGATCCTCGTCGACGCGATGAACTACTGGCCCGACACTGACGGCGAAGATCCCGAGCTAGCGGCAGCAGACGGCGGCTCAAGCGTCGTCGTGCAAGCACACTTCCCCAGCGCCAGACTCGTCAAGAGCCTCAATCAGCTCGGCTACCACGAGCTCGATGACTACCCACGCGCTCCCGGCGCACCCGACCGCATCGCCGTGGCCGCGGTCGGCGACGACCGGCTCGCGGTGCGCACCGTGATGCACCTGATCGACCGGCTCGGATTCGACCCGGTCGACGGAGGCCCGCTCGCCAAAGGGAAGCTGCTCGAACCTGACGGCTCGCCGTACGCCGAGACACTTCCGGCGGACGGGCTCGCCACGCGGTTGTCTACCGCGATCCGACGGTAACGCCGGCACCGGTCGATTACGCGTCACGCCTGAAACACAGCGAGCGGCGACTCGGTAGCGACTGGGTTGCTCGAGCCGGATGCCACAGTCGCCGCCTGCCAATCAGCAGCGGCGCGGGTAGGTTGGCGGAGCTGAGCCCGCGGCACAGCACTGCGCAAAGCCGCGACACGGCCCTCCTATTGGAGGCGGTTGGCAAGCTGTCTGCGTGACTTGACGTCGAGCTTGCGGAATGCCTTGCGCAGGTGATACTCGAGCGTGTGCGGGCTGAGGAAAAGCTGAGCGGCGATCTCCCGGTTGGTGAGCCGCGGAGACCGACCGCCGCCTGACGGATCGGAGCCGGGCGAGCGGGACCGATTGGGCCCTCGGGGTGAGGCGGTGACGCGGGGGCTCGCCTCGACCGGGCGAGCGATCACCGCAGCGGCGACGATCATGATCTGCGTCTTCGTGTCGTTCGCCTTGGGCGAAGATCGCGTGCTGAAACTCTTCGGGTTGAGTCTCGCGAGCGCGGTGCTCCTCGATGCATTCGTGGTGCGAATGCTCCTGGTGCCGTCGGTGCTGGAGCTCCTCGGACGCCGCACCTGGGCGCTGCCAGGTTGGCTCGGACGGCGCTGCCTCATCTGTGATCGATCGCCCTGACACGGTGGTAGCTCTGCCCGCGCGCGAGCCTACCGAGCAGGTCGCGTGACCCGCCCTCACGGGGCAATCGAGTCGGACGCCCCCAACCGCTCGCGGCAAGCCTTGCTCGCGTCGGCGCCTACAGGCTCGGAGGTAGCAAGCCCGCAGCCCGGAGCACGCGGTCCGGGATCACGCCGATGGTCAGCTCCTGCGGCCCCTGCCCCATCGGCAGGCGCGCGATCTCACGATGTTCCGAGTATGAGATCACCGACAGGCTGTCACCTTCAGGTCCCTTACCGCGGTTGGGGACGAAACACCGACCTCCGCCCGTCGCCGCATCGGCGGGTTCTTCGCCCACCGGGACAATCGCGGTCGTTGCGAGCGTTTTCGCCGTGACAAGCGCGACGTAATTGGAGACCGTAGCTGCATCGCAGATCATGGTGCCGCGGCCATTCAGGGCGATGCCGTGATGCGCGGCCTGATTCGGGTATTCCGAGGGCGACTCCCCGATCGCCGGACCGAGTATCGGAAGTTCAACGATGTGCTCAACTTCTCCGGTCACGGCGTTGACGACCTCAAACCCGTTAAAGAACGAGAGCTGAACATAGACCAGCGACCCGTCCGGGCTGAACACGAACGGCCGAACGCCCGCTTCGAAGCTAAACACTCGTTCCACGGCGAGTGTTTCCGGATTGGCGAACGTCAGTTGGTGGGTGGTCGGTGTGCCTTTAGGTAGAGACTGATTGCCGAGGCTGCCGTTCACGACGTAATGCCCGTCTGGGGTGAACGCGAGAACATGGGGCCATTCCCCCGTCGGGAAGCTGCCGACAACTTCGCCGTTTGATGCGTTGAACACTTCGACCTTGTTTTCGGTCAGCGCTGAGACGAACAGCCTGCGACCGTCTGGCGACAACGCGAGGTGGTCGGCGCGGACGCCACTGACCTCATGTCGCCACAACAGGCGACCTGACGCCACATCGAACGCCGCTACATCGCCGAGGAAACCGCGGGACACGTAAAGCGTGCGCCCATCTGGGGACAGCGCCACACCTTGCACATAGTTGACGCCGAACTTCGCCACGAGGGCGGGGTAGACCGCAGCCTGTTTAGGGTCCTGTGGAGCTTTGCCTTCAGGCGTTACGTTGATCGTGCCGAGGACTTTGAGCGCCTGCTCGTCGACGACCGTCACAGTCCCTTCGCGGAGGTTGCCGACGAGCACAACGGGGCGCGCTAGCGCGGTGGTAGCGGACGCAAGTCCCCACGCGCACGCGAGCGCAGCAGACCACCGTGCGACTCGAGCCATCAGCCCAGAGAGGTTGCCGGTTCGACTGACTCGTGGCATGGCTCGTTCCGCTATTCGACCGGTGATCCGGGGACTGGGTAGGGCGGCGTCTTTCGCGCGGGCGGGTTGCTCGGGCACCACGAGTTGCGCGGCACGCCTTCGCACGGGTTCGCCATCGTGCGCTGTTCAGACAGCGGCTTCAATTCGACTTTCGTACGCCGCGGGTAGTTGGCGCCCGCCGGGCATTCGGGGACAAAGGAGAAGAATTCCGAGTCGCAGGCGACCTGCGCCCCGAGCGAGCTCGTCAGAGGTTCGCCTGCGTCGGGAATCCCGCATGTGCTGTGCGGTGGCTGCTGGATCGCTTTCGGTTCGCTCGTAGGTTCTTCCAACGGCCGGCCGGCGTCCTTGTTCCCGTGCCAGCAGTTGCCGGGGTTCTCCGGGTTTGAAATCTCAGCTAGGTCGACGTTGCTCGGGTTCGCAAAGAAGCCATTGTTGCTCAGCGAGTTGTTTTCGATTTCGTTGCCGAAGTCGTCGTAGTAGCAAACTGTTTTGCCTTCCACTTCGGCTTTCGTGCCGCCGAGGCAGTTGTCTTCTTTGAGGTCTGGCGGCGGTTCTTCTTCGACTGCAGGGTACGGGACCAGCAGGATCCCCCACGCTCCGTTGTTATAGATCGCGTTGTCCGTGACGATGTTGTTGCGATCGCCCGATAGCACCACGCCGCTGCCGACCGGGCCGGTCCCGGCCACGCCGGTGGTAGGTACGTTGGGGTTGTTGTTGTCGTGCACTGAGTTTTTTGTGAACAGCCAGCAGTTGTGCGTGCCGGTCGGGCCTGTTTCGCCTTCCTTCGGGCATGAGCCGTCCTGGGGCGAGGGGGCGTCGTCGTTGTTCTGGCTGTTGCTGACGAAGCCCGACTTGTTGTTGTTGAACTCGGAGTTCTGAATCGTGAGGTGCCCGCCGGAGTTGGTGCCCGAGTAGCCGAGCGCGCCATCTTCGGCGTGGGCGTGGTCGAGGATCGTGTTGCAGTCGCGGCACGCTCCGATGTAGAAATCGGAATCGGCGAAGTTGTTTGCGTACACCTGCGTGTAGAGGCCGGGCCCACCCGTGTTCGAGACGAAGATCCCATAGGAGCCGAAGTACGGGGAGCCTTCGTTGAAGAATTGATCGGTCGCCGAGAGGAACGCTCCTCGCCAAGCTCCCGCCATCTGTTTGCCGGAGCCATCGCCGAAGTTGAACCAGACCTCGTTGCCCCCGCCGCCATAGCCGCCCTGGAAATTGCACACCGCGAGGTTCTCGATGCTCACTCCCGCGGCCTTGAACACCTCGACACCGTTGCGCCCGCTGTGGTGGCCTTCTGAGTTCGCCGGGCCGAGTTCCTGATCCGGCGGGTTGCTGCTGCATACGGGGCTGCCCTTCTTCGTGCCGTCGATGATGACGCCGTTGCGGTTCATCCCGCGGATGTGAATGCCGGGCTTTTCGATCAGCACCCCTGCTCCCGCCTTGCCGGCCGACGACCCCACGGCCAGGTGATCGCCGGTTTCTTTGTAATCGCCGGGAGCAACTAGGATCCAGTCGCCGGGCGAGGCTGCTTCGATCGCTCTCTGCAGCGATTTGCCGCCGACTTTGCCTTCGAAATTGCCGACGTGGAACACGCGTGCGCTCGCGCTCGCCGCAATCGCGAGCAGTGCGGCGGACACCAAGCCGAAAACGACGATCCCGCGCGTGCGCAGCCACACGCGAGCCGGAGCCTCATACATTTGGTTCCCTCTCTTTATTCGGCCGTTTGGCCGAGCACTCAACACCCCTCGGCGGAGGATGATAGTGGGCACCTGAGCGCCGCGCAAGCCCGGCGAGCGGACGCTCGCGGTGCCGGTTGCCGGAATTGGTAGGGCACTTAGGGTAGGGCGCCCCTTATTCCGCACCGGTGCGCTGAGTAGAGGCGTTTGGTCTGCCACGCGAGTCAGATGAAATGGCGAGACTCGGAATCGAACCGAGGACACCACGATTTTCAGAGTCTCCCGGGAGACCTGATTTACACCAGGAAAGCGCTGCAAATCGGCCATTTCACGATCAAGCGCTCAGGCACTAATTCCTGGCGGATACCGGTGGTTTCCGCGGGGTTCTGGACCTCGGATGGCCTTCGAGGTCCTATTCAGAGCGGCGGCCCGTCAGGTTGTGTCGACCACCTGGATAGGGTCCTCATCGGGTAGCCATCGGCCCGCGCGTAGCCGGCTGACAGCGATCGCGATCTGCTCGGGCGTGAATTGCGCCTTCCTTGGGTTCCAGGCGTAGAAGCCATCTTCGATCGCTTGATCGGTGTGCGCGTTCTCCTTGTCCGCGACCCAGTGAACGGTTGCGAGCAACTCCAGTCCGAACGGAGTCTCGAAGCCCTCGACTAGCTCGCCAACACGATCGAATCGCTCGTGCGTATCCGGATGCTCGGCCAGGAATGAGTCGGCCTTGTCGACGGCACCGGGCAGCAGCGTCACCTGCTCGGTGGGGGCATCTCCGCCAGCCGTGTAGCCCGCGATCAGGTGTCCATTGACGGCTTGGAGCACGTGCCTGAGGTTCTCGGCGTAGGGGCCATAGGGCGCCTTTGCGTAGCGCAACTTCAGCGGCTCGCCGGAAGCCTGCAGGAAGTACATCAGCTTGTGGATCTCGAGCAGGCTTATCGACGTATCCATCATTCCGGTGAGGTAGCGCCGAATGAGGCCGACCAACGCGGCGCGACCGGCGGTCATCTTCGGCACAGCGGTCGCTACCGTCTCGCGGGGGCCTCCGCCTGGCTCGTACACGATCGCGCGAACACCAGGGAGGTCGGCCAACGCTCTCTCGATGACCGGCCGCACGTCGCGCCATGCGAGGCCGCCGAGGCCGCTGCCGAGCGGCGGGATCGCAACGGAGCTGATCCCTCGGGTCCGTAGCTCATCCACCAGCGCGCCCATTCCGGCTTCGACGTCCTCGATGCGGCTCTTGCCGCGCCAGTGCCGCTTCGTCGGGAAGTTGATGATCCAGCGTGGCGCCGGCTGGCCGGTGTCGTGCACGAACATTCGGCCGGGGCGCACATCGCCTCGCTTGCAGGCCGCCGCGTAGGCCTTGAAGTTGGCGGGGTAGGCGTTCTTGAACCCGAGCGCGATGCCGCGACCCATAACGCCGACACAGTTGACGGTGTTGACGAGTGCCTCGGCATCGGCCTGGAGGATGTCGCCCTGCGTGTACTGGATCACAATCAGCCTAAAAGTACCAACGCGGCAGGACATCAACGGGCGGCCGGTGGGCGGCGTCTGCAAGCGCAGCGAGCACCTGGCTCTGGACCTTCTCGGACCTGACACCGACGCGCTCGACAAGGTCCCACGCGACGAATCGCTGGACGAGGAACTCCGCCTGCTTGCCCTCCTTGACCGCAGGATCGCGGAAGTCCGTCGCGGCCACCGCCGACCAGTCGACCTCGGTGAGCTGAGCGAGGCTGCTTCTGAACGGCGCGTATGCGGCTCCGGCGTTCGCGAGGCTGAACGCCCACCGACTGCCGCAGTCGGTCGCCCACGCTGCCGTCCGCTCGAGGTCGAGCTCGAGGTGGACGATCGGGCCTTGTCCGCCGTGATACGTGAGCCCAGGATGGTTTGCCATGTAGAGCAGATAGAGCATGATCGAGCGCGGGCCAAAGTAGAACGGGACGTATTCGCCTACGGTGTCGCCCACGTGACACTTCACCGGGAGCCGCATACGGTTCTGCTTGATCTCGCTCATGCCGATGGCGACCTGAGGGTCGCCGCGAGCCACCATCTCGGCGTCCGACATAAGCCCGCCATCGGTGAGAATCGAAGCCAAGTTCTCGACGTGGGTGATGTGGTAGATCCGCGTCGGATTCGGAGGATCGCTCATCGTGGCGCGACCACGACTCCGCGTGGCGAGCTGTTACTTGAGAGGTGCTCAGTTGGCCCAACCACTATCGAGGCAAGTCTAGGTGGGCCTGGCTGGGCGCAGCCCGTGCGTGCTATCGGCGCGGTGAGCGCAGCTACTTCGTATCCGGCGCACTCAACGGCGGAGATCGCTCAGCCGGAGCGCTCTTGCGCGATCGCGGTCAGCGATGCGGCGCAGCCGATCGGGCACGCGCGGTTGGGGACCGGCGGGTTGGACAGGATCGCTGCCTGGCCGCCGAGCGCGAACGGATAAACCGTCACATGCCGGGGCTCCGAGGACCCGGAAGCGAGCTCGCACGCCTGGAGGAGGCCGGCCCAGAACGACACGAAGGCGATAGTTGGGATCGTCTGCGGTGGTAGTGGAACGGAGTGCGCGCACGCCGCGCAGGGACTGCCTGGGATGTGTGTGGTCAGCTGCGCCAGATGGTTCCCCGTCGCGCCGAGCGCGAGCCAGTTCGGGTTCTCCTCCTGCACCCACCAGCGCGCCTGAACATCGTCGACGCCCACCACAACGCGCTCGGCGAGCGGCAGGAGCGTTTCGCGGCTCTCCTTCGTGAACAGAGCGGGTACGCCCTCGATCTCGACGTCGTCGGTCGCGACGCTCTCGAGCTGCTCAACCTTGAGCCGCCCTTCGTCGGAGGCGCGCAGCAACGCATAGCGGTTCATGTTGGACAGCTCGGCCACCTGCTCCTCGATCACCCGCAGGCGTGCGTGCAGTCCCGGGATTCTCAGTAGGCAGAAGAGGAGCGCGTGGATGATCGCGCCGCCGCTGATCGCATCGATCTCGCCGAGCTCGAGCGTGACGCCGGTGGCGAGCCCGGGGAACAACTCTCCCAACGAGATATGAACTGGCGGGCCAGGCGAGGGCCGACGCGTCCGGGCCGGGAGGCCCGCCGCCCTCTCGATCCGGGGCAACGCGGCCTCGAGCGCGATCGCGGCGACGGCGGCCCCCGCGGCGAATCCGCCGAACGGGAGGTTCCCCGCGCACGGTGCTCCCACCCCGCCGCGCTCGAGGTGCGCTTCGAGCTCTGTCGCGGTGACGCGCACGGCGGGGTGTGACTCGCCAGCGCCGGCGCCGAACAGGAAGGTCTCCTCGACCGCCCCGACGCTCGTGCACGCGCGCGCGCCGGGGATCAGGTCGCTGCCGAACTCAACGAGCGAGTCGACGAGACCCGGCAGTCGCAGCGGGGCGGCCAGGTCAATCACCGGCACGTTGGGGAAGCGCAGCTCGATCCCGATCCCGAGCCGTGCGGTGAGCATAAACGCCGTCACGATCGCGCTCTGGCCGGCGCGGCACCGCAGCGACTGCTCATCCGCGGTGAAGCGCACCGTGCTCGCCAGGAGCGCGTCGGCGATCGCCCGTTCGTCGGCCTCGCCCGCGAACCACTCCCGGTTCAGCAGCAGGGTGGTGCGCTGCAGCGCCTCGTAGGGCGTCCTCATGGCACGAGCTCCAGCCGCTCGGCGACGGGTACGCCGCCCCAGCCGCCGGAAACGGTGCGCTCGGCGAGGAACGCCTCGTCCAAGCCCGCGCTGCCGAGCGCGAAGTTGGGGATCACGAGCGACAGGAACCCGGGCGTGTGGATGAGCGCGAGAGCGTCATCGCGCGGCGAGTGGAATGCCCGGCCGGGATGTGTATGCGCCTGCAGGCGGATGCTTCGCTTCGAGGCGGTCAGCTCACACCACACCTCGGCGATCGCGCTCGACTCCAGGTCGTAGCGGGCCGGCCCCGCCGTGTGATCGGGGTGTAGCACCCCGTCAATCAGAGCCGGGGCCGTCACCGGACCCGTCAGGTAGACCACGCACTCGGCGCGTCCTGCTCCGCACCGGCGGAGGTGCTCGAACGCCTGCTCGAGCACCTCCTGCGTGATCATCCGCTTCATCGGTCAGCCGCCGCCCGCTGTACGCGGCCGCAGGTAGAGCTGCGAGCCCGGCTGCACCTGCGGGCCGATGCTCGCCGCGTCGTTGATCTCGGTCTGGTTGTCGGGCCCGAACAGGAAGTCCTGCTCACGGTCGGGACCGCGGATGTCGTAGTGATCCAGAGCATGCACACGGATCGACTCCGCGGCCTGCTCAGGCGTGTAGTCGAAGCTCGCGTTCATGCCGTTGTACGCGATCAGCACGGCGAGCTTCGGCTTCGCTTCCTGCGGGTCTTGCTCCTGAACTGCCATCGGCCCTCCTTCGGTTGGGGGCGTTGGTTTAGCGAGGCGCTACAGATCTGCAGCACAACGAGGGTAGCAGGTTGCTTCAGATGTCAAGCAGGCCTGCCATACTGGAGTCGTGGAGGACCCGAAGAAGCGCGCGACCGTATTCGGCAAGCGTCTTGCGCAGGTACGAAAGCAGCGCGGAGAGTCTCTGCGCGATATCGAACAGCGCTCGGGCCTGAACAACGGCTACCTAAGCCAGCTTGAGAACGGGAAAATCGTCCATCCGAGTCCATCGGTGCTGGAGAAGGTCGCGAAGGGCTACGAGCTGCGCTTCGAGGATGTGCTCCGGTGGGCCGGCTATGTGGCTGAACCGGAAGACACCGTGACCCCGCGGCAGGCGGTCGCGCTCAGCACGGTGTCGGCGCTCGGCGAGCCGTCAGACGAGGAGCTGAAGGCTCTCCAGGCCATCGTCGGTGTTCTTCAGAGCAACAGATCCGCCACGTACTCCGCTCCGTCGGATCTCCCGCTCGACGAGCCGGCCATCGCCGAGATTCGGCGCTATGCCCTCGCGGTTTTACGCGAGGCGGACGCGCTCGGCCGCCAGCCCACGCCGCTCGAGGACATCCAGGACGCCGCGCGGCTGGTACTCGCCGGAGAGCTCACGCTCGACGCCAGAGACCGCGCCAGGCTATTCGAGCGCTTCGGCAACTGGGTGAACGTCGCCTGGAAACGACTTCAGGGCACCTTCGACTACCGCACCTCAGAGATCTGGGTGGCGCCCGACCTGCACCATATGAAGCGCCGCTTCGTCGTCAGTCACGAGATCGGTCACGCCATCCTTCCGGCTCACAAGCAGACCTTCGCCTACGTCGATGACTTCACGCGCTTGCCGCCGTTCGCGCGAGACGCCTACGAGCGTGAGGCCAATCAGGCCGCTGTAGAGATCCTCTTCCAGGCTGGTCGCGCGACGACCGAGTTCGACAGCTCACCGCCATCGCTCAAACAGATCTGCCGCCTCTCCGAAGCGTTCGGCGCGTCAATTGTCTCGACGGCGCGGTACACCGCGGAGACCTCCAGGCGGCCTGTCGCTGTCGCAATCGCGCACCGCAAGCAGGGTGGCGGACTGGGGCCCCCGCACCTCTACGCCTCAGGACGCTTCGAGTCCGACTTCGGATGGCACGCAGGACGCGCGCCGTGGCTGGAGATCCACAAGGCCCTTCAAACCGCGAGCAGTCGGGACAGGGAAACCTGGGTGATAGAGAACCGTCGCCGCGAACCGCGTGTCGCCAATGCGCAGAAGATAAGCACCGGTTACGCCGCGATCGTGCTGGTGGTTCCCGAGTCTGGTGCGCGCGCGCTCACCAGGAAGCTGACGTCGGTCGGTCGCGGGGCCGTTCGAGTGCCAGCGTAGCTACGCGTGGGATACCCCGGGCGACCCCAGGGTGACCCCTTGGATCAGTAACCAGGGCGCTCTCCCCACTCTCGCCCGCGCTCGCCTGCGCTTGCCGTCCCCAAGCAGCTAGTCGGACCACCGTGAACGGAGCCACGGACGGCACCACGCGCTGCGGCTGGGGAACGATCCCGACTAGTGTTCTGCGCCGGAGCCATGAACGTGCTTGCAAGCGACGATGACCTCGGAACCGCCAGCGTTCGCTCGGCCCAGCCTGAACAATGAACGAGAGAACGCCAACGGGAGCCGTCGGCGGTCCGATCGAGGACCTTCCTATCGACGTCCTCGAGCTTGACCCTGATAATCCCAGGCTGGACGCCGAGGTCGGTGCAACCGCAGACCAGGACGAGATAGCTCGCGAGATCGCGAGCCACTTCCGAGCGATTGAGGTGGCGCGCTCGATCGCCGAGCACGGCTACTTCGAGTCCGAGCCCTTGATCGCGATCGAGGTCGATGGCCGGCACCGGGTTCTCGAGGGGAACCGTCGGCTCGTTGCGCTGCGAGGCCTCGCTGAGGAGGCTCTGCGCGAGACGTTCCCGGATGCTCGCAGCTGGAGCCAGCTCGCCGAGCTCGCGCGCGGGCGTGAGCGACTCCCGGGGCTGGTGCCCGTGATGACTGTGGCCACGCGCGAGCAGGCATGGCCGATCATCGGCTTCCGCCATATCGCGGGCATCCAGCCCTGGGATCCACACGCCAAGGCGCGCTTCATCGCCGACCGTGCTCATAGCGGCATGAGCTTTGACGAGGTCGCCCGAGTCACCGGGGAGCGACTGACCAACGTCAGGTCGCTGTATCGCAACTTCCAGCTGCTGGTGCAAGCTGAGCGCGAGGGCGCCGATGTCGATAGAGCGCAAGACAGCTTCGGAGTCTTCACGGCAGCGATGAGCTCGATCGCGATCCGTGGGTACATCGGGGCTCCGGCTCCAGGGGACGTCGCTCCCGGCGACGAGCAGCCAGCCAGCAGGCCCGAGAACCTCCCCCGCTTGCTGCGGTGGCTGTACGGCGACGAAGAGAATGACCCCGTGATCGAGGAGTCCCGCGACCTCCGCGACCTCGCGAAGGTCCTCGCCGATCGCCGCGCGACTGAGGAGCTGGAGGTGTCGAGCAATCTCACGGAGGCCTTCCTGCTGACGGGCCAGCCGCGCCAAGGCCTCGCGCGTCGGCTTGAGCGGGCGGCGAGCGACATGGGAGCCTCCCGGGATGAGGTTCGGGCCCAACGCACCAACGAGCGGGTCGTTACGCTCGTGCGGCGCTGCGTCGAGGCGGCCGAGGCGATCCGATCCGAGCTAAACGGTGCCGGCTGACATCGACCTGGAGCTACCCGAGGATCGCAACGACACAGTCCGGTTGACCGACTGGGTCGAGGCCTACATGCTCGTGAATGCCACGGAGCAGCTCTCCGAGGAGGACATCCGTGAGCTGCTGCGGATCCAAACGGAGGGCATCGACGACCTCGCGGGCGCCGGGTTCGGCGAACCTGGTGAGCTGGGTGAGCTTGACGTTCCGAGCCTCGGCGAAGACGCGGCGCGCACACAGGCCGAGCTGATCCTGGGCGAGATTGCGCGGCGCGAGCGTCGAGCGCTCCGTGGCTGCGCGAACCGCACGGTGTACCCATTTGCACGGACCCCGGCCGGGATAGAGCTCAACCGCGGTGAGAACTCGATCCTCTATGAATTCCTACTATGGCTTTCGCTCACGAACGCACCGTTTCGCCGGGAGACCTACGGCTCGAAGGTCACGCGGTTCTTCGACCTCCTCGGCCAAGCTGTGCTGGTCGCCTACCTCGGGCCGGGGGCGCAGGCGCGACGCTTCGGGTGGCCACCCGTCAAGGATCGGCCCAAGCGGCTCGACGATGCGCTCGACTGGCTGGCCGCCGAGATGCGCAGGTCGCGCGGCGAGGTGGCTCCGGTGAACCCCGACGGCAAGGACGCGGGGGTCGATGTCGTCGCCTGGCGGCCATTCTCAGACGATCTCCATGGCTATGTCATCGTCCTCGCGCAATGCACAGTCAGCCAGGGTGCGTTCGTGCAGAAGCTTGCTGACATCAAGGAGCGCCTGTGGTCCGCATTCCTCGGCCTCGGGCAGCCGCCGGTCACCGCCATGCTGGTGCCGTTCGACGTGAGCAGCGCAGATGAGTGGAAGTGGAGCGAGTTCCACTACGCGGTCGGGATCGTCATCGACCGTCCGCGGATAGTCGAGCTGCTGTGCTTGATCAAGCCCGAGGACATCCACGACTTCAAACGCATCGCGGCCTGGACTCGCCAGAAGCGCCGGGCCCTCGCCGTTTAGGCAGCGAGTAGGGACCGAGTCACGACGGTGCGCCCAGCCGTTCTCGAAGCGATCGCTCCGCCGCGAGGTCCGCGTCGAGGAGGTCTGTGGCGAGCTCGCTGAGCGTCCCGAGCAGCATCCGCATTCTCGCGGGGCTCCGGACCTGGTAGGCCCGTGATCCAACTACGGGGCGCAGCGCGCCGACCGCGGCCAGCTCAGAGACGCGCCGCGAGACGGTGCGTAGGTCGAGGCCGACCGCCGCGTCCGCGAGCTCGCTCGGCGTGCTGGGCTTCGCCATGAGCGCCAGCACGAGCTCGATTGCATGCGGACGCCCGAGGGCGACCCACAGTGCGGTGTCGCGATTGCGCCGCCTCGCGCGTAGCAGGGGCCGAAGCCGGACGGGGTCGGTGAGCGAGTAAAGGTCCTTCCTGCGCCGGTGACTGACGAGGCCAATCGCCTCAAGCTCGCCGAGCCGGCGTGAGACCGTCGGCTGCCTGACTCCGGCACCTGGTTCGGCAAGCTCGCTGACGCGCGCCGGGCGCGCGACGAGCCGAGCCAGGATCTCCTGCCCGTCGCGCTTGCCTAACGCGGCAAGGAGGTCGGGCGTCCGACCATGCATGTAGACATTTATGCCATATATGTCCGCGCATGGGGCAGCCCATCAACGAACCGACGGTGCCTTTCGCGTGGGGAGGCTCCGCCCAGGAGAGCGTCCCTGCTGGCTGGAGCTCCCGCTGAGCGAGGAGGAGATCGCCGGCATTCGACGGCGGGCGGCACGCCGAGCGCTCGCCGTGGATGCTCGGGTTGCGCTGTTGCTGGAGGCGATGCTGGTCGATCGTGACCTACGTGCGGCTGGCGCGCCGGCGCTGGAGCTGCTGCACGAGCGGGCGCTCGCCGAGGGGCAGCGCTCTGCCCTGGCCCCCACTCCGGAGCTGCGCGCGTGGGTTGCGATGCTTCGCGGCGGCGGTGCGAGACCCGCGGCGGCCGATGAGCTTCCGTGCCTCGCGCTGCCGACGCGGGTTATGAATCGCATCGCGCCAGCGGTGCGCGCGGACGAGCTCCTGGAGGCCGCCAACGATGACACGGACCGGATCGAGCTCGCGGTCGCATGCGAGACGGCGGCGGCGCTCGCCGGCCGTACGTTGGAGTCCTGGGCCTACGCTGCGGCGCTGAAGCACGCTGCGGACACGTGCTAGCCCGAGCGCGCCCGCCGGCGAAGCGGGGCAGGCTCAAGCAGCCCTGCGCGTCGCGCCTCCGTGAGCGCCTCGAGCCACACTCCAAGGTGGCGGAGCGGCTCATCGAGCGCTCCTGAGCGACGCAGGCGCCGACTGCTCTGCTGGGCGGCGACGATCTGCTCCTCGAGCTCTGCGACACGTTGGACGGGCGCAACACCATCGAGGGCTTCGCGCTCGCGACAGATCACCCAGGCGTTGTGCGCCCCAGCCGCCCGCACGCGGGCATCGAGGTCGTCGGCTTCTCGGCAGGTCGGGCACGGGCAATCGACCTCGTCCACGAGACCGGTCGCGAGCACGCGAGCGGCGACGTCGGGGGCGAGCGAGGACACGAGCGATGGCAGCTCGAAGCGCGCTGGGGTGTAGCCGGGCCCTGGGCCGCCGCGTAGGTCGGACACGCGAAAGCCGTCGTAGCGGCCGAGGCCGACCTCGGTCGCGAGGCCAAGCGCCCATGCGAGTCGCCGCACGGAGGTCGCCCGCGCGAGCACGCACCGCCGTCCGCGTTCCTGAAGGAGCAGGCCGAAGCGCAAACCGAAGAGGAGCTCCGCGGCGCTGCTCTTGGCTGTCAGGCAGTCCAGCGACAGCCAGTAGCCGTCGGGATCACCCCGACCCATGCGGTTCGCGAGCGTGATCTGCCCCTCCTCCGAGCACAGGTCCTCGAGCGTGGCGGCGATCACGGCATACATGGGCTTGCCGTATGCGTCGCGCGCGGCGAGGGACGCGTCAAGCAGCGTCGGGAGCCGTGCCAGCCAGGCATCTCCGAGGCTCTGCAGCGCAAACGTGGCGCTGAAGACGAAGTCGGCGCCGACCTGGTCTTGGTAGTCGATGACCGCTCGGGCCAGTGCTCGTGCAGTGTCCAGCGCGCGAAGGTCATCGGGATGGTGCGCCACCAAGCCCGATGGTGCGTATGGAAGCTCCCGCAGGCTTTTCGTCTGTGACCAGCGCGGGAACGCCATCCGCATTAGCACCGGGTCGGCGGCGAAGTGGACGCCGAGCGCCTGGGCGAAGCGCCGTGCTTGGCGCAGAGGGCTTAGATCGTTGATCCCGGCGATGAACCCGTCCGGACGTGCGTCGTTCAGCCCTGCCTGCGCCGCGTCGCCCACGTCGTGGCGCAGACGGAAGTAGAGGCCGGGTATGCGATCACGCGGATAGGGCTCGACCACCGGGCTCTCCGCCACGGCGGCGAGGCCCGGTCGCAGAGCCTCGGCTACATGGGTCGCGCTCGCCGGGCGATCGAACGGCTCCTTCTCGAGTAGGCCGCAGACGAGGCGGTCCAGGTCGGCGGGAACGGCGTCGGCGAACGCACTGGGTGGATCGGGTCGCTCATCCAGGATCGCGCGATACACGGCCAGTTCGTCGCCCCGGAAGGGTCGAGCCCCCGTCAGCATCTCGAACAGCACCGCCCCGAGCGCGTGCAGGTCGGTGGCGGGCTGGGCGTCGCCGCGTAGCTGCTCAGGCGCCGCGTAGCGGAGCGTCCCGACGAAGCGCCCGTCCTGCGTGAGCGAGGAGTAGTCGAGGAAGCGTGCGACTCCGAAGTCGAGCAGCTTCACCGTTCCGTCTGTGCACACGAAGACGTTCTCGGGCTTGACGTCGCGGTGCACGATGTTCGCCTGATGCAAGACGGCAAGACCCACCGCGATCTGCTGGGCGACATGCCGCGCCCGCGCGGGCATCACGGGACCACCAGAGCCTTCAAGCTCCTCACGCAGCGAGCTGCCGTTGAGCAGCTCCATCGCAATCCAATGCCAGCACCGGCCGCCGTGCTCGGTCGACCCAGAGTCGACGTAGGCAACGAGGTTTGCGTGACGGACCTTGCAGAGGCCGCGGACCTCGCGCTGGAAGCGCTCGAGCTCCACCTCATCGAGCAGCTCGGCATGAAATATCTTCAGCGCGATGCGCTCACCGTCGCGCTCGGCCTCATAGACCGCGCCGAAGCCCCCCGGCTTGCCTAATGGGCGCAGGAGACGGAACCCAGCGAAGCCATCGGGGAGAATCACGGGCAACCCCGCATGGCGAACCAGGCACTCAACAGAGATCGTGGCATGACGCATCAAGTCTGGTGGCGGCGGCGGACGTGTCGCCCGAGCAGAGGCTCGAGCGCAGCCAAGCACGCGCTGGTTGACCGGTGAGCAGACGCGACGTCAGCGTGGGCCGGACCTACGCCCGCACCTATGACGGGGTACAGCGCCGCCAGCATCACCAGCTCATCGAGCGTGCAGTCGAGCGCAGCGGGGGACGCGTCCTTGCCTCGAGCGGTCCGAGTCGCGCGCCCTTGTTCCTTGGCGTAGAGCACAACGGCGAGCGAATCGGCATCTGCGCGTACGTCTTCCTGGCCAACCGTCGCGAGACGCGAAACCGCCCGCGGGACGAGCACCGGCTTCAGATCCGCTACGGGAACGTCAACGACCGGTCCTGGCGTGAGCAGGACCACCTGGTCGGCTTCGATCCGCTCGGAGTAGATGTCACCCTCGTGCTCGGCGCACACGTGGACGCTGAGCTCATCATCGGGCTTGACCCGCTCGTGTACGACCCGCTTCCGCTGGGTATCTCGGTCTTCTTCAAGGACGCCGAGATCGACGAAGCGGCCCAGTCGGGCTGGCACGTCTGGGAGCGCGACAACATCTCGGGGGTCAGACGCCACGATCCGCGCACGGCTCTCGGAGTCGAGACGCTGATGGCGCTGGCGCCGGACCGGCTGCTCGACTACGTGCGCTTCGAGCGCACCGCCCAAGCGTTACGCCTCGAGCCACCCCTACGATTTCGCGCCGCCCACGATGCCGCCGCCTCACAGAGGCCGAGGGGCCTGCATGCGCTCGAGCGGGAGTTCGCCCTTCCAGGCGAGGAGATCCTCGACATCATCCGCGAGCGACCCAGGCTCGGCATGGCCGTCCGCGGCGGGGTTGCTGAGCACCACCTCCATCGGGTCCTGGAGGCGGACGCCGCTGTCCTCGACCTCCAGCTCGGTCAGCAGGAGGGCCCACCTGACTTCTTCGTCGAGCTCCACGCCAGAGAACGTGTGACGGTGGAGTGCAAGAACGCATCGCCGACAACCTACGCCGACGGGACCCCGAAGGTGGAGACACAGAAGACACGCGCGTCGAAGAAAGACCCCAAGAGCCGTCTCTATGAGCCGTCACAGTTCGACGTCGTAGCCGCCTGCATGTATGGACCCTGGCGGCGCTGGGAGTTCCGCTACAAGCGCTCGGCGCTGCTCGACCGCGACCCGACCTACCCGGACCGTATCGCCGCGATCCAGCGCATCGACGACAGCTGGGAGGGAAGCCTTGCCGAGGCCCTCGACCGGTAGGCGCGATATCCGAGTGGGCGAGGGCGCGAAGCCCCGGCGCGTCAATGGTCTCCCGTACCCGTACCCCACAAGCGCGGACGTTTCGGCGCGAATGCGCCGTAACCAGCGCATTGGAACGCGCCCCGAGGTGCTGGTCCGCTCCGAGCTTCACCGGCGCGGCCTTCGGTTTCGCGCGGGCCTCCCGCTGCGCCTGCCGGACCGTGTCGTCCGGCCTGACATCGTCTTCACGCGCGTGAGGCTGGCCGTCTTCATCGACGGGTGCTTCTGGCACGCATGCCCGATCCACGGCAACCAGCCGCGCGCGAACACCGACTACTGGGCGGCCAAGCTCGCTCTAAATGTCGCTCGCGACCGCGCTGTCGAGGTCGACCTCATCGCGGCGGGATGGGAGGTGCTGCGCGTCTGGGAGCACGAGGACCCGGTCGCTAGCGCCGACCGCGTAAGTGAGGCGCTCACCGCGCTCCGCTCGCCGTGAGCCAGCACTAGGCAGCGAGCGGCAACAGGCTGATCGCGCCGATGCGGTCGAGCTCCGCGGAGAGCTGCTCTGCGATCCTCACGGCGAGGAGCGGCGGGACAGCGTTCCCGAGCTGAAGCTGTTGCTCGCGGCGGCTGCCACAGATGATGTAGTCATCGGGGAACGTCATAAGACGCTTGAGCTCGGCGACGCGAAGGCGACGGCTCTCCCAGTGGAAGGGCCCGACCCACGGCCCGGGCTGGCCTTGGATCGTGGGAGAGGGCATGTCGGAGCGAAGCTTGAGCAGGAAGCTCCAGTAGCGGCTGCGCCACTTAAAGCGCGGTTCGGGGTGCCCGCGCTTGGCTGTGAAGTACAGGTAGTTCTCGCCCGGTGGGACCTCTGAGAGCTCCTGTGCGTACGTGCCATCCACCAGCTCCTCCGGCTCCGGGGGGTTCTGCTTGGCGGTCAGTCCGGCGAGCGCCTGGCCAGCGCTCACGTGCGGCAGAAGCGCCTCGTCCCATTCAGTGCGGCGCTCGTGCGGGCCGGCGTGGGTGTCAGGCGGCCAGTCAGCGCGCCACGTCATCGCCGGCACATCGAGGAGGTCCTCGCGGATGCCGAGGCACAGCAGCCGCTGGCGGACCTGGGGCACGCCATGGTCCGCAGCGAGGATGATGCGTGAGTCGAACGAGTAGCCGGCAGCTCTCACGGCGGCGATGAACCGGTTGAGGACCGGTCGGTTGTGATTCTGATACGCCAGGCCGTAGACGTTCTCCATCACGAAGGCCTTGGGGCGGATCGCGCGTAGCGCCTCGACGTAGTTGTCGAGCAGAGACGCCTTCGGATCCGCGCCGGCGCGCTTGTATGCGAGCCAGTAGCCGCTCTTTGAGAACGGGGTGCATGGCGGACCCCCGTGCAGCAGATCGACCTCGCCGGCCCTTAGCTGCGCGGCGTCGAGCAGCGCCTCGTAGTCGAGCGTGACGATGTCCGAGAACATGGCCGACGGCGCGAGCTCGGGCTGCCAACGAGCGGCGTTGGCAAGCAGCGTCCGCTGCGCGACCGGATCGCACTCGACCACGGCACGGGTACTGAAGCCCGCCCGCTCGCAGCCCAAGTCAAGGCCGCCAGCGCCAGTGAACAGGCTGATCGCTGTCAGCGAGACGCGCTGCGCCCGGCCTGTCGCCGGTGGCGCGAAGAGCGTGTTGTCGGAGGAACGCACGGGCGGCACGTTAGATCGCTCTGCGGACCCCTTCATCTGCGGCCTCCCTGCGCCGGGTCTTGCGCTCGCGCGTGACGGTCAGGGCGAGTGGGTGCACCCTGGTTCGCCGCCGCCACCGCGCCCTGCGTTGCCGACTCCGCTGATAGCTCGGCGTCGACGGGGTCTTCGGGCGGGATGCGGGCTTGGGATAGCAGCCGATCGAAGCTCCGTCCGTGATCGCGCGGGACGCGCTGCTCGAGCTGCGCGTAGACGTCGAGCGTCATCTTCGAGTCCGCGTGGCCGACCTGGCTCATCACCCACTTCACGTCGAAGTTGTTCGCGAGCAGGGCGATAGAGATGTAGGTGCGCCGCAGGCTGTGTGGCGTGATGTGCGGCAGCGGCGGCAGCCCTCGCCTGGCGCGGTGTTCGTCGGCGAGCGTCCTGGCCTGCGCGACGATCTCGCCGACGCGATGACGCTCAAGCCGCCCGCCCCGGCGGTTCGGGACCGCGAAGTCGTCCTGGCCGGTGGCCTGGCCGGCACGGCCGAGGCGGTCGCGGTGCTCGACGAGCGATTGGACCAAGTCGGGGGTCATCTGAACCTCCCGGACGCCGGCGTCGGTCTTCGAGCTGCGGACGTGGAAGCGCGCACCGTCAGGGTCGTGCAGGCGCACGTCGCGCCAGCGCAGCTCGCAAAGCTCGCCGGCGCGCACGCCGGCTCTGGCGAGGATCTCGATCACCGCACACCGCCCTAGGTAACCGGCTGACTGCTTCGCCCCCAGTCGGGCGATGTGGAAGCCGACCGTCGCCTTGCAGAGGCCGAGCTCGGCCGCGATGTCGAGCGGGCGCCGGCCGGCGGCGACCCTCCGGGCGACCCTCGCGCGCGTACTGTCGCCCGCGAGGTCTTTGGCGTCGAAGGTGGGCAGGGCGTCCTGTGTGCTGGCGGCGTCCAGCAGCGCGGCGAGCTCGTCGAGCTCCAGGAAGCTGCGGGCTGGCTTTGGAACGCGCATCCGCATTCGCTTCCCGCGCGCGGGATTGCGGTCGATCAGCTCATCCTCGACGGCTTCGTCGAGGACCATCGCGAGCACCATGATCACGCTACGGATCTGGCAGGCCGACAGTGCAACCAGACGGCGGTTGCGCTTGTCGCGCAGGTCGGCACCGGCGTCGAGCGCTTCGCGTCGCTCGCTGGCTTCACGGAGCTTGTACGCCTTGAAGTCCAGGCAGGTGCGGCGATCGATCTCATCCAGGCGGTGCTCGGCGAAGTACGGCAGCAGATGCCGGATGAGGATCGTGCGGTAGTGGGCGATCGTGCTCTGAGACAGCCGGCGGTCGGTGCTCACGCCGTCGATCCGGCGAGCGAGCCAGCCGGAGGAGTACTCGTGAAACGTCGGTGCTTGCTCGGCCAGCTCGGGTGCAACCACGGTCGCTGGCCGCTTCCACACGCCGGCACGGACACGCGCGAGGATGTTTCCGAGCTCGGTGCGCGCGCTGCGCTCATTCCAGCCGCCGCCGCAGCCGCAGGAGCAGCCGGCGCGCTCGTGCAGGACGAGATCCTGGCGCTCGCCGAGCGCGGGGAAGCGCAGCCGGAACTTGCGCGTCCCGTCCGCGAGGGTGATCGTCAGGATCGAACCGGTCGTCGTGCGGGGCATCAGCCGCTCGCCGGGGTCTCGGGGGTACGCTTGTGTTGCATCGGGATTACACCTCCCGGTGTCGCGGCCGGGGGCGTTCCTGCGCCGCCCGGCCACTTGATTATGGTCGCGGCGACGTTAGCTCTCATACGGCAGGAGATCAACTCGCCCGGGGCCGCCGGCGCGCCGGCGGGTCTTTCGCCTGAGGGCAGGGGGTCGTGCGGGTCCGGCGCTTGGGATTGCGAGGCCGCGGGTGGCGTGCTTGAGGTCGAAGCGCAGCCGGCCGCGCACGCCGCCGAGACGGATCGCCCCGAGCTGGCGTGCGTGCTCGTAGACCCATTCTCGATCCACACCGAGGATTCGCGCGAGCTGAGCGGCGTCGACGTAGCGCACGGGCAGCCCGACGCCACGTTCGTCGATCAGCTCGGCGACGCGCTCGGCGATCGCCTCGATGTCGGCCTGATCGAGCGCCACGAGAGCACTTCAAGCATCGCGGCCAGCAGCGGCGTCCCAGTGCGCGATCCGCGCCCGCGCGACGGTCACGTAGTGCGCGTCGCGCTCGATGCCGAGGAAGCGGCGTCCTTCGAGCACGGCGGCGGCTCCGGTTGTGCCCGAGCCACAGAAGGGGTCGAGCACGAGCGCGTCCTCGGGCGCAAGCAGCCGTGTGAGCCAGCGCATTAGCTCGAGCGGCTTGACGGTCGGGTGGGCGTTGGCGGCCAGTCGGGAGGGCCGGTCGCCGCGGTGAGCGCGGGGGAACAGGTCAAGCTTCTGCAGCGGCAGGCGCTCGCAGCCGGTGTCGCGCTCGCGGCGGCTGGCCTTCGAGCAGTAGAAGATGCGGCTCGGGGGCTCCGGCGGCCACCCCGGACGGCCGCGCCTGTGCGCGTCACCGTCGATCATCGCGGCGGGGCAGCGGCTGCTGTGGCAGGCACCCGCGCGGCAGGCGGGGTGGTGGGTGACCAACACGTTCGCTGGGAAGCGATCCCCGACGCGGCAGGCACCGGCGTTCAGCGCGCCGGTGCGGTGGCGTTCGATGTTTCGCTCGACGGGCGCCTCTAGTGGCTTTCGGGCGAGCAGGATCGGCTCGTACGCGGGCTTCAGCGCGGTGGCTTGGCCGCCCGCCAGCCGCCGTGACTTCGGCATGCCGCTGCCGTAGAGCCACATCAGCGTGTCGCGCAGCTGAAAGCCGGCGTCCTCGAGCGCACATGCCAGCCGGTGGGCGGTGCGTGGCGCGCCGAATGCGGCGAGATGCGCGCCCGGGCGCAGCACGCGGAGGCACTGCAGCGCCCACTGCACCGACCAGGCGTAGAGCGCCTCAGCCGCGGTCTGCCTTGCCTCGCGGCTGCGGGTTTGGAGGCGGATGAGCTGCCCGTCCCACGGCTCGCCGTTGAAGTCGATGCCGTAGGGCGGGTCGGTGATGATCGCGCCGACGCTGGCCGCCTCCAGGCGGGGCAGCGCGCGCATCGTGTCGGCGCGCTCGATCCGCCAGCGTGGCTTGCGTGTATTCGATCTCGTCTCTCGTGTTCTTGTCATATGGGTCAGGGGCCGGCGCAGGACCTCTGCCATCAAGGGGACGATTGGAGTGCGACGCTGAGCGGCGAGCGGGCGCTCGGCGGCGACCACACGACGGGGGTCAGTGGCCCGGCCGGGATCGCGCGCTCTGCCGCAGCTGCGCGCGCCGGGGTGGGCACAAGCAGTAGGACGAGCGGGTCGAGGTCGGCGAGCGTGCTGCGCGGCAGGGCGCGCGTGTAGCCGGCGGCCTTGCTGGCGAGACGCTCGAGTGGCTCGGTGCCGCGGTCGAGCTCCACCAGCAGGTGCAGGGGCTCGCGCCCGGGGAGCGCGAGCACGCCGTACCCGTCTGGGGTGACGATCCCGCCGAGCAGCCCGCTGGTGGTGCGCTCCCCGTACCACTCGCGCAGCGTCCCGCCGGCGTGGCGGGCATCGCTGGCAAGGTGCGTGAAGAGCTCATTCACCTGCACCTGGTGGGTGAGCTTGGCCGAGGAGGCGACGCTGATCGCGGCTGCGTGGCGCCAGCGCAGCTCGCGTCGCTCCAGGCCGAGCTCGGCGGCGATGATGTGCGCGCCCGCCTCATCCAGCACCCAGTGGTGGGGGGTGGAGCCCTCGCCGCGCTTCCATGCTGGCCGGAAGCGGTCGAGCACGCGGTGCTCATACAGCACGGCGAGCCGCGCGCGGGCGGCACGCGCGCCATTGAAGTGCAGGCGTCTGAGCTGATCGCTGGTGAGCACCCGGTGCTCGAAGCAGTCGAAGGCGATCCGCCGGTCGCGCTCGGTCAGCCTGCACGCTAGTCGCAGCACATGCTGCTCGCTGACGCGAGCCGGTCTTGGCCGGGGATTCATTTGACCTGACCCCTTTGTCGCGTGTCACAGCGACCCAGGGATTGCGCGCCTGTGCGGCGCTCTTCGCAGTCTTGACGTCCTCCGTTCTCAACCGGAGGACGGGACGGAGGACCAAGCGGAGGACGGACTGGCGGTGAGGACGGCATCGCGGTCTCGGGGCTGTGCTCGCGCACGCGGCGGGCGATCGGCGCGCGCGAGGTTGCACGCTTTGTGAGCTGTGCCTCGACCTGCTCGCGCGCGGTGGGGTAGCGTCGCCGCACGGTTTCGCGCACGCGCTGCGCCCGCCCGTCGACCGGGTCGGGGAGGGGCTGTGTGGTGAGGGTGAACGCGCGGCTTGGCTGCCCGTCGGAGCAGAGCCGCACGGCGGCGGTGTAGGCCGGCAGGTGGGAGAGATCGTGCGCGGAGAGCTCGGGGCGCACCTCGCGCTCGAGGTGCGCGGCGTCATCGCGGGAGAGCTGGAAGTAGACCTTGCTGCGCGCGTTCGCGGCGAGCGCCTCGCGCAGGTCACGGGGCAGCTGCGCGAGGTGCTGGTGGGCCAGGCACAGCGACAGGCGGTAGCCGCGGGCCTCCGCCGCGATGTCCTCAAACGGGGTCGGGAGGTTCAGATAGTTATGGACCTCATCGACATACAGCGCGCAATCCGGGCGCTGTGCCGGCGGCAGGCCGGCGCGCGCGAGGGCGGCCTGCCAGACGCGGGCGACGAGGAACGAGCCGAGCAGCCGGCTGGTGTCCTCGCCGAGCGTGCCCTTCGAGAGCTTCGCGAGCAGCAGCCGCCCCTCGCCCAGGCAGCGCGCGATATCCAGGGTGGTGGTGGGCTGCCCGATGATCGCGCGCACCGGCGAGCGCAGCAGAAACGCGCGGAGCTTGTTCAACAGCGGCCCGGTGACCTGAGCCTGCAGCGGCTCTGAGAGCCCCTCATACCACGCCCAGAACCCGCCGAGGCCGACGGGATCATCAACCTTCCTTACGAGCTCGGCCCGCCACGCGCCGTCGCTGAGCAGCCTCGGGACATCGGCGAGCGTCGCGCTAGGGTCGGCCGCGGTGAGCGTCAGCAGCGCGGCGCGCAGGATGTCATCGGTCCGCGGCCCCCAGAAGCGTTCGAAGACCCGGCGGAAGATCCCCACCAGCTGGTCGACCCCGAGGTCACGGTCCGCGCTGTCCAGGACGTTCAGCCCGGGCGGAGAGGGGTCCAGCGGATCGAACAGCTCGACGTCCTCCTCGCGCCCGGCGGGGATGCGACACAGCAGATCCTCGACGAGGTCGCCCTTGGGGTCGATCACCACCGCGCCCCTGCCGGCCTGGAAGTCGGCGAGCGCGAGCTGGCCGATCAGCGTGGACTTGCCAACCCCGGTCGGCCCGAGGATGTGCACGTGCTGGCGCGCGTCCGCGACCGCGAGCTTGACCGGCCGGCCGCCGGCGAGGCCGAGCGGCTTGCCGCTGGCGGGAAGGCCGGGCGGCGGTGGAACATCACGCGCTCCGGCCATGACCACGCCCGGGATCGCCTCGCTGCAGGGCAGGTGCGCGAGCGCCGCGAGCTCAGGAACGCTGAGCAGGAACGCGCGGCGCCCCAGCCGCCGCTGTGAGAGCCCGCGATCGGCGCGGATCGCGCGGCGACGGCGAAGCCAAACGCGTGGTCCGTTGTAGGCGGCGAACCCTCCGAGTACCGCGTGGATGCGCCCGCGGGCCACCCGCCGAGAGGCCCCGCTGACGGTGATGCGGACCATGCAGCGGTACAGCGACGCGGTGCTCTTCTCCATGACGGCACGCACATCGGGGTTGATCGTCGGGTCGAGCTTCGGCGCCACAGGCGCACGCGTGCGAAGCAGCTGCGCGCACCGCAACAGACGGCTCGTGGGAACGCCCGCTCGAATGCGGCGCGCGGCAGCTCGCAGGCGGTGCTGCTCGCGACTGGTCGCCGGCCGTGCGATGACCTGCACGAGCGCGCGCTCGGATCCGGTTAGCCCGGCGAGCTGACCGAGGATCAGCGGCAGCGGGTCTGGCCGCATGGCGCTCTGAAGCGGAAACCAGTCCGGGCCCGAGAGCACCAGCTCACACGCGAGGCGCGCCGGCCTCCCGTCCGCGTTCGCGCCCGCATCTTCGCCGGCCGGTTCGGTGGTGGCGCTCGCGCCGGGCCACGCCGATGACACGGCACGCTCGATCAGGCCGGGCGGGATCACCCTCGGCACCCACAGACGGAACCTCGTGCCGTCCTCGCCCGCGGCGATCTCCCATGAGAGATGTGGCTGTCCGGCAAGCAGACGCGTCAAACGGGGGCGCAGCAGATCGTGCAGCGCCTGCCACAGCAATAGCCCGCCGGTCTCCTGAACCTCGGGCGGCACACCGATCGTGATCAGTCGCGCGTCGCGCGCAAGACGCCCTCGCTGGGCGCGACGAAGCAGGCTCACACCCACACCGGCCGCCAGACCAAACAGAACAACGACAGGCACGACCCGCTCACCGAGGACGAGCGCATGATGGGCCAACGAAGGCACACCATGCAGCGGCCTGTCCGGTTCCACGAGCCAGCGTTCAACCGCAGCACTGGAGCCGCCGCCAGCGGGATGAGGACGGGGGTGGTGCCTCATCGGCCGCCCACCTGTGCGGCGGCGGGACGCGTCGCACCGAGGTAGCGATCGCTGCCCCATTCGGCGCCGATCGTGGTCGGGAACGGCTCGGTGCGGACAACCGCGCCCGTGTGCGGCGCGTCGAGCATCTCGCCCGGGCGCACGACGATCCCGACATGTCCCACTTTGCGATCGCTGGAGCCGAAGAACACGAGATCGCCCGGCTGCAGGGACGTGCCCGCCGGTAGGTGTGGGCCGGCGTCGAATTGTTCCTGGGCGGTGCGCGGCAGGTCGATTCCGGCGGCGTGGTAGGCGGCCTGCACCAGGCCGCTGCAGTCAAACCCATGTGGTCCCTCCCCTCCCCACTGGTAGGGAACGCCGAGCTGTGCGAGCGCGAACGCAAGCGCCGGGCCGGCGGCGCCGCCCGCTTCGGCGACCGAGGTGAGCGCCGTGGCTTCGTGTTCGTAGGTCGAGGCCCAGCGCAGGACGGTTTCGACGTACGGCTGAGAATGGTTGTACGCGAAGATCGCCCGTTCCAGTTCCCGCGGCGCGCCGCTGGCCCTCAGGTACCAGGCGGCGCTGAAGATCGCATCCGCCGGGTTCCAGCGATCCGGGTGCCCGCCGCCGGTGACATCGACGCCGTAGATAGCCCAGGTGGAGGCGAGGAACTGCATCGGTCCACCAGCGCCGGCTGAGTTGACCGCGCCCTCGCGGGTGCACGAGGGGTCGGGATCCTGCCCGTCGTCGCACTCGACCTTGCCGATCCCCGCCAGCACCCCCCACGGGACGCCGTAGCGGGCGCCGGCGGCCTGGAACAGCTGGAGATATTCCGGCGGTATTCCTGCGCTCTCTCCTGCCGCGGGTTGACCGAAGCTGACGCCCGCACCGCCGCCGAGGACACCGACAGCCGCGGCGATGAACAGAACGGGAATCAGCCCGACCAGGCCCGCGGTCCCGGCGATCACGCGCTTCATCGCCCAGCCTCCGCGAGCTCCGCTGGCGCCGTGGTGGCCAGCTCGTGCTCAGCCTCGCTGGCCTTGATCTGGAGCGGAATCCTCTCCTCGCCCGTGATCAGGAGGCCCGAACCGGTCGGACAGGTGAGCAGGTACCGGCGCTCGCCCGCGGTCAGACCGAACGCCTCGCCGACACGGTCGATCGCCTGCGGGGACTGGCGCAACAGCAGGCGCTGGGCGGCGTTGTTGACGACCGCCTGCCCGAGCGGTGAGTCCAGCAGGTCGCCCGGGTCCTGCGTCAGCGTCGTGAGCCCGGTCCAGCGCTTGCGGGCGGCCTTTGAGAGGCGCAACAGGAATCGTGCGCCGGGCGCCTCACGGCGCCCGTTCGGTACCTCGCGCATCAGATCCCACGCCTCGTCCACGAGCACGACGCGCCGGCGCAGCGGACCCTCGAGCGAGCGCCAGATCGCGTCGAGGGTGAGCATCAGCGCCGCGGCGCGCATCCGCTCAGGCAGCCCCCGGAGCGAAAAACAGACCAGATGACTGTCCGGCTGTGCGCTCGTCGGACGATCGAACAGCGAGGAATGCGAGCCGCTCGCATACGGAGAGAGACGCTCCGCCAGACCCTTCCCGGTCTCGCTCTCGGCCGCGAGCGCGTGCACAAGATCGCCTAGCAGCGGCGCCGGCCGACCGTGGGTTGAGGGGTCGGCGGTGATCCCGGCACCCTGATAACAGGCGCGGGCGGCGCGGTCCAGCACCGCGAGCTCACCGGCGGCGAGACCACCGGCGAGCAGTTCGATGAGATCCGCCAGGAACAGAATCCGCTCATCCAGCGCGCGGGGCGCTCCGCCGGGGGGAAGCTCGAGCGGGTTCAGCGCCACGGCGCTTGGGCCCGTCAGCGGCAGGTACGCGCCGCCGACTGCCTCACACAGCGAGTGGTACTCGTCCTCGGGGTCGAGGATGAACACCTGCACGCCGCGGTAGAGCAGCCGCAGCGCCTCGAGCTTCGCCGCGTAGGACTTGCCCGCACCGGAGTAGGCGAGCGTCACGCAGTTGAAGTTGGGGCGGCTGAAGCGGTCGACGATGACCGGTGCGCCGCTGTCGGTGAGCCCGTAGAGGATGCCGTCGGGCTCGAGTGGCGGGTCGCTTGACGCGAACGGGTATCCCGCGGCGAGCGCTTCGGTATCGAACGTGCGCCGCAGGCCCAGCCGGTCCATCGCCAACGGTTGGGTTGAAATCCAGCCGTCAAGCGCTCGGAACGTCGCCGGGACCGTGTGCAGGAGCATCGAGGCGCACAGCGCCCGCACGAGCTCGGTGCGCTCCTCGAGCTCCTCCGGGTCCGACGCGGTGATGGAGAGGTACAGCCCCGAGCGAAACAGGCGACTCTCACCGCGGGCGAGGCGGCTGGCGAGCTCGGAGGCGTCCTCTGCCGCGGCAGAGAGCGTCGGATCGATAAGGCGCCCGCGGTCGGCGTCAAGACGCCGTGAGGACTCAAGCCGCGCGCGCTGGCGACGCAGACGATCGGCCGCCAGCGTCGGCGCCACCGGCTCGACGTGCAACGTGAGGTCGAGCTCGCCCGCGGCGCGCAGCAGCGGTTCGAGCCATCCACGAGAGACCTCGCGCGGGTAGCCGACAACGGCGAGGCTGCGCTGCCAGCGCTCGCCACTACGCAGGCAATCGCGCCTCAGCTCCATGGCGCTCGGCAACGGCAGCGAGGAATCCCGCCGCTCGCTCCTCCCAGCGCGCCGCCCGCCGGTGCCCGGGTCGTTGGCTCCTTCGGTTACACGCGCGAGGCGGTTCAGCATGGGTGGACCACCCCGCCCAGCTGGCAGCCCGCCGGTGGCCCGGGCGGTTCCAGCGCGCTCGCGAGCAACGCCGTGGCTCCTTCGCCATCGAGCGCATGCAGCTCAACGCCCGCGGCGCGCAGCAAGCCCGTGGCCTCGTTCGCACGGCGCTCAAGCGTGCCTCGTGCCGCCTCGCGCTCGCGCGCGCGTGTACTGAGCACAAGCAGGATTTGCCGGCGGCGAAGGCCCTCCACCCCGAGCCGGGCGAGGAACCGCGCGTATGCCTCGGCGCAATGCCGCAGCGCCGGATGAGGGAGACCCGCAGTCGCGCGTTCGATCTGACTGGCGCGCTCGCTGATGTCGACTGGCTCTGAGCGCACCGTGATCGCGGCGGGTTCTGAGAGGCTGTTCAGCCACTTGCCGAACGCCTCGATGAGCGCCTGCTGCTCCTCCTCGCTTCGCAGCGCCCAGCTGGTACCGGTCGCGCTCAGCAGCAGACAGAACGATCCGTCGGCCAGCTCAACGACGCCGCTGCGCAGAACCGCGCTAACAGGAACCGCGAGCAGCGATACGGACGATTGCGCCGGCCCGCCGGGCAAGCGCGCGGGCAGACGCTCCGGCGCGGTGACTCTGCGCCGTGGCTGGGCGAGGTGTCGTGCGGCGGCGAGCGCGAGACGGTCCCCGGAGAGCCCGTCCAGGCGTCCCAGCGCAAGCGCGACACCGATCAGCCCGAACGGCGCCGCCAGGACTGCCGCGACCGGCATCGGCAGCACCGAGCCGGCCGCGTCGAGCACGCCATAGGCGATCAGCGCAGTCGCTGCGAGGATCACCAGCTGTCGCGCGGTAAGTCCGAACGCCAGGCGGTCCTCGAGCTCCACGTCAGCAGGTACGCGGATGCGCTCGCTCACAATCCGCCCCTCACGACCTTGGCAATCACGTACGTCTTGGCCACGCGGGCGGCCGTCGAAGGCCGACCCGAGAACGCCAGCTCCTTGGCCCAGAACGGGATCCGCAACAGCACCCAGAACAGGCACAGGACGAGCAGGAGGTCGATCAGGCTCCCGCCGGTGCCGACCCCGAGGACGCTGTGCCCGGAGGCGAAGAACACGTGCACGGTCGCCGCGAGCGTTAGCGCTTGGGCGACCTGGACGCCGAGCGCGGCGAGCATTCCTCTCCACCACAGGCGCGCGAATCCCTCCGTCTGCGGCAGCCCGTGCGCGAGCAGCATCAGCGGCGCAGCGCACACCAGTAGCACGATCAGCGCGGCACGGACCAGATAGACGATGAGCAGCGCGACCGCCAGCAGCGCGCACGCCAGGCCGAGCAGGACCAGGAAGATCCCACCGTCGGCGACAGCGTGCAGGACGAGCAGCTCCAGCGTGTGACCCGCCTGTTCGGGATCGACGCCGCTGCCGAGCAGCCCGGTCGAGAGGACGTTCGCGAAGTTGACCATCTGCCCCGCGACGGCGAGGCTCGCGTTGGCCGCGATCGCCGCCACCACAAGCCGGGGAAGGATGTCCTTCAGCGCGTAGGAGCTCTGCAGCGTCTCGTGGCCCATCACCAGCGCCCCGGCCGCCATCGCCAGGAGCACCAACAGCGAGTCAGCGACCCCCGCCGCCAACTGCCAGTAGGAGCGAACCTGTGACTCCCCGGCGATCTGGGGTGTCGATAGCAGCGTTCGGCCGACCAAGACCATCGCCGGATCGAGCGCGTCCTTGACCAGGCCGGCGAACCAGTCGTTGATCGCCTGCTCGACTTTCCCCGGGATGTCAAAGAAGCCCGGGTGGCTGGCCTTTCCAGCGCCGACTTCGCCGCCCTTGGGGGGCTGCGGGGTTGCGGGCAGCGCGGGCCCGACCTGGATGCCCCCTTCCGGTGCGACTGCTTCCAAGGAGCTGGAAGCCAAGGGAGGGGACGCGGCAGGAGCGCTCGCGATCTCGGCCTTCGCGATGTCGCCCTGCGCGACGCTGGCTCGCTGCGCCATCGCAGGAGGGACACCAACCGTGAGCGCCACGAGAATCGCACCCAAAACTGTCAGGCGCGGTCTCACCCGACGATGTGCTGAAGGACGGTGACGAGGACGGGTGCGAGCGCGGCGAGCGCGTAGCCGACGAGCGCGGCCTTGATCGTGCCCTTCGCTTTTTCCAGGGCGCCCGGATCACCGGCAGCTAGCAGGTAACGCACGCCGCCGATCGTCAAGAGCAGCGTCGCGAGCGCCGCGAGCAGCCCGATCAGCCATACGCGCAGGTTGTCGACGACCTGGTTCAGGCTGGTCGCGGCGAGCGCCACCTGCGGCGCGAGCAGTCCCAGCAGGAGCGCGAGAGAGATTGTGAGAGCGAGCTTGCGTGACATAGTCGTGCTCGGGCCCGGCGCGGGTCACGGGCCCTTGTTCACCTCCCTACGAGGATCGAGTTGGTTCTCTGCGCCGGCCACGCCCGCAGGCCGCGCACCGGTCACCCGAGCACGACAGAAAGGCCCACTCACCCCCCTGTGAGTCACACGGCCGTATCCCAGATGCACGAACAGGCGCTGCTCTGCGCGCACGCGCCGCACGATCAGCGTGTGACGAGAGATCCCCAGCGGGCCCGCGACTGCCCCGAGCGGGCGCTGATCGATCCGCGTCCGGAAGATCAACCGGGACTCGGCCCGTGTGATCGCACCCGCCTTGACAGCCGCATCGAGCAGGCCCTTGACGTCCCCATCGACGAAGACCGGAGCCGGGAACCGGGCGTCGAGCGAGGTGCCTGTGCCGGGTGGTTGTTCCCTGGTGCGGACGAGCGCCTTCAGGGTCCGCTTGCGGGTGTCGAGTAGAAGGTTCGCGGCGACGCGGCGTTGGCGATGCAGCGGGTAGCAGCAGATTCGCTCCCACGCCTCGGCGAGCAGCGTCGACCACAGCTCCTCGCGCTCACGAGCATCGCAAAGCATCCGCGCGAACAGGCGCTTGAGTCCGGGCAGCACGCCCTGCAGGACGATCCGCCCGGCCACTGGCTCGCTGCGGGCCCTACACAGCAGCGCCACCAAGACACGATCCTTCTCGGCGCCCACTCCCGGGCCACGCAGGAAACGCACAACCGCGGCCGCGTCGGCAAAGCGCGATAGCGCCGGGTCGAACTCACGCCACGCGGCAAACGAGCTGCGAAGCAGCGGGCCGCGCAGCTCTCGCTCCCAGTCGCGGTCAATGGTGTCGATCGGTAAACACGTCATGGGCGGCTCCTTGCGTCTCGGATGCTGCCCAACGTGCCCACAGTCGCTGACCGGGAACTGACAAACGACTGACGCAGTCGATCAAATCGGCACGATCACATCGACGGTGATCAGATCGACCGTTTGCGCATCGACCGTTTGCAATCTGCGCGCACCGGGTACGCAACTACTGCGAGTGGGGAAGGAAACGGAGCGCTCTTGCGCCGTACCCACACGCGTGCCGTCGCCCAAGGGCGACATCCTCAGAAGCTGGGGTCCCGAATCCCGGTGATCACCGGTCGGCTGCGCATCGCTGCGGCTGCGTGCAGCGCCGCTGCACTCCGCTCGATGTGCACGGGCGCGCGCGTGTGCAAGTCGTCTCGCGGCAGGAGAGACGGGCAGAAGGGGCGCCGTGTCAGTCGCGTGTCAGCTGCGTGTCAGCGATTTGTCAGTTGATCCAGGAAGGAATAGACCGATGAACACACCTCGCATCCCACTCCCCACTCGTCGCACACCCGGCCCCGGACCGGCCGGTATCGGAGGACCGCCGAAGCTGCGGCTACGCGAGCAATCGAACACGCGCCACGAGCAGCCGAGCGACGGGGCGCGCACGCGGCGACTGCTGCAACCGCTACCGCTTGTCGGACTCACGCTCGTGCTCGTGGCACTGATCGGCTACTGGGCGATCTACAACGCCAGCACCAAACGCACCCCGATCCTCGTCACCACCCGCGCCCTGCCCGCCGGAACAGTGATCGCAAGCGGCGACCTGCGCACAGCGGAACTTGCCGGGGACAGCTCGGTGCTCGCCTCGCTCGTGCCCGAACGCGAGCTTTCGCAGACGATCGGACGACGCCTCTCGAGCGCGCTGCCCCCCGGGACCCCACTCCCCGCAGCGTCGCTTGCCAGCCACCAGCCCCAGACCTCGGCGATGACGCTCGCGGTACCCGAGTTCGACGTCATCGGCGCGAGCCTGCAACCCGGCGAGACGGTCACCGTGCTGGCGACGTTCGGCGCCGGCAGCCCAGGCGCGAGTACGCGTCCGGTCGCCAGGGCGCTGCAGATCGTCTCGGTTGGAGAAGCCCCGGCGAACGCGGACCCGAGCACGGCGACCGTTCCCGTCAGCGTCGCGGTGAGCAACCCCTCGATCGCCTCCGCGCTGGCGCTCGCCAACGAGAGCGCCAAGCTCGACCTGCTGCTGGAAGGCAGCAACGCGGCCACCGCGTCGATCCCGCCGGCCAGCCAAGGGAATCTCCCATGAGCGAACGCCCGACGGTCATCCTCGCACTCACCCCGCTTGCCGAGCGCGAGCTCGAGGCACTGCTGTTTGACAGCACCGACGCGCCGCTTACGCTCGTCAGCAGCACCGTCGAGGCCGACGAACTGCAACACGCGGTCGAGCAGGATAAGCCCGACGCTGTCCTGCTCTCGCCCGAGCTCTCCGGGCTGAGCGCGGGGCATTGCGCACGCCTGCGCGCGGGCGGCGCGCGCCTCATCGGAATCGCTCTCGACCAGCGCGAGCGGGACGCCCTCGACACGTTGAGCGTCGATACGACGATCGACGCGACCGTCGCCCGCGATGAGCTGCTAATCGCGGTGCAGGGTCAAGCGGTGCAGACACGGCCTGCCGCTGCAGCTCCTACGCTACCGCCGCCCGAGCGTCCAGAGGACACGGGCGCAATCCTGGCCGTGGTCGGCGCCAAGGGCGCACCCGGCACCAGCGAGTGCGCGGCGTCGCTCGCGTCGCTGGCTGCGCTCGGAGCCCGACGCTGGCCCACCGTGCTCCTCGAGCTCGATGCGCTGGGCGGCGGCCTGGACGTGCGCCTCGGCGCCGACGCGAGCCATGGATCGATCGTCGGGCTCGTCAGGGCAGCCGAGAGCGGTGGCGGTGTGCAGCGAGAGCTGGTCGAGCGCTGGTTGACGGACCGCGAGGGCTGGCCGCCCGTGCTGCTCGGCGCGCCAGATCCACAAACGCTCACCGAGCTCGCCCAGCCCGGTGTCGTGACAACAGCGCTGCACGAGCTCGCCTCGCTATACGCAGTCACGGTCTGCGACGTGGGCGCGTTCCTCGGAGATGACGGAGCGCTCTCGCCGGCCGCGCGCCTTCACCGCGAAGCTCTGATCGCAGCCGACGCCGTGCTGCTGGTGCTCGGTTCGCGCGATATCCAACTGCGTCACGGGCTCGACCAGCTCGACTTCGTGCTCGGCACGCTCGGCATCCCCACCGAGCGCCTGCGGATCATCGCCAACGCGATCGGGGCACCCGGCAGCGCGAGCCGCGGCGCGATCACCCAGACGATCACCACCCACCTCGCCGAGCGCGGCGTCAGCGTCGACGCCTGGCTCCCGTGGGACGCACGCGCCCTGACGAAGGCCCAACATCGTGGGACACCGCTCGCGATCGCACGCAAGCGCAGCGGCTACACCCGTGCGCTCAGCGCTCTCCTGGATGAGCTGTTCCTGGCCGCGCCCGCCCCGACACCCAAGCGAAGCAAGCGACGCCTCGCCGCGCCCCGCCACCAGGCCCACGAGGAGGAGCAGGTCGTATGGCGGCGCTAACCACACCGGACGCGATCGACGTCGACGCCACGGAGGCCGTGCGGCTGCGCGTGGAACAGGCGCTCGCGGCCGAGCAGGTCAACCTCACAAGCGAGGACGGGCGCGAACGCACCGAGCGCATCATCGACGCAGAGATCGACACCTACTACGCACAAGCGCTGAACAACGGAGGGGCGGTCGGACTCTCAGAGCAGGCCCGCATCGCGATGGCGCGCTCGATGCGCGAGGACTTCATCGGTCTGGGCACCCTCGCCGAGCGGATGCTGAACGACCCAGACGCCCAGGAGTGGATGGTCAACGCCCCCAAGCGCGTATTCAGGGATGACGGGCAGCGCATCGAGCGGGTCCCCGACGTCGTCTTCGCCGACAACCGACAGGTCCGCAGCTTCCTGGAACGGCTGCTCGAGCAGGTCGAGGGAAAGCGCCTGGATCGCATCACCCCGCGCGTGGAGGCGCGACTGCCCGACGGGTCACGGCTCACCGCCGCGATCCCGCCAATCTCCTCAAACGGCAACGTCATCTGCTCCATCCGCCGCTTCCGCCTCGCCGCCGGCACGCTGGGAGAGCTCGTCGAGCTCGAGTTCCTCAGCGACCAGGCCGCGGACTTCCTCACCGCCTGCGTCAGAGCCGACAAGAACATCGTCGTCGCCGGGCGCGTGTCCGCCGGCAAGACCACGCTCATCAACGCGCTCGGCCGCGCGATCCCCGGCAGCGAGCGCGTCGTCGTGTGCGAGTCCTCCGCCGAGCTACAGCTCCCCGCGGTCCTCCCCAACTGCGTCGGCTACGAGGCGCGACCGGCGAGCGCCGACGGCCTGCAGGCCATCACGCTCGAGGACCTCGTCGCCGACGCCCTGCGCATGGCCCCAGACAAGCTGATCGTCGGGGAGTGCCGTGGCCCCGAGACGATGGCAATGCTGTGGGCGTTCGCCACCGGCCACGCCGGCATGACCAGCGTCCACGGCGAATCCGCCGAGCACGCCCTCATCAACCTCGCCCGCTTCGCGCTGACCTCCGGAGCCCGGATCGAGAGCGACCAGGCCCTCGACTGGTTGCGCGAGATCGACCTCGTCGTGCACTGCGACCGCCCCCGCAGCTACGACACCGGCGACCGCCGATTCCTGCCCCGCCGCATCGACCAGATCACCGAGGTAGCCGGCATCGAGGGACGGCGCATGACGCTCAACCCCCTGTTCACCGGCACCGGCTCCGAGCTGCAATGGGCCGGCACCGGACCGGCATTCCTACCCGACCTCGAACATGCGGGCTTCGAGGTGCCGCAATGAGGCGCCCGCTCCTGATCCTGATCCTCTATGCACCGATTGTCGGATGCGGAAGCGGGACGCATCAGGCGGCAACGTCAGCAGCGACGCCCTCTACCACCCCGAACTCGACCGCTCAGCTCGAACACGCGGTGCGCACGGCGATCAGCGAAGATCATGCGCTCTCGGTGCAGGCGTTGTGGACCAACAGCGTCCCGGCTAATCCGCCCGCAACGGCTGGTCCAGAGCTGGCGATCTTGCGCAAGTCGGTGGCGCAGCGCAGGGCGCAGCGCGTTCGCATACGAACGGTATCCGAACATTTTCGCGTCCTGGCGGTTGAACTGAATCCGTCCTACGCCACAGCAACGGCGACGGTCCTCGACGACCAGCAGGTTCAGCCAAGCTATCCGAACGGCCGACCGCGAGGCAAATCGGTATCGCTGCACGAACACGTCCGTCTCGAACTCCACCGGCTCGGCACCTCGGAACGCTTCGTGGTCTGGAAGGTGGTGTTGCTTCCATGAGTCGCGTCCTCTTGGGCCTCGCCGGCGTCCTGGTGCTTTCCCTTGTGGTGCCAGTTGCAGCTGCGGGCGAAACGCTCAAGATCGGGGCCTACTCACAAAAGGCGAGTAACGAACGCGCCACGGCCGGCGGGTCTATTTCCATCAGCGACCGTACGCCGGGCCACGGTGAAACACCCGGTTCCAATGGCAACTCCGGCCGCGGTCCGGGAACCGAAAGCGAAGGCGGCGGTTCCGCCGCGGGCGGTTCCGCTGGGGCCGAATCGAGCTATCCGACGATCTCGACCAACTCTCCGCAGTACCGCAACCCGCATCCGTTTGGCCCGGGCTCGTTTTGGTATGCGGCCGAAGGTCATCAATGCATCTACATTCCAGCGAGCAACGGTGCGTGCTTCAACGTCGTCGAACCCGAAGCGCCCGCCGGGGCCTCACCGCGGCCGGCGGTGAACCCGGCCGCGATCGCCGCGGGCCTAGCGAGCCAGATGACTTTGCAGGCTGGCATCGTCGCGGTCAGCCCCTCGGCCCGTACCGCGGGGTTGACTGGTGCCGCGTCGTGGTTCTGGCTTGAACCATCCCCTGCGAGCCAGTCGCTGTCGCTGTCGTTGCGCGGCGAGCGTGTCACGGTCAGCGCAGCTGCCAGTCGGGTTCGGTGGAGCTTTGGTGACGGGTCCGCGATCACGGGCGGCGCGGGTGTGCCCTACCGCCCGGGTGCGATTCCGAGCGGGTCGGTTCGTCACGTCTATGAGACCCGTTGCCTGCCGGGCGACCAGGGTCACGATCCGTACGTCTCCTCGAGCTGCGGCCCGAATGGCTATCGGGTGCAGGCGACGGTTGAATGGGGCATCGCCTACCAGGCCAGCGGCCCGGTCGCTACCGCTGGCGCGCTGCCTTCTCGCTCCACGGAAACGTCGCTTGCCTATCCGGTCAGCGAGGCTCGCGCGTTCCTCACGGGACGGAGCGGAGGATGACCGGGTTCCTGCTGGGCTTCGTGTTCGCGTCCGGCGTCGCGCTGGTGTGGCTGGGGGCGGTCCTCGGCGTGCGTCCGGCGCTGCCGGCGCGCTCTGCGCGGTTGGCTGGCGCGCTCGAGGATGCCGAGCTGCACTTGCCTCCTGCGCTGTTCGTGGCCAGCGTCGCGGCATGCGCGCTGCTGGCCGGCGTGCTCGTTTGGTGGGTCGTAGGTGTGCCGGCGGTGACGATCGCGGCGGTGCTGGGAGGGGCGTTCGCGCCGGTTGCGTGGTCGCGTGCTCGGGCTGAGCGTTTGCGCCGTGAGCGCGAGCGCGCGTGGCCCGCCGTGCTTGGTCAGCTGGCGGATGCTCTGGAGGCGGGGCTGGCCTTCCCGGCGGCCGTGTCGCTGGTGGCGGAGTCCGGGCCGGCGGCGTTGCGCGGCGAGTTCGCCGCGTTCGGCGCGCGCCTGCGGGGCGCCGACCTCGCGACCGCGCTCGAAGGGCTGCGGCGCACGCGGGAGCGCGCGGCCGATTCGGTGGCGCTGTTGCTGCGCGCGGCGTTGCTCGAGCTGCCCACGGGCGGGCTTGCTGCGGTGTTGCGCGATCTGGCCGGCGTGCTCTCGGAGCGTCTTGAGGCGCGTGAGAAGGCGCGCTCGCGCGCCGCGAGCGTAAACCTCGAGGCGGCGATCCTGGCATTGAGCCCGATCGCGATCCTGCTGTTGATCGGAGCCGCGTCACCGGGCTACCTCGACGCCTACCGCAGCACCGGGGGCACCGTCGTCACCCTGGTGGGCGGCGGGCTGATCTTCGGCTGCTACCTGCTGATGCGTCGCCTGGGACGCGTGCCGCAGCCGCGCCGTACTCGAGCAGAGGGCAAGGCATGAACGCGGCGCTGCTGTTCTGCTCGGTGTGCCTCATCGTCGGCGGCCTGCTGGTGTGCGAGTACGTCCTTTCCCGGCAGCGTCCCGCGCTTGCGGCACGCCTCGCGCGTGCCCACGGGGCCACGCGTCTCGGCGACGGCGGTGCGATCGCGGGATCGAGCCTGCCCGAACCGGTGCGTGCGCTGAGCGAGCGGGTGCGCGCGGTTTATGAGCGCCGGCTGCGCAAGGCGGACAAGAGCGAAACCGTCGCGCTGTTCCTGGCCAAGAAGCTGCTGCTCGCGTTCGCGGTGCCGTTCGTCCCGTTGCTGCCGTATGCCGCGGCGGCCAACCGGCTGCCTTCCGCTGCGGTCGTGCTCGTCCTCGCAATGGCCGGGTTCTTCCTGCCCGACCTCGCTCTGCGCGCGGAGATCAAGCAGCGACGCGAGGCGCTGTTCCTGGATCTGCCCGAGGCGCTGGCGGTGATGAGCCTGTCGTTGCGCGCCGGTCAGTCGCTGCGCCAGGCCCTGGAGCTGGCCGCGCGCGATTGCGAGGGCGTCCTCGGCGATGAGCTGACGCGTGCGCTCTCGCTCGCCCGTCGCGACCGGATGCTCGGTGAGCGCGACGCGCTGCTTGCCGTCGCGCGTGAGAGCGGCGAGCCGATGTTCATTCGGTTCGCCGAGCTGCTGGCTGCGAAGGAGAGCCCGTATGGCGAGTTCCTGCGCAGCCAGGCCTCGCAGATGCGCGCCGAGCAGAACCGTTACCTCGAGCGCGCCGCGGACCGCGCCTACCTGGCGATGCACGCGCCGCTGGTGCCGCTGCTCGCCGTGCTCGTGCTGCTCGTGTCATACGGATTCATCCACTTCCTCGCCGACACCGTCTGAATCGCAAAGGAGGCAGCAAACATGGTCATCGTCAACGCCGTCTGGTTCCGGCTCCTCGGTTGGGCCGAGCGCGCATATAAGGAGGAGCGCGGCGACACATTGATCAACTGGGTCGTGCTCGCGATCGGGCTGGCGGCCGCGGCGGCCGCCGTCGTGGCGATCGTGCGCCCCGCGATCGAAACGGCTGCGAACCACATCGTCAAATTCCTCACCGGCTGAGCCCCCGGCGGTGTGGCATGAGAGTCCGCGAACATCTCCGCAGCGAGCGTGGCGACGCACTCATATCAGGTGTGCTGGCACTGGGACTGGTGTTCCTCACAGTCGCGGTGGCCGTGCAGGCCCTCGCCTACGCACACGCGCGTTCGGTCGCCCAGGCAGCCGCCCAAGATGGCATCGAGGCGGCGGCCGCCGAAGGCAGCGGCGCAGGGGTCACTCGCGCCAGGGCGCTGCTCGCCGCCGCCGGCGGCGCGGGCGCCGGCCTGCATCCCTCCGCGCAGAGCACGAGCGGCATCGTGACCGTCGTCGTAACCGGATCGGCACCGCACGTGTTCCCTGGACTCGACCTCCTGCTCCCAAGCGTCACGGCACACGCGAGCGCGCCACTTGAGCGCTACCCGCAGGACGAAACGCGACGATGACGATCGCCAGCGCCACACGCAGGCTGGGCGAGGAGCGCGGCGAAGCGACGCTGATCAGCGGCCTGCTGCTGCTCGCCGGAGTGCTGATCCCACTGATGTTCCTCGTGCCCTTGTACGCGCGCATCGAGCTCGCCCAGGTCGACTCCCAGCAGGCGGCCCGCGACGCGGTGCGCGCCGCCGTGCAAGCGCCCAACGCCTCCGCGGCGCACGCGGCCGCCGCGGAGGCGCTCACGCGCGAACAGACCGGGGCGCGCACGCCGTTGAGGCTGAGTCTCACCGGCACCTACGCGCGCGGTGAAGTGATGAGCGCCGAGGTCGCCACCAGCATCCCCCTCGGCGCCCTGCCGATGATCGGGCGCTTTGGGACCGTCGTCGTGCACGCGCGGGCTAGCGCTCCGATCGACCGCTACCGGAGCATCCGGGCGCCGTGATGATTCAAACGCTTCGACTTCGCGTGCTGAGCGAGCGCGGCTCGGTGCTCATCACCGGGCTGCTCCTATCGCTCGCGCTTGTGATGGTGATCGGCGCGGCGGTCGACATCGGACACGCCTTCCTCGTGCGTCGCCAGCTCGCCTCGATCGCCGACGACGCCGCGCTCTCGGGCAGCCAAGCGATCGACCTGCCCGAACTGCACGCCGGGCACCTGCAGCTCAATACCGGGCAGGCCCGCAGCGTCGCACTGCGGACTATCGGCGCCAGCCCCTCGACCAGCGGGCAGGCGAGCGCCACGACCGGCAGCGTCACGGTGACCGTCACCCGCCGCGTACCGACGATCCTGCTCGGGCTGGTCGGGCTACACACCCTCACGATCTCAGCCCACGCCAGCGCCACACCGCGCGCACCGTGAGCCGGCCCGCGCAAGTCGCAGCAGGCGCGGGCGGAGCGCTGACCCTCCTGGTCGCAGGCGTCGCCCTCGACGAAAGCCCGCTCGCGCTGGGGCGGCTCGCCGTGCTCGGCGGCGCGCTCGGGCGGCTCGTGCTCTTTGACATGCGGCAGCGTCGCGTCCCCAACCGCATCGTTCTGCCGGCGGCCGTGGCGTGCGCGGCACTGTCCGTTGCCGGCGGTCCGCATGTCAGCGTCGGCCTGCTCCTCGGTGTCGGGCTCGTCGTGGCGCTGCTCGCCGTCAGCCTCGCTAGCCCCACCGCGCTGGGGATCGGCGATGTCAAGCTCGCGCTGCTGATCCTCTGCGGCCTGGACGGCGCGGCGCCGCGCGCGCTGATCCTCGCGCTCGAGCTCTACGCCCTGACCGGAGTGCTGTTGCTGATCCGCCATGGCCGCGCAGCGCTTGGAACGTCGCTTCCGCTCGCGCCGATTCTCGCCGCCGGCTCGCTCATCGCCCTGCTGATATGAGCCGGCACTTCCGCATCCACCCCCGCATCGGGTCCGCGAGCGCGGCGGCCGTCGCGCTCGCCGCCCTCGCGATCCTGTGGCTCGCACGACCAGCGTGGCCGCACGTCAGCTCGCTCACCACGCCACTACAGACCAACACGGCCGAGCGGATCGTCTTGTGCGTGGCGTGGCTGCTCGGCGTCTGCCTCGCGCTCGCCAGCCTGCTCCGCGCTGTGCGCGCGGCCAGGCGCCCGCCAGGACACACGCGCACGAGCTGGCTCACCGGTCTCCCCCGGACCGCGGTGGTGGGAAGAGGCTCGCCGCCGCACGATCGCACGCGCGAGTCGCGCAGCCGGTCCCCCTACGTGTTGACGATCCCCGTGCCGTTGACGAACCGCCAGAGCTTGCCGCAATCCGCGACGCTCGAGACACAGGTTCCGCCCACGATGCCAGCGGAGGATTCGCCACGGCCAGTGACGATCTCACTGCTCGGACCCCTCACTATCGGTGGCCACTCCGGCAGGATCCGCCGGGCCGCCACACGCGAGCTGATCGCCTACCTGGCGCTGCACCCGCACGGCGCGAGCCGCGACGAGCTGATCGAGGCGATCTGGCCCGCAGAGGACCCCCGGCGCACGCGCCCCCGCTTCTGGCAGAGCGTGACCGAGGCCCGCAGGGCGCTGGGCGACGCGTGGCGCCACCACGGCGAGCGCTACCAACTCGACCGCGCCAAGGTGCGCATCGACGTCGACGAGCTCGAGCGGCTGCTCGCCGTCAGCGACCCGGACGGCGAACCGGCCGCGCTCGAAGCGGCGGCCGCACTGTGGCGCGGCGAACCACTCGCGGGAGCCGACTATCTCTGGGCCGACGGCGAGGTACGCCGCCTGCACGCAACGTTCCTGGACCTGCTGGTGCGCGTCGGCCACGCACGGCTCGCCAACGGCGATCCCCGAGGCGCGCTCGCCGCAGCCGAGCAGGCGATCGCGCTCGATGACCTGCACGAGCCCAGCTGGCGCCTGGCGCTCCAGGCCGAGCACGCGCTCGGCCTACGCACTTCCCTCACCCAACGCTACGAACAGCTCACAGACACGCTCGACGAGCAGCTCGGCCTCCAGCCCAGTCACGAGACACGCATGATGTACCGCCAGCTACTGCAGCAGACCTGAAGCGGATTGACATGCGATCCAGATCTCACGCGCGGCCTTGTCGACCAATCCGGTGCTCGAAGAGCGACAAGGCGAGGTCGCCGCCGCAGTGGCAAGGGGGCGTCGTGGCCTAGGAACGGGCCACGACACCCGCCTCGCCATGAGACCCGCCACGCGCGAGTGGGGATATTTGCACGCAGAAACGGGTCCCCCCGGACGCCGCCCTCGTTAGGAGAGGTCGACCCCCAAGACAAGCCATCGAGAGATCTCCGCCCCAAGCCGTCCTCACCCCCTACGCCCCGCGCGCTTAACACGCCTCCCAACCGCACCCCCTGACGCATGGCAGCGCTCGGCACAGGGAAACGCTGCCGCTTGGCACATGACAGTCTCCGTCACACGCCGCATCAGGTGGCCCCATCGCGCAGCCTGACAAACCAAGGCGTAGAACGTTGCATCGCTTGAGATGTGTCGACGGCGGCCGCGTCAAGAATCTGAACCCGCGGCCAGCGCTTGGCGACCTGCAGCCTCTCCACGCGCCGCAGGTATTGCTCCTCGGTAACGCGGCGCGGATTGCGCCGGCAGATGAGCCCGAACAGATCATCAAGGCCAAGGGGAGCGACCACCTGGATACCGTCGTCAGCCAGCAGCCGGACGCCGATCGCCGTCGAGGTCTCCGGCCACGTCGCCACCGCATCGGCGCAGGAGGTGAGCGGCTCTACCTCGACGCCAAACACCTGCGGGTAGCACAGGTGAACCGCAGCCTGGTTGGTCACATCCCACGAGATATCGGGCGCCTCGGCTGTCACTTCCCGCTGGACGCTACGCTCCCGCTCGCTCCCAAGTGCGAGCGAATCGAAGAACGCCAGATCCACGTCCTTCGACGGGGCTGGTGTGAACCCGTGCGGGTGGTCCCACACGCGGTCGCGGATCACTCCCGCCCCGATCAGCCAGTCGGGAAGATCGACAGTTCGCGCCGCGCGCAGCGCGCGCATCAGGATCGGGGAGGAGCAGACCAACGTTCTCAAACGCGAGGTGAGCTCGTCCGCAGAGCCGTTAATAGTGACGGTACGGAGCTGCACGAGTTACCCTCGGCCTCCGGGGAGTTGTAGTTCCGCGGCGCTCGCCGGAACGGCCCGCCTGCCCTGGGCCGTGAGCCGCCACGAGTGGGGTTGCCCCATGCACCACTGTCCCGAGTCGCGGATCAGCCCGAGGCTCCGCAGGCGCGTAAGGATCCTTGAGATCTGTCCCTCGTCTGAAATCCCAGCGGCCTCGGCGACCTCGCGGCTACTCGCGCCCGCGTGAGCAGCAATCACCGCAAGCACTCTGCAGAAGCGATAGCCCAGCGGCATCTCAGGACCCTCCGATGGATCCCTGGCACGAGCGCCGCCGCTGCTGCAAGGCTCGGTAGCGGTGCGTCTCGGTGCCTGTATGCCGCACTGCTCCGACTCGTCGCTTGGGCTGGGCAACGACATGTTCACGGTCACCTGCTGGCTCCCATCGCCGGATGGACGCTTACAGAGATCGACCCTCAACTCGGCTCGACACGCGGGGACCGCCGCTGCCGGCACAGAGGCGAGAAGACTCGGAGCGGCTAATTTCAAGCGCCTGACAAGCGGCTGCCCGAGTGAGATTCTCTCGTTCACGCCTGTCGCAGTAGAGGCCGGGCCACCAAAGGTCGAGGTTCTCCAAGTTGTCGTTATCGATCGTTGTGCTGTGGGGTTGCTCCTGATGTGAGAGCCGGCGGTGCGCTCTCCCTGCGGACGGGTGACAGGCTGGATCTCCCCTTCGTAGCGATATTCCTCAGAGTCGAGCGTCTTCAGTTCCGCCCAGCGGGCTAGGCACCACACGAAGAAGACCTGTAGAAGCGCCCACATCGCCAGGAGATCGAGAACCTCAGTCACTCTCCGCCCCGTCTGGCGATCGGGAGCGCCGACCGGCCCAGGATCGTCGGGAATGCTGGGCGCCGCGGCTCGGGTACGCAGCCGCGGCGCCCGGTTGGGCCCGGAGGAGAGGGACCAACGAACCCGGGCTCCTTCGAGCGCGCCGCAAGGAGGGACGGCGACGCTCGAGCAACACCCCGGCCTGCTTCGCATGGAGTGGGGCGCCGCGGCTACAGACATAGCGGCGGCGCCCCGGTGGGAGGCCGAGACCCAACTGCAGCGAGGGGAGCTGCACGCGAGGTCTCCTTGAGCGTCACCGGAGAGGGAGGGCGGCGGACTCAAGTCTCGAAGGACGATGTAGACACACATTAACCTTCTTGGGGCGTATCTCACGACGCGTGTGAGCGGCAGGTCCGCTCATAGCTTCCACTTTCTCTTAGAGTTTGATGGTCTTCGTCTTGCTTGACGATCCGTTCGAGTCCTTGACGCTCGCCCTGAGCTTGGTCTTCTTGTGGTGCTTGCGGGCGGTCGTGCCGTTCTTCGTGAGCGACACCTTGAGGTGATGCGCGCCCGCGCCGAGCGTCTCCCTGACCGTCTTCAGGCCGCTGCCGCTCACGGTCACGGTTCCGGGCTGGCTGGTCGTGAGCGTGACGAGGACGGTGTTTCCTTTGACCTTGGCTTTCGTGATCTTGATCGAGGGCTTTCCGCACCCTGTCACGGCGATGCTGGTGCTCTGCTTGATCTGCGCACCGTTCTGGCCCGCAATCGTCGTTGGCATCACAAGCTTCTGGGAGCACAAATTGCCGTTGGCAGCCAGCGCCGAGTGCGGACCCTCCGGGAGGTTCGTTTCGAACGAGCTGATCGGAGCGTCGGGCACCGTTTCGAAGTGGCTGTAGGTGATCCCCTTCTTGATCTGGGTCTTACCGTCCAGGACGATCGTCACGCCCTGTCCCTGGAGCACGAACTCGACGTCGGGAAACGCCGCGCCGCCGTGGGAGACGAGGTAGGCAGGTCCGGTCAGCGGCACATTGAGCACTGGCGTGACGGCCTTAGCGGTGCCGATCACCGACCCCGACGGGCATCCCGCAGGGTTCGTGTCGAACTGGGCTTCAGTGCAAGCTTTCTGAAGCGTCGTCAGCCGGGACGGCAAGGACAGCGGCAGTTGTAGGTCGACCCTGTGGATGTTCGCTTCGCCGGGCTTCTGGGCGACCTTCACGACCAGCGAGGCCCCGTCCGCTTTGCTCGTCTTGCCCTGCGTTGAGGCCGTGAAACTGGGTTTGAAGTGCAGGTTCTTGCATCCGATTACCGCGAACGGGCTCGACACCGCGGCAGACGCTCCCTGCGCCGCGGAGATCGTGGCGCTGATCGACTGGGAGTCGCAGTTCGTCGGGTTGAACATGAATTCGGGACGGTTCACTTCGACGTTGATCGTTTTCAGCCTGAACGGGACGCCGTCGATACTCTGCGGCAGCGGATCGCTGGTCACGGTCAGCGCCGCTGTATCGGAGTTCACAGAGATCGTGGAGCGCACCACCACGTTCCCGAGGTTGAACGGCCCCGCCTTCGCCGGCACCACGATCGACAGGCCGAACGGTGCGCCCTTGTACGGGCCCGTGAGGTACACCCAGCCCGACAGCCACAGCGGCTGCGTGCCCGCGCCCGAGGCGACGGTCGCCGTGCCGATCTGCGACGCCGACGAGCATGTCCCGAGTGCCGCCTGCGGTTCGCCGCACAGCGCGACCTTCGAGAGCATCCCCTCAAGACCCGCGGGAGTAGTCACGGACACGCCAGCGAAGTCCTGTTCGCCGTCCTGGCGCGTCACCTGCAGCGTGACCGGACTGTAGCCGCCCCCGATCGGCGTGAGCGTCCCCGCGGTGAAGCCCGGCTTGAATCGCATCGGATTCGCGCAGCCCGTGACCGCGAACGCCGACGACGGCGTCGCGTTCGGCCCCGACTCCGGGGCGCTCCACGGTTCCAGTTCGCTTGTGGTAGTGGACGTCCCGCAGCTTTGTGGGTTTTGGAGCGGCGCTCGCTGCCCGCCCGTAAAGGTCAGCTTCAGCTCTTCGAAAGGCAGCTGCGGGTTGTTGTCGAACCTGGTGCGCAGCTGACCGGGTGCCAGGCCGGTGTCGAGGCTGTGCGCGCCATAGCCGCCAGCTTCGACCGAGCCCGCCAGCTTGACGATCACTCCCGAGCCCGCCATTTCGAGGTAGAGGCCGAACACCCTGCCTTCTTCGGCTGCCGCTTCGATGCATTCCGGCTGGTCCACGCCGCCACAGTGCGGCTGCGCCAGGTAGAGGTGGCCGTGCAGCGGTTCTTCCAGCAGCGGCGTCTTGAGTTCCACTTCGCCAATCCTCGAGTTTTCCGGACAGTGGCCAGGCGAGGCGTGCGTGAGCCCGTCGTCATACGGGCTGCCGTTGCCGCCGGGATGGCCTGCGCCGAGTTCGGTGCCGAGCAGGTCGATCTGCGCTTCCGTGCAGCCTTCTAGCGCATCGGGGCCACTCGCCGCGGACGGCGAAATCGACACGCCCGCGGGCAGCGTGACCGTCGCATTCTTTAGCTCCGGTGTAGCCAGCACACCGAACATATCCGGCGCCTGCGGCAGCGTCAGGTCGACTTCATAACCCGACGGAGTGTCGGCCTGCGTCGTTTCCGGTTCGATGTCGATGCTCGGGTCGAACGCTGCGGCACCTTGCAGCAAGTCGCAGCCCGCGACCTGGGGATACGCCGTTGATTCAGCTGTTGCGAGGCCGCCTTCCCACGACGTTACTTCCGTGGTGACGCTCACCGGCCCGGTCGTGCATCTCGTCGGGTTCGTGATGAACGCCGATGTGTTGCGGCCACCATCGTGTTCACCGGGATCACCGAAGATCGTTACCGACAATCCTTCAACGTCCTCCGCACGAATCGCCCCGGGGGTTCCAACGCGCAGTCGATACCCGGACGCGGTGGGGATTACGCTCGCGTACAGGATTATCGGCTGGTCCAGACCGCCGTTGAACCCCAGCTCGGCAGGATACCCACGCTCGGGAACTATGTTGTATAACGGAAACGCTTCCGAGGCCAGGCCACCGTTCGCTAGCAGCCGAACAGTCCCCACACGACTACCAACAGGGCACGCGGTGCGAAAATTGCCACCGCCAATGGCCCCTTCCGTATCAGTTAGATCGACCTCCGGACACTGTTCCGCGGCCAGCGGGTCTCCCGCTAAGCCAAGCGGAAGGTCAACGGTGACGTTCTTCACTTCCTGCGTGACGCCGTAGACTTCGATCCCCTTCACCAGCTGCGTATTCAGGTCGATGGTCGTGGTCACGCCGAACGGATGGTCGCCGGCCTGCATATCCGTATTTCCATCGAGCCCAACCGCTTCAAAGGCGAACCGGGCTATGCCAAAGTGTGCCGTACCCGCATTCGTGAGGGTCGACTCGCTCGTCGACACCTCGCGCCCGCCACCCCCCGACACGGTTGCTTCGTTGATCACTTCACCGCTGACCGAGGAGGCTGGCAGGGCCACATCAACCGTCGCGACCAGCTGGTGCGCGGCTTGCACCGGTTCGCCATACTCGCACTTCATCTCGCTCACCGAGCATTCCCCTTCTTTGCCCGATTGCGGTTCGTCTATTTCCATGCTAACCGGCACGAGCCCGGGGGGTAGCTTGTCCGCGATTATGACTTCGCCTTCCGAGGTGCGGCTGCCGACATTGGTCACTGTCAGCAGGTAGCGGTCCTTGGTTGCTCCGTCGTGAATCAATTCTCGCGCGACCGTACCTTCCGCGACACCGTTGCTGAGATGGTTTTCGATCACTTCAAGTTCGCCCGGCGAAGTGCCACTCAGCGTACCGGTCCACGTAACGATGTACGGCATGCTGCCAGTAGCGTCGCCGGGACCACCTGTGACCGATACGCTTCCTGCGCCGACCCCGGGAAGTTCTTCGAGGGCTTTCTCTAATTCGCTCGCACTTGCGTTCCATGCTATAGGGCCAGTTGTGACCGCGAATCGAGTGGCCTGCAGCTCATAGGTTCCACCGGTCGCATGGACCGCGAGTTCTTCCACCGTATCGCTTGCGTCAGCGTCATTGAAGTTGGTCGGCTCGGCGACCGAGCCGATCGACCACCCCGGTGCAGGTGAGGCGCCCGACGCCGGCACAGCACACCACACCAGAAGCGCAGTCCAAACGAACGCGACAGGTAACAGCATCGGGGCTTGGCTAGGAAGCCTTGCTATCGAGCTAACAGCCTCGACTCTGGTCATTATCGTCCGGCTCATGGCCCGTACAACAGGAGCTGAACCGGCAGCTGACGAATAACGAGCGTCTCTGTTGCGTTCACACCACACCGGGATCACCTGCTCCTCCCAGCATGCTTCTTAGGCCTCGCTTTCACGCCATACTTCTGTCGGGCTTGCCGGTCACATGCGGTTCGTCTCTTCTTGGACCGGTGTCGCTTGCAGGCCCTGAGCGCCTCCGCGAGCTTTTGCGCTCTCGTCAAAGCTTTTTGCTTGGGCTTCGTCGCTGATTTCGATTCGGCGGGAGGTGGAAGGTTGTCGCCGCCAATCTGAGTCGCTGTTCCCGGCGGCGGCAGTTGCGGTGTAGTGCCTGATGCACCACGACACGTTTCGCCGCTGCACCCCGGCGCAAACACAGGCGCTGGAAAGCCGCCCTCTTCGCGCGCGTCGAAGAGCGCCATCTGGGTTTCGCCATCCTGCGGGACGAGCTGATCCGCGGTCGTAAAGAACACATCCTGGCCCGAGGGGTCGATGCCCAATAGCCGCACCGTTGCTTCGTGGTTTACCGATGACGCGTCCCGACCATCGGAGATCAGGTACACGTTGCCGTTGTGATACTCGTAGACGCTCACCGGGCCAGTCTCGGCTTCGGGTGTGAGGCCAGCCGCACTGTCGAAGAACACCCTCGAGCCGTCTTCGGAGATCGCCAAGCCGCTCTCCGCGCCCGTGGGGAGCGCGCGCGAAGCAAACGACTCCGGCGGAATGGCGGCCGCGTCGTGGAACGTCTCCACGTTTCCATCTTTGTTGAAGGTTTCGCCTTGGCCAATCGAGGTCCGAGACAATGTTTCATCGACAGCGTCGTACTCGAAGAGCTGCGGAGCCCTGCTTTCGTCCCCACGGGTCAGATCCCCTGAACTGACGAACACCATGAAGCGGCCGTCTGGCGTCGCCTGAGCGGGACGGCTGTCCGACGTCTGCCACAAGCTCACGTCCTCGCCCAGTGTCCCGGACGGCCCGAGCGTGCCGCGCAGCATCCTTTCTTGCTGGCGTCGGATTTCACCGGACGCTTCGGAGGCTTCTTCTTCGCTCGCTCCGCTCGCGAGTGCTTCTTCGAACGCGCGCACCGCCGCCTTCTCCGCGAGTTCTTCGATCTTACTCGCTTCTTCCGCTTCCTCGGCCTCCAACGCAGCTTCTTCTGCCGGTGTGAGTAGCGTGGCGACGAATACGGTGTGGAAGCCTCCCGGACGAGCCGGATCGGCCTCGTAGACGTAGAGGTTATCGGCCCCGGCCTGAGGTTCGCGTCCTTCGCCGTTCTTCCCTGCGAGCACACCCTTCGCAACGAAGTACACATGCGAGCCGTCCTCAGATACGCGAACGACGCCCTGAACTCCTGGGCTGCTCGACCCGCCAGACAACAACGAGATCCTCCCACTCGGGCGTTCGCCGCTTGCGGCTGGCGACTTGAAGTCATATTGGTAAAGGTTCTCGCCTCGCTGACCCGGGAGGAGTTCCTGGCTGGTCAGAAAGAAGGCTCGGTCGCCGTTCCGCGACGCCCCCTCGAAAGTCGCATCCGTTAGTGCCGCCGACGTGTTGCAGTTCCCGCAGTCCGTCTTTGAGGGCTCTGAGATCGGCACCGTCTTCGATGAGCCGATACGTGCGTACAGTTCATTGACGGCGGGCCCGCCGCGGCAGGCGCGGGCGGTGAAGAAGACGGTTTCGCCGTCTTCGGAGACAGCGTTGTACATCGAGTGGCCCGCGCCCGAACCGACTTCGGTGCCACATCGACTGATCAGCTGGGCTTCGGCATTGCTCCGCAACTGGGATTCGTTCTTTACCCCAACAAGAGCAGGTTCAGAGTCGACAGCGCCGCCGTACACGTACTCGTAAAGTGACTGCGCTTCCGCTTCGGTCGTATCGCCTGGCCATAGGTTGCTGTGCCCGCCGTGGGACGCACGTGTATTTGCAGACGATGCTTCGACCTGGTACAGGGACCGGGTCAGATTCTTCGAGGCGCCCACCAAGGTGAGCTCTTCCCCTGCGACATTGAGGGCTTCGCCCGCTACTTCTGGGCCAACGCCGGGGCCAACACGCACGAAATCGCCAGCGCTGTCACCGAGGAATATATCTTCGTTGAAGACCAGATTGGTCGTGGCGAGGGACCAAAGACCGACGCCCAGATCCTCGTCACTCGCTGCTAGAAGCGCGCCGTAAGGGTAGATCGTCGCGGACGGAGTGAGCGCCGTGGGCGTCCAACCTGATGCCGTTCGACTCAGCTCGTACACGGCGATGCTCGGATTCCTATTCGGCTGGAACCACAGGTTTCCCGTGCCGGCAAAGGCACCTCCCGCACCGACCATCACGTGCGCACCATCTGGAGCGATCACTCCGAAGTGTTCTTGTTCCACCAGGACCGCCCCCCCCTTGTCGGGCGGCGTCACAAGCTCATACGCGCGACAGTCCGGGAGGTAGGTGCGAAAGCCCGGAGAGGATTCGGTTTCCGGGCCGCATTGCGTCTTGTTAGTGTCGCCCGCGGCGAGGGCAGAGGCCGGGAGAACAGCGGTGCACAGCGCGAGGGCCAGGGCGGCACGCAGCGACCGCAGGGTGCCGCCCATGAGCGTCGTGCTCACCGCATTTCGGTCGCGCTTGGCGCTGACTCCCCCGTGCGATCTGATTCGAATTTCTCCTGTCCTCACAGGCAACCATCCTGGTTAAGAGCTGTATGCGCGAGTGGGTGAGACGGCCAGTCAGGGTGGTTTGCTTGCGGGACTAAGTGATTCTCCAGGCCCGATCGAGAGTGTCGTCCCAAACGCGGGCTAGTCTCGCTGGCCGAGATCGAGTCGGCGCGGAAAAGAGGCTGGCGCCTGCTGGCGCGACTCACGGACGCAAACAGCCGTCGCGGTTTGGAGGTGCCTGTGGCCGGCAGCTGTCCTCGTAAATCGCTGGGGCACGAAGAGCCTTGCTTTGCCCGCCTCTTCACAGGGGTCGCAGCGACGTCACGCCACGACCCCCGTGGAGGGGCGAGGGGGGAGGAGGTTCCCGTATGGGCCTCTGCGAGCACCACCGGAGAGGGATAGGTGGGGCTCGAACAGGCTCCTCCATGAACCTCGGGTGGGCGGGCGATATTTCCAAAGACCGCTTTATCCTGCGGAGCCGAGTGCGTGGGACTCCGCATGGACATCGCGCTCGGTGTCGAGCGTACTCGGCGCTGCCTCATCCCTCGCCTCCTTTCTGTGCGCTTGCCAGGCGCGTCCGATTCCGCTGCAAGCCGCACACAGCGGTATACAAGCAGGTTTCCGAAGCGTCCGTCAAGCAGTGACTACACTGGCGCGCATGACCGCAGCCCGAACACGGCCGTACCAAAGTAGAGGCCGTTTGCCGTATAGCCCGGGGCTACCTCGCCAGATAGCTGACAACCGTCGCTTGAAGGCCGGTGGACACGGCGTCTGAGGATCTGGGGTGATGCAGGCCGTTTGGCTGCCAAAAGATGCGGTCGCGAAGATGCGCCTCAGCGCGCGCGTTCGAGGCGTTCTGCTGGCACCGGGGCAGATTAGGGGGCTTTGCCCCACGCGTCCAGGCTAGGGTGCTGCTTCCGTGGTGGGTAAGCCGATCAGCCGGGCGTCTTTGCGCTCCAGCGCGCAGCGGGCGCCGACAAGGCTGCTCTCCGAGGGGCAGGCGGGCTCGGGGGCGCGCCAGCGGCTCTTGGAGGCGATGGTCAGCGTGGTGGCGCGCAGGGGCTACCGGCAGAGCACGGTCAAGGACGTGATCTCCCAGGCCGGAGCCTCGCGCTCGACGTTCTACGCGCAGTTCGCCGACATGGAGGACTGCCTCGAGGCCCTGCTGTCCGTGCTCAGCGACGAGCTGTTCAAGGAGGTGCAGGGCGCCGTGGACTGCGCCCCGCGAACAGACGCGCCCAAGGCGGCCGCGCGGGCTCTGCTGGACTTCGCCCGTGAGCAGGAGGCGCCGGGGCGTGTGCTCTTCTGCGAGTCGCTCGCTGGAGGAGCGCGCGCGATGGACCGCCGCGACGCCCTGATCGACGAGATCGCCGGGCTCGTCGAGAGTCGCCTTCAAAGCCAAGCGAGGGACGCCACCACGCTCGACCTCCCCGCCAGGGCAGCGATCGGCACGGTGTTTCGCGTGCTCGCCAATCGGATGCGCCGCGGCGCAAGCGGCCTGTACGAGCTCGAGGACGGGGTGCTGGCCTGGCTGGAGGCCTACCGGTCTGCCGATCCTCACAGTCAGGCGCGCGACTTTCAGACGCTTGGAGAGCAAGGCCGGCTGCCGCCCATCCGGCTCACGCCGGCCACGCCACCCCCGCCCGTGCGCCTGGGCAGCAATGGCGTGAGCGCGAGCGACCGCTCTCGCAACCAGCGCGAGCGGATCCTGTTCGCCTGCGCGCAATGCTGCTACGAGCTCGGCTACGCGCAGATGGGGATCGCAGACATCGTCAGCTCTGCCTCACTCTCACGAACAGCCTTCTACGAGCACTTCCACGACAAGCAGAGCGCCACGCTCGCCATGCTGGAGCAGGCATTCGAGCTGATGATGACAGCCAGCGTTCGCGCCTACTTCGCACAGGACTCCTGGCCGGAGCGGGTCTGGGCGGCCGCCCGCGCGATGTGCGAGGGCTACGCGACCTACCCCGCACAATTCAGTAGCTGCTTCGTCGAGTACGCGCCCATGGGGCCACCGGGCGTGCAGCTCGAGCACAACCGGCTGATGGCCTTCACGCTGATGCTCGAAGACGGTTACAAACAGCGAGCAGAGGCCGAGCACCTGCCACGCGTCGTCTCCGAGCTCATCGTCAGCCTGCTGATGGAGCACCCGTACCGCGAGATCCGCAGAGGCAAGCCACCCGACCGCTTCTATGACCTGCTACCCCCCCAGACCTATGCCGCCCTCGCACCGTTCATAGGACCCGTCCAGGCAAGCGGGTTCGTACGGGCTAAGGTGGAGGAGTTGAAGGCGGAGGGGTGAGCGGGGGCGTTTTGACCCTGCCGGCAGTTGGTGGGGCGCCAGGTCAGACCTGGTGCCGAGCGGCCCTCATATACCGCGGCGACCTCCTCCGTGCTCGCCTCCCAATCGATCTGAGCCGGACCGGGTTCCACGGAGACCGTGTTTGGTGGGTTCCTCGTCTGGTCATGTGATCGTAGTGGGCTCAGCGCCGGCGGTGAGCGCAGCGAGTGCGTGGCGCGAGCGGAGCGAACTGCCGGCGGCGCGCTCGTAGCTCGGGAGGCCGCCTTCGGCGCCGTTTGAGTGCCCATTGGGTTCGCCGGGTTCAGATCGAGGCGTTCTCAGCCGTTCTGCGGCCCTCGGCGAGGGTCCCGCGAGCGATCCGTTGGGTGAAATCGAGCTCTTGATGGCGTGCAGCTGCTCGAACTCGACCGGCGGGATGTCGCCGAGGCTCTCGTGCAGGCGGTCGTGGTTGAACCAGCCGCCGTACTCGACCAGGGCGAGCTCGAGCTGGCTGCGGTTCATCCACACGCGGTCTGCGATCAGCTCGGTCTTGAAGCTGTCGACGAAGCTCTCGGCCATGGCGTTGTCGTAGGCGTCGCCAACCGACCCGACTGACTGCAGCACGCGATGGTCGCTGAGCTCCTGGGTGAAGTCGATCGAGGTGTACTGACTGCCGCGATCGGAGTGGTGCACCAGCTCGACATCGGCGCCGGGCTGGCGTGTCCCGAGCGCCATCCGCAGCGCGTCGAGGACCAGCGTGCTGCGCATGTGCGCCGCCAGTTGCCAGCCGACGACGCGGCGGGAGAACGCGTCGATCACGAACGCGAAGAAGACCATGCCCTCCCAGCAGCGCAGATAGGTCAGATCGGCCAGCCACAGCCGATCCGGCGCCGGCGCGGTGAAGTCCCGCTCGACCAGATCCGGCCGGCGGTGAGCGGCAGGATCGGGACGCGTGGTCCTCCAGCGCCGGCCACGGCGCTTGGCTCCCTCGATCCCATGCGAGCGCATCAGCCGCTGCACCGTGCATCTCGCAGCCGGCTCGCCGGCTCTCCGCAGCGCCTTCCACATGCGGCGATAGCCATAGGCCTCGTAGTTGGCCCGGTGAACCTCGCGGATCCGGCCGAGCAGCCGATCATCCTCGAGCGAGCGGGCCGAGCGCACGCCCGTGGCGCGCTGATAGTAGGCGGACGCCGACACGCCCAAGGTCTCACAGATCGGCTCGACACCGAAGCGGCCGCGATGCTCATCGATATAGCGGCTCACCTCGTTCGGTCTGTGTCGAGCTCCTTGGCAAAAAACACCGAGGCGGACTTCAAGATCTCGTTCGCCCGGCGCAGCTCGTAGTTCTCCTTGCGCAGCTTTTTGACCTCCTCGCGCTCGGCCGTGCTCAGCAGGTCGGTGCGCTGGCCGCTATCGGCTTCGGCCCGGCGCACGCGCTTGCGCAACGCCTCCGAATGCACGCCCAAGTCAGCGGCGACCTGCGCGATCGGTCGCCCCGACTCGAACACGAGCCGAACGCCGCGATCCATCAACTCCTGTGGATACTTGTGTCCTCTTGGCATCGCCGGAGAATCTCCTCTCCCCAGGACAGATCATCCTGGCTCGGAAGTCTCCGTGGAACCCGGCCTGGCTCAATCTGCTCGGGCTTCGACGGCCAACCCACCGGGCACCCATCGCACGGCCCGCAAAACCCTCAACCACCCTCAAGGAAAAGGACCTGAAAAGGACCTGGCGCGCAAATCATCCCTTTCAGCGCCCCCCGAACTACGTGGCTTACCTCTCTAAAACCCGGTGATGTGCAGGCATCTTTGGAAATGGCGAGACTCGGAATCGAACCGAGGACACCACGATTTTCAGTCGTGTGCTCTACCAACTGAGCTATCTCGCCGCGGCCCCGATCGTAGCGGCTCGCCCAAGCCGCGATCCGTCCGCAGCGGCCGCAGGCCGGAGCTCTTGCGAGCCGCCGTCAGCGTCCTCGGCCGCTCTTTCGTGACGGGCTCGCGGAAGTGTTCGCGCCCGCTGCTATGGGGAGCGGCGCCCGGCACCACCTGACCAGCTCGTGTGACAACCTGGGCCGGCGGCGTGACCGCGGGCGATCTTCGTCGAACCCGACCGAGGTTCATTGGGGGGTGAACGCGTAGAGTGCCGATAGGCTCGACGGGAGCAATCGTGCGAGATCGATCAGAACGAGTGCTCGTCTACCGCCACGATGCGCAACTCGTCGAGGCGGCCGGCGGCTTCCTCTCGGACGCGCTCGTTAGCGGCGGTGCGGCGATCGTGCTTGCGACCGCAGATCACCTGCGCGCGCTCGAGAATTGGGTCTCACTGTGCGGCAGCGACCTCGGCGCGGCCGCGGAAGAGGGCCGCTACCACGGTCTCGAGATCGACGCGATGCTCGACTCGCTCGCGCCGGGCGCGAGCGAGGCGGGAAGATTGTCCGGAGGGCTCGCCGCGGCGCTCGAGCGGATACCGGACGACGCCGTGCCCGTGCACGTGTTCGGCGAGGTCGCGGCCTCCCTGCGCGACGGCACGGGTCAAGAACCGAGCGTGAGCTTCGCGGCGTTCGCCGCGGAGCTGCAGGATGTGCGGCCCGTGTCGCTCCTGTGCGCCCGTCAGGAGGACGTGCGCGCCGACGACGCGTGTGCGAGCCAGTCGCGCGCGGACGGTTCCGCGCTGCTCGAGGCGCCCGCGTTCCCGGCACCGCCCGACGGCACGGATCGAGCCGTCGTCTCCTCTGCCGTCCTGCCTCCCGCTCCCGGCGCGTGCCGCGTTGCTCGCAGGCTCGTGCGCGCCGCGTGCGGGCGCGAGGCAGCCTCGGACGCCATCGACACGGCCGAACTCGTCGTGAGCGAGCTCGCGGGCAACGCGGTGCGTCACGCGCGCTCGACGTTCAGAGCCGAGGTTTCGTTCTCGAACGGATCGCTCCGGCTCGCGGTGACCGACGCTCGGCCGCTTCCCGAAGGTTGGGACGGATTTCCGATCTCGAGGGAGCACGGTCTCGGGCTGGTCGCGGCGGTCGCCGAAGACTGGGCCGTCGAGCCGCTCGACGACGGCAAGGTCGTGTGGGCCGAGCTTGCGCGTGCGGGGGAGGTTCGATGAAGATGCGCCGCCGGCTTCGCGTCGATCGCGCCGACACGCTGCAGCCGCATGACCACGTCGTCTGGTACGGCGACGGCAGCGATGACCTGTACGCGCTCGCGACCGCCGCGCTCGCGGCCGGCGCGCGGCGCAACGAGAAGCTGATGTTCGTCGCGCGCGAACCCGACGCCAATCGCATGAGTGGCATCGGCGACCTCGACCTGCTGCTCGACAGCGGACAGCTCGAGATCGCGGACGTCGACGACGTCTATGGCAGCTCGGACTCGTTCAGCGCGGCGCACCAGCTCGCGACGTTCGAAGGCGTCCTCGCGGACGCGCTCGCTGCGGGCTACACGGGAATTCGCGTCGTCGCCGACAACACGCCGCTCGCGAGCGGCAACGAGGCTGAATTCCGCAGCTGGCTGGCATGGGAGCAGGTGACAGATCGCTTCCAGGCGCAGTCCAACGTGACTGGGATCTGCTGGTTCGACCGCCGCGCGCTGAGCGGCGAGCGCCAGGCGGACCTCGCCGCACTTCACCCCGTGTGCGCGGCGAGCGCGCTCGAACCGCCGTTCTCGTTCTTCGCCGACGGCGACGCGATCGCGGTCGCCGGCGCGCTGGACGCGTGGTCCGCCGACCAGTTCAGGCGCATCCTCGACAGCTCTCCGGTCGAGAGCGCGCTCGTCGTCGACCTCTCGCAGGCGGATTTTGTCGACCACCGCGCGCTGCTCGCGCTGAACTCGATCGCGAGCGCCGAGCGCCCTGTGCGAATCCGGCGCGCCCCCGGCATCGTGCGCCGCATGCCATCGCTGCTCGCGCTGCCAACGCCGCACCTCGCCTTCGAGTAGGCGCCGCCGCACACGGCGTGGGTCCGGCGGGTGCGCACGCTCCTGCTAGGAGCGAACGGGCTGCGGACGCAGCTCCTCGTCGGTCGACATGCCACGGCGAGCGAGCACGCCGTCCTCGCCGATGACGTAAGCGCCCATCCGCTGCAGCGGCGGCGAGTAGGCGTGCAGCGTTACGGCGGGGGTCGATCCCGCATGGCGCACGCGGTGAATGTCCATGGCCGAGAAGCTGAACGCCTCGCCGGCGCGATACGCGCGGCCGCGACCGCTGCCGGCGAGCGTGAGTCGCTCCTCGCGCACGGCGCCGCGGACGACGGCGACCGCGCCGGCGGACGCGTCGTGGTCATGAAAGCCGGTGTCGTGATCGGCCATCCAGCAGATGAGCCACGCGGTGAGGTGCTCGTCGCAGAGCAACTCGTTGTAACGGCGCTGGTCGGCGTCGTGGCGCACGCCGTCGACCCACAGGTCGGGCCGGCACGCGAGCTCGGCGACGAAGGCCACTAGCTCCGGCGGACTCAGGTCACGGCCGCGCGGGCGCGCGATTCCCTCGAGCGTGCTCGGCTCCGGCACCTGGGCGAGGTTCGCGGCCGCCTTCATCGCGCGTTCAGCAGTACTCGATCCGAAGAGGGACCTGGAGTACGCGACTCGACTCCGGCCGCGGGCAGGGCGCTCCTGAAGGCCCGCCGCGTGCCGGCGGCGACCGCTTCCCACTCGAGCGCGTGCGGCATGTCGAGCTCGGCGGGCTCGACGACGGGCCGATCGGAGCCATAGAGCATCTGCTCGGCTCCCACGAGCTCGGCGACGGCGGACACGGCACGCGCGCCGTAGGAGGCGGTGTCGTAGAACGTCAGCGGATCGTCGAGCCGCGGCACGGGAGCGCCGCGCGAGCGCAGTCGCTCGAAGTGCAGCGGAGCGAGCCCTGCGAGCATCGAGAACACGATCCGCAGTCGCGGGTGCTCCGCGCGCCCGGCGCTCGAAAAGGCGAGCCATGCGTCGTGCATCTGCGCCACGTAGCTCGTGAGCGCAGGCCACCACAGCGGGTCGCGCAGCGCATGCGCCTCCCCGCCGCGCCGACCGTCGCGCACGGGCGGTCCGGCGTGCACGAACAGGGGCGCCGAGCGCGCTTGCAGCCGCGCGAGCACCGGTGCGATGCGCTCGAGAGACGCGACGCTCGCGATCGCGCCCGCGGGCAGCGACAGTCCGACGCAGCCGGCGTCGAGCAGATCATCGACGTCGCCGGGATCGGGGTCGTCGAGCGCGATCGAGCCCCACACGCCGAACCCGTCGCCGAGCGCGTGTGCGCCCTCGTGGTATGCAGCGATCAGCGGGAGCGCCTGATCGCGTGGCAGCGACTCGATCCCGAGCGGGCTCGAGAGGCAGACGAGCGCCGAGTCGAGCCCGTCGAGCTCGATCAGACGCCTGCGCCGGGCGACGGCCTCCGCGGCGAGGTCGATTACGTAGGGGTGCTCGCCGGCGAGGTGCATCACGGCGAGTCCGCGCTCGAAGCGCACGAACGGGAGCTCGCCCCTGGCCGCCAGGGCGTCGACGAGCGGCCCCGTCCACACGTGCTGGTGGACGTCCAGCCTGATCGCCGGCAGCGAGCTGTTGCTCATAATGTAGACAATATAACTGAACAACTGTTCGCCAGGCAACTCCTTCTGGCGAACCCGGGGCCGGCTGCTCTGCGCGAGCGCTGGGCGCCGCGCCGGCTTTCGCGGCCGCCCGGGGCTGCCGCGCTCGCTCGCGTCAGAGCGCGCGGACGCGCGCTCGGCTCAGGCGCCGGCGTGTTCCCACGCTTCGAGGTACGGCAGCGGGTCGATCGCGTAACCGCCCGCGGCGCGCCAGCCGCCGGTCCAGATCTCGAAGTGCAGGTGCGGCGCGGTCGCGTCACCGGTCTGGCCGGCGGAGCACAGCTGCTGCCCCGCGGCGACGGCCTCTTCGGCCTTCACGAGCAGAGACTGCGCCTCGCAGTGCGCGAAGAAGAAGTCAAGTCCGACGGCTGCGTGCTCGGCTGCGTAGTAGCCCGCGGCGCTCGCCTGGTAGCCGGTCGTGATGACCGTGCCGGCGAGGGGGGCGACGACGGGCGTTCCTTCGGCGGTGAGCACATCCTGGCCTTCGTGCACGTGTCCGGAGCGCGGCGCGCCGAAGCGGTTTTCAGGGCCGCCGAAGTTGTGCGCGCCGGCGACCGGGAAGACGGCTCCCATTGCGGCGGTCTGCGCCGGGGTGGGAACTCCGGGCGGCGTCGGCGTCACCGGCGTCGGCACGCTCGGGAGGGCGGTGACGATCAGCTGTGTCGTGCGCGAGGCGTGCGCGAACACCCGCGCCGGTCCCGTGCGATGGCCGTGCACACCTACGGCGAGGTAGTAGGAGCCCGCCTGCAGGCGCGTGCCGCGCGGCCAGCGGACGGTGAGCAGGCGCCCGGGGTGAACCCAGCCCATGTTGATCGCGATCAGCGGTTCGCGCGCGGAGGTCGTGTACAGGATGACCTTCGCGTGCACCGTGCCCGCGCGGGCGGAGGCGATACGCAAGCGGACGGTCGGCGGCGTGCCCGCGATGACGGTGCGCGGCACTTCGAGCACGCTCACGACGGGCGGCGCTCCGGCGGAGCTCGCCGCGCGATACTCGCTCCCGCCGGCCTTCTGCGCGGACGGCTGCGGTGCGGCGGCGGTTGCGGCCGCACCGCCCGTGGATATCGCGGCGCTGGCGGTACTGGATGCCGAGGAAGCAGCGGGCAGCGCGGCACAGGCGCACGCGATCGCCGCCGCAGCGCGGAGGGCGCGGGGCAAGCACCTCATGCCCATCTATCGGCAGCTTTGGCGCTAGGCGATAGGGCTAGGCGCGCTCGAACTCTTCGGCGAGCGCGGCGTAGGTCACGCGCAGACCCTCCGCGATAGGCATCTGCGCGCGCCAGCCGAGCTCGCGCTCGGCGAGCGTCGCGTCGAGGCAGCTGCGCTTCAGCTCGCCCGGTCGCAGGTCGAGCAGCTCGGGTTCGATCTGCTCGACCGCGCCGGCGATCGCGGGTGTGCGGTCCTCGGCCGCGACGACGAGCTCGCGCCAGATCGTGAGGACGTCGGTCTCGCTACCGGTCGCGATGTTGTACGTGCCCGCCCTTCCGGCCGCCGCGAGCAGGGCGGCGACGACGTCGGCGACGTAGACGTAGTCGCGCGTTGGCTTGCCGTGTCCGTAGATCTTCGGCGCCCTGCCCTCGTACAGGTGGTAGCTGAAGATCGCGACGACCCCCGCCTCGCCGTGGGGGCTCTGCCGCGGGCCGTAGACGTTTCCGAGCCTGCAGATCGCATGCGCGATGCCCGAGGAAAGCGTCCAGGTTTTCACGTACGCCTCCGCCGCGAGCTTCGACGCGCCGTAGGGCGACAGCGGCGCGGGCGGCTGTGTCTCGGGCGTGGGCATCGGCACGTCGTCGCCGTACAGCGCTCCACCGGTCGAGGTGAAGATGACCGGCGCGCCGACGCCGCCGGCGGACTCGAGCACGTTGAGCGTGCCGCGCACGTTCACCTCGCAGTCGCGCCCCGGGTCCTCGACGGAGGCGACGACGCTCGCCTGCGCGGCGAGGTGAAAGACCGCCCGCGGCTGGACGCGCGTGACGAGCGTACGCAGCGCGTCCCCGTCGACGATGTCGAGCTCCACGAGCTCGGCCGCGTCGTCGACGCGTGCGGCGTCGCCGGAGGAGAGATCGTCCACGACGGTCACCTGGTAGCCGTCGGCGAGCAGCGCGTCGACGACGTGCGAGCCAATGAAGCCGGCTCCGCCGGTGACGATCGCGCGCGTGCTCACGGTGGCGAAATCCTAGAGTGGCAGGCTGCGCTCGCGCAGCTCACCCAGCGCGGCGCGCTTCGCGCGTCCGCATCGAACGCCTCGCGGAGCTCCGATGCGCCGGCCCGCGCCGCGTCCTACGCGCGCGCGGCGAGCGCGTCGCGCACGACGCCGACGGTCTCGTCGATGCGCTCGAGCATGCGCACGCCGCCGTTCAGATCGAGGGCGGGCCCGCCGGCGGCGACCCCCCCGAGCACCATCGGGACGTGCGGTTTGCTCGCGCGCAACTGCTCGATCGCTTCCTTCAGCTGCTGCTCCTCCGCCTGCGGAACGGCGCCGAGGACGACGAGGTCGGGTGAGGCAGCCGCGAGCGTCGGGACGAGCCGCGCGGGCGGGATGTCGGTCTCGAAAGTCGTGCGATAGCCGGCTGCGGCGAGCTGGTCGTTGATCATATGCAGCTCTAGCGTGTGCTCGTCTCCCTGCACGCCGGCAATGAACACGCGCTCGCGCGTCGGCGTGCGACCGCCGACCATGTAGCGCGCGAGCGTCGCCAGCACGCGCCCGGCGATCGCCCTCGCGTGGCGCTCGCGCTCCTCGTCGATCTGGCCCACGTTGTGCAGCTCGCGCGTGCGCCGCAGCGCGGGGGCGATCACCTCGGCGTGGAGCGCGGCCGGGGACAACCCGTCCTCGATCGCGGTCGCGATGGCGCCCTCGGCGGTCTCGGCATCACCGCGCTCGAGCGCGGTCCCGAAGGTCTCGAGCGTCTGCTCCGCAAGCGCGCCGGGATCCGCGCGTCGCTCGCCGCGCGCATCGACACCGGCGCGGTCGAGCACTTCCCAGAAGGCGTCGAGGAGCACGGGGTCGAAGTGCTTGCCGCGCTGATCGCGCATCATCTTCACGGCCTCCTCGACGGGGAACGCCTTGCGGTAGACGCGGTCGGTGGTCAGCGCGTCGAACACGTCGGCGATCGCGACGATGCGCCCCTCGATTGGGATCGTCTCGCCGGACAGGCCGCGCGGATACCCGCTGCCGTCCCACTTCTCCTGGTGCGAGAGGGCGATCGAAGCGGCGAGGTCGAGGACGGAGGACGACGAGCCGCGCAGCAGGCGGTAGCCCTCCTCGGCGTGCGTCTCGACGATCGCGCGCTGCTCGGGCGTGAGCGGCCCGGGCTTCAGCAGGATCGCGTCGGGGATCGCGACCTTGCCAACGTCGTGCAGCGGCGCGGCGAGCGTGAGCTGCGAGCACCAATCGGATTCCATGCCGACCTGCTCGGCGAGCATCGTCGACAGGCGGCCGATGCGCTCGATGTGCGCGCCGGTGTCCTCGTCGCGGTACTCGACGGCCATCGATAGCCGCTTGACCATCTCCATCTGCGCGATCTCGAGCTCGGTGCTCGCGCGGCGCAGCTCGTAGGAGCTGTCCTCGACTTCCTGCGCGAGCGCGGCGCGACGCGGCTTGGTCACGGCCCAGCCGAGACCGGCGGACGCGAGCGCGAGCACGGCGACGGACGCGCCGCCGAGCGCGGTCGTGCCGCTCGCAATCACGCCCGCGACGGCGGCCGCGGCCGCGAGCACCCACGGCGCGGCGGAGACGAGCGCGCGCGGATTGTCCTCGGCGAAGCGCCCGTCGCCGTCGTCAGCGGTCTGCGGCATCGCGCGCATAGCCGCGGCGACGGCTGCATCGGGCTGCGACTCGGGAGACTGTTGCGCATCTATAGCGCGCGCGCGTCGCTGCGCGGCGCGCGGAGGAACACTGGCTTGACGGCTGGACCGTCTCAAGCTGGACTGGGTGGCTCCTGGCAACGGGGGTCTTTCGCGATCTGCAGTACGCCTTGACCTACTCAAGCGCGCTTTAACGCGCGCAGAGCGGTCCTAGACGCATAATCGACAGATCAGGCGTGTGACTGAAGCGCAGCCAGGTCGATTGTGTGCGCCGGGGGCACGAGCGCGACGGGCGCATCCCAGCGGTCGAGCGTGAGGGTGCCCGCGCCGAGGCCGGTCTTGGAGATCTGGATCGGGTACGGCGGTCCGTTCGTGGCGACGTAGACGGTTTCGCCTTTCACGGGATCGCGCACGCCGACGACCGACACGCCGTCGATGACGCTCCTGCCGGCGGCTGCGAGGCGCGAGTGGCCGGCGAGCGAAACGGAGATCAGGCCGTGAAGGTCGGTGAGACGAAGGACCGGCCGGACCCTGGGATCGGTCGCGGGCGCCTTCAGCCACTTGCCCTCGAGTCGCCGCGCGGCTTCCCTGCCGCCGACGCGTTCGTAGAACGCCGCATCGCCCTTCAGGTAAACGGTGCCTGTCGTCTCGATCAGTTCGAAGCTGGCGCCGCCGGAGGTGACGGTCCCACGCGTCCCCCGGTGCGCGAGGATTTCGATGTCGAACGATTCGTGCGCGCTCGCGCCTTCGATCGAGCCGCGCACGTGAACCGACGTCGCAGCGGCGGATGCCGCCTGTGCGGCGGCGAGCATCGCGCGGGGAGACTTGCCGGCGACTCCGTTGCCGTCGTGCGAGGAGCTTCCGCAGCCCGCGAGCACGACGCCAAGGACGAGGATCAAGGGGAAAGGGCCGCGCGCGCGAGCGAGGCAGCGGCGCAGTGGCGCGGACATTGCCGAGAGACTCTAGACGCGCGCACGGTCGCGGCGGGACGCTCGGATCCGCGCGGAGCGCGCGCGCAGACGCGCGGCGATCGCCCAGGCGCCGAGCGCGGCGCCCGCGCCGAGCGGCCCGTATGCGGGGTAGGCATAGCGCGCGTCGTAGCTGTTCCCCGCGGCGGCCAGCGTGACGGAGAAGAGCGCAGTGAGGGTGAACAGCAACGCGTACGCTCGCGCGCGTCCACGCAGCAGCGCGACCCCGGCGATGGCGACGATGAGGGTCGCGATCAGGAGCGCGCCCTGCACGCGGGTGTGCCGCTCGTAGAAGTCGAGCGCGGCGACGGCGCCCGCGCCGGCCGCGTAGCCGTGCTCGTGCGGGTAGTAGGCGGCGAGCGCGGGCTCCACCGAGCGCGTGCCTTTGGAGTCGAGCAGCGCTTCGCGGATGCTCTGCGGCGTGTAGCCCTCGCTCGCGTTGGGGAACGCGTACAGGCCTAGTGAGCGGAGGATGGCCAACGAGTAGCGCAGCGGCTCGTGCTCGATCGCGGCGAGGCTGAAGCGCAAGAGCTCGCTGTTCGCGTATCCGGGCGCGCGCGAGGGGCCGCCGAAGCGCCTGACGGCGGGCGCGGCGCGCGCGTACTGGTAGTAGCCCTCGGCCTGCCGGCGCGCGAGGGGTTCGGCGGGACACAGAAAACGCGTGCCGGAAGGCGGATCGAAGTGCGCGCAGTCGACGAACGTGGCGACGCGCCCGTAGAGGTTCCACGCGCCCTGGCGCTCGTAGCCCCAATAGCCCGTCGCGAGCGCCTGCACACCGACGTACGCGAAGACCAGCGCGAGAGCGGCGGCTCCCGCGGTCGCGGCAACGCGCGCGCGCCGGCGACGTCCGCCGGGGGCGGCGAGCGCGAGCACGAGGACGATCGCGGGGACGGCGGAGACGCCGACGGTCTTGACCCAGAAGGACGCGCCGGCGGCGGCGCCCGCGAGCAGTGCCCATCGCAGCTCGCGCGCACTCATTGCGCGGCACGCGGCGTACACGACGAGCGCTTGCAGGAACGCGAACAGCGGGTCGGCGAGCAGGGAGTGCTCGAGCAGCACGCCGGTGCCACCGAAGAAGACGACCGCGGCGGGCAGCAGGCCGAGCCAAGCGGGCGCGCCCGCGCGGCGCGCGGCGCCGAACAGCAACAGCCCGGTGGCGATGCCGAGCGCGTGCTGGACGACGATCGCGAACACAAGGCTCGGAGCGAGGCCGTGCAGCGCGGCGAGGAAGAGCGGGTAGCCGGCGGGTTTCTGCGCGTCGACGAACACGCCGCTGCGAGCGGCGGTGAGGTACTCGTGCGAGTCGCCGAAGCCGACGAAGGCGGGGCCGTAGGCGACGATCAGCCACAGGCGCACGGCGACCGCGCCGGCGAGCAGCGCGACGAGGGCGGCAGCGGCGATCTGCTCGCGGCGATTGAGACAGCGCCAGCGCTCGGCGAGGGGCTGCGCTGCGCGGACGAGCGCGCGCGGAAAGCCCGCGCGCACGCGCGGGCGCGCGGCGACCCCGGCGTGAGCGCTCCTAGCAGGCACTCGCGTGCGACATCATCACTCGAGCAGCGGGTCGCTCCCGCTCGCGACGACGGCGCGCATATGCGCGAGCGCATCGCGCTTGAGCTGCTCCTTGACGAGCGCGTATGCGGGCGCGGAGGCGCGATCGCGGGCGAGCTCGACGGCGCGCGCGATGAGCTCGTGCGGCGCGACGACGTCGTCGACGAGCCTCGCGGCGAGCGCGTCCGCGGGTTCGATGAGCGCGCCGCTCATGACGAGGTGGCGGCGCAGGCTCGGCTCGATCTCCGCGCTCACGACGGCGATCGGTACGGCCGGGTAGGGAATCCCGGCGGTGACCTCGGTGAGGCCGAGCTTAGCCTGCGTGTCCGCGGCGAGGCGCGCATCGCAGGCGAGCATCATCACGAACGCGCCGCCGATGGCGTGTCCGTTGACGGCGGCGACGGTCGCGGCGGGGAAGCCGTAGAGCTCGGTGATCGCGGAGTTGAGCGTGCGCACGAGGCGCGCGCGCTGCTCGTCGCTGTAGGAGGGGGTCACCTTGATGTCGACGCCCGCGGAGAACGCGGCGCCCTCGCCGGTGAGGACGAGACCGCCGGGCGGCGGCTCGACGGCGAGCCGCTGCAGTCCGTCGTGGAGCTCCTCGATGAGCTCGAGGTCGAACGTGTTCAACGGCGGCCGCGCGAAGGCGACGACGGCCGTGTCGCCCTCGTGCGTGATGTTCACCAGCGCCATCGGCGCATTGTCGCCGCTCGCGCGCGTGCGGGCACCGCGCGCGGCACCGCGCGGCGACTACACGCTCATCGCGACGTACTTGGTCTCGAGGTACTCGCCGATGCCCTCGAAGCCGCCCTCGCGCCCGAAGCCGGATTGCTTGACGCCGCCGAAGGGGGCGGCGGGGTTCGAGACGACGCCCTGGTTCAGCCCGACCATGCCGCTTTCGATGCCCTCGCAGACGGTGAACGCGCGCTGCAGGTCGCGCGTGTAGACGTAGGCGACGAGCCCGTACTCCGTGCGGTTCGCGGCGGCGATCGCCTGCTCGTCGCTGGAGAAGGTGGCGATCGGCGCGACGGGCCCGAAGATCTCCTCGGCGAGCGCGCGCGCGTCGTCGGGCACATCGGCGAGGACGGTCGGCTCGAAGAAGTAGCCGCGGCCGTCGAGCGCGTCACCGCCGACGAGCACACGCGCGCCGCGGTCGCGCGCGTCGGCGACGAGATCGCGAACCTTGTCGCGCTGCGCGGCGTCGATGAGCGGGCCGACGTCCGTGCTGGGCTCGGTGCCGCGGCCGACGCGCAGCGCGCCCATGCGCTCGGCGAGCCCGCGTGCGAACTCGTCGGCGAGCGACTCGTGCACGTGAAACCGGTTCGCGGCGGTGCAGGCCTCGCCGATGTTGCGCATCTTGGCGACCATCGCGCCATCGAGCGCGGCGTCGAGGTCGGCGTCCGCGAAGACGAGGAAGGGCGCGTTGCCGCCGAGCTCCATGGACACGCGCAGGATCTGGTCGGCGGACTGTTCGATGAGTGTGCGCCCGACCTCGGTCGAGCCGGTGAAGGAGAGCTTGCGCGTGCGCGGGTCGCGGAGCAGCGGCTCGATGACGGCGCCGGAGTGCTTGGAGGTGATGAGGTTGAGGACGCCAGGGGGCAGGCCGGCGCGTTCGAGGATCTGCGCGAGCGCGAGCATCGACAGCGGCGTCTGCTGCGCCGGCTTGATCACCATCGTGCAGCCGGCGGCGATCGCGGGAGCGAGCTTGCGCGTGCCCATCGCGGTGGGAAAGTTCCACGGCGTGACGAACACGCACGGGCCGACGGGCTGGCGCATCGTGAGGATGCGCCCTTTGCCGGTCGTGTTGACCATGTAGCGCCCGTGCACGCGCACCGCCTCCTCGGAGAACCAGCGGAAGAACTCGGCGGCGTAGCCGATCTCGGTGCGCGATTCGGCGAGCGGCTTGCCCATCTCGAGCGTCATGACGAGCGCGAGCTCGTCCGTGCGAGCGACGATTTCCTCGAAGGCATGGCGCAGGATCTCGCCGCGATCGCGCGGCGCGCTGGCGGCCCACTCTGCCTGTTTGGCTGCCGCGGCGGCGAGCGCGGCCTTGGCGTCCTCGGGCGAGCCGTCGGCGACCTCGACGAGCGGCTCGCCGGTCGATGGATCCTCGACGGACAGCGTCGCGCCGCCGGAGGCCTCGCGCCACTCGCCGTCGATGAGCAGCGCGCGCGGCAGCGCATCGAGCACTCGGCGCTCCTCGGCTGCGGTTGTCGTGTCGGCCTGCGTGGACATGCGCTAGGCCGAGCAAACACCTCGCGTGCGCGCGCCTACGCGCACGCGCGCGCAGCACCCCTCCGCAAACACACCTACGCCAAAATCCTCCCGATGCGGACGAATGGCCGTGATCGCGGGGCATCGCTCATGTTTGGCGCGCGCCTTTCCGAGGGATCGAGGGCGCGGTCCCGGTGGGCCGTACGCACGCGCTGCCATGGCGCACATCTCAGGTCCCCGCACGGATGCTCGACACGATCCCAACCTACCACCGCGCACGCGACCCCCGGCGAGACCGCGTCGGCGAGCGCTGGCGCGACCCCGCCCGCGATACCCACGAGCCCGGGCGCGCGCGTACGCGCCTCGCGATCGCCGCGCTGGCGGCATCCCTGGTGGCGTGGTGCGCGGGCGCACAAGCGGCGGTGGCGAGCGGTCCGGAACTGGTCGTGACGGGCGGCGGCTTCGGCCACGGCGTGGGCATGAGCCAGGAGGGCGCGCTCGGTTACGCGGAACACGGCTATTCCTACACGCAGATCCTCGCGCACTACTACTCGGGGACGACGCTGGGCGCGGCACCGGCGCACGCACGCGTGCGCGTGCTGATCGGCAAACGCGTGCACAGCATCGCGCTGGAAACCTACGTGCGGGGGGTGGTCGCGGCGGAGATGCCTGCGAGCTGGCCGGCGGCGGCGCTCGAGGCGCAGGCGGTCGCGTGCCGCACGTACGCGCTTACAGCGCACGCGGGCGGGTCGCGCTTCGACGTGTACGCGGACACGCGCTCGCAGGTGTACCGCGGCGCGGCGGCGTACACGGCGTCGACGGACGCGGCGGTATCGGCGACGGCGGGGCAGATCGTGACCTACGCGGGCGCGCCGGCGATCACGTACTTCTTCGCCAGCTCGGGCGGGCGCACGGAGAACGTGGAGAACGCGTTCGCGGGCTTGGCGCCGGAGCCGTGGCTGCGCGGCGTGCGCGACCAGTACGAGAAGGGCCCGCTGCACACCTGGACGGTGTCGTTCAGCTACGCGAGCGCGAGCGCGCGCCTGCGCGGGCTGGTGCGCGGCACGTTCGAGGGCATCGAAGTGCTGGGGCGCGGCTACTCGCCGCGAATCGTGACGGCATACGTGCTGGGCTCGGGCGGCAAGACGCCGGTCGGCGGCGGGGAACTCGCGGCGCGCCTGGGCCTGTACTCGACGTGGGCGTATTTCAGCGCGCGAAACGGGCAGGCGCTCGCGCCGATGCCCGATCGCAGCGGCGAACCGGCGCCGCCGTCGCCGAGCGGCGAAGCCCCGCTCGCGTCGGGCGGGGGCGTGCCCGCGTCGGGCGGCGGCGTGCCGGCGTCGGGCGGGGGCGAAGCGGCCTCGGCGCCGGCTGCGGCGAGCCGCAGCGGCGGCACCCCGGCACCGTGACCTGACGGCGGCTCCCGTACGCTCCGCGAATGACCGGAGCGCTCCTGGCGGCGGACCTGCCCTGGCTTCTGTACCGCTCGTTCTTCGCGCTGCCGCGCTCTATCAGCGACGCAAAGGGGCGCCCCGTGAACGCGCTCCTGGGGACGGTGAACGCGCTCCTGAACGTGATCGACTCGCAGTCGCCGCGCTGCGTGCTGGCGTGCACGGGAGCGGAGGAGGCGGTGTACCGGGTGGCGCTGTACGCGCCCTACCACGCGCACCGCGAGCCGATGCCGAAGGAGCTGCGCCGCCAGTGGGAGCTCGCGCCAGAGCTCCTGCAGGGCCTGGGCTGGACAGTCGCAGGGAGCGCGGATCTCGAGGCCGACGACGTGATGTTCAGCCACGCGCGAAAGGAAGAGGACGAAGGGGGACACGCGGCGATATTCACGGGTGATCGCGACCTGTACGGGGCGGTGAGCGAGGCGGTGTCGGTGCTCGAAGTGCGCAAAGGAGGCGAGGTTATGGAGCTGCGGGCGGAGGATGTGCGCGGGCGCTACGGGGTCGAGCCGGGCCAGGTCGCGGACTTCATCGCGCTCCGCGGGGACCCCTCAGACGGCCTCCCGGGCGGGCGCGGGATCGGCGCGAAGACGGCGGCGGCGCTGCTCGTGGCGCACGGGACGCTCGAGGTGGTGCTAGCGGAAGCGCGGGCGATCTGCACGGACGACGCGGCGGCGGTGCGTGCGAAGCGAGGCGGCGCGGTGATGAGCGCGAAGACGGCGGCGGCGCTCGACGAGCAGGCGGAGCTGCTGCGGACGTTCAAGGAGGTCGCGACGCTGCAGCGGATCGAGGTCGAGCGCCCGGCGGACTCCGGCACGGACTACGCGCAGGGCGCGCGCGTGGCTCGCGAGCACGGGATGGCGCGTCTTTCCAAGCGCCTGTCGGAGCTCGCGAGCGCGGCGGCCTCGCCTGCCTCTAAGGAGTGAACTTGACCGTGATGACGTCGCCGTCGGCGACGACGTAGTCGCGGCCCTCGAGGCGCAGCGTGCCGCGGTCGCGGGCGGCGGCGTAGCCGCCGGCGTCGACGAGCTCGCGCCAGCCGATGACCTCGGCGCGCACGAAGCCCTTCTGGATGTCGGAGTGAATCTCGCCGGCGGCGTGCCAGGCGGAGAGGCCCTCGTGCATGTGCCACGACTGGGCCGGCTTGCCCTCGCCGGCGGTGAAGAACGCGATCAGCCCGAGCAGCGCGAACGCCTCGCGCACGACGCGTGCGAGCGAGGACTCGCTGACGCCGAGCTCGCCGCGCATGGCCGCGGCATCCTCGTCGTCGAGCTCGGCGAGCTCGGACTCGATGCGCGAGGAGATGGCGACTGCGCGCGCGCCCTGCGCGCGCGCGTGCGCGGCGATCTCCGGCGGCACGACGTCGGAGCCCTCGTCGACGTTGGCGACGAACAGCACGGGCTTCGCGGTCAGCGCCTGCAGCTCGCGCGCGGCCTCGGGAACGTCCGCCGGCACGGGCACGCCGCGCGCGGGACGTCCCGCGGCCAGCTCCTGGACAACGGCCTTCAGGTACGCCTCCTCGGCGAGGGCGGCGCGATCTCCGCCTCGCGCGGTCCGGACCACGCGCTCGAGCCGGCGCTCGGCCTGCTCGAGGTCGGCGAGCACGAGCTCGGTCTCGACGGTGGCGATGTCGCGCAGCGTGTCGACGCTGCCCTCGGGATGCACGACTCCAGCGTCCGTGTGCGCGCGGACAACGTGGAGGATCGCGTGCGTCTCGCGGATGTTCGCAAGGAAACGGTTGCCGAGGCCCTCGCCCTGGTGCGCGCCGGCGACAAGCCCGGCGATGTCGTGGAAGTCGATCGTGTCCCAGACGATCTCCGAGGCGCCGACCGTGCTCGCGACCTGCTCGAGCCGCTCGTCGCGCACGGGCACGACGGCGACGTTTGGCTCGATCGTCGTGAAGGGGTAGTTGGCGGCCTCGGCGCCGGCTTTCGTGAGGGCGTTGAAGAGCGAGGACTTGCCGGCGTTGGGAAGGCCGACGATGCCGATGCGCGTCCTCATCTCGATGCGTCGGCGCGGCGCGCGACGGCGGTGCCGAGCAGCGCGCCGGCGAGGACGTCGGAGGGATAGTGCACGCCGAGGTAGACGCGCGAGAGCGATAGCGCGGTCGCTAGCGAGTACAGCGGGAGCGGGCGCAGACCGAGGCGCGAGTAGCAGCGCGCGCCGGCGAACGAGGTGCTCGCGTGGGCGCTCGGGAAGCTCAGGCGGCTCGGCGTCGAGGTGAGCGCGGGCAGCCCGTCGAGCTCGGGCCGGGGCCGGCGCACGACGAGCTTGACGGCGGTATTGAGCGCGTAGGTCGCGAGCACGGTCCGGCGTGCGCGGCGAAAGCCCCGCGCACGCTCGCGCTCGCGCGCGCCGAGCACGCCGAGGGTCCCGATCGCGAGCCAAACGCCGCCGTGCTCGCCGAGGCGCGAGAAGCCCGCGACGGCGCGCTCGAGGCGAGGCGAGTGCGCGTGCGTGCGTGCGAGGAGCAGCAGCCGCTCGTCGAGCGAGCGCAAGTGTCTAGACGCCGAAGCCGACGCGCTGATCGTGGCTCTCTGCGCGCACGTAGCAGACCTGCGAGACGTCGACCCGGATCGCCCCCTCCTCGCTGTCGATCTCGTGCCAGCCCCCTCCGCCGAGCGCGTGATAGAGGGAGGCGAGCTGCTCGTCGGACAGGCGCAGCTCGAGCACCTGCCCGCCTTGAAAGCCGACGACGATGCGGCGGGTGGGCGAGCTCACGAGCCGCCTCCATGCTCTGCGGCGGGCTCGACGATCTCGGTGAGGACGCCGGCGGTCGCGCGCGGGTGCAGGAACGCGACGCGCGAGCCGCGGATGCCCGCACGCGGCTGCTGGTCGATCAGCTCGAGCCCGGCGTCCTTGAGCGCGCCGAGCGTGCGCTCGATGTCGTCTACCTGGTAGGCGAGGTGGTGAAGACCGGGACCGTTGCGCTCCAAGAAGCGCCCGACGGGGGTGTCGGCGCCGAGCGGAGCGAGCAGCTCGATGTGGTTCTCGCCCGTGTCCAGCAGCACGGCTTCGACGCCCTGCGCCTCGACCACCTCGCGATGGGAGTCGCGCAGCTGGAAGCGGTCACGGTAGAGCTCGAGCGCGGGCTCGAGCTCGGCGACGGCGACGCCGACGTGGTCGATGCGGCTGAACACACCGCCAGTCTATTGGCGCGGAAGATCGACGGCGGTGCTTGCGGCGACGACGCGCAGGCCGACGCCGGGAGCGCGCTCGAGGCGCGGCACGCCCTCCATGACGCGCTCGATCGCGCTGCGCTCGAGCACCTCGTGGACGAGCAGCTCGTGCGCGAGCGCGTTGAGCTGGCGGCGGTGTGCGACGATCATCCGCTGCGCGGCGCGGCGGGCCTCTTCGATGAGCGCGCCGCGCTCCTCGTCGCGGATGCGCAGGGTCGTGTCGGACAGGCGCACGTCCCCGCCGGGAGAGGGAGCAGTGCCGGCGGTGCCCATGGCGAAGTCGTGGACCATCGAGTGGGCGATGTCGGCCGCGCGCTTGAGGTCGTCGGAGGCGCCGGTGGTGATCGCGCCGAAGACGACCTGCTCGGCGGCGCGACCGCCCATCAGCACGGTCATGTAGTCGAGCAGCTCCTCGCGCGTCTTCAGGTAGCGGTCCTCGGCGGGAAGGTTGAGGGTGTAGCCGAGCGCGCGTCCGCGCGGGACGATCGAGATGCGGTGCACGCGGTCGACGGTGGGCAGGAGCTCGCCGCACAGCGCGTGGCCGGCCTCGTGGTAGGCGACGACCTGCTTCTCGTGGTCGTTGAGTACTCGCCGCGACTCGACGCCGGCGATGACGCGCTCGATCGCGGAGTCGAAATCGACGGCGCCGATCGCCCGCGCTCCGCGGCGGGTGGCGAAGATCGCGGCCTCGTTGCAGATGTTCGCGAGGTCGGCGCCGGTGAGCCCGCTCGTCTGCTGCGCGACGAGCCCGATGTCGACGCCGTCGAGGGGCTTGGAGCGGGTGTGCACGCCGAGAATGCCTTCACGGCCTCTGACGTCGGGCGGGACGACGAACACCTGGCGGTCGAAGCGACCCGGGCGCAAAAGCGCGGGATCGAGCTTCTCGAGCAGGTTCGACGCGGCGATCACGACGACGCGGCCGCTCGAGGAGAAGCCGTCCATCTCGACGAGCAGCTGGTTGAGCGTCTGGTCCTTCTCGCCCGAGATGTCCATCCCGCGGCGTCCGCCGACGGCGTCGAGCTCGTCGATGAAGATGATCGCCGGTTCGTGCTTGCGCGCGATGGCGAACAGGCGCCGGATGCGCGCGGCGCCGAGGCCCGCGAACATCTCGACGAACGACGCGGCCGACTGCGCGAAGAACTGCGCGCCGGACTCGTGCGCGACGGCCTTCGCGAGCAGGGTCTTGCCCGTTCCCGGCGGCCCGTGCAGAAGGATGCCCTTCGGCACCGTCGCGCCGAGCGACTGGAAGGGCCTGGGGTCGCGCAGGAACTCGACGATCTCCGCGAGCTCGGCCTTCGCCTCGTCGACGCCGGCGATGTCGGCGAACGAGACCGACTGGTCGGACGCGGGCTTGATCTGCTGCGGCTTGACCCGCGGCATCACCTTCAGCATCCGCCAGAAGATGAAGATGAGGACGACGAAGAAGAGGATCGCGAAGACGGGCTGCCAGTTGACGGCCCAGTTCTGGATTTCCTGCACGAACGACGTGCCGCTGCTCGCGGCGGGCGTCGTCGTGATGTGAATCGCGGGCTGCGGCGCCGCTCCGCCCGCTGAGTGCGGAGACGCGACGACCGCCGCGGCGAGTCTCGATGCGGGTGCGCCGACGGCCGCGCGGGCGAGTGAGGCGGCTGTTCCCCCGAGTCCTTCGAGAAGTTCGGCCATCCGTGGCATCGACTGTGAGTATGGCGCGTTTTCGGCGCCCGAGAACCAGACTTTCCGCTAGCTCCGGGGAACGACGGCCCGCCTTCACGGGGGCGGCGGCCACTAGCCGAGGGAGCGGCGGCCGCTAGCCGAGGGAGCGGCGGCCCTTACCCGAGGAGAGCCACTGCCGCGTCGGAGAAGAACTCGGTCGCGAAGGCGAGGTCGCGCACGTCGATGCGCTCGTCGGCGGCGTGGATCAGCGGCTCGCACTCGAGCAGCGACTGGTGTCGGTGGGGGAAGAAGCCGTAGGCGACGCAGTCGGGGAACGCGGCGCGGAAGTGGCGCGAGTCGCTGAAGCCGGGGAGGATCATGGGAACGATCGCGGCGCCGGGATCGCGAGCGGCGATCCAGGCGGCGATCTGCTCGAGCAGGGGCGAGCTCGTCGGCGAGCGGTTGCCGGCGACGCGCTCGGTGAAGGCGATCTCGAAATCGCCGCCGTCGAGGACCTCGGCGATGCCGGCGCGCGCGTGCTCCTCGCCGAGGCCGGGCGGGACGCGGCAATCGACGCGCAGCTCCGCGCGGCTCGGGATCACGTTGACCTTCTCGGACGCGCGGATGCGGGTGGGCGAGAAGGTGACGCCGAGCATCGGCTCGAAGTAGGTCGCGAGCAGCGGATCGCTCTCGCGCAGATGCGCGACAGCACCGCCCGGATCCTCGGGATCCTCGCCGAGCGCGTGCAGGCACGCGCGCGACTCGTCGATGAGCGAGTACGACGGCTGGCGCTCGCCGAAGGCGGCGAGGACCGGCGCCATCTTCAGCAGCGCGTTCTCGCCCATCGCGGGCATCGAGGCGTGGCCGGCGACGCCGGTGGTCGCGACGGTGAAGCGAAATACGCCCTTCTCGGCGCAGCAGACGCCGTAGTGGCGCCGTCCGCGGTGGTCGAAGAATTGGCCGCCGCCCTCGTTGATGAGAAAGTCACAGCGAACCTTGTCGGGATGCTCGCGCGTGATCCACTGTGCGCCGAGCTCGCCGCCGGTCTCCTCGTCGACGACGAACACGAGCAGGAGCTCGCCCGCGCGCGGGCGCCAGCCCGAGCGCGCGAGCGCGGCGGCGGCGGCGGCCTCGGCGGCGACCTGCGACTTCATGTCGAGCGCGCCGCGACCCCACAGGTAGCCGTCGGCGCTGTCTCCCGACCACGGGTCGCGCGTCCACTCGCTCGCGTCGGCGAGAACCGTGTCGACGTGACCGAGGTAGCACAGCGTCGGGCCGCCCCGGGCGGCGGCGCCGTCGGCGCGCAGGCGCGCTACGAGATTGGGGCGCTCGCGCTCGGCGCCGAGCAGCTCGCAGCTGAAGCCCGCGTCGCGCAGGTGCGCCGCGAGGTACTCCTGCGCCGGGAGCTCGTTGCCGGGCGGGTTGACGGTGTTGAAGCGGATGAGCGTCGAGAGCAGCTCTTCGGCCTCGGCCGATCGGGCGCTCGTCGCGGTGACCGGAGTGACCGCGCCCTCGCCGCTCATGCGGCGGATCGTACGCCCATCTGCTCGAGTTCTGCGTGCGTGAGCGGGAAGTGGCACGCGGTGAGCGTGCCCGAGCCCTTGTCCTCGAGCGGAGGATCATCGACGGAGCAGACCGGCTGCGCCTTCGGGCAGCGCGTGTGAAAGCGGCACGCGCTCGGAGGATTGGCGGGGCTCGGGACGTCGCCCGTGAGCAGCCGCCGCTTCTTCCCGTGGTGCGAGGGGTCGGGCACCGGCACCGCCGACAGCAGCGCGCCGGTGTACGGGTGGCGGGGGAATCCGTACAGGCTGTCGCCGGGGCCGACCTCGACGATCTTGCCGAGGTACATGACGGCGACGCGGTCGCACATGTGGCGCACGACGGAGAGGTCATGCGCGATGAACACGACGGTGAGGCCGAACTCGCGCTGCATCTCGCGCAGCAGGTTGAGGACCTGCGCCTGGATCGAGACGTCGAGCGCGGAGACGGGCTCGTCGGCGATCAGCAGCTTGGGTTTCAGCGCCAGTGCGCGCGCGACGCCGATGCGCTGGCGCTGGCCTCCGGAGAACTCGTGCGGATAGCGGTTGTAGTGCTCGGGGTTCAGGCCGACGGTCTCCATCAGCGTCTGCACCGCCCGTTTGCGCGCCCCCTTGTCCTTTTCGAGCCCGTGCACGGCGAACGGCTCGGCGATGATCGAGCCGATCGTCTTGCGCGGGTTGAGCGACGAGTAGGGGTCCTGGAAGATCATCTGCGCCTCGCGGCGCAGCGCCTTCAGCGCGCCGCCGCGCAGGTGCGTGATGTCCTCGCCTTCGAAGCGCACCTCGCCGGCGGTCGGCTCGAGCAGGCGCAGCACGAGGCGCGCCGTGGTGCTCTTCCCGCAACCGGTCTCGCCGACGATCCCGAGCGTCTCGCCGCGCCGGACGTCGAAGCTGACGCCGTCGACCGCCTTGACCGCGCCGACCTGGCGCGCGAAGAGGATGCCGCTCGTGATCGGGAAGTGCTTCGTGAGATCGCGGACTTCGACCAGCGCCTCGCCGGTGGTCGTCGCCGCGCGGCCGCCGTCCGGCGTCGCGGCGGCGTTCCCGAACGGGTCCTCCGCGGTCGCGGACACTACGCGGTCGCCTCCGGCAAGCCGACCTCGGCGATCGCCTGCTGCGGCTGGCGGCCGGCCTGGAGCTCGGCCCACAGGCGGCGGCGGTCCTCGGACGAGAGCAGGCACGCGACGTAGTGGCTCGAGCCGGGCGCGACGGGGTCGAGTGAAGGGTCTATGCGCGCGTGGTCGGGCTGCGCATACGCACAGCGGGGATGGAAGTGGCACCCGGACGGGGGGCGGATGAGGCTCGGCGGGGTGCCGGGAATCGGCACGAGGTCCTCCCCGCGCGGGCGGTCGAGCGCGGGGATCGACCGCAAAAGCCCCCAGGTGTACGGATGCTCGGGGCCCGAGAAGACCATGTCCGCGGATGCGGTCTCGACGATCCGCCCGGCGTACATCACGGCGATGTCGTCCGCCATCTCGGCGACGACGCCCATGTCGTGGGTGATGATCACGATCGCCATCCCGAACTCCTCCTGCAGGCGTTCCATCAATGCGAGGATCTGGGCCTGAACCGTCACGTCGAGGGCGGTCGTCGGCTCGTCGGCGATCAGGATCTTGGGGTCGTTCGCGAGCGCCATCGCGATCATCACGCGCTGGCGCATCCCCCCCGAGAACTCGTGCGGGTAGTCGTCGATGCGCCTGCCGGGGTCCGGGATGCCGACCCAGCCGAGCAGCTCGATCGCGCGCTCGCGCGCTTTCGCCTTGGACACGTCGCGGTGCGCGAGCACGGCCTCGGTGAGCTGGCGCCCGATCTTGTACAGCGGGTGCAGCGACGAGAGCGGGTCCTGGAAGATCATCGCGATTTCGTTTCCCCGGATCGTGCGCAGCTCGGAGTCCGGCAGCGCGACGAGGTCGCGACCCTCGAACAGGATCCGGCCGGAGATGCGCGCGCCCTGCAGCCGCGTGAGGCCGAGCGTGGTGAGCGAGGCGACGGTCTTGCCGGACCCCGACTCGCCGACGATCCCGAGCGTGCGCCCCGGGAAGACCTGGTAGGTGACGCCGTCGACCGCGTGCACGACCCCATCCTCGGTCGCGAACTCGACCTTGAGGTCCTCGACGCGCAGGAGCGGCTCGTCGCTCACCCGTAGCGGACCCGTGGGTCGAGGTAGGCGTAGGCGATGTCCGCGACGATGTTCGCGACGATGATGAACATCGACGCGAGCAGGACGGTTCCCTGGATGACAGAGAAGTCGGCGGTCTGGATCGCTTTGTAACTGAGGACGCCGACGCCGGGGATGTTGAAGACGGTCTCGACGAGCACCGCGCCGCCGAGGAGCACGCCGATTTCGAGCGCCAGCAGCGTGACCGCGGGATTGATCGCGGAGCGCACGCCCTGGCGCACGACGCTTTTCTCCGGCAGCCCCTTCGCACGCGCGGTGCGGATGTAGTCCTCGTCCATCGTCTCGATCAGGCTGCCGCGCACGAGGCGCGCGAACACGGCCGCGCTGCCCGAGGCGAGCACGATCCACGGCATGATCAGCGACTCGAACCATTTGCCCGGGTTGCTGGTGAGGCCGACGTAGGAGCCCGAGCCGGGGAGGATCTTGAGTTTGCCGATGTCGTTGGCGAACAGGAACAGGAAGATCAGCCCGAGCCAGAATTCGGGCGCCGACAGGACAACCAGCGCGCCACCCATCGACAGCCTGTCGACGAACGAGTGACGCTTGAGCGCCGAGAGGATGCCGACGGTGAGGCCGCCGATCACCCACAGCATCGCGGCGCCGACGGTCAGCGAGAGCGTCGCGGGCAGGCGTTCGCGGATCAGCGAAACGACCGCCTCCTGGTTGTAGTAGCTGTAACCGAAGTTGAAGTGCAGGAAGATTTCCTTCATGTACTGCCAGAACTGCGCGGGCAGCGATTTGTTCAGGCCGAGCACGCGTTCTAGCTCTTTGATGAAGTGCGGCTGCGGATCGTGCCCGGCGCGCAGCACCGCCGGATTGCCCGTGGGGATGACCCGGAACAGCACGAACGTGAGCGCGGTCACGAGTACGAGGAGAAGCACGCCCCACAACAGGCGGCGAATCACGTAGGCCGTCATCTCACCGCTGCCCTCGCGAGCACCGCAAGACTGCGGACGCGCTCCCGGCTCGCGCCCTCCGCGTCGTGATTGCGATTTGAGGTCAAGTTCATCCTTGGGGGCGGAGCGGGGGCCCCCCGCGCGCGGAGCCCCCGTCCGTTGTGTATGCCGGCGCGGTCGCTACTTCAGCGACGTCCAGCTGTAATCCCACTCGCCGACGTCCCACAGGTCGCCGACGCCCTGCACGCCTTTGCCCTCGACCATGCCCTGCTTGTCCCAGTCGAAGGGGACCGCGGCCGCGTGTTCGACGAGTTTTTCGTCGATCTTTGCCCACGCCGCCGCGCGCTGCGCCTTGCCCTGGACGAGTTCGGCTTCCGTCATTGCCTTGTTGACTTCCGGGTTGTTGAACTGGCTCCAGTTCACGTTCCCCGTCGGTTCGATGAATTTGCCGTTGAACGTGATGTTCAGCGTCGTCTGCGGGTCCGCGAAGTCGTTGATCCAGCCCACCGATGGGCAGACGTTGATCTCTTCTTTCGGGACATTGCAGTACTTCGAGTACGCGATCGAGGATTCAACGAGCGTGAATTTGGTGTTGAAGCCGAGGTTTTTCAGCGTCTGGTTGACGATCTCGGCGTCTTCTTCGCTCGGGCTGCCGGTCGCGCCGACGACGGTGATCGTCCCGCCGCCGGTGTATTTGCCCGACGGGTAGCCGGCGAGCTTCATGTACTTTTCGGCGACGGCGGTGCTGCCTTCGAGGTGTTCGTTGAAGTCGAACTTCGGACCGGCCAGGCCGCCCGATTCTTCGAAGCCCGGCGTCGTCGGATACAGGAAGTGCGTCGCGACGTTGGTGAAGTCCGAGCCACCGCGCGCCTTGTCGAGCGCCGTGCGATCCATCGCCGCCCACACCGCCTTGCGCAGGTCTTCGTTCTTGAACGGCGCAGTATGCGAGTTGAGGCTGATGTAGTGCGCGCCTGCACCGGGCGAGACCTCGAGCTGGCCTTTGTACTGCTGGACCGCCAGCTTGAGGATCGACTGCGGCGTCGCCGGTTCGTTGTTGACGACGTCGTTGCCTTCGAGCACCTGCCGGTCGAGGACCGTGTTCTTGCCGCCGATGTGGATGAAGATTTCATCCAGGTACGCCGGGCGGAAGTCGGTCGCCGCGTTCCAGTTGGGGTTGCGCACGAGCGTGAGCGACTTGCCCGGGAAGTACCCGACGCCGAGCACGTTGCCGTTTTTGTCGTTCTTGTACATGTACGGCCCCGTCGCGACCTGGTGCGCGGCGTAGTTCGACGGTTTGTTCTTGTCGAATTTTTCGGCGTATTCCTTCGGCACGGCCGCCGACAGCGGCATCACGAGCGCGCTCGCGAAGTACGTCGCCTTCGGTTCTGAGAGGTGGAAGACGATTTCGTGCTTGTTGGGAAGTTCGATTCCCTTCAGCGGTCCACCCGTCGCGGTTGCGCCGCCTTCGATCACCCCGTAGTAGGACTTGAAGTACGGGTTGGCGACGTTCGGGTTCGCCCCGCGCTCGATCGCGTACGCGACGTCTTCGGAGGTGACTTCGCGATTGACCGGCGGGCTGTAGTGGATGCCTTCCTTGAGCTTGACCTTCACGGTCTTCTGGTCAGGAGAGATTTCCGGCGGGGCCGCGGCCATGTCGGGGCTCGCTTCGGTCGCGGTGTTCGGCTTGTTCGAGTACAGGGGCCGCTGCGTTGCGAACACGACCTCGTAGTCGAGCGAGTAGTACGCGATCCCCGAGTCCAGGTGTTCGAAGTCCGTTTCGTCCAGGACTTCGAGCCGGCCGCCCTTTTTGCCGCCCGTCAGCGACTGGTTGAGCGGGCTCGGGAAGCCGCTCGAGCTGAGCGGGTTCGAGTTTGCGCTGCTCGAGCTGCTCGAGCTGCTCGACCCACAGGCCGAGAGCGCGAGCGCCAGCACGCACGTCATCACGCTGAACGCGACCGTTCTTATCGAACGCATCGAGATTTGCCTCCTGACTTCATTGATGATCGCCCGGTGGGGGCGCTTTTTAGATGCCCTCATCGGGCGCTCCTGGGATTCAAGGCGTCCCGGAGTCCATCCCCCAACAAGTTGAAAGCGAGCACCGTGAGCAGCAGCGCGGCGCCGGGGAACACCATGTACCACCACGCTGTCGTGAAGATCGGCGTCGCCGAGGACACCATCTGTCCCCAGCTCGCGGTCGGCGGGCGGATCCCCACGCCGAGGAACGAGAGCGCCGCCTCGATGAGGATGTTGACGGGGATCTGCAGGCTCGCGTACACGAGCACGGGCGCCGTGATGTTGGGGAGGATCTCACGGAACATGATGCGCGTGTCCGACGCGCCGAGCGCGCGCGCCGCCTCCACGAACTCGCGCTCGCGAAGCGAGAGCACGAGACCGCGCACGATACGTGCCATATATGGCCACGTCGCGAGCGAGATCAGGAAGATGATCGTTGAGAGGCCCGGCTGGATGAGTCCTTTGATGCACCCGTGCACCGAGCACGCGGCGCCGATCCCGAGACCCAGCAGCAGGATCGGGATCGAGAGCACGACGTCGGTCACGCGCATGAGCAGCGTGTCGGTCCAGCCGCGATAGAAGCCGGCGAGCAGGCCGACGACCACGCCGATCAGGGTTGAGATGCCGGTGCCGATGATGCCCACCTCGAGCGACACGCGTGCGCCGTAGATGACCCGCGACATCACGTCCTCTCCCAGCTGATCTACCCCGAAGGGGTGCGCCGCACTCGGGCCGAGTGGAGAGCCGAAGGAGTCGGTGAGGTTGAGGTTCTGGACGTACGGCCCGGGTAGCCCGAGCAATTTCACGACGAGCGGCGCGGCGATCGCGACGATGATCAGAAAGACGATGAACGCGAGCGAGACCATCGCCACGCGATCGCGCCGAAGGCGCATCCAGAAGAGCTGGAACGGCGAGCGCGCGGCGATATCGGGGATCAGCTCGAGAAGCTCGGAGGACTCCCCGGGCGCGGGCAGGACCTCAGCGGCACCGACGCTCATCTAACTGCTTGCTCTCCTATGCGGCCGGAAGGGACCACTATGTGTGGTTCCGTACGAAGAATGTAAACCACGCGGCCTACAAAGTTCGACACATGTTGCCCGGCGCCCTGCTGGTGGCGCTTGCCGCCCGCCCACGACGCGATCCGCGCCGTTTCGCGGGGCGATCGGACGCCATCTCGGGATCGCGGCGGGTGCGCGCGATACTCGCGTGTAGAGAGATGGACGCATCCGACCTTAAAAACACGCTATTCGATACCGAGGAGCGCGTCGCGCGCGAGGACGACGAGCGTCCGCTCGCGGCGCGCGTGCGCCCGCTGGCGCTCGAGGACTTCGTCGGCCAGGAGCACCTGCTCGCGCCGGGATCGGCGCTGCGCAGCGCGATCGAGCTCGGGCGGCCGCACTCGATGCTCCTGTACGGCCCGCCGGGCTCGGGCAAGACGACGCTCGCGCGGATGCTCGCGCACAGTTCGCAGGCGGCGTTCGAGGAGCTGAGCGCGGTGCAGGCGGGACGCGCCGAGGTGCGCGAAGTGATCGCGCGCGCGCAGCAGCGGCGCGAGCTGGGCGGACCGCAGACGCTCTTCTTCCTCGACGAGATCCACCGCTTCAACAAGGCCCAGCAGGACGCGCTGCTGCCGGCGGTCGAGGAGGGGCTCGTGACGCTGATCGGCGCGACGACCGAGAATCCGGCCTTCGAGGTCAACTCCGCGCTGCTCTCGCGCCTGCGCGTATATCGCCTCGAGGCCCTGAGCACGGAGGACATCGCGGTCCTGCTGCGCCGCGCGCTCTCCTCTGAGGTGCAGGAGGGCGTGGTCGAGTTCCTCGCGGCGCGCAGCGAAGGCGATGCGCGCACGGCGCTGAACGCGCTCGAGCTAGCGCAGCAGACGGCCGCGGCCGACGGCGAAGCGACGATCACGGTCGCCCGCGCGGAGGACGCGCTGCAGCGCCGCGCGGTGCTGTACGACAAACGCGGCGACCTGCACTACGACTACATATCGGCGTGGATCAAGGCGACGCGCGGCTCCGACCCCGACGCCTCGCTGTACTACCTCGCGGTGATGCTCGAGGGCGGCGAGGACGCGCGCTTCATCGTCCGCCGGATGGTGATCCTCGCCTCCGAGGACGTCGGCAACGCCGACCCGGCGGCGCTCGCGGTGGCGGTCGCCGCCGCGCAGGCGGTGGAGCACGTCGGCATGCCCGAGGCGCGCTTCGCGCTCGCGCAGGCGGCGATCTACCTATCGCTCGCGCCCAAGTCCGACGCGGCCGGCCGCTCGCTCGCGGCCGCCGAGCGCCACGTGCGCGAGCACGGGGCGGCGCCCGTTCCCGCGTGGCTGCGCTCGGGACCACGTCCGGGCGCTGGCCGATCTTCGATCGGTCGCGGCGAGTACGAGAACCCGCATCGGCTGCCCGGCCACGTCGGCGCGCAGGGGCTGATGCCACAGGAGGTCACGCACGAGCGCTTCTACGAGCCCGACGACGCCGAGCGCGCGCTCGCCGAGCGGCTGGCGGAGATCCGCCGATCGAAGATCGCCCAACGCGGCCGCGAGACGGGATAATCCGGCCACCCACGATGGCCTCGGCAGCTCAGACGGCGCAGGCGCAGACGGCGGTCGTCGCTCGTGATCCGGCGACGGGCGAGGTGCTCGGCAGCGTTCCGGCGACGCCGCCGGAGCGCGTCGCCGACGTGGTCGCGGCGGTGGCGAAGGTCCAACCGCTGTGGGCGCTGCTGCGCGTGCGGGACCGCGCGAGCTACATGCAGCGTATGGCGCAGGCGGTGATCGACGACTTCGACGTGCTCGCGCGCACGCTCGCGCGCGAGCAGGGCCGGCCGGTCGCGGAGATCGCGGCGCTCGAGTTGCTGCCGGCGATAGACGCGCTGATCTGGATCGCGCGCGAGGGCGTCGGGGTGCTCGGCGGGCGGGCGCTGCGCGGCAGCCGCACGACCTCGCTGACCAAGCGCACTCGTCTCGCATACGAGCCCTACGGCGTCGTCGGCGTGATCGGCGCGGGCAGCGCGCCGTTCGCGCAGCCGCTCGGCCAGATCGCCGCGGCGCTGTTGGCCGGCAACGGGGTGACCTTCAAGCCCGCCGCGCGCGCGGCGCTCGCAGCCGAGCAGATGGCGCGCGTGCTCGCGCGCGCGGGCCTGCCGGAGGGGCTGGTGAGCCTCGCGCACGGTGGCCCGGACGTCGGCGTGGCGCTCGCGCAGGCGCCTGTCGACAAGATCCTTTTCACCGGATCTCCCGCCGTCGGGCGCGTCGTCGCCGGCGCCGGCGTCGCGCGCGAGAAGGAGGTGACGGTCGAGCTCGGGGGCAAGGACGCGATGTTGGTGCTCGCGGACGCGCACCTGCAGCGGGCAGCCGCCGGCGCGGTGTGGGCGGGCTGCGCCGGGGCGGGCCAGGCGCGCGGCTCGGTCGAGCGCATCTACATCGCGCGCGAAGTGCACGACCGCTTCGTATCGGAGCTCGTCGCCGCCGCGCAGTCGGTGCGGGTGGGCAACCCGGCCGACCCCTCGGTGCAGCTCGGGCCGCTCGCGTCCGAGCGACGCGTCGAGCACGTCGGCGCCCTCGTCGACGACGCGCTGCGGATGGGCGCGACGCTCCGCTGCGGGGGTCCCCTGAGCTCGCCGCCAGGGTGCGAGGCGGGCTCGTTCTACGCGCCCGCGGTGCTGTGCGACGTGACGCACGAGATGCGCATCATGCGCGAGCCGATCGATGCGCCGGTGCTGCCGGTGATGGCTGTCGACTCGGTGGGCGAGGCGATCGCGTGCGCGAACGACAGCGACTACGCGCTCGGCGCCTCGGTGTGGACGGCGGACCGCTATCAGGCGAAACGCATCGCGCGCGAGCTGCGGGCGGGCATGGTGTGGCTCAACGACCACCTGCCCGCGCCGGCGATATCGCGGGGCCCGTGGGGGGCGGCGGCGGGCGGCGGCCTCGGACGAACGCTTGGCGCGGCGGGGCTGCGGGCGTGCGCGCAGGAGAAGCTCATCACGTGGGATCCGCCCGCAGTGCGCGGCACCTGGTGGGGGCCGTACGACGGGGCCTCCTTCGCGGCGGCGCGCGCGGTCGCGAAGCTGCGCTCGCTGCGCAAGGTCGACCGCGAGCGCGCCTGGCGCGACGGCGGCACGGCGCTCGCGCGGGTGGGCGCGCGCATCCTCGGGCGCGGACTGCCGCGCGCCTGAGCGGCCGGGTGCCGGCGCTCGCGACTACGCTGTAGGCATGCCGGCTCAGGCCTATGCAGGCAAGGAGTGCGTGTGCCAGTTGCGCAGAGGCGTCTGCGATCAGAGCTGCGTGCAGGGGATGCTCGAGACGCCGCTCTACATCGCGTGCCTGCGGCTCGGCGGCCGCCGCTGCGTGGTCGTTGGCGGCGGCGATGTCGGCCTCGAGAAGGTCGAGGGACTGCTCGCGTGCGACGGCTCGGTGACGCTGATCGCGCCCGAGGCGCACGACGCGCTGCGCGAGTACGCGCGCGAGGGCTCGATCGAGTGGCTGCAGCGGCCGTACGCGGGTGCGGCGGACCTCGAGGGCGCGTTTTTGGTGATCGCGGCGACCGACACGACGGACGTGAACATCGCCGTGTTCAACGACGCGGAGCGGCGCGCGATGCTCGTGAACGTCGTCGACGTGCCGCCGCTGTGCAACTTCATCCTGCCGGCGATCGTCCGCAACGGGCCGCTCGCGATCGCGATCTCGACCGCGGGAGCGTCGCCCGCGCTGGCCAAGCGCATGAAGCGCGAGGTCCAGGAGCAGTTCGGCGAGGGCTATGCGAGGCTGGCGCTGCTGCTCAACGAGGCGCGCGGCTGGGCGAAGGCGACGCTCGCGACCTACCAGGAGCGCAAGGAGTTCTTCGAGGAGATCGTGAACGGCGATCCCGACCCGATCGCGCTGCTGGCGCTGCCCGACGGCGAGCGTGCGGTGCGCGAGCTGATCGCGCGCGCGCAAGCGTCGCGCGTTGCGCTCGTCTGAAGGCCTGGAGCTGCTCGGCGTGCGCGCGCTGGAGCTGGAGGAGCTCGCGCGCAACCACGGCGAACGACGCGTGCTGAGCGGCGTCTCGCTCACGCTCGAGGCGGGCGAGACGCTGGTCGTGTTCGGCCCCAACGGAGCCGGCAAGACGACCCTTCTGCGGGTGCTCGCGACGCTCTTGCGCCCCCACGGGGGCAGCGTGCGCGTGCTCGGGTGCGGGCTCCCGCAGGAAGGCTGGGCGGTGCGCGGGCGCGTCGGCATGCTCGCGCACGAGCCGATGCTCTACCGCGAGCTATCCGCGCGCGAGAACCTCCTCTACCACGCGCGCCTGCACGGCCTTGCGCGAGCGCGGGTGGTCGAGCTGCTCGAGCGCGTGGGGATGAGCGACCGCGCGGACGAGCCGCTGCGCACGCTCTCGCGGGGGATGGTCCAGCGCGTCGCGATCGCGCGCGCGGTGCTCCACGATCCCGAGCTGCTGCTGCTCGACGAGCCCTACGCGCACCTCGACCCGGCTGCGCGCGAGCTCGTCGACCCGCTGCTCTGCGCCGGCGCGCCGACGCGCGCCGGAGGACGGCGCACGCGCGTCATCTCGAGCCACGACCCGACGGGCGGCCTGCAGGAAGCGGACCTCGTGCTCGGCCTGCGCGCCGGGCGCGTGGCGGTGCTGCGCGAGCGTGCCGCCGTGCGCTCGTCCGAGCTCGTGGAGCTGTACCGGTGAAACGCACCGTCGGCGCGTTGCTGCGCAAGGAGATGCTCGTCGAGCTGCGCACGCTCGAGTCGGTTCCTGGCATGTCACTGTTCTCGCTGACGACGTTCGTCGTCTTCCACTTCGCGCTCAACCGGAACAGCATCGACGGCGACCTCGCGGCGGGGATCCTGTGGGTGACGCTGCTGTTCGCGGCGATGCTCGGGATCAACCGGCTGTTCGTCGCCGACTCGGAGGAAGGCGCGCTCGACGGCTTCCTGCTCGCGCCCGTCGATCGCAGCGCGCTGCTCGCCGCGAAGGTGCTCGCGCTGCTCTCCTACCTCGTCGTGCTCGAGCTCGTCGCGGTACCCGCATTCGCGCTGCTCCTGCTCGGTCCCTCGCTCGACCCCGGTCTCGGAGGGCTCGTCGCGGTGCTCGCGCTCGGCGACATCGGCGTCGCCGTGGTCGGCACGCTGATCTCGGCGCTCACCGTGCGCACGCGCGCGCGCGATCTGCTCGGCCCGCTGCTGACGCTGCCCTTGCTCGTGCCGGTCGTGATCGCGGGGGCGCGCGCCAGCTCGCCGCTGCTCGCGCTGCACGCCTCCGGCACCCCTTCAGGCCGATGGCTGCTGACGCTCGCCCTCTATGATTTGTTGTTCGGGCTGATCGCCTACGCGCTGTTCGATTTTCTCGTTGAAGACTGAAATGGACTGGAAAGGGCTGGCGACGCCACGCGTACTCGCCGTCGCGACCGCGGTGGTGATGGCGGCGGCGCTGACGCTGGTCTTCTTCTACGCGCCGCTGGAAGCCGAACAGGGCTTTCTGCAGAAGATCTTCTACGTCCACGTGCCGCTCGCGATCGTCTCCCTGTGCGGCTTCATCGCCGGCGGCATCCTCGCGATCGCGCACCTGCGCACCGGCGACTCGCGCTGGGACGTGCGCTCCTACGTGGCGATCCACATGAGCCTCATCTTCGGCCTCGCGACGCTGATCACGGGTTCGATCTGGGCGAAGGGCTCGTGGGGGCACTGGTGGGTGTGGAACGAGCCGACGCTGGTCTCGTTTTTGATCGTGTTCCTGCTGTACGCGACCTACCAGCCGCTGCGCTTCGCGATCGAAGACCCCGAGCGCCAGGCGCGCTACGCGTCGGTGTTCGCGATCACGGCGGGCGCGTTCGTGCCCATGAACTTCATCGCCGTGCGGCTGTCGAGCGCGTACGTGCACCCGCGCGTGCTCGGCGCGACGGGAAACCTGCCGGGCCCGATGGAGCTGACGTTCGTGATCTCGCTGGCGGCGATCGCGCTGCTGTACGCCACGCTGTACTCGCTCGAGCTGCACACCAAGCACGCGCGCGCGCAGCTGCGCGCTCTGCGCCGGCGCGTGGACGAGCGCACGGACGTGCCCGAACGAGCGTCCGCGCGCAGCGCCGCGCCGTCGCTGCCGCTGCCGCCGCGGACCGTCGGCACGATCACGAGCATGAGTGGCCGCCCCCGCGCGGGGCGCGAGGCGTAGGCGTGGCCGCGCTGCTCGCAGAGCTGCCCGCGCTGCCCCTGCACACCGCCGGGAAGTACGTCGCGGCCGCGTACATCACGCTGTTCGTCGTCATCGTGATCTATGTCGCCGTGATGGCGCTGCGCGTGGGGCGCATCGAGCGCCAGCTCGGGGAGCTGTCCGAGCGCGCGCGCGACGCCGACGCCGCCGGCGAACAACCGCGGGTGGGCGCATGACGAGCGAGCGATCGCAGGGGGACGCATGAGCGAGCTGCTCACTCTCGGCGTCTCGCACAAGACGGCTCCGGTCGCGCTGCGCGAGCGGCTCGCGTTCTCGGACGAGCAGGCCGCCAAGTTCGCAGCGCAGGCGCTCGCCACGCCGGACGTCCGCGAGGCGGTCGTGATCTCGACGTGCAACCGCACGGAGGTGTACCTCGTCGTCGGCGACGCGGTACGCGCGGAGGCCGACGTGCTCGGTCTGCTCGCGCGCCGCTCGGGGATCCGTCTGACGGAGCTCGCCGAAGTGATCTACTCGCCGCGCAACTGCGACGCCGCGCGCCAGCTGTACCGCGTCACCGCGGGGCTCGACTCGATGATCGTCGGCGAGTCGGAGGTGCAGGGGCAGGTTCGCCGCGCACACGAAGCGGCAATGACCGCGGGCTGCACGGGGCCCCTGTCGAACCGTCTCTTCGCCGCGGCGCTCAGCACCGGCAAGCGCGTGCGCTCGGAGACTGCCATCGCCTCGAGCCGCGTGAGCCTGCCGTCGGTCGCGGTCGATCTCGCCAAAGACCTGCTCGGCGACCTCGCGCGACTGCACGTCGTGATCCTCGGCGCGGGCGAGACCAGCGAGCTCACCGCGCGAGCGCTCGCCGACGGCGGCGCGCGAACGGTCTTCGTCGCCAACCGCCACGCCGACCGCGCGCTCGGCCTCGCGGAACGCTTCGGCGGCTCGGTCGTGAGCCTCGATGGGCTCCCGGAGCAGCTCGCGAAAGCCGACATCGTGCTCTCCTCGACGTCGTCGCCGCACCACATAGTGGGCCGCGAGGAGCTCGAGCTCGTGATGCGCGAGCGCGAGCGGCGGCCGCTGCTGCTGATCGACATCGCCGTGCCGCGCGACGTCGACCCGGCGTGCGCGGAGCTCGAAGGCGTGACGCTGTATGACATCGACGACCTGCAGGCGCTTGTCGCGCGCAACCTCTCGAGCCGACTCGGCGAGGTCCCGCGCGCGGAAGCGATCGTCGAGGAGGAGATCCGCCGCTTCGCCCGCTGGCTCGGCCAGCTCGACGCGGTCCCGACCGTGACCGCGCTGCGCGAGCACGCGAACGCGATCGTCGAGCAGGTGCTGGCGGAGAACGCGGGCAGCTGGGAGTCGGCCTCGGCGCGCGATCTCGCACGTGTGGAGGCGATCGCGCGGGCGCTCGTCTCGAGGCTCCTGCACGAGCCGACGATCCGCCTGCGCAGCTTCTCCGAGGAGCGCGGGCACGGGACGATCGAGCTCGTGCGCGAGCTGTTCGACCTGGATAGCGACGCAGGCGCCCAGCCCGCTCGCGAAACCGGACTCGCGGAGGTGCACGACCTGCGCTCGCGCCGCGAGAACCCGCCGGGCCGCTCGCGGGGCTGATGCGCATCGGCACACGTGCGAGCGCGCTTGCGCTGGCACAGGCGAACGGCGTCGCCGAGCGCGTCGCCGGCGGCGAGCTGGTGCCGATCCGCTCGGCTGCCGAGGCCGCGCTGGGCGACAAGTCGCGCTTCGTCGCGGCCCTCGAGCAGGCGCTGCAGCGGGGCGAGATCGACGTCGCCGTGCATTCCGCGAAGGACGTCCCCGGCGAGCTCGCGGCCGGGCTCGCGCTGATCGCCGCGCCGGCGCGCGCGGCGGTCGAGGACGTGCTCTGCGGCGCGCGCGGGATCGAAGACCTCGCGCCCGGCGCGAGCGTCGGCACGAGCAGCCTGCGCCGCGCGGCGCAGCTGCTCGCCGCGCGCGAGGATCTCGACGTGGTCGAGCTGCGCGGCAACGTCGACACGCGCCTGCGCAAGCTCGCCGCCGGGGAGGTGGACGCGCTGGTGCTCGCGCGCGCCGGCCTGCAGCGGCTCGGCCGCGAGGACGAGGTCGGCTCGGTGCTCGACGCGGAGCGCTTCGTGCCGGCGCCGGGGCAGGGCGCGCTCGCGCTCGAGGCGCGCGCGGACGACGAGCGGGTTCGCGACGCGCTCGCGACGCTCGGCGACTCGGACACGTTCGCCTGCCTGCACGCCGAGCGCGCGCTCGCTGCGGCGCTCGACGCGAGCTGCGAGGTCCCGCTCGGCGCGCTCGCGACGCCCGCCGGCGACGACGCACTGCGCCTGCGCGCGTGGGTCGGAACGCCCGACGGCTCGGCCTGGATCTGGGACGAGCTCGTCGCCGCGCGCGCGGATCCGCAGGCGCTGGGGCGGGAGCTCGCGCAGCGCATGCGGCTCGTCGGCGCCGGCGAGATGCTCGCCGCCGCGGCGGGCGCGCGGGGGCCGGCGTGAGCGGGGCCGATATGAGTGGGGCCGGCATGAGCCGGCCCGGCGTGACCGCGTCCGGCATGACTGACCGCGGCGCCTTGAGCGGGCGCGTGTATCTGGTCGGAGCCGGGCCCGGCGACCCGGGCCTGTTGACCGCCCGCGCGCTCGCGCTGATCGCGGCCGCGGACGTCGTCCTGTACGACCGCCTGGTCGGCGAGGGCGCGCTCGCCGGCGCTCGAGCAGACGCCGAGCTGCTGTTCGTCGGCAAGCAGGGCGGCGGCGAGGCCGTCCCGCAGGAGCGCACGCAGGAGCTCATGGTCTCCCGCGCGCGCGAAGGCAGGACGGTCGTGCGGCTCAAGGGCGGCGACCCGTTCGTGTTCGGCCGAGGCGGCGAGGAGGCGCTTGCGCTGCGCGCCGCCGGGATCGAGTTCGAGGTAGTCCCCGGGGTGACCGCCGGGGTTGGCGCACTCGCCTACGCGGGCATCCCCGTCACTCACCGCGGGCTCTCGAGCGCGGTCGCGTTCGTCACCGCGCAGGCCGGCCGCGACGACGCGCGCGACTGGCCGGACTGGCCCGCGCTCGTGGCGTTTCCGGGCACGCTCGTCTTCTACATGGGCGCGGCGCGCCTGTCCGAGATCGCGGCGTCTCTGATCGCACACGGCCGCCCCCCCGACGAGCCCGCGGCGGTGGTGCAGGCGGGAACGCTGCCGGCGCAGCGCACCGTCGTGGGGACGCTGCGGTCGATCGCCGCCGACGCCGAGCGCGCCGGAATGGGCGCTCCGCTGCTGCTCGTCGCCGGCGCCGTAGCCTCGCTCGCGCGCGAGCTGTCGTGGCTGCCGCCACGGCCGCTCGCCGGTCGCACCGTCGCCGTCACACGCGCGCGCGCCCAGGCGAGCGGCCTCGCGAGCCGCCTCGAGCTGCTCGGCGCGCGTGTCGTGCAGGCGCCGGCGATCGTCACGCGCGTGCTCGACGCGGACGTGCCCGACCTGTCGGATTACGACCTCGTGTGCCTCACGAGCCCGAACGCGGTCAGCGCGCTCTTCGAGCGCCTGCTCGCGAGCGGGCGGGATGCGCGCGCGCTCGCGGGCACGCGGGTCGCGGTCATCGGGCCCGGGACCGCGAGCGCGCTCGCGGAGCGCGGGGTGCTCGCGGACATCGTCCCCGAGCGCCCGATCGCGGAGTCGCTCGTCGAAGCGCTCGCCGCGGTGCCCGTCACGCGCGCGCTCCTCGCCCGCGCGAGCCGCGCGCGCGAGGTCCTGCCCGACGCACTGCGAGAGCGGGGCGCGCAGGTGGACGTGCTCGCGCTGTACGAGACGCTGCCCGAGCCGATTCCAGAGCGGACGCTCGCGCGGGCGCTCGCCGCCGACTACATCACCTTCACCTCCTCCTCGACCGTCGCCAATTTCCTCGCCGCCGCGGGAGCCCAGACGCTCTCCGAGCAGACGCGCGTGGTCTCGATCGGCCCGGCGACCAGCACCGCGCTGGAGGAGCACGGGCTGCATGCCCACGTGGAGGCCGCCCGGCACGACATCGACGGCGTCGTCGACGCGCTGCTCGCGGACGCCGCGGCCGCCGACGGCGGTGGGCGGCAGTGAGCGCGGCGCTGATCACCTTCCTGTCCGACTACGGCTATGCCGACGAGTTCGTCGGCGTCTGCCACGGCGTGATCGCCGGGCGCTGCCCGCAGGCGCGCGTGATCGACATCACCCACGCGATACCGCCCCGCGACGTGCGGGCGGGTGCGCTCGTGCTCGCGGACGCGCTCGCGTATATGCCCGCCGGCGTCCACCTCGCGGTCGTCGATCCGGGTGTCGGCGCCGCCGGCGAGCGCGCGCGCGCAGCCGTCGCGGTGCGCTGCGCGCTCGCGCCGCGGAGGCATCTCGTCGGCCCCGACAACGGCCTGCTCGCCGTCGCGCTCGAGCGCTTCGGAGGCGCTGCCGAGGCGGTCGAGATCTCGCACTCCAGAGAGCGCCTGCACCCGCTCTCGCGCACGTTCCACGGCCGCGACATCTTCGCGCCCGTCGCCGCCGCGCTCGCCGCGGGCGCCGGGCTCGCGGACGTGGGCGAGCCGTACTCGCCCGCGGCGCTGGCGACGCTCGAGCTTCCGCACGCCGAATACCGCGACGGTGGGCTCGTCGCGCACGTGCTGCGCTGCGACCACTTCGGCAACCTGCTGCTCGACGCGACGGTCGCGGAGCTCGAGGTGATGGCGGGCGAGGGCGACGCGGACGTGCTGCTGATCGCCGGCGCGAGCGCGCGCGCGGCGCGCAGCGCGGGCGCCTTCGCCGACGTGCCGCCGGGCGAGCTGCTCGTCTACGAGGACTCCACCGGCGCGCTCGCGATCGCCGCCAACGGCGCGTCGGCGGCGCGGCTTCTGGAGGTCGGCGCGGGCGCGGAGATCCTGGTGCGCCCCGCGTGAGGCCCGGCGGCTCGCCGCCGTCGCTGGGCGCGCCGCGCGTGCACCTGCGCAGCACGTCCTCGACCAACGACCGCGCGCGCGAGCTCGCGCTCGAGGGCGCGCCGCACGGCACGCTCGTGACCGCGTCCGCTCAGACCGCCGGGCGCGGGCGCGGCGGGCGCAGCTGGTCGGCGCCGCCCGAACGCTCGCTGCTCGCGTCGTTGGTGCTGCGCTCGCCTCCACGTCTGTTGCCCCTGATCGCGCCGCTCGCCGTCGCGGACGTCGCCGGCAGTGACGCGCGCATCAAGTGGCCGAACGACGTCGTCGTCGCGGACGGCGAGGAGTTGCGCAAGCTCGCGGGAATCCTCATCGAGGGCCGCCCGCAGGAGGGCTGGGCGGTGCTCGGCATCGGCCTCAACGTCGCCGTCGAGCTCGGCGATCTGCCCGTCGAGCTGCGCTCAACCGCGGCCACTCTCGGCCTGCCTGAGAGCGAGATCGAGCCGCTTCTCGCGCGCCTGCTCGGAGCGCTCTCGGCGCGGCTCGGCGAACCCGCCGAGGCGACGCTCGCGGCGTGGCGCGCGCGCGACGCCCTCGACGGGCGGCGCGTCAGCTGGGCGGGCGGCAGCGGCCTCGCGCAGGGGATCGACGGCGACGGGCGCCTCGTCGTCGCGCGCGAGGACGGTGGGCGCGCCGCGCTCGGCGCGGGCGAGGTCACCCTCGTGCGCGCCGTCGCCGGCTGAAACCGCCGCGCCTAGTCGAGCGCGCGGTCGGCGAGCTCGCCGCGCGAGCGCTCGAAGCCGTTGCCCGCAGCGTCGCGCGAGTCGCGCGAGTCCGTCTCGCGGCCCCTCGCGGTTGCGGCGTCGGCGTCGCCCGTCGCGGTCGCGGCCAGCTTCTCGGCGACGTTCTCGGCGGACGTCAGCTCGCCGTTGTCCGTCGCCGCGCCGTCGCGCCCCGTGCCGTCGACCCGCTCGGTCGCGCCGCCGCGCCGCCGGCGGCGGGCGTTGCGCGCGCGGCGCTTGGGGAAGTTGCGCAGCAGCTCGCGCGCGAGTGCCGGCGGCTTGCGGGCCATGCGCGTGCGCGCACCGCGCAGCGCCTCCTCGGCCTCCGGCGTGTGCGCGAGCGCCGCGGCGAGCAGCGCCGCCGCGAGCCTGCGGTCCTGCTTTCGCGCCGCGTGGATCAGCCTGCGCGCGTTGCGCGCGTGGGCGCCGCCGGAGGAGTTGACGAGCAGGCCGAGCAGGCGCTTGGTCTCGGGCCAGCGCTGCACCGCATACTCCTCGTGAACCTCGCGCGTGTAGCCCGCGAGCCGCCAGATCCACGCGTTCGCCTGGTCGCGGCGGCCGATGCGCCGCTCGACGAGCGCGCGCAGCATGACCTTCGTCGCCTCGCGGCGCTCCTCGCGCGGCCAGCCGCCGATGATGTCGATCGCCGTGTCGAACGTGTCCGGATCGCGCAGCGCCGGAATGTCGCTCAGCGCGCGCAGGCGCAGCTGCGGGTTCTTGTTGCGCTGCACCGCCGTGATCAGGAAACGCGCCTTCAGCTCGCCCGTACGGTCGAAGTGCAGCATCGCGCGCGCCCGTCGCCACCCGCTCGGCGTGACGCGTGCGCCGGCGAGCGCCGCCCACACGTGCTGCTCGCCGTAGTCGAGGTGCTCGACCGCGATGCGCCACAGCTCGCGCTCGAACACTTCGAAGCGGCGCTCCTCCTCCGCGCACACGGGCAGCACTCGCCGCTCGACGCGCATCCGCCGCCCGCGCCCGCGGCGGACAGGGCCGACGACGATCGCGCCGCCCCTGTAGACGTCGCGATCCAGCAGCGAGTGCAGCGTCACGACCGGGTCGTCGTGCTTGGTCGCCGGGTGCACGAAGTCGACGACGAGTCCCGCCTCCTTGCCGGGGTGGCGCCGTGTCACGCGCCCCACGCGCTGCTGATAGATGCGCTTGGAGGCCGTCGGTGCGAGGTGCATGCAGACCGTCGCGCGGGGGCTGTTCCAGCCCTCCGCGAGCAGCTGCGCGTTGATCAGCACGTCGATGTCGCCGCGCTCGTACGCCGCGAGGATCTCCGCGAGCTCGCGCTTTGGCGTCTCGCCCGAGACCGCGCGACCCTTGATGCCCTCCGCCTGGAACGCCTCCGCGAGGTTGTACGCGTGGCGCACGCCGGCCGCATACACGACGCCGGGCACGCCGTTGAAGCGCGTTTTGTAGAGGTTCGCGACCGCGACGTTGAACGGCTGCTGGTCGAGCAGTTTGGCCAGCTCCTCCTGGTCGAACTCCGTGTCCACCTCGCCACGCCGCAGCGGCACCTTCGCGATCGTGCGCACGCCCACGCCGGGCGAGATGCGCACGCAGCGGAGCGGCGCGATCACCCCGCGCCGCGCGGCGAGCGCCAGGTCGAAGCGCGAGGTCTGCGTCGGGAAGAGGTCGGTCACGTGCCGCGCGATCAGCGCGCCGGTCGCCGTCATGCCGATGAACAGCGGGCCGGTCCACGCGCGGATCGCCGCGCTCGTCTTCTCGCCGAGCGCGGTGTGCGCCTCGTCGCAGATCACGATCGTGTACGCGCTCGAGATTTCGCCCGCGTTGCGCACGAACCACTGGTAGGTCTCGACCGTCACCGGGCCGTTGGCGGAGTCCTCGCCCTTCAGCAGCGGGCGGCTGATGCGCTTGGCGTAGCCGCGGTCGCGCAGCTCGCCGTTGAACTGGTCGACGAGGTTGCGCCGGTGGGTGAGGATCAGGATCCCTCCCGTCTGCGAGGCCTCGACGAAGCCGAGCGCCGCGACCGTCTTGCCCGCGCCGGTCGCGTGCTCGAACCAGAAGCGCTTGGCCGCGTTGGGGTCCTCCGGCGCCTCCGCGATCGCGTCGGGGTCCTCATCGACCCAGTCGCGCACGTCGTCGTCGGATTCCGCCGCGATCTCCTGCTCGGCCTCCTCGCCGCCATTCAGGTCGAGAAGCTCGTCGTCCTCGTCGTCGAACTCGTCGTCGTCCTCGTCCTCCTCGGGGGCGATCGCCACGGGCTCGTGCTCCTCGTCCTCCTCGTCGTCGTCAGCGTCCTCGTCCTCGTCGGGCACATCGCTGTCCTCGTCATATTCATCCTCGTCCTCGCGCGCCGTCTCGGTCGCCGCGGATCCGTTCCAGGCAGCCGCCTGTTCGGCGTCGGGCCCGAAGATGTCGGCCGAGGCGAGCAGCTCCGGCGAGGCGCCCGCAGGCCCTTTGCCGTTCGCCGCCGAGCCGCTCTGGGCCGCGGCGAGAAGCGCCGTGAGCGTGCCCGAGAGCGCGTCGACCTGGTGCGCGGAGAGGACCGTGCCGTCGGCGAGCTTCGGCTCCTCCTCCGACAGCAGCCGCTCGAGCCCGAGCAGGAGCGCGAATTCGCGCCGCCAGGCCGTCGACGGCTGCTTCGCCTTCGGCTTCGCGTCGAGCTCGGCGAGCGCCGCATCGAGCGCTCGCCGGCGGGCCGAGCCGGGCGCGAGCGCGACGGCGGGGTCCTCGCCGTCGTGCACGAACCGCTCGCGCACGAGCTTTTCGGCGCGCGAGATTTCGGAAGAACTAGGAATGGACGTGGCCCGGCGGGCCACTGAGGTGGACTCTGCCATAGAGGCTCTCGAATTCGAGACGTGCCGCCGCAGAAAGTGGCTTCGGCGGGCTTCTGGAGGACCGGCGCCCGTTTGGCGCCGTTTTCTACGGGCGCCCTCAGCGCCCAGCTTTCACCCGTACAACCCAGGATATACCACTCGCATGCGACGTTGAAGTGGCGGGGCATCTGCAACGCTGTCGCTCCATGAGGGTCTCGCAGCTGCTTGCCGCCGGGGGCGCCGTCGCGCTGCTGGCGCTGCTAGCCGTCGGGCTCGTCGAGCTCTCCTCGCACTCCAGCGCGCAGTCCAGCGCGCCGCGGCTGACCGTCGCGCAGATGCGTGTCCAGCTCGCCGGCTCGTCCGCGCCGCTCGACTCGCTGCACGCGCAGTCGGGAGATCTCCTCGGCGGCGGCCTCGCCGCGGTCCGCGCGCGCCTGAGCGCGCTGCGGGGGGCGCCGGTCGTCGTCAACAAGTGGGCCTCGTGGTGCGCGCCGTGCCGCGCCGAGTTCGCCGCGTTCGCGCGCGTGTCCGTCTCGCTCGGCAGGAGTGTCGCCTTCTTCGGCATCGACTCCGGCGAGAGCGCGCGCACGGCCGGCGCCTCGTTCTTGCGCGCGCACCCCGTCGCGTACCCGAGCTACTACGATCCGAGCGGCGAGGCCGGCAACGCGATCACCGATTCCGCGTTCACGCCCGTGACCGTCTTCTACGACAGCCGCGGTGACCAGTACATCCACCAGGGGCCGTACACGAGCGCGGCCGCGCTCGAACGCGACGTCAGGCGCTACGCGCTCGACACCGTGAGCGCCTGAAAGACAAGTGCCCGAGCTGCGCATCGACCCGCTCAGCGGCGAGGTGACGATCGTCGCCGACGAGCGCTCGCGCCGTCCCGGCGGGGCGCCGAGCCTCTCGCGCCAGCAGCTCGAGCCGGTTGCGCTCGAACGCGAGAGCGACCCGTTCGCCGAGGGCAACGAGCAGCGCACGCCGCCCGAGCTCTACGCCGTGCGTCCGCGCGGCGGTAACGCGAACTCACCCGGCTGGACCGTGCGCGTCGTCGAGAACCTCTACCCCGCGCTCGCCGCGCGCGAGGGCGGGAACGACGCGGACGGCGCGGTCGGCGGGGACGGGGAGTCCCGTGGCGCGCGCCCGGAGCTGTTCGCCGCGCGGCCCGCGATCGGCGCGCACGAGGTGATCGTCAACGGGCCGCAGGAGGTGCTCGCGCTCGCGCAGCTTCCCGTCGAGCAGGTCGCGATCGCGATGGAGGCGTGGCGCGAGCGGATGCGCGCGCACGCGGACGCCGCCTACGTCGTCGTGATCGTCAACGAGCAGCGCGAGGGCGGCGCCTCGCTTCCGCACACGCACGCGCAGCTGTACGCGCTCGACTTCGTCCCCGCGGCCGTCGCGCGCGAGCGCGAGCGCGCCGGCGCCTACGCGACGCGCACGATGGGAGGAAACCTGCTCGGCGACCTCATCGCCGAGGAGGTCCGCCTCGGCGAGCGCGTCGTCGCCATCGACGATGAGGCCGTGCTGATCGCTCCCTACGCCTCGCGCCTGCCCTTTCAGCTGATGCTCGCGCCGCGTCGCCCGCGCGCGCGCTTCGAGGACGACGGGGCGACCGGCGCTGCGCTGCTCCACGACGCGCTGGCGCGTCTCGCCCGCCACCTCGGCGCGAGCCCGCCGCTGAACCTCTGGGTCCGCACCGCCCCGCGCGGCGCCGAGCACTTCTGCTGGCGCGTCGACATCGCGCCGCGCCTCGTGCACCTCGCCGGGCTCGAGCTCTCGACCGGCGTCAACCTCAACATCGTCGCCCCCGAGCACGCCGCCGCGATCCTGCGCGAGGCGTGAGCGCTAGGCCCGTCGCCGGATAGGCTGCCGTCAGCGATGGGCCCAGAGCAGCGCGTCGTCCCCCGCTTCGCCGCCGAGCCGCCGCAGGAAGACCTGCCCTACGGGCGCTGGCGCGAGCGGCTCGACGAGCTGCTCAGAGCACACCTCGCAGAGCTCGACACCGGCGACGCCGACATCGGCGAGCTCGGCGAGATCATCTTCTACCCCGACCGCACGTGGCACGGGCGCACGTACGTCCCCGCGACCGCGCCCACCGCGAACGGGTTCGAGGTGTTCGGCTACCTCCGCTTCGTCGCCGCCCCCTCCGGCGAGCCGAGCGAGCTCACCGCGTGGGTCGACTTCACCGAGGAAACCGCCGCCGGCAACCCGCAGTGGAAGCTCGACCTGTGCGAGGAGGCCATCGGCACCTGGCGCGGCCCCGCGGGATCGGTCGCCACGATGACACTCGTATGGGGCCACCCGCTCGTCTCCGGCGGGCGCGTCGCGACCGCCGAGCTCGGCGGTCTCACCGTCGACCAGTGCGAACTCTCCTCCGAGCGCTTCACGCTGCTCGCGCCCGATGACTTCCGCGGCGACCTGCTCGAGATAAAGCTCTTCGGCGCGCGCGGCCAAGAGCTTGCCCGCGAGTCGCTATACGAGAGCGACGACGACGCGGGCGAGCGCGACGACGACGCAGGCGAGCGCCAGGGCGATGCGGGTGAGCGCGAGGCCGAGGACGGCGCGGACGAGGATGAGAACGGCGAGGGCGGGGGCGATGCAGGTGAGCGCGAGAACGGCGGCGGCGGCTCGCTGCCGCCGGCCGCCGTCTGACGGCTCGCGCCGCGCCGCCTAGCGTTCGCCGCGTTCTTCGCGTTCGCGTTTTTTGAACAGCGCGGCTTCCTGCGCTTCTTCTTTCTGGAACTGCTTGCGCGCGGTTTCTTCGGCGGGGCTTTCAGCGGATTTTTTCTTTCCCCTTTTTCCGCTGCGCGCGCGTTTGCCCGCGCCCGCGCGTTTGCCTTTGCCCGATTTCTTCTTCGTCGAGCCGCTCGTTTCGGCCGCCTTCGCCGCAGCTTCGCGTTTCTTTTTGATGCTCGCGAGTTCGACTTCTTCGCGCCTGCGCGCGACCGCGCGCGCGGCTTCTTCCTTGCGCCGTTCTTCCGCTTCGCTCGGTTCCTTTTTCGCCGAGCTGCCTTCTTTTTCGCCCGCTTCCGCGGAACCGCCGCCCCCGCCGCCTTCGCCGCACCCGGCGAGCGGCCCCCCGAGCGCCGCCGTGAGCAGCGACGCGAGCAGCAGGCGGCTCACGCGCCCGGACGTCAGCAGGTCGCGGAGCGCGCTGCACAGCGCCGTCACTCGACTAGCCGGACGGGCTCTGCGGGATGGTGATTGTTTGAGCTTTTTCACGTTCTGCTGCACGCCTGCGCCTCGCCGCCGATTCTTTTTCGTGTTCCGCTTCGCGTTTTCGCTTCGCAGCCGCTTCCTTTTCGCCGGACGTCTGCGGGTTGTGCTTCGCCGTCGCTTCCCTGATCGCGCGTTCGCTCGCCTTCACCTTCGCCGCCGCCTCTTGTTCGCGCTTCTGCGCTTCCTTCACGGCCTTCGCGAGCTTCTTCTTCGCCGCTTCTTCGGTCTTCTTCGCCTGTACTTCCGCAGCTTCTTCGCGTTTGCGCGCTTCTATCTGGGAGAGCAGTTCTCGGTTTTTCTGGGATTCGGCAGCTTCTTCCTGTTTTTGGGCCGCAGCTTCTTCGTTTCGTTCATTGCGTTCGAGCGATTCGGCTGACGAGGCGGCGTGGTTTTCGGACCCCGCGGCCGAACCTCCGCAGCCTGCGGCGACGACAGCCGCGCAAACGCTCGCTGCACACAACACGCCAACGCTGCGAATGGTCCGGATATGCACGCTCACCTACAGCGTGGAAAACGAGCGCCGATCGGTCGTGCCCGCGTATCCACTGTTTCAAGCTACCAGCACGCAAGGGTGCTCTCAAGCGTCCAGATGTGTCCAAACACGCATGATTGACCGGCGCCTAACGGGGCACAATGCAGCTAGATGCCGCTCACGACGACCGGACCCGACCTCGCGTTCTCGCTCGAGCTCGAGCCGCGTGCGCCGAGCGCTGCACGCAACCAGCTCTCGGGTCTCGAATATGGCTCGACTGGGCTGCGCGAGTCGGTGATGCTGCTCGCCAGCGAGTTCGTCACGCGCGCGGTGCAGTGGTGCCGCCCGAAGACCGGGCCCGGCGTCGAGATGAAGGTCTGGATGCGCCCGCGCGACGTGCGCGTCGAACTGCTCGCACCGGGCAAGCTGCTGTCGCTGCCGCTCGAGCGCGAGTACCCGAACTACGACGTCATGCTGCTGCGCGAGGTCGCCGACCGCTGGTCGATCGAAACCGCGCGCTACCCGGTGTGCATGTGGTTCGAGATCGATCGAGTGCACCCCGGCGACCCCTTCGCGATGTAGGCCGCGCGGCCGTTTTTCCTGCGCTCAGACGTCGTCTAGCGAGGACGGTCGCGCCTCGCTGAGCAGCGGAGCCCCACAGTGCCAGCAGTACGACGCGCCGCGGCTGTGGACCTCGCCGCACGAGCGGCATTTGCCGTCGATGCCCGTCTCCGCGCTCGCGAGCAGGCGCTGCACCTCCGCGAGCTGCGCGTCGGCGCGCTGAAGCTCCGCCGCGCGCCGCGAGAGGACGTCGAGGCGGTAGTGGTCGCGGGCGGCCATCTCGTACGCGAGCCCGCCGAGATCCCACGTGAGCGTCGCGACGAGCTCCGCAAGCGCCCGCCGGCGGTGGCGCAGACCGCTCAGCGAGCCGTCCTGCGCGGGAGCCGGCGCCGGTACGAGCGCGGTCGTCGAGTGAACGCCGAGATCGACGGTCGGCGAGCTCGCGCTCGCGTCGGGGAAGTTGCCGTTGGGGAGGGGTCCGCTGGCCACGGCGCTACCCCGTTTCGATCGGCGCCGCGCCGCTCGCTTCGATTTCTTTGATGTGCTGCTTGCCCGTCGTTTTGCTCAGTTTGTTGAGGTTCACTTTTTTCGCCGGCGGCGGCGGCGCCTTTTCGGCGGCGCTTTCTTTCGCTTCGCCCTTTTCTTCGGCTTCTTCTTCCGCCTTCGCGGAGCTCGCTGCTTTAGCCGCGCTCGATTTCGTCTGCGCCGCGGGGGCCGCGGCCGCGGGGAGCGCCGCGCCGGCCGGCAGCCCCTTGATTTCGACGACCTGCTTGGAGGGTGTGTGGCCGGAGGCCCAGTGCCCGATCAGCAGCCCCGCGATGAGGCACAGCGCGAGCACGGACAGCAGGCTCAACACTCCGGAGTTGCGCCGCAGCCACGCTGCGATCCCCGTTTGCCCATACGGGTCCGCGGCGGGCAGCACGCCGGCCGGGCTCACGACAGTCCCGTCGTAGGCCGTCTGAACCGGGCGCGGCGCGAGCTCCTGCCCGCTCTGGAGCACGTCGAGGAACGCGAGCCGCACCGGCGATACCGGCGCGCCGCACTCCAGGCAGTAGCGCTGGTCTGAGACGAGCGCCGAGCCGCAGTTGGCGCACGTTCCGTAGGCCTGCTCGGATGCGACGGACACGACGCTCACCCTGTGCCCTCGCCGCGACGCCGCGAGAGAGACTCCCTGCTCACCCGAACGCTCCGTGCACGTATTCGCGCGTGCGCGACGCGCGCGGTTCGTCGAACACCTGCTCAGCGGTTCCGTACTCGACGAGGTCGCCGAGGTACATGAACGCGACTTGGTCGGCGATCCGCCGTGCCTGCGCGAGGTTGTGCGTCACGACCACCACCGCGAGGTCGCGGCGCAGCTCTCCGATCAGCTTCTCGACCGTCGCCGTCGAGATCGGGTCGAGCGCGCTGCACGGCTCGTCCATCAGCAGCACCTCGGGGCGGTTCGCGATCGCGCGCGCGATGCACAGCCGCTGCTGCTGGCCGCCAGACAGGCGCAGCGCGGGGTGGTCGAGTTCGTCGCGTACCTCGTCGTACAGGCCCGCGCGTGTGAGCGCGTCGACCACGAGCGGCTCGATCTCGCGCTTGCGCGGCCGCGAGCGCGACTGCTCGCGCAGCGCGAACGCGACGTTGTCGAAGATCGACATCGGGAATGGGTTCGGCTGCTGGAAGACCATCGCCACGCGCGCCCGCAGCGTCGTGTCGACGAGGTCGTGGATGTCCTCGCCGTCGAGCAGGATCTCTCCCCCGCGCAGCGTTCCCGGCGTCAGCTCCGTGAGGCGGTTGAGCGTGCGCAGCAGCGTCGTCTTGCCGCAGCCGGACGGTCCAATCAGGGCGAGCACCTCGCCCTGGTGAATCGACAGCGAGACCGACTTGACCGCGTGGCGCGCCTCGTAGTGGATGCTCACCTCGTCCAGCGTCAGCCGCACCGGCCCCGGTGAGGTAGCGCTGCGGATCGCGTTGCGGTCGCTTGCGGGTGCCGCCGCCTGCGGGGGACGGTCGACGACGATCGTGCGCAGCGGCGGCACGACCACCGGCGCGTCGCCGCGCAGCGGCTCGACCGGGCTCGCCGCGAGGGACGTCACGGGAGCGGGCTCGTCGTAGAACGATGGCTCAGCGTGCATCGTCGTCTACTTTCCGGATTAGATGGACTTTTCTCATCGGCTCAGTGGGGGAAGGGTACCGCCCAACGCAGCATTTGTGAAGGGCAAGGCCGGAGTCGCGTTCGGCGGTCCTGCGGGCGCGTCAAACGATCGCGCCGGCGGCCCCGAGGCCGAGCTCGTCCGACTGACGCCGCCCGATCCTCCCGACGACGAGGTTCAGCGCGAGCACGAACATGAGCAGCACGAAAGCCGCCGCGTACGCCTTCTGCGGCGCCGCGCCTTCGCCCGCCGGGGAGTTCTGGAAAACGTACGTCGTGAGGGTGGAGCCCGTGCCGCGCAGGAGCCCGATCCCGGGCACCGAGCCCTGCGGTTCCGAGCGCAGCGTAAGCCCGAGCAGCAGCACGACGATCGCCGTGTCGCCGATGATGCGGCTGACGCCGAGCGTGACGCCGGTCGCGATGTTCGAGCGCACGCTCGGCAGCAGCACGCGCCGGATCGTCGCGATGCGCGTCTTGCCGATCGCGTACGCCGCCTCGCGCATGTGTTTCGGCACGGCCTGCAGCCCGTCGCGCGTCGCCGCGAACAGCGGCGGCAGCGCGATCAGCGACATCATCGCGCCGGCCGCGAAGAACGAGCGGCCGAAGACGCCGCCTCCGGAGGCGGTGAACGAGAACGGCGCGAGCAGCCGCGTCTGGAAGAGCGCGAGCCCGAACAGCGCGATCACGATGTCCGGCGTGCCAGCGACGACCTCGATCGAGGTTTCGACGATCCGCGCAAGCCAGCTCGGGCGGCCGTACTCGGTGATCCACAGCGCGCTGCAGACGCCCAGAGGCGTGGCCAGGAGGAGGCCGATCAGCGTCAGGATCCCGGTGCCCTCGAGCGGGTCGAGGAAGCCGCCCGTTTCGGACTGCGAGGCACCGACCGCGGGCCGTTCCGCGAGCAGCGCAGGGCGCAGGTACTGGATGCCGCGTATGGCCATGTAAACGACGATCGCACCCGCGATCAGGCACAGCAGGAGACCCGCCGTCCACGCCCATGCGAGCGCGAGGCGATCGATCCAACGCCAGCTGACGGGCGAGGAGCGCCTGCCGTGCCCGCTCGCGGGGCTCAGCTGTTGCGCGCCGGGGCCGCCCTTGCTCTGCGCGAACGCGTTCATGCGCGCACCTGGTACTTGCGCAGCGGGAGCTTGATCAGATAGCCCGCCACGGACAGCGCGAGCGAGGAGAAGAGGAGCAGCAGCGCGAACGCGTACAGGGCGGAGCGCAGCGCCGGCGCGCTCGCGCCCTCGGCGAACGCGACGATCGTCGAGGCGAGCGTACGCAGCGGCTCGAAGAAGAAGGTGACGCCGTCTCCGGGCCGCGGCGAGAAGAAGTTGACGCCCGAGACCATGAAGACCATGATCGCCTCGCCCAATGCGCGCGCCGTCGCGAGCACGGCGGCGGCGACGATCGCGGGGCGCGCGGCGCGCACGACCACCGCGAGGATCGCGCGCAGCGGGTTGAGCCCAAGCGCGATCGCGCCCTCGCGCCACGCCTTCGGCACCGACGCGAGCGCCTCGCAGATGAGCGCGACCATGATCGGCGTGATCATCACCGCGAGGATCACGACCGTCACGATCAGGCTGTAGCCGTTGAGCTGTACTTCGCTCGCGTACTTCGCCTTTTCCGAGTCCGAGACGATGTGGTTGCCGACGAAGGGCACGAGCACGAGCACGCCGATGAGCCCGTACACGACGGAGGGCACCGACGCGAGCAGCCGGATCACCGGGATCGCGATCGCGCGAAGGCGCCGCGGCGCGAGCTCGACGATGAAGATCGAGGCGAACACCGCGAGCGGCAGCGCGAGCAAAACCGCGAGCCCCGTGCTGAGCAACGTCCCGTAGATGATCGGCCACGCGTTCAGGTGGTATGCGGACGCGGGCGCATGCGCGCCCGTCGCCTGCATCGCTTCGGTCTGGTCCTTCAGGTTTCCGCCGGGCCCGAGCCACGAGAGGCCGTCGTGTTCGAACGTCGGCCACGCGTGGACGGCGACGAACGCGACCATCGCGACGACGACAACGCCGACGATGAGAGACACCGCGCCGAGCGTGCGCTCGGCGCGGTGGTCAGTCCAGGGATGGCGAAGTCGCTCCAGCAAGTCGCCCTCACCCGGCGCTAGATCGACACCCACTGCGTGTTGATGATTTTCTTCGCCGCCGCCGCTTTTTGAACCCACGTGATGAACGCCAAGGCGGCGCCGGTGGCTTTACCTTTGGTGACCTCGTAGAAGCGCGCGACGCCCGGGTACTGCCCCGAGACCACCGTCGAGCGGCTGCACGTGACTCCGCCGACCGAGACGACGTGCACGCCGCCTTTGTCGGACTGGTAGTTCGAGAGGAAGCCGATCGCGTTGGGGTCTGCTTCGACCGCCTGGCGCATGAGCCCCTCGGAGCCCTGTTCGCTCGCGACGCTCGAGACTTTCTTGCCTTCGAGCAGCAGCGTCTGGAAGCTGGTCAGGACACCGGCAACCGACGTGCGGCTCTGGATGTCGATCGTGCCGCTCGCCGACGCTCCCGGGACCTGGCTCCAGCTGCGGACCTTCCCCGTGAAGACCGACACGAGCTGCGACGCGGTCAGGTTCCCGAGCGTGTTGCCCTTGTTCGTCACGACGCAGATCCCGTACCTCGCGATCTTGTAGAAGTCGAGCCCCGTGGGGTCGGTGGTTAGCGGGTCGCGCGAGGAGTTCGCGATCGTCACGCGGCCGGCGCTCACGTCGTTGATGCCGACCTGAGCGCCCCCCTGGGCGATGCGGAATTTGACGTGCGCCTTCTTGTGAGTCTTCACGTACTTCGCCGCGAGCAGCGAGACAAGCGGGTATGACGCAGTCGCGCCGCTCATCGTGATCGTGGTGGCGGCTGACGCGGACACAGGCGCCGCTGCCCCCAGCACTCCCGCCACCGTCAGGGCCGTGAGAACACGGCGGGTTGAAGTCATCGGTCGGTCACTCCGTTCGGTCGTGTTGCACTTGACAGGTCGGCTTTTGCCTTGAGAGGTAGCGAGAGGTTTTCCGGTGCCATTGACAGTTCGTTGACACCGATGCCGGCGGAGAATAACATAATCTAGACTAAGTAAGTCGAGATAAGGCAGTTTATGAGGATCACGGCCGCGCGCCGAAATTGAACGGCGGGGTCGTAGGCAACGAGCACAACCACGGATGAGTACGACCGACAACACGCCCAGCGAGGGATCCCCCACGCCCAACGACGGCTCCGCCGCGCACGGCGAGAGCCCCGCCATCCCCCGCGAGAGCTCCTCCGGGCCGTCGCACCCGGACGCGCGCCGCCCGGTGCGCCTCCCGTCAAGGCGCGTGACCGCGGCGATCGCCGCGCTCACGCTCGGCGTCGGCGTCGCGATCGGAGCCGCGATCGGCCCCGCGCCGCAGGCGTCGTTTGCTGGAGCGACGGAGCTCCCGGGACTGCTCGCGACGCTGCTCGGACGCGCGGCGACTGCCGGTTCGCAGCCGCCCGCGAGCGCCGCGAGCGAAGGACCCGGCAACGCCTCGGCCGAAGAAGGCGGCGCGGTGAGGCGCCGGCGGCACAGGCGCAAACACGCGCGCGCCAGCTCCGGCGTCCCTGCCGCGAGCGAACTGGAAGCCGGATCGCCGTCCTCGGGGTCGAGTCCGAAAACGACCGCCAAAGTCACCCTCAAGCCGGTGACCAGCGTGTGGCTGATCGAGCTCTCCGGCGAATCCTTCTCGCAGGCGCTGGCCCAGCCGGCCGCCGCCCCGTACATCGACTCGCAGCTCGTGCCCATGGGGACGCTCGAGACGGCATGGACGGCGCTCGACGGCAGCGCCTTCGCGAGCGACGCAGCGCTCGCGGGGCTGCACGCGCCCGAAGGATCGCCCTCGCCGATCGTCGACCAGATCATCCAACCGCCGTGCCCCGAAGGCGCCGCGGGTGCCCAGTGCCAAGCGGGCACCCCCGGTCAGCTAACCGCCGCTGACGCTTTCGTCAAGCAGGCAGTCGCGCTGGTCTCCGGCAACGCTCTGTACCGCGCGCACGGCCTGATCGTCGTCACGTTCGCATCGGTCACGGAGGCGACCGCCGCCGGGTTGCCCGAAGGCACCGCGAGCGCGACGCTGACCGCCCAGCCGCCGGCGGGTGCGCTGCTGATCTCGCCCTTCATCCACGCGGGCGCTCGCTCGGCGAGCGCCTTCGATTCGGCGTCGCCGACGAAAGCGCTGAGCGGTCTGCTCGGAAAGTAAAGAGAAAACGGACAAGAAACGGAGACACGTGTCGCCCCTAAGGACAACCGTAGGACGCACCGCTGTGCTCGCGCCGTTGGTGAGCGCGCTCGCCCTCTTCGCCGCCCCCGCGATCGCGGGCGCCGAAGAATCGAACCCCAACAACTACTCCTGCCTCGGCCACATCGGCGCGGGCAAGCCCGAACCCGGGAGCGAAGAACAGCAGGTCTCCTACTCCTTCTACTGCGACGGCCCGATCACCGGCTACCAGCTCGAGTCACAGGTTCAGGTGACCGGTATCTCGAGCCCGCCGACGCTCACGACGAACGCCGGCGCGCCTCTGGCGGCACCGTTCTCCTCCGACAACTTCTCCTGCTCGGGGGACATCCCCGGCTACGCCGTCAACTGCGTCGGCGCCGCGAAAGGCGGCTACGAGAAGATCAGCGGGCAGTTCGCGATCGCCACCAAGCTGTGCGCCGAGCCCCGCGTCGATCCGCTGCTGACAGTTACCTACGCCTACCTCGAAAAGGGCGTCATCACGCAGGCGATCTCAGGGCCGTTCGACCTCGGGCGCCCCGAAGGCTGCCACCCGGACGCGTACTCGGGCAGCACGCGCCTGAACCCGAAACCGCTGGTTCACTCGCACAAGCACAAGAAGAAAAAGAAGGGCAAGAAGCACTAGCGGGCAACCGGGCGACAGCGGTGTACGACCGCGACTGCGGACCTGGTCACCTTCGCCGCCGATCCCTTGACATTGCTCAGTGACTTGGTAGACTAACTGCACTATGTCGTTCGGCCACGTTCGGCACAGGATCGGCGAGGAGCGTGCCCAGGGGAGACCCGGGCCCGACCCGGACCGAATCCGCGACCGCGGCCGAACGCTGTAGTACCTCCTAAGTGCCGTACCCAGCCCGGGTGGTGTCCCCCCAACCCACCCGCTGTCCCTCCCCGTGACCGCCGGGCCGGCATCCGCCGGTCCGGCGGTCGCGACAACCGCGAACGAGCCTCGGAAGGAAAAGTCATGCCCAGAGTGATAGTCACGATCGATCAGGACGAGCGGCCGACGCCCGAGCCCGTCGTGTTCAGCGAGTACGTGGACTCGGTTCATCTCGACTCGGACCATTCGGCGATGCAGTTCGTGGAGCGCCTCGGATGGGCGATCAGCGACGCTGAGAAGATCGAGCTCGCGAGGAGCAACGCGTGATCCTCGCCGTGGTCGTGCCGCTGTGGCTGCTGATGCTCGTCGCCGTGAGCGGGCTGTGCCGCGCCGCGCGCGCCGGCGACGAAGCGGTCACCGCGAGCATTCGCGCGGATAGAGCCTTCGTGCTCGCGAAGGCTCTCCGCGCCGCGGTTCACGACCGCGCGGACGCCGAGCCGCGGGCAGCGAGCTCTTAGGCGCGCCGCGCTACGCCGCCTGCACCGGCGGTCTCGCGCCGAACCTGTTCGTGGGATCGGGCGAGACGAAGAACGTCTGCGCGGCCGCGTAGCCGGATTCGTACAGGCTCTCCTTTTCGGCGTTCGACAGGGAGAAGTTCAGCGTCGAGACGTTCCCCGTCGGGATCCCCACAACGCGGTTGCCGAAGTACTTGAGCTCGAACTCGTCGCGCGCGTTGATCGCCGTGTCGATGATGTCCCCGAGCATCGCCACCGGCCACAGCGCCCCCTCGATCGGGTGACTCGGCTTGCGTTCCGGCGGCGACCCTCCGTACAGCCGAAAGGCCCACGTCGGGCGCTCGGGCTGCGGACGGTCGAACAGGAACACCGGAAACCCGGAGGTGACGCCCCCGTCGACGAGCGCGCCGTCCGTCCCCGTCGACGCATCGCGCATCGCGATCGGAGGGAAGAACCCCGGGAATCCGGCGCTGATGCGCACAGCCATGGCGATCGGGAAATCGTCGGGCTCAAACGGCCTGCCGTGCTCGTCGAGATAGTCGCCGACGTCGTCCGGAAACACGACCATGCGCGAGTGGACGAGGTCCGAGCCGATGACTTTGAGGCGCCCGCCGAGCTCTCCGAACGTGCGCGCGGGAGCGGGCGCCTCGCGCAGCAGCTGCTCGATCCAGTCACTCAGCGCGCGGCCGCGCGTGATGCCGTGGTGGAAGTAGTTCTCGATCACGCCGAGGCCAAAGGGGCCGCCGCGGTCGTCGATGCGAGAGAAGTCGAAGCTGAACAGGCGCCGTAGCGCCGCCGCGTCATAGCCGACGGCGAGCGCCATCGCCGTGATCGCGCCCGCGGAGGTGCCCGCGAGGTCCGCCCAGCGGTTGTACCCGGCCTCCGCCGCCGCGGATAGAGCGCCCGCGAACGCGAGGCCCTTGATCCCGCCGCCGGAGAAGATGCCGTCGGCCTCCACTCACCGGATCGTCGCACGCGCACCCGATGAGCACGCGCGACCCGCTCGCCGCAATGCTGCTCGCGAGCCGGTTGGGATAGAACCCCCGGCGTGCGCCAACTCATGTTCACGGCGCCGAGGCAGCTCGAATGGCGCGAGGTGCCGCCGCCCGCACTCACGTCTGACCGCGCGGCGCTTGTTCGCCCGACCGCGGTTGCGACGTGCGACCTCGACGCGCTCATCATCTCGGGCTCCTCGCCGTTCGCTCCACCGTTCGCGATCGGCCACGAATGCGTCGCGGAGGTCGTCGACGTCGGCGACGCGGTCGCGACGGTGCGACCGGGTGACGCCGTCTCGGTCCCGTTTCAGATCTCGTGCGGTGAATGCGGCGCGTGCCGCTCCGGACGATCTGGGAACTGCGAAAGCGTTCCCTTCATGTCCACCTACGGGTTCGGGCCCGCGGTCGAGCAATGGGGAGGCTTCTTCTCCGACCTCGCGTGCGTGCCGCACGCCGACCACATGCTGGTGCCGCTCCCCGACGGCGTCGCGCCGGCGGCGCTGGCGAGCGCGTCCGACAACCTCAGCGACGCGTGGCGCGCGGTCGGTCCGCCGCTCGCGCAGGAGCCGGGCGCCGCGGTGCTCGTCGTCGGCGGTGCGAGCTCGGGATCGATCGGCCTGTACGCGGCGGCGCTCGCGATCGCGCTCGGCGCGGCCTCGGCGCTGTACGTCGACGGCGACGAGGCGCGCTCGCGGATCGCCGCCGGGTTCGGCGCGCAGACGCTCACCGAGAAGCCGAAACGTCTCGGACCATTCCCGATCACCGTCGACTCGAGCGCCGATGCCGCCGGTCTGCGGCTCGCGCTGCGTTCGACCGCGCCCGACGGGATCTGCACGAGCACGGCGATCTACTTCGGCGAGCAGCCCGAGCTCCCGCTGTTGGAGATGTACACCAAGGGGATCACGTTCAGGACGGGCCGCGTGCACGCGCGCGAGGCGATGCCGAACGTGATCGAGCTGGCGGCGTCCGGCAGCCTTCACCCCGAGCTCGTGACCACGCGCACCGTCGCCTGGGACGACGCACCCGACGCGCTGCGCGAGTGCGACTGGACGAAGCTCGTCGTCGAGCGCTGAAAGTGCGCGCCTCGCCGGACGCCGCGCTCTAAGCCTGAATCCACCGCGCAACCGGGCGACGGAGCGTGATCGACGTGTCTGGCGGGTCGTCGACGCCTGGTCGCGCGTGCGCGAGGGTGGCGGGCGTCGGAGGCGTCTTGAAGGGCGCGTGGGGAATG